>Ga0115556_1000087_pt1 | contig 54433 bp, 15 predicted proteins | sample COGITO_mtgs_1104_5_FD_87282 | JGI IMG/M metagenome (GOLD analysis project Ga0115556, IMG submission 87282) | Pelagic marine microbial communities from North Sea - COGITO_mtgs_110414 | ecosystem: Environmental > Aquatic > Marine > Epipelagic | place: Germany:Helgoland, sampling site Kabeltonne... | reverse complement strand
TCTTGGATATCTTGGATATCTTGGATATCTTGGGTGTCTTGGATCATCATAAGTTCGTTGTCGCCAGTCGAATTCGCCGGTGACGGCATCCCATTCGGGGGGATGCGAGTATCGGTAGCCTCGAGATCGAGGTCATCGCTGAGGCCGTTGCCGTTGCCGTTGCCAAGTGCAAGGCCATTTTGATCTTCAACGATGGGCGAGAATGAATTGGAATTGGCTTCTCCTTCTCCTTCTCCTCCATCATAATAATCCACAAAGTCAGACTCAGCGCCCTTGGAAATGATTCTGACCCTCCTTTTTGTTCGGTCATTGTCGAAAGCATTTGTACCTGCGGCGGAACCCCCCTCCTTCTTCACCTTCACCTCAAACATCTTCAAACTAATGTCATAGTGAAGCATGCGCTTTAATCGTTTTCGTTGCGTGCGCGAGAGCCCGTCGCCGCCTTCCCCCTTCCCCCCCCCGATACTGACGTCTCTCTCTTCGTAGCGTAGCACCTTGCTGGTGTCGTTGACCTCGTCAAGCTTCCTTAAAATCCTCAACTTTCGCTGCTTCTCCTCTGAATCCCACCCAGTCATCATGCTCCCAAAGGTGGAGCCAAAAGAGTTCCGTCGTTTCGAGCTCCTTTTCTCTGTCGCAACGGAGAACTTAAAAGGGCTGCGAACACGCGAATTTGTGCTGAGATCTCCGCTTCGCTTGTCGCCCCCCACCACGCCCCAAACCATCCTCCCAAAGCGATCTTTCCTCTCGAGAATCCCGTCGTAGCCGCGCCGCACGTTGGCGCTCACACGAATGGAGACATATTCCTGAACATCTTTCAAAAATCTCAGCACGTCTGCTACCGTGAGCGACTGCAACCACCCGTAAATGCGCCCGACATTGTTGCTGATGATATAGAGACTCGTTCTAACAACGCTTCTTGTCAGCTTCAAAACTGCCCTCGAGGTGGTGAGGGAGGTGGAGATCGTGCCAGTAAATAGTTCCAGGACAAGGGACAGAGGTATGCGGCCGTAGACTGAACGGATTATTATTTGGCTCGGTTTGCGCGAGATGCGTCGTTGTCGTCGCTGACCATCAGAAGTATTCTTGCCCGATATTGACGGCGATTGAGGCGAGGGGCTTTTTGAATTTGGCATCGCGGTCGAGAGTTCAGGATTGACATCTGAGTCTGCCGCGCAAAAAGAAGCTGTAGCACCCAGTCTCGAACGCATCCCAGAGGGATGCTGCTGGTTCTCTATGTCTGACTGACCATCATCCCCACGCTGAAACATCCCTTGGGATACATCATGACCTCTAGCATTGAATTCATACAAACTCTCCAGAGCATCCAGAGCTCCAATGTCGTTTAGCGACAGATAACCAGCAATGTGGTGACTGATCTCCAGAGAGGAGAGCATAGGCGAATCCATGAGGTCTAGGCTGGGGCACAAGAGGTGGTTTCTGGACAAGATACTGACAAATTAATCGATCAGACAGACCTCTAAAATATCAATGCGCAGGAATATGCCATTAAAATGTAAAAATTTGTATATAAACGTTTTTTTTTGAGCAGCAAAAAGTTTCGCTTGGGGAGGAGTTTGTAAAGCTCCTGAAAGTTGCCATACGCCATGCCCCGCATATAAACCATCAGCAAAATCACCACCATACCTACCTTGAGAGAAAATTGATTTTTTTTCTCGTCGACAATGCCGTCTATACTCGACAAATCGATGCCGAGCGTGTCGTCTCCACATCGACATGCTTTCAATCTTACCAAATCATCGAAACCGACAGCGGCCTCGATCACTGAAATGCGAATTCCTCGATATACGATTGATGATACGACATCTTTCAGTCCCATGGACCTCGGGGAATACAATTCAGTGTCACAGCACGATGAATACAAATCAAGGGACCGAAGAGAAACCGAATTGCTGGCAACTCCGCTCGATATAATGAAAACGATCGATGAGTCTAAAACAGATGAGCGGGACCAAAATCAACAACTCTCTCACTTGATGACCCTTCTGAACCCCGAATGTTCTCTCAGATACAGCTACTACAAAATCGTGCCACTATCATTTTCTTGCGACGAATTGAACAATTCCAAGACAAATTCGTTGATCAAGATGAAGATGGCAATTTTCTCTCAAAACTGCCAGGCACGCTGCTCAGAGTTCTTTTCATTTTCTATGAACGACGGGGGTAATCCCCCGTGTGCGATTTTTCAGACTCCTCACTCGGAGCCCTATTCGAATTTCTATGCGGTTGTCATTGTGCAAAAGATACTGACTGCTCCTTCATCAATTTTGGGGAGTCCGTTTAAGAAAACGTGGAATTCCACCTCTGACGCTGACAGCAACAAGACGGTGATGACGAACTTTGCCTACGCAATCATTCCTCTAGAAGTGAGCAATCTCCCGATTACAGAGATAGCGGTACCACTTTACAAGCTCAACCCTGGTTCTTCTCTGCTTCCGATTCGTCGACACCTGAACTCGATGCGGTCGGCCTCTCATCCCTCCCCTCAACCTCCTTCCTCCTCTCATTCCAGAACTCGCAGCTCTTTGAATTCCTCACCCTCGCTTAACTCTCTTATTGCCAACATGGGCCATGAACCCGAGGAAATTTTGCTCAAAGGCTCTCGCTTGAAAGTTCAGGCTAATGAATTGTCGTCAACTTCGACCTCGACACACTGTTTCAATTCTTTGCACCTGTTTGATTGGTCGCGTGGGCCGTCAAAGTTTCAGATCCCAGATGCACCGCCCACCACATTCGTACCGTACTATCCCCTCGAGAGTGGATCTAGTTCACCTATCTCGCCCCCAATCATTCACACATGTGACACGTCATCGACATTTGCTCACAAGCTTCTTCTTTCACTCAACAATCTCGAAAAAATCCCTAAGGGTGGAAAGACAATTGTAATAAAGACGGAGCTTCGAAAATTCTCCTCTAGCTCCCCGGAGGAACGAATAAAGCTATCAGCACCGGTCGATGACGCAATTTTTACTGACTCCACCTTCTCGTCTCATCAATACTCTTCTGCGAGTTACCACGATGTCTCACCATCATTCAATGACGAAATCAAGTGCAAACTTCCTCTCGATCTGGATACTGATGGCTCTGAGCGTTACGCTCTTGTATTTTCCTTGTATCATTTGTCTTTCAAAAAATCAAGTCAATCCAAGAGGAGGAAGAGCGAGAACAGCGACGTCGGCAATACTTTGGAGCTGCTGAGTTTGGGTATTTTACCAATCTTTCACCCTGACAACAACCTGCAATTGATCGAGTCAGGAATCCATCGTGTCAAGATCAATTTTACAATGATTGACGATGTCCTTCACCCGCTTCCTTCTACTCCTTCATACTCCAAGGTCCAACAGCCGACATTACTTACGGTGTCGGTGTCAACCTCATCGTCACTCTGCTCCGAGACAAACCTTATTGCTGATTGCTTCCAATTCTACAAACGGTGCGGAGCGCCGAGAAGGTCGGCCAGTCCGCCAGAATCGTCAGCAGCAGCGCCCGAAAGTCCGCCAGAATCGTCAGCAGCAGCGCCCGAAAGTCCGCCAGAATCGTCAGCAGCAGCGCCCGAATTGTTTCTGAAGGCCCTCTCTAACCTCCCTCTTGCCCCCGTGGAACTCCTCTCCGAGCACCTTCTCAAAATCCTCAGAATTCTTTTCACCGCTCAACTGGTTGGCTTGGACTCGACGACCGCAAGTGTCAATTTCTCGGACCCATCTTCAGTCAATGAGGTCCGAACTCAAGCATTGATAACAACAATCAAGATTTTGATTATCGTCGAAGCTCATTTTGAGAGCCAGGGCGTCAGCAAAGAGGACTTCACTGGTTTGGTCACTTTACTGCTAGTTGATTTGCAGGAAGACGTCATTGTTGATACTGAAGGCAGTAGTGATAACGACGATAGCGACAGCGATGATAGTGACGACACTGGCGTGCATGGGGCAGCTAAAGAATGTAATAATTCTGAAAATAGTGGTCCAGAAGGTCCAGAAGTGGATAAGGCGCTGTTCAAGACGCTCATTAGAAAAACAAAAGTTGCGAACGACGGTTTTGTCCGCACCAGCGTAACAAAGCTTGCAAACAGACCAGTTTCGGAATCATCAGCCACACTAAATAGAATTGACGAGTTCTCGCCTTCCACTCCTCCTACTCCTTCTCGCCCTGTCAAGAAAGATCCACCGTCTATCCTTCTGAAAACTCCCCGGCAAAAATCAGAACCCAGGCCGTTAACTTTCTTGCAAAAGGTGGAAAAGAACCTCGGAATGGTAAATTTCAAAGATTTAAATGCGACTGACGATGTCGAGGAAGATACGAAGATTGGAAAGAGACATCGGCGGGCACGTTCGCTCAATTCCGGTAATAGTATCGACTGGGCAATTACAAGCAGCGTAACAAGCAGCGACATTGATGCACAGCTTCGCTGCCATCGGCGCAGCTCAGCATTGGAGACAAACGTTGAGGAAGGTTCGATTCAGCAATCTTTCTTCTACAGTTCTCTGCTCGAGAAGCTGTCCGATCTAACCCTTGAAATTGAGGTCCCAAGGAGCAATCCGATACCCATGCATCAACAAGGCCATAATAAAGCAGACTCTTCATCACACCCTCCGAACCTCTTCGAGGTAATTATCTTTCAGTTTGCTCACCTCCTCTCCGAAGATGAGGCAGACAGATCAGAATTGCAAGACTCGATTCGCATCGCACCGATTCTTTTGGGTGTCTCTCTCAAATTTTTGGCAGCGAGGGTGCTACACTCTCCCCCCACTTTTGACAGACACGTGCATCTCTCACCTGCTCTCTTAAGTTCCCTGTCCACGATAATCACGACCCTGGCGACTGAATGCATTTCTCGTGCAGACGTATCCCCCCCCCATCGCACATGCAACGAGAAGCTTGTCGAATTTATCTCAAATCTGTTTGAATTTCTGCCCATACCCCAGATCAGTCATATTATATACGCATACGCTCGTACTTTGACGGCTTTCTCGGCTTCTCCTGAACTTCTGATGACCTTTGCCGCGAAAATATCCCAGAATTCAAGTTACACAAGGATCAACCAACCCTTCACAAGTAGGTCATCTGTCTCAGAGCACATGAGAATTCTCGACACACTCAAATACGAACAGGATCCTTCTGAGAAAAAAGCAAGAATCGCTTACTTTGACCTTCTTTTGACCAAGATCCAAGCTTGCCACTCTGCTGCCGCTGCCGCTGCTGCTCCTCCCGTCGGCGAACTCTCCCCTCCCCCCTCGCATTTTCTTGCGCAGATATTGTTTGAGCAAATATATCTTGTGTCGCAGACTCACCACACGGCCACCCGAACCAAAGCTGCCAATATTCTGCTGACTCTCCTCAAAAACCATTCCACGATTTCGAATCCTACGCATAGCGTTAATATGTATTTGGTCCCTATGTTTGGCAGTTTGTCTACCACTCCGGCGGAACAGTTCTATAGTCGAAGCCTTTGTGCGAGTTTCGCATACGTTTTGCAGCAAGCGAATCCCGACCTGCTCGCTTCGATATACCGCTACTATATCAAGAAGCGAAGTATTGTCAATGTGATTCTTCTTCTAAAAAACACGCTCATCAACACAGAGTATCGCCGGCATGGCGACGAAACAAAACACTCTGACAACGCCTGGCTCTCGCATGATATCAGTCGTGTAGTTGCCAAACAGATGAGTGTGCTTCTTCGCGAGTTTGGTTTCTTGTTGTTTCCCGACCTGAAGGTCGATACGGCGAGGGCCGTCGCCAAGAACCACATTCTGAATTGCTCTGATGCATTTTTGCGAATGCCTGTAGGTGTCGGCATCGACTTTACCATCAGCGATGTTATTACCACAACACATCACATTTTGGACGTGCACTTATTTGCGCTTGCCAGCAATCAGTCTGATCATTCTATAGAGCTTTTTATTAAGGGGGGCACAGAAGTGCTCAAGCTTCTGGGAATCCGTTTGTTCCTGCGTGCTAATGAAAGAAATGACTCGCTGCAGCATTGGTGCCGCGTTCTTTTGTTTCATTCGGGAGCGAAAAGGTCGAGAGTGAGAGTCATGGCTGTGGACATGTTACATCTGATCATGCGTACAACATTCAGCGCATTTGGATCGCTATCTAAAATCCGGGTGCCGATAGTTGCAGTCTTCTTCAGCGTCATGAATCACTTTTATCCTTATGATGGCGACGTAAATGATGACCTATCTTACTTGAGCGGTTTCATGCTAACGCTCGACCGCTTTGCCGAAGGGACTGCGAGCAAGAATCAACAGTTTCTGGCGAGCCTGAAGCACCTCACGGCCCAGATGAGATTGCTTTACGACTTCTTCGTTGTAACCAAATTTATGAGGCGAAAATCATTCGCCGACCCAGAGACTGCGGAAGAGACGACAATAGCTGTGATCGAAGAGGTCTACATGCCTAACGAGCTCCCTTTCCTCCGCTTTAAGGCTACTCGAATCCTCACAGACCTCTTGAAGAGTCGAGGAAAGCACCTCGAGATGGCGCTTTGCCACTTGAAGAATTACGAGATCTTGAAATATGTAGTGAAAGGACTATCGAATTTTCGATGGCACCCATCCCCTTTCAAGCTGTGGGCTCACGATGGCGAAAACGACCGTACAGATATCACTCTGACCAAAAACCAACTCAGAATAGCAATGATCTCCGAGAGCATCGCAGCTGCAACTTTGTTTGAGCATTGCGGGTTTGCGCCTAAGTCGATACAAATGACGGTTGTCGCGGCTTCGCTGTGTGCCAATGAGCTTGATTATGATCGAATGAATGTGCTATACACCAACATTCCGAGAATTTCGCGATCGCCAAATTTTCTTACCGTCATCGCTCAAAATTTTAGCTTGGATTTGTCACATGGTCATCATCACTCCGTTTTTGGAAAATTCTTTCGGGTTTGGTTCTCTGGCAACTGCCCGGCCAACCTCAGAAACAGCGAATTCGTTTATCGCACGAAAAATGACGTCTCCTACGAGGACTTTAGCTTTATAATGCACAGTCAAGTTTTCGCGATTTTGGGAGGCGACGTGAATGGTGACGTGAGAGTGGAGCTCACTATGGACGATTGGAATAAGCGCGAGGTTTTTAAATCGCCACAGAGACCAATAAATAAGGAAGGGTTGGTGACATCGCTGGCGGGACAGAATAGTTTAGTGTTCGATGGTGGGGAGATAACCAAGATTAAGGTGACACCCCTGCGAGCTATTGATGAACAAGAGAGAGAAAGGCGCGGTAGCAGTTGCTTCTTCCGCAGGAAGTTAAGGGATGAAGATGGCGATGGAAATATTGAGGAGATATTCACTAGAGAGGTCGTCAATGATCACGCCGAGATCAGCTCGTTCACCTACACGCAGAACTCTGGCAACAGCAACGTCCGAAGTTCTATTCACTCGAAAGAACTGCGCGTAACCAAGTTGCATGTATCTACGCAATTTCCATCCATTCAGTCAAGGCAGCCCGTTTCATGGAGGGAAGTAACGTACATCAGCATCTTGGACAAGTCAATCGATGACCTTCTCAGCTGGAATTCACTGCTTTACCTAGCCATGGTCAATTGTATCGAGCGGCGGTCGCGAGAAAACGCGGACCTAGGCATCGGTAATTTTTCTCTGCGGATTGTGGCAGATTCTATCCACAAGTCCGACATCAAAGTTGCTGTGAAGCGTGTTGTCGTTGACAAAACATCGACGAATGAGACCAGGTTTTTTGTGAGGTGTTTTTCTGCTTTCATTGAGATGCTGCACGCGTTGATCTGTAAAAATCGTGAGCTTTTGCTGCTATCTGTTGAAGAGGAGGAAGTGAGAAAGAGATGGCAGAATCAACACCAACAGTCACTGCACGAGAGGGAGAATCATGGCAGCGATGATTTCAGCCTGCTTGAAAATTACGAAGAAAGTTCGAGCACGAATATTCACCACACGAAGAGCGATAGCATGCACAAGCAGTTGTTGAGTGTAGTGGGAGTCCAAGCGGAGCTTCAGCGAGCGCTCATTCCTGTTGCCAAACTGTATTTGACGCTCACCAACCAGCATATTCTCGATGCCTACGACCCGAACGACGAATTTCTCAAGCTGTGCGCATCATTACAGGGCGTTTATTTTAGCGGGGGAGGGTACAAAAGCTTCAAAAACGCAGACAGGTTTGGGGTTTTCCCCAAGGCCTGGTGAGTACTGTAAATAAATGCATAACCAAGTCTGAAGATTATGTCAAGGACAATATTGTGTCAGTTAATAAACATATCCATTCATAACAATTATTATCTGCGTACAGCGGGTTAATTGGTTCCATTAAGCCTCGACTTGGGCGTTGGTGTTATTCGCAATATTCGTGCGGTCACCCATGACAACTGCCTCCCCACCCTTTTTGGTGGCCTCCCTCCCCGCCTTTCCGAAGGCCTTGGGGTTGATTGTGACGCTCTTGGTGCAGTTATTGGTTTTGTAAATTCCCACTAATCGATCGGCGAGCTCGAACATGTTGTTTCGGAGACTGATAATGATGAACTGTGCGTTTTTGGTCCTCTCCTTAATGTAGTTGGCTACGATGGAAACGTTTTTGAAGTCAAGGGCTGCATCGATTTCGTCCATGACGTAAAGGGGAGTTGGCTTGAAGTGGTGGAGGGCAAACACGAGCGCCAGAGAAGAAAGGGTCTTTTCTCCTCCGGACAGGTTAGCGATGTTCTTCCATGATTTCTTGGGCGGTCGAACGCTGAAGACGATGCCCTCACTGAAAGGATCGAGAGAGTCGACAAGCTCAAGTTCCGCATCTCCTCCGAGGGTGATCATTTGATACATCTCCTTGAGCTTGAGGGTGATCTGGCCAAAACCGTCCATGAACTTCTCCAGTCGGAGTCTTCGAAGCTCATCCCACGACTTACGCGCCTCATTTCGCTCCTCCGTCACCTTATCAAGCTCTGTTACGCGGGAGAGATAGTCTCTCTCCTTCTTGCGGTACTCCGCAATCGCGCCCATGTTGGCGTCCTTAGCCAGAGAGTCTCGTTCCTTCTCAAGAGTGTTGATTTCAAACTTGAGCTCGCTACGGTCAAACTGGCTAAGGGCATTTCGGGCGAAGGCAGGAAGCGTCTTAGAGTGCGTATTGGAGTATTTAGTTTTGCTCTTATCGTCAGCATCATCGGCCTTGACTTCATCAGAGTCAACTTCCATCTTGTCTTTTTCATTGTCATTTTCTCCCTCCTCCTCCTTCTTCTCGCCTTCCCCATCCTCCTCGCCCTCGTCATCGCTCACATCAAACGCTTCATCAGTTTTTTCTCCCTCGTGCAGCTTATCGACCTCCTCCGCCCAGAACTTCAACCTGTTCTCGCCCTCCTTAATCTGGTTCTCAAAGGCATCGAGCTGCGCTAAGATATCGACCTCGCTCGACTTAATCTTGCTACTCGCCTTCTTAAGTGTCTCAAATTCTTTTGTAACGGCATCAAGCTGTAGCTTCTTCTCCTCAGCCGCCCCTTTCGCCTTCTCAAAGGCCTGCATGACCACAAAAGCCTCGTCCTCAAGCGACTTAAGCGCAGCTGTGTCGGTCTCAACGGCCTTGTTCGCCGACGACACGGACTCAGTGGCAGAAATCTTAGCCTCATTAGCCTTTGTCACATTATTTGCGCACGTCTTAATGGTAACCTTGGCGGTATTGAGGTCTGTGTTTGCCTTGTTCAAGTTGTTCAAAACAGTCTCGCAAGCCTTTTGTTGAGTCTTGAGCTTGGGTCCTCCCGCGTCGAGGATGGAACGTTGAAGCTTGTTAACCTCGCCCTCAATCTTGCTCGCCTTCATGGCGATCGATGACATTGCCGATTTGCAAGCGGAGACATTCTTCTGGAGTTCAGCAAGCTTTTTCTTATCCTCTGGTGATAGAGTTGCTGCCTTGCGAAGCTCTGGAATCGAGTTGCTGAGGGCCTCACGGGTCGTGTCGCAACCGGAGATCTCCATGGGAAGCTTAGAGAGCGCAACTGTGAGCTTGTTGATAGTCTTCTCGAGAGAACGGATCTCTTCAGTGAGCTCAGCCTGTTGGATACGGTTCTTCTTGAGCTCTTGGAGAGCCTTACCAGCCCGAGCACTGAGTTCAGAGGAATCATCAGCTTCATCGATATCCATAGAGTTAGCAAATTTCTTGCCCTTCTGCGAAGAGAGCATCATCTTGCCGCGGCGAACGCTCTTCCCTCCGCCAGCCATAGTACCGGATTTATCAATCAACTGGCCGTCCATGGTCACCACACGCCACCTCTGCGGCAAATAGGCCCACTTGGTGGCCATATCGAGATTGGGGGCAACGATTGTGTTGTGCAAAGCCAAGAAGAGTGCCGGTTTGAGGGCCTCGTCGGCCTTTATCAGATCAAAAAGGCGGTCGGCCCCATCTGGAGTTTCAACTTCGGCCTTGTGCCTATTATTGATGTTCTTCGTTACCTTGTCAAGCGGGAGAAAGTTGGCACGTCCCAGCCCATACTTGCGCAGGAAAGTGAGGCATTTTTGGGCACCCTCTGCTGTTTCGACAACAATATTGTCGAGAGTCCCACAGGCTGTACTGATAGCGACATCGTACTTGTCGTCGATAGTGGCCAAGTCGCCCAGACGGCCCAAAATTCCGGCCTTGGACAGTTCTCCACCTTTCTTGGCGGCCTTGAGAATACCTTCGACGGCAGCACTTCTGGATGTATTCTGGGAAGCACTCGCCAAGGACTCCTCCGCACGAGCGGTGAATTCAGCGTGCTGCTTCTGCAGCTCAGACTCCTTCTTCACAAGAGCACTGAGCTCCTTCTTAGCGACGGGAAGGCGGGCCTGAGCGGTCGCAAGTTCGTCCTCTGTCTCGGAGAGAGTCGCCCTTAGCTTCGACTGCTTGGCGTCAACAGAAGAAAGCTCCTTCTCAGCCTTCTCGAGCTGCTCCTGAGAACGAGTTGTTGCATCTGTTAGGAGCTTCACCTCCGTAGTAGCAGTGTCGAGATCGTTCTGGAAAGTGGCACGCTGTGTTACGATTGTACGGTGATGGGGGTAAGTGGGGGTGATTACTTTGTGTCAGTCATTTGATACAGAAACAAGAGCTCTCGCTACAAACACACACTCACCTCTTCCTTGATGGGAGCAAGCTCAGCAGTCTTGACCTCTAGCTGGGCGCGGAGCTCCGCAGTGACACCCTTGAGCGACTCGTAGATAGCCTCAAGCTTGGCGTCTTCCTCGACCTTGTCAGCGGAAAGGGTAGTGATCTTCTTCTCCAGCTTAGGGATGGATTTCTCAGCCTTGTCGGACTTGTCTTGGTTCTCGGCGACCTTCTCATCCTCGTTCTTGATCTTGTCCTCAAGTTTCTTGATGGTGGCCTTGCCATGCTTAATGTCTTCACGAAGCTTGATATCGCGGCGCTCGAACGCGGCGAACTCGTCCTTGGTGGCCTTGAGCTCAGCGTGAAGGGAGTCGTACTCGGCAGTCTGGGCATCATAGCCTGCCTCGATCTCCGCCACGCGGGCCTCACTCTCCTTAAGCTTCTCGCGCTCTGACTCCAAGCGGCTCTTGACCTGGTCGTTCTTGTTTCGAACTACCTGAGTCTCGTCGTCAACCTCCATGGCGTTCATCTGGAAGACGATGTTCTTCTTCTTGCGGAGCTCCTTCTCCTTGCCCATGAAGGCCTCCGCCTCCACTTTAGCTCCCTCCAGAGCCTCCTTCTCCTTCTCGACTGCTTTGACCCGGTTGAGCTTCTCCTGGCGCTGTTCAGTGAGAGTCTCAACAACTTTCATCTGAGCGTCGGCATCTGCGACGTATTTGTTGGAGCCAATGATGTCCTCAAGATATTCAAGAAGGCCTTCATCATTCTCAGTCTTGCCTTTTGGGGCCATCATACTGATCATCTCGACCTGTTGTGATGTGAGATTTTTTTGACGGTGAGTAAGTTGATTTTGAGTAAGTTGGGTTGGGTTTGTTTGCTTTTTCTTTTGGAAACAGATAACATCTGAATGCTAACAAGCTGTTGTCAAATATCTTACCTCGCCCTGCAAAATCAAGAACCTGTTGTTGTCAAGATCGATTCCCTTGTCGCCAAGGTAATCAGCAACGGTCTTGAAGGTAGCTTTCTTTCCATTCAAATGGTAGCTGCTCGAATTATCGATGTTGGCCATTCGGGAGACAACACACTCTGAGCCCTCCACCACATCGTAGTCCTCATCACCGCTACCGGTGTCAATGATCTCGTGGAAGTACACAGTCACCTGGGCGAACTTTAGCTCCTTGTCGCTACCCTTCTGGAAGTCCGTGCTGCTGTGGATTAGCTCGGAAACCTTGTTCAGGCGCAGCTTCTTTGCCCTTTTGCCAAAGACAAACAGCATGGCATCAATCACGTTACTCTTTCCCGATCCATTTGGGCCCACCACGGACGAGAAACACTTGTGGAAGGGTCCAATAGAGCGAACACCGGCGTATGACTTGAAATTCTCAAGAACCTACGCGGCAGACGGAAGCAAGGGAGAAAACAGGTAAGGGGGGGGAGTGAGAAGAAGCGGGGGAGGGTCAAACGGAGATCAAACGGAGATCCCAGATAATTTAAGCGAACGTAAGCCGCGGCAAACACTTTTGGGCGACGAAATACACCTTTAAGAGAAATAAAAAAAAACACAGGGGACCACAGCTAGGCTCAACCGTTCGAATTGGCGAGGCTGTATTCAAGCAATGGGGAGGAGCCAGGTAAGACAGGGGGAGATTACTTACCATTTTCGAGATCATCAACCTCGGAGGAGGCCGTTCGGCTGCATTTTGGGAAGCCATTGTGAATGTAATGGCGTGTTTGCAATTAGGCCGAAAAAGTCATGCCGGGCTCGGCCTGCTCTCCAAATTCTGGCAAGAGATCTTGCTTGTAGGGCCTAAATCTACTAATACTCGTCCTCTGACAAACTATAAAGTAAAGTGACGGATTCACAACAAAAATTTCTTTAAATTTCAGTGCTTAAAGCACCCGTCTGCTCCTCAGCAGGTCTTCAACAATCTTGTTCTTTAACCAGCTTGGTTTCATACGACTATCCATTCGCCCCACCTCCAGTGGCTGTAGTTTGATGAGCTCCCTCGTCGCGGAAGAGCCGCCCAAGCTAACCCCTTTGAGTTCAGCGAGCAACTCTTCTGCTTCGCTGCAAGATTCTGACCGAATGTTGGACTCAACATTGGTGAAGGAGTCTCCCTTGCCTATGAAAGCTTTCCCAGTCGAGTCCGAGACAGGTCCCGTTGAATACAAGCGCTCTATATCTCCTTCGACGCCGAAGCGGCTCGAGCAGCTGACGGTGAGTACCTTCCCCAATTCTTGTTTCTTGTTCTGATCTTGTTCCTTGTTCCTGTTCTGTCTTGCTCCCCGCAGAGTTGAATTTAACAGATCTACGCGAATTTGTCACGTGTTTCACAGTCCCAGATGTCCTTTCGAATATCCGAATCACCATTATTATCAGCCACGTATTACATTGGCATTGACGACGACGGATCATTTAGCAATCTAAAGCTCAGTGAGATAGAGAGCAGTGTTGCTGAGTTGCACAAGATTGCTTCTGGTATTGGCGCGACAGTCGATGAGGTCAAGGTCAGTCCGATACCAACCTCTCCTTCGCACGCATACGCGATTGCGACGGTATCTAAGCGACACCGTTCATCCCCTTGTGACGTGTTCACAGAGAACACGTCGAAAAGTCTTCGTGTCGCTGTCTGTGGCAATGTGGATGCAGGCAAGTCCACGCTTGTCGGGACGCTCTCCAGCAACGAGCTGGACGACGGCCGTGGCCGATCGAGGATGATGATAATGGTGCACCGCCACGAGATTACTTCTGGCAGGACGTCTACGTCCTCTAACCACCTTGTGGGATTCAACGAGACAGGCAACATCATCCCCTCCAACAAGTACAACACAGCTAAGAAGGGGCCGAAGAAATCTGAGGCGGAGATTGCTGGTCTTGCCAATCGCCTCGTTACCTTCGTGGATCTCTGCGGGCACGAGAAGTACCTCAAGGTGAGTATGCGAGGAGCTCGGTATGCGAGGAGCTCGTGTGTCTGAACCACTTTGTCTGTCACCCTCAAGACCGACATACTCACCCGCATTCTCATGCTCACACTGCCTATCACCAACAAACTCGAACAAATCGGGCGTTACACACATTTTATTACACACATTTTTTTACACACATTTTTTTACACACAATGTTCAACACAATGTTCAATCCACAGACCACGGTATACGGTATCAGCTCATCGATGGCTGATTACGCCATGGTACTCTGCAACTCGCGTCAGCCACCGACACACATGACGGCACACCACCTAAATCTTGTCTGTGGTTTTAACATTCCTGCTGTTGTTGTCTTGACAAAGAGCGATGGTTGTCCTGAAGATGTCATGAAGAGCACTACCGATGAGATATGTTGCCTACTCAAGTCCCCCGAGGTTCGACGTCGGCCCTTCTTCGTCAAGACAAAGGAAGACGTCATGACTGTGCTTGACAAGATGCACGCCATTGCCCCTATCATCAAGACGAGCTGTGTAACAGGGGAGGGCCTCGACCTCTTGAAATTGCTGCTACACAAGCTTCCAAGGCGGCGAAATCACGAGAAGAAGATGGACCGGACTTTTGAGTTTCTTATCGAGGAGATTTTTAATGTGACCGGTGTTGGGTGCGTACTTAGTGGCTTTGTCAACTCTGGTGAGCTGACATTGGGCGAGAACATCAGGATAGGACCTACCCACGATGGGACCTACTTGGATACAGTTGTCAAGGGAATCCACGTCTGTCGCGCTCCCATGGAGAACATCAGGGCGGGCCAGAATGCTTGTCTGAATGTCAAACTTGGGACTGATGAGAAGAAATTATTGCGAAAGGGTCAGGTTGCCATAGGAGCGAAGGGAATCGGTGGCGGGAAAAACAAGACTTCTGCCCCAAATGCGGCGGTTTCAAACTCCTCCGAAGGCCACCTTTGCTGTAGCGAATTTATGGCAGAGATTGTGGTGCTGAAAGGGGCTAGCACAACAATCCGCAAGAATTACCAGGCTTTTCTTCACATTCTCCACATTAAGCAGTCGGCCAGAGCAGTGGACTTCTCGCTAATCGACGCGAACGGTGACATCATAAAGAAAGACGAGAAAGAAAACAGCGACACGCTTAGCAGCAGGCCGAATATTGTTTTGAGACAGGGGAACAGGGCTCGAGTGCACTTTGCTTTCTGCTCTCGCCCCGAGCGGATACGGGTTGGGATGAAAATAATGTTCCGCGATGGGTTGGTGCGAGGTGCTGGTGTCATCAAGGAGGTTTATCCACACAAGGTAGGCACAGCTATCAACCAAAAAAAACCCAAGTAAAATGAAGTTTGATTTACTGAAGAATTATGCTTATTGCAATGTTGCCGCGTCAATGCCCTTTCTTCACAAAAACTTTGACACAGGTCCATTCCTTTACTCCCAGCAGATATAACCACCTCTCTGTTGAGAAGCCGTCTTTTGTCAAGGAATGAGAAAATGAATAATGAATAATATGTGAATGTGAAGCAAGTTGAATACTGTTCACAGATATTAAGACTCACTAAAAGCACGACGATCAGACGATCAGTAGAAGGAGCTAAGTGGAGAAGTTGGGTTTTTTTTATTTTTTTCCCCGCTTTTTTGAAAAAAAAAGAGGAGCTTTTTAATTTGATATTTAAGAAAGAAAGAGAGAGGGTTCAGACAAAAAGAACGCACTTTCTTTCTGTCCGAAGATGACTTCTCCAACGAACATTAAGGCTAAAAATTCACCCCAAGATACATCCTCTTCCCCAACTACACAAGCTCCTGATTCCCTTGACTCCCCCTCCCCCTCCCCCTCTACAGCAACTCCTTCCAACCAATCACCCGACGACACGAAGGTAAATAACATGACTGCGACTAGAATACACTTGCAAACTGCGCTAACCCACCTCCCTTCTATTAACCTACTCTTTTTTTTCTTTCAAAATCCGAAGAGTACGACCGAGCCTGAGATGACAACAGGGGCTGTCGGCGCAAAGACCGTCGATACAAAGGCCCTCGACATGAAAGCCGTTCTCGCTAAGGCGATGAGAGACCCCGAGATTGCGAAGTCATTCGGTAGCCCCAAGCTTGCGCCCATCACCAAAAAGATAATGTCTGACCCGAGTTGCCTAGAAAATCCAATGGAATACTTTAAGGAGGAGCTAGCTGCTGACGACGAGCTCGCGGCAATGGCCGCCAAGCTCTTGCCTAAGCTAAAGCAAATCATCGAATCGCAGCCAGCGGCAAAGGAGAAAATCCCAGCAAAATCTCCATCCAATTCACCTCCCAAAGCAACACCTTCATCAGACACGACCCCCACAGCTTCGTCTTCCACAAACACATCCCCCACCGATAAATCGGCATATGATAAGACATCAACATCTCCAAAACGAATTGATCGCACAGTCGTCGGTCGCAGCACCGCACAGCGAAAGAAAAAAATAATCTTCCAGCCGTCCAAACCCGTTGCAGTTACCATTTTGTCTGGGTCATCTTTACACCACGCGACCCTGGAATCTGCCAAGGAAGTGTTCGCTCGCATATCTTTCAACGATTCGGAAACATTTGAGACCTCACCCGCTAAGGAGAGTACCAAAAAACATGAATCAATGGAGGGCAGGCACGTTACATTTTCGTCTGATCACAATAACTCCCACACCTTCCTCCTCCCTTCCTCCCCCCCTCAGCTCTCTTCTCTCCTCAAGACCACCGTAAAGGTCACTCTTTTGCGCCGATCTCCACGAGATAAGTCTTCTGAAGATGCTGCCATTATTGGGGAGGCAACGATGGCCCTTTCCGAAATAGACTTTGATGCTGAAGACGGGATCACAGAGGTGGAGCTCGAGAAAGAAAAGGATGGAAAAGTAAAGAAGGGGAGAGGTATTGTGAAGTGCCGATTCGTATACGACGACCAAGAAGGAAAGAGAGATACCGTAGAGGTGGTGGCGACCTCGCAGTCGGAGAAGATGACAACGCCGCGACCAAAACCGTCATCGCCTACCACCAGCCCCACTTCAGCTAGCCCTAAAACGACCCCATCATCACCCCCTGATTTTGCTCTCGTGATGAAACGGGCTATGAAAGACCCTAAGATCGCCAAGGCCTTTGCCGACCCCAAGCTTGCGCCTATCACGAAGAAGATTATGCGCGACCCTAGCTGCCTTGCGAACCCTATGGAATATTTCAAGGAGGAATTGGCAGCAGACGAGGGGCTCGCCGCATTGGCCGCTAAGTTGCTGCCGAAGCTTGGAGATCTAACCAAGACGAGGTCTATCGAAGAGGCGAATAGTCCTTATTCGTCACCGGGAGGTTCGAGAACTTCCTCGCGTACTTCCTCTCCTCAGAATGGTAATGACAAGAATAATGGCAGCAAGGACCAAAAAAATGGTGATAGCAGCGACGAAATTGTAGTCAGCAACATGTTCAAGAATCAGCACGATCTCCCTCGACTGCCTCTTCCATCTCTTGAAGACACCTGCGAATTGTTTCTAGAGGTAGCATCGACGGTAGTGAATGAGGACAAATTCAAGAAGACCCGTTCCGCCGTCACCTCATTTCTGTCCACTGCCGGTCCCGAGCTCCACAAGCAGCTCGTCGATATTGATAATCACCCGGACAACAAGGAACTCTCGTGGTTCCACAATTTTCACGACGACATGTACATGGAAGCTCGATTCCCAACCTACATTTACAAGAACCCAGCTGGCGTTATGTCATCGGCCGCCTTCGAGCAGGCAGGGATCGAGGGACAGGTGGACCGCGCTTCGCATATTATTGCCGCGACGTTGAAGTACGTAGAAAAGATTGTAGAGGAGACGCTAGAGCCGGACGAGTTCAAAAGCTTCCCCCTCGACATGCTCCAGTACAAGAGGTTGGTAGCGAGCAACCGGATCCCGAGGAAGAATAGAGACGAATTTGTTGTGCATCCGGATCCCAAGGAAGTGAAACATATCGTTGTCACTAGGGGAAGGGCTTTTTATAAAGTAGCAGTGATTGGTGAGGACGGTGAGCACCTCTCTATCGAGAAGATTAAAAACGGACTGAGGAGGATCGTGAACAAAGCCGAGGAAGACGGGGACGCAGCAAAGGCCGTCGGGGCGCTGACAACGTGCGACCGAGATATCTGGGCTGGAGAGAGGGAAAAGTTGATTTCCATCGCCGACGTGAACGAGAAATCTCTGGCCTCCATCGATACAGCACTCTTTATGATATGTCTGGACCCCCCTACCGACGCCCCAGAGACCCTCGAGACTTCAATGCGGGCGGCCATGCATGGCAATCCGAGCTACAGATGGTTCGACAAACCTGTTCAGCTCATTGTCACAGGCAAAGGAAACCTATGCTCAAATGCGGAGCACTCTTGGGGGGATGGAATCGTCATGGCTCGGTGGGGGGAGGAGCTCAAGAAGGAAATCGAGAACCCTACGTACCGCATGAACGGAGGGGAGAGCTGCAAGGTCGAAAGGCTGACCTGGCAGACGGATGCCGAGGTCGATGATGTGATCACTTCTGCCCTAGAAGATGCCAACAAACTCGCATCGACCTGGAGGGTTACAAGACAAACATACCAAGGCTTCGGAAGCAATTTTGTAAAAGCCGCCGGTTTCTCACCTGACGCAGTATTGCAGCAGGTGTTCCAGCTTGCTTATAGGAAATGCCATGGGATATCGGTCTCACAGTACTGTGTTGCGGCCACAATGGCTTTTAAGGCGGGAAGGAACGACCGAGTAAGGTCAAATACACCGAAAAGTAAAGAGTTTATCGACGCCGTCGTCGAGGGTGGGAGGGAGGAGGAACTCAGAGGGTTGCTGAAAGAGGCGGCGGAGAGACATAGCGCGCTGTCAAGGGGGGCGAGCATGGGGTTTGGGTGCGACCGCCACCTCTATTGTCTGTATAAGCTCGCTGAGCGGGCTGGGGAGGTACCTGAAATTTTCAAAGACGAAGCTTTCACCACGCTTATGACCGACACACTCTGCACCACCAATCTGAACATCCCGTTTATCGAGGCCATGATGGTGAATCCTGCATTCAGTGACTTCACAAACGATGGTGACGGAAAAAAAGAGGGCGACGACCTCCCCAAGTACATGGTTCCGTATAGTACTTTTGGAGACGAAATTAAGTTCATTGTTTGCGGCTTCAAACCCTGCGATGTCGAGAAGTTCCAAGATGCCATCTTCGAGAGCTTGGATGAAATCAAGAGTATCATAGGAAATGCCGAGAAAGACACGAAACCGGCCAAGGCGACTAACGAACCCGCAGTTGAGAAGGCTGGCTCCGCAGGAAACAAGAAAGTTGATATGAAGAAGATCATGGCTCAGGCAATGAAAGACCCTGAGATTGCAAAGGCCTTTGGCAATCCTAAGCTTGCGCCAATCACCAAAAAGATACTTTCAGACCCAAGTTGCCTTGTCGATCCTATGAAATATTTCAAGGAGGAACTAGCAGCGGATAAAGAGCTTGCCGCCATGGCTGTCAAACTGCTTCCAAAGCTCACTAAGCTCATGCCTCAGTCGCTCCCCCCTCGGACTACCAGCCCGTCTGCGAAGTCAGAATCAGATGCATCGTCCGAAAGTATACTCGAGAGCCGCCAGACAATTCAAAAGAAAAAGAAGCAAAGAGTGAGAAAGCCTAAATCGACTCCCACTAGCGCCGACTCCGACACCAACACCAACCCCAACGTCGACGACCTGAGCTCGAGGGCGAGCTCTCCGGCCTTTTCTGAGGCGTATCTCCAAGAAAAAGAGAGCGAAGCGATGGAAGAGGAGATCACTCGGGCGATTGCAATCGCCAATAGGACTGGAGACCTTGAAGATTTAACGAAGCTTACGTCTCTCTTCGGAGAAGGGACCTTGGTCGAGCTCCGGGCAACGGCACCAGAGGCGAGAAAATACATCGAAATGGTAAACAAGCGAGACGAAATGAAGATTAAATTTGCGACGGAAGATACTCTGTATCAGTCAACCGCCGCAAGCCCTACGAGGAAAAAGAAGTCAGCCGGGTTGGGGCGGGAAGTTGCAGAGAACCAACAATCTGATGCAAACAGCAAGTCAACCTCCCCACTCGGCGCAAAGAAGCCGAAATCGAAGATCTATATCAATGCAGATGGAACCCCCTTCAGTAAAGCGCAAATACAATCCTCGAAGAGGCGCGTTGCAGCCAAATTAAAGAAATTATCCCCTCCGCAGGCGGCTATTACAATACAATTGATTTTCAGAGGTAAGACCTCGAGGGACAAGACGAGGAGATTACACCGATCAGCGACAAAAATTCAGTCACTCGTTCTGGGATGGTTAACGCGCAAGACAACATCCAAGGACCGGAAGCGATATAAAGACGCTTTGAAGGAAGAGTCAGTCAGAAACAGGCGTGCAAGAAGAATCGCCGAGCAGAGGGCGGAGTTAGCCCTGCTCCGACGGACTCCAGCATCCCGTTTGATCGATGTTGATAATCGTCGCCAAAATCTTTCGGTTAGAAAAATTCAACGATTTTTCCGGGAGATAGCCAAACGAGGGTGGTTCGTGAAAAAAAGAAAGGCTGAGGCCAAGAAGGCTTCATACAGATCGGTGGTACGCGCAACCAAGAAAAAGACTCCACCTGTATCATCTTCTCAAAATTTAGACGAGTATAATTTGACAGTTAAGGTCGACGATGCGTCCGACAATGAGGAGGAAGCGGAGAATGACGCGATTGAGATGAGCAACGCCAGCTTCTGGGGAGAACAGTCTGTCCTCACCAGTAAAGATACCGGATTTAATGCAAAACATAGATCCTTCGCCCCAGAAGACTCAATGGACGATTTTACTACGCCAATTAAGCATAAAGATAGCATATTGCGTCGTGATCATGTGATCCACACAAACCAGGCGAGTGCTCTTCGTCTTGCAGATCTCCAGCGTCGAGTGATGGCGGCAAGCTACGAACACAAGCGACTGAAAGAAAAGAAAGAGCGTGAGGCCGCTGCAAATCTTAATGGCAAGAACGCCAGGTCCCACGGAGGGGCGAGAAGAGGGTACGAGAAGCTTTTCGAGCTGCAAAATACTGTCACTAACATGCTAGGAGAGCGAAGCCAGAAAGAACAGAGCTTAATGGAGGCGGAAGAACGCAGAAAAAGACGCCTTAATAGGTTCAGGCGTTTGTGCAGCTCTCTTGAGAGTCCTCCAACACTTTCTTCCGTGGACAAGCAGAAATCTCTCCGAGATAACAAGGGAGAAAACAAGTTGAAGGAATTGCTGTCTGGTTACAAGCTTCCGAGATCGCAGAAGGCGATCGAACGGTCCAAAAGGGCCCACCAACAAACTCTCAACGCAATGGAGAAATCAGGCGAATGGTGGAGTGTAAATCTAGAGAATCAGCTGGGAGGTGGAACGGTTGATCTCCGACACGTCGCTCCCGACGTCAACGCATTCGACGAATGGAAAGAGGGGAAAGAAAAGGGTAACCCGACCGTGGACCGCTACAATGACGACGAGGCATCACTTTTTTGGTATGCAAAATGTGTCGCGGGTAGAGAAGAGGAAAAACTCGGTAAGAAGGGAGTTCAAGTGAAGGAGGAATTGTTTCGTCGCACGAGGCTGACGGGCGAAGCTAAAAGTGCTATTTTGGATGCCGAATGCAACAACGTGGAAAAGAGGAAGAGCATGCTCACGCTAAATATCCATAAGGTTTTTGCCCGGCACCAGAGGCTGATTGCCGCCCCGGAAGCCCTCAAGGCAATGAAAGATGGTAGGGAAGGAAGGGTCAACGACGCCGCTGTCAAGCTGCAGAGCCAGTTTAGAGGTATCCGAGACAGGCGAGAAGTGGGAAAGAAGCTCAGCCAAAGTCGAGTTGCCGGAGCGCTTCAACTTCTGGTCAATGAGCTGAGCGGCAACGGGGGAAACAATCGGGCAGACAAGAATGTCAGTGATGTAGCTGGCGTCCTCGGTGGATTATTGGGGGTGTCAAGTAATGTTACCACCACGGCGACGACAACAAATCCGCCTGCGGAGAAGTACGAAACTAGAAGTTTATTCGGCAGCACAGTCAAGAAGCCGCCCAGACATACGCAATCTACGATTGCATCAGCATCTGCATCTGCATCTGCATCTGCGACAGCGACCAATTTGGTAAGCAACACAAGAAAGACAACCAATCTTGCGAACGAAAGCAAATTTACGACGCCGAATGCGAGTCCTGTCAAGCACAGGACTGCGACGACATCGACGCCCAACCTCACTGTGCAAACACGCGATCCTGACCTTGCACCCACGCCTCTCATGAGAGGTATGCTTGTCGACGTTGACCTCGGTCTGGGAGCGGCAGACAAACCGAAAGTGTGGACTCCTGCAAGGATCCTTTCCATAAATCCCAGCGGAGATTGCACGGTCGAATTTGACAAGGATGGGAATACCATGAGCGGAATCCTTCAAAATCGCGTGAGGATGAGAGCAGTTCCTATGCTCACACCCTCCACGGCCGTTCTGGAGCGACGGCAGATGCGTGAAGAAAAAGACAACAGTTACACTCCGATGACCTATAGTGAAGCCAAAATCAGCAGCAGCAATACTTTGAGCACGAGCATCATGACGGTCGATACCCCCGAGTATAAGGACACCCCAATGAACATCGCGACTAATGAGAAAAAAATGATGAGCCGCGAGAACAGCTATCGAAGTGTGCTTACAACTGACAACAAGCCCATGCTCGACGACAGCGCTGTTATGCAAGCGCTGAACCACGCTGACTTAGCCGAGGCAGCCCTTTCACCCGGTCCTAACAGCAGAAGCAAGCGGAAAATAAGACCAAGTGATGACAGTTTGTTTAGCAGTGGTAAGGTGGACGTCCCAGTGCTGAATATGGAGTTGATTGGTTCTGAAGAAAAGGAAGGCTATGTAAGCCCTCCTAGCGTTTCACCAGCGCGTAATATGAATGCGATTGACAAGATAAAGCAACAAGCCAAAGTAATGAAACAACAAAGACTCAAAACAATCGGCAGCGGCCGTTACACTCATAACAACAGTCTTCTCCACCTGAACTTTAGCGACTATGTTAATAGTGCCAGGGTAAGAAGTTTCATCAGTAAGTGTGTCGACGAGGTTGCAAACTCTAATGGGTTAGTGGGAGATCATGTCGACGAGATGTTGAGAAACAAGTCGCTCTTTGGCATTTTTGAGCACTTAGTTAACGGGGATAGCGAAGGAGAAATAGTGATCGAGGACGTCAGGGATGTATTCCGCTGCCTGATGGCAGAGCTTGAATTAAGTGTGGATAGTTTTGGAGACATACACAGTTGCGCAGTATCGCTAGCGCTATTTCTGAGCGGTGCGGACGAGAACGAGGAGGGCGAGAGAAGCGACAGGATATTGCTCAAAGATCTGAAAGAGTTTATCTGCGACTGTAACAGCCATCCGGCAAATGTGAGGGCAATAGCTTTGCACATTGGCAGGAAGTTGGAGATCGCAGGAGGAAAGCTTGGCATCTCAGGCGGCGAGATGCTCAGGCGTGTCTTTGGTGACGTCGGAATGGTCGACATCGACAAATTCAAGAAGGGGCTAAGCAGTCTAAAACCTAAGCTCATGGGGGGCGTGGAAGATGTGGACGACTTGATCACATTCTTGAGGCTTGGGGGCGGGGGACACGACGGAGACTTCATCAGCATTAACAAGTTAGAACAGGTGGGGCTGCCGGCTACGGAAGGAAGCCACAAGCGTCTCCAGGGAATTGTCCGCCACCACTTTGAAAACGACGACAAGCTGGTCAAGAGCTTTGTGCTGCTGTGCAAGGACATGGATTTCGATGACAGTGGGGGTTTGAGCTGGCAGGCTTTTTGCAAGGTCTTGGACAGCAGTACGTTGCTTTTGACTCTGAGCCAAACCTGTCAGCTGTGCACCTTGCTGACGAGGGATATCGGGAGCGCCGAGGGCAAAGGAATAGTCAATTACATGGAAATAAAGAGGATAGCTAAAGGAGAGGTGCTTACAATGCCTCGAATCAACAGGAATTTTGAGCCGGCAAAAATGTTAAACCGCAGTAAGAGCGAAGGAAGTAGCGGAAGTCTGGGCACCAACAGCAACAGCAGCAGCGCAGCAACATCAGGAGGGGGCACCAAGAGCTTGAGCGACCTAAAGAGCAGCAGGAGCAAGCCGAGGCTACTAGGTTCCTCATCGGGGGCGCCTGGAAGGGAAAATATCAGTGACAGCGCCAACAACAGCATTGCGAGTGGGGGGAGTAACAGCAGGAAGGGGAGCACAGGAGGTGGGAAGACATTGAGCAGCCTGAAGAAGGCAAAAAGGGATACCGCCGAGGGCCGCGAGGAAATGCATCTAGCAGCAGTGACCACGAGTGCGCTCAGTACACCGTCCGTCGCTGGTGGTGGAAAAAATAAAGACAGGGACGAGAGGGATAAATTGAGTGTAAGCTTCAAATTCTCCCCGCCAAAAATGTAAATTAAGTACCTTACTGTACACTTTAATAGCTTATATTTATACAAATTGCTCGCCTTAATCTTGCAATCAATGCCAATGGGGCTTCGGACCATCGTCCATTTTTTTTTCCACCTTTTCATCATGATGACGATGATGGTGATGGGGATGACCAAGCTTCGATTCACCAGTCTCTTTCGAGGGACTTTTGCCACTCTCCCGTTTCATCATCCTGTCTAGATCCATCTTGGCGAGATCAAGGAGACTTTCAGCGTTGTCGTCTTCACTTTCAGCTTCGTCTAAGATATCCTTATCTCTAAGCCATGCTACTAGATCCTCCGACTTACTCTCGTCCGGCGTGCCCTTGGTAATGGGAAGAGAAGATGCAGAAAGTTGAGGCTTTTTCTTCGAATCCACCTCCACGTAGGCTTCTGCGTGGTCATGTACCCAATCATGGGTGATGGGGGGAAGGTTATCAGCTTCCTTTTGTTTCATCTCCTTAGCGTGCATTTTCCGCTCTTCTGACTTTACTCGTTGTTGCTTTATCTGTTCTGGCGTAAATTGAATGATAGGAGGTCCACTGATTTTCCCCACAAATTCGTTAACCTCAGCTTCTGTTTTCTGCTTCCCCTCCGCTTCTGCCTTTGCAAGTTGCTCCTCTTCTTGTTTTAGCTTATAACTTGCCTCTTTCTCCTTCCTGATTCTCTCCAGCTCTTGAAGCTTTAACATTTCTAGCTTAAGCTCCGCTTCCCTCTCCGCCATCTTCTGCTTCCTCTCATTTTCCGCCTCCTCCTCTTTCTTCTTCCTCTCCGCTTCTGCCTTTGCAAGTTCTTTCTCTCGCGCTTCTTCTTCTATCCTGGCGATGTGAACTTGATTGAGCCTTAAATTTTCCTTGCGCCTCCGGTCAAACATGTAAATAGCAACGATGATTAATGTCATCGCAACAAAGCTACCGACGAGGGCGACATCGAGTCCCTCCACTTCATCTTCCCCACCGTCTACAATGTCAATTTTTCCGGCTAAGACATTGTTGCTCAGCTTCGTTTCTTCCATCTCGTTAGCGCTCAACGTTACAAAAGTCAAGCCCAAGCTTTCCACCTCAACGACAACCACCTTGTTGAGCACCTCCAAAGAGGCAACCTCAACACTGGATTTGACAACGTCTGCGGTTGCATTGCTCGCCGCTGCTTCCACAACCCCCCCCGCTGCCTCTTTACCGTCTTCTACCACCACAACATACTCGATCTCGAGTTCAGCTCCTCCACCTTCGCCCAGGCGACGCAAGTGGAAGCGACGTCTCACACTTGTTTCACTGACTCTTGTAACCAGTACCTCGGTAACATTGTAATAAAGCGCCATATCGGCCTCGAAGCGAGGAATAATGTCAACAAACTCCTTTTTGGTAAGACCAGTGATTTTTGACTTCACCTCCACTACAATTACATCCCCCTCGTCGGTGGGCATGAACGTTGGAGCAGTTGAGGGACTCACTGTCGGCGCTTGTGTATATTGTGTAGGTTCAGCGCTTGGCTCAGCACTGGGAATTTCTGAAGGGGCTCGACTGGGGGTTAAGCTAGGCAAGCCAGAAGGGGCTCGACTGGGGGTTAAGCTAGGCAAGCCAGAAGGGGCTCGACTGGGAGCCAAGCTAGGCAAACCAGAAGGGGCTCGACTGGGAGCCAAGCTAGGCAAGCCAGAAGGAGCCGACGTTGGGGACGCGCTAGGCGCTTCGACGCACTCGCTACCAAAACACGTGCTACTAAAACAATCATTGTTTCCATTGCACGCTTCTCCGACTTCGCACCTCCTGCAATTCAACCCTCCACAGTCTACGTCACTTTCGTCGACATTTTTTGTCCCATCAACGCAGTGGGCGCCCGTGGGGGACATACTCGGTGCCTCACTAGGAGACACGCTTGGCATCGCTGTGGGCGCGCTTGTAGGCGGCGCGCTTGGTTTTTCACTGGGGGAATTCGTCGGCGGTAAAGTGGGAGCACTCGAAGGAGCTTCAGTCGGGGCACCGGAGGGGAAGCTCGATGGTGCACTACTTGGAGCCCAGCTCGGAAAGTCAGTGATCATTACGTCATTATCAGTGATTGAAACATAGGCAATGTCCACCGCCCCCAAAGTAGCACCGACAGGGTTCTCAAGCATGATGGCGAACTTCTCTGCAACGAGACCGTCCCACATGTTATCCATGTAAATATCGATCTCCAAGTCAATCTCAACGACACCCGGTTGGAAAGTGATCGTCCCATTTGAAATCTCGTAGTCACCCCTGGTGCTCAAATCCACCGGTAAGCTGTTGACAGAATTTTGTGCCCACCGTACTCTTGCGGTCATATCTCTGGTCTTAAAGCCAGCGCTGCAGACAGTGGTGTTGTCTCCCAGTCGCTTCACTTTTATGGTTCCTGTAGATCCTTCGCTAAAGGGACCGAAGTTCAAGCGGTCAAATTGTATTGTGGGAGCAACTGGAATTTTGCAGACGCTCCTTGTTCCAGTGTTGCCTGCGCATACATACCCGCTTTCTATTTCACAAGTGGTATCACAGCCATCATCAGTTGCATTGTTTCCATCATCACAAGCCTCAGCAGTTCCTTTTACGCCGTCACCGCACGTGAAAACGACAGGCTGTACTATGATTTCAGGGGCGGATGCCTTTTGCTCCGCTTTTTTAGCCTCAGCTTCCTCAAGAGCCGCGACGAGTGCGGAACTGGCCGCTGCAAGCTCATTGACAGGCATGTCTGCAGGTGGACAAGCCCCAGGGATATTCCGAGTCACGCTCATGGATCCGCCGAGGAGACCTGACGTGTCAACCGAAAACAGCGGGAGGGTTCCATCGTTGGTGATCTTTAGTAGCCCGCTGTTTTTGGCCAAGTAAAAGCGAACATTCCAGCTTTGCGAAGTGTTCGGAATCGAAGCGGCAGCGTTAGAGAAAGCCTCAACTTCACTAATAACAACGCTTCCGATGTCCAAATTGTCTTGGTCAAAAATAGTTAGCAGTTTTTCGGCCATCCAGCTTCCGGAGGCAGCAATATCTGTAGAAGCATCAATTGGTTCTGTCCACCCTACCCCAACGGTATAACTGGACTCGTTAAAAGGAAGAATAGTGGTGTCAAGCCCGAGCCTGAATGAACCGCTTACGCTTGCCATGTCCCCTGTCGTCGCTGATAATGTTACTATCTGCTCTTCGAAAACATAACCTTCCTCGACAACGTAGTCACAAACTCGCGTCACCGTGACTTCTGGATTGTCGGCAGAGTTCTCAGCAAGTCCGTCAGCGACGACTGTCAAAAGATCAAGTTTCCCCCAGTTTCGAGGCGGAGACTTGTCGCTTTTGACAAATTCGACTCCAAACTTCATCTGATGGACACCGCTGAAACCGTCCTTAGTGATGTTCGAGGTGCTGTACTCGACATACTCTCCCCCAAACAATCCTTGGACGACAACTTCGCCGACGGTGTCGAGTGCAAGCAGTGCGTTCTCGATGTCTTCAGCGGTTGCTATCACGGGGATAGGGTCGGAGTTTTCTCCGTTGAAGACAAGCTCAAATTGACCTCCAACGTAACCAACGCCAGCCCCGGCGCTTGGGATTATTTCGACAACTTGCTTCTCAGTTCCCATTGCACAGTCATAAAAGTCCGTGACTTCGACCAAACAGCTTTGACCGTCTCCAAAAAGCACCCCACAAACATCCGTGCAGGTGCTATTGTCACCATTACTCACGCCGCAGGCGTCAATACAAGTCGTCCCATCTCCACCGGGGACTCCGCACTCATCTTCAGGGAGCTCGACTTCGATCGCTAGGACTTCATAACCGAGATCTAGGGTTCCGGTGGTAGCGGAGGTAGTAAGCGCATTGGCTACGCCGACAAGTTCTGCAAAGGAATCCTGAACGGTGGTTACGGTGGCGTTGGTACTATTGCTGGCCGACGACGATCCACTCTGCACAGCTTCTGTATCCTCAGGATCTCCTACTACCTCTTCCTCGAAAACGATAGCATTACTATCTCCTCCCCCATCAGCAGTTGTTGTGCTGTTGAACAATTTGTTCCATTCAGTGGAGTTCACGGAGCAGGGTAAACTGGCATTGTACCGTACGAGAATGATCTCGTCATCAATGGTGACATTCTTGCTGTACGCAGGCACAGAATAGAGTCCCTCGTTACAGTCGCATTTCCCCGACTTGCTGTTGCAAACGCCATTGTTTCCACAATCAACAGATGCGCACACGTCAATCTCGCTGATCTGAAATTCCAAATCCAAACCGTCGTCCCCAGTCTGCAGCATTCTGCGGTCTATCTCATCTTCTTCCAGCCCCATCAAGCTCATCATGCGGCGACGGCGCCTTCTGTTGCCAGGGACAATGTTAGTGACCTTCAACCTGTCTGGATTAATCTGCAAAACAGCCGCCATATTTCTGATGAACGGATCTTCGCGCACGAGCTCTGCGGGGTCGTAAGTATCTTCATAGTCAGGGGGAAGTTGCTGCTTGAAGGATTCATCGAGACAAACAGGATCTACATTATTCTCAGCAAAGAAGGTGGCAAAGTCGACATTGACACCCATTCCAACTGCAACAACATCCAGCTGCTTGATACTGGTGAGGCGATCCCTCCTCAGGACGATGGTGAACATCCTTGTCAGGGGGTTGAGATAAGATGTCCCTGCATCGCTGTCCAAGGTCACATCTTTCTGTTTCGCCGCAGGCGGTTTCATTCTACCATCATAATAACTGTTGACAACCACAGCCTTCATGAACCGGAAGGAAAGGAGTATTTTCGGCGGACCGTCTTGGTGATAGCCAACATAAGACTCAGGATCGAAGAGCTGAAAATGGATAAAGTCTTTCTTAAAAACAGTGATGTCCCCAGTGAACTCCATTCTGTAACTTCCCCGGTTCGCAACAGTGAAGAGTGAAGGCTGAGGGTGAGAGTTTTGCAATGCATTCCCCTCTTGGGGGGGCACACCTACGGTGTAATAGGTGTCTTCGTAAAGCTCAAGCCTAGTTTGGTCGTTGTCAAACAGCGACACGCCAGTCCCTCCGAAGGTCTGAGTGGCAATTCCGACAGGACCGTAAAGAACCTCGCTGCCACTAATAATTTTCTTCGGAACACTCATCATGAAAGTAACCCAGCTGATATCCTTGCAAATGAGTGCGTTATTCTGACTCCGATTCCAGATGAAATCGCATTTGGCGGTAGTACTGACTTGATAACCTCCATTCTTTAATTGGTTGTAGACAACATGTTCAGGGTCGTTACGAACAACACCCTGACGGCGTGGATCCTGAGTAGCACCAAGCAGCTGGTCGTACTCCCGAATCCACCAGAGACAGGAACCGGCAAGATCGGGATTGGAGTACCTGTCAGCGTGGTTCATCCAGTTCTCACAGTCCTTGACGATCCTCGCGGGAATACGATTTCTTCCAGCACTAATGAGCTGCCTCGGCTTACCGTCTCCAAGCTCGTTGAACAAGAATGGCCCTACAACACTACCGTCATGGTCATAAGCTCGGCACCTCGCATATGAGGTTCCAACACCCTCCTTATATCCAAAACCCCGGCTAAAGATAAATTTGGCGTCTTCCGTTACGTTGTGCCACTTGAGGTTCTTGAAGTGGACTGGAGGACAAGTGGGACCTCCGAAAACGACGTTATGCCCACCACCAGCCTCTGGACCGCTGGCTTGCCCGTGCCCGGCCATTTCGTTGCTTATGGCAACGTTTTTACGGCCGCACTCGTCGACGCCGCTAAATCCCTGGAATGCCACACCGTTGATCGTGTGCGATCCGAATCCGTCAATCCCGTACACATATTTTCGCTTTGATAGGCCAAGCCCGTCACTCAGAGGGCTGTAGGCATATCCCGTGTACGATGTCTCAGAAAGCGAAAGACAGCCGGAGTCCTGACCACCAACCGAAAATTGACCACTCCAACTCCCACTCTTCGAACCGTAAAAATCACAGAATTCCTCATCCTTATTTTTCTTAGTCCAGTACTCGCTCTTTCCCACGATGAGTAAGTACGCTGTGCCACCAGGGCTGGTGGCACCGAGAGTGAAACTGTTCTGTGTCGCTGCATCCTCCAGTGGCAAGTCCTTAAAGGTGTATTTCTCTGTCCTTACTTTGACACTTTTGTTATCTTTACCGCATACGCTGGTACCGAGAGCAGGGAACTGTAATAACTGATATCTCGACACAATACCGACACCATTCTCAACTGCCAAAACGTTGTCGTAAGATTCAGCAGTGACACCTGTAAATCCTAAGGAATTTCGGAAGACTTTCACTCCATACTTGTCTCCAATTACATTCAACGATCCTACATTTCCACATGACTCGGTGATAAAACCAGTTCCAGCACCAAACTGGATGTTGTTCACGTAATTTATGCTGTGTTTATTTCCGGTGCAGCTGTGGTATCTCCATCTGACAGCAGTGATTCCACCAGACCAGTAATTGTCCTTAATTGTGGTGATTGTAGATTGTGGCACTTCTACATCTCCCGGTGGTGACGACGAGAATATACTAGTAACGTGAGGACTTGCGCTCAATTTATAGTTTCCACCCCAAAAAATGTTGTTCTCAATCAGCCTAGTGGAGAAAATATGCCCTTGATCTTCTTTCCCTAATTGGTAGTCGCCAAAATCCGCCCCAGCGCCGAACAAGAGGTTATCAGTGAAGGCCAGATCAACCACATTTTGGAAATTGTACGAGTGCTGACCAATTTTCTCGGAGCTGATAATTCCTGCTTCGCCAGAGATAACGTCTCTATCTACAACTCCTACCACTTCCAGAGAAGGTGCTTCCTTAGCCGAAAAGATGATGTGAGCAATAGCCCAGAAACTTCGATTGAGGATTTGGCCACCTTGCTTTCCCATAGCTTTCATTGTGACCCACTTGACAGTCTTGATTATGCCCTCTGGGAAATGCCACTGACCGTATTTTTCAAAACCAACCATCGTCTCATCCCATCCTAATTTTTTCTCCTTGTATGCAGGTCGCGTGAGAATTGTACCTCCCATACCTGCATGGTTCGACCTGACCCCACTAATTGCGTCCCAGAGCGGGTGGTCACCTCCCTCGATTTGGATATTGCGCGTCAAATGGCCAATTCGACTTCTCATGTCTACAAGAATCCCCTCGGGATTCTCCTCGTTGGGATCCGGCTGATAAAACAGACTTCCAATATGGTCCTGATCAAGAGGGCGGTCCAATCGAGCACCTTCGCAGTCGCCATGAATCTCAGAGATGAAACGGTACTCTTCCCGATTGTTGCCCTGGCCACTAGAAGTTATAGCGATCTCATCGCCCACTTCCCAGTCGCAGATCATACTCCCGTTGACCATCAGTTCTGGCAAGTGAGATGTAGCAAAAACGATTTCGTCGTCTCCCACCTTCACGTCAGCCCCAAGAATGCTCGTGGCCACACGTTCGCGACCATTGATGACTAATTCTCCATTGACGTCCATACGCTTCCCGCAGCTTACCATATACCCTCGAAAGTGTATCTCCTCAAAATGGCTGCTGAAAACTGGTCTAGCTCCAAAACAGCCAACTCCGTGGACGTAGGCATCCCCATGTAAACTAACAGTAACCTTTGGACCGGTATAGGGCGCGTTATCTCTTCCAAGGAGGAATTTCCCACCCTTAATGTCGATGAAATAACTGTTGAGAGTAACTTCGATCTTTCCCTCATTTGCGACAGTCAGGGTGCCTCGAATTTCTAGGCTGTTGAGAATAGGGGTGGTCACATCTAAGATTACAGTCCATACGTTTATTATCAGCACATCACTCATTTCCTTAGGAACATCGATGTCAGGATTTCCAGTTAAATTCCATCCAAGGTCATTGCTCCAGAAGAAGGTGTCGTAATCTTGGCTATCGCCCACGAGACGAGGACCAGGACACCCCTCCTCTGCACAGTCGTCACCAACAACACCAGTGGTCGTATTCCCTGCCACTACGAAGGTCACTACACTACTATTGGACGGATCGTAAGATTTGTAGATATCATGATTGACGAATTCCAAAATGTTGGTAACTTTTCCTTCAACGTTTTGGTCAAGATCGTACCAGAAAGCCCCGTGGATAATACCCTCAGATTCTTCTTCGACAAAAAATTCGGGATGGAACATGGTCATGTCGTCGATCATATCGCTTCTAGTCCCGATCACATCAGTCCAGTCTCGGGAGGATTCACGATCTTCTTGCTCGTCAAAACCAGAGGTGTCACACGGAAACATAAATGCGCCCGTATCTTCGCCAAAAGTATTGTGGAAAACATTATCAGGAAAGGAGCCTGTATTCTTTCGACCCCTACTGTCAGGGTATTCTGTGAATTGGATGCACATCTTGCTATATGTATTCTTAATAAAATTGGTGGAAGGATCATAGCGCCACTGTTGCTTTGTCGTACCATCGCACATGCTTAAAGTAATACCGCTTCCAGTTGTGTTTTGGGAGGCCGTGAGGCACATCCACGGCATGTTCACTGGCGTGAGGGTGTTATTTCGGTACAGCTCTTCCCCTATCGACGGCGCAAAGAAAGCGTCGTCACGCTCCATTGTTAATCTGTGGATAGCAGTCCAATCATAATTGCGCCTCCAGACATCGAGACAGTCTCTGCCCCATTTCCCGCAAGGCCCTGCGAGGGTGTCATCTTCCTCAGTGATGTGTTGACCAAATCGGCTCCAGTACCGCTCCGCGCCACACTTCGTTACACCCACAGTCCCGCTGACAGCAAGGCCATTCATATACTCAAGGTCTAGAATTGCCAGGCATGTGGGTGCAGACTTGTAGATGTGAGGCTCGAAGACGCCGACGCACTCTCCCGCTGAATCACAGCTGACAGTGTCAGCAACGTCATCCTCCATCTTGTCGGTAGGCCAACCATTAAATGCACGCAAATACCCTCCCTCAGCTGTGGAACCAGTAGCTTTCATCAGCATGGTGGTGTCAGATGGGTTTGGTCGCCGCTTAAGTTCGACTCCAGTGGGCTTGCCGTAACTGCCTGCGCATCCTCCCAAGTAGCTCTCGCCCGCAGCGCAAGGCTGGCAGCTTTCGTTCGAAGGGTCCTCAAACTCGCTTTGAGTACACCTCCCTTGATACCAACCGTCACTGATGGAATATCGAGGCAGGGTGGGGCCTAGGCCCCAACCCTTGTTCGGGGTGTTCTGACTGTTTGTGTTATGGGGCTTCGAGGGGTTTGCCCAAGCCCTGTAAAGAGGGTTTCCAAAGGGAGGGTTGAGAGTGATAGAGAATAGAATCTTTTCGTCTGGATTCATTCCCATTACATCAACAGCAACAGCGGCCGAGACTTCAATCTGGTGCGCGTCAATAAACGTCAGGCTGTAGTGACGGTCAACGGGCAGCAGCGCCATAAATTCCATGGGAGCCTGAGGAAAGCACGAAGTGGGCCCCTTGGCGAGTACAACTGAAGGTAAATTATTGAATTCTCCGACGGTATCTGTTCCGTGTGTATACTGCAAATGATTTGTCACATCCTTGATGACTATGTAGGGAAATTGAAAGAGGCGCATACCGTTCAAAAAAGGAGAGTAAAATGTCGGGTTGATGGCGGTGCGGCGTACCGGAGTGGAGCAAATGGCGTAAAAGTCTTGCATTCCGTGCATGTAGCTGTAGGAAGTGATGACTTGACAATTTTCGTTGGCAGCAATGAACATTCCAGTTGGGACGATTGTAGCGCCGGGGACAGTATTCGTGAGAGATCCGTCGAGGTCATTCATTATACCTGCCGTGTCGAAGCGCCACGTTACAGGTCGATCCGTGTTAACGTACGTGATGTTCTCGAAATCTTGTTGGTATCCCCCTCGAAGATCAACACACCAAGCGCACCCCCAAACTGCCGCCTCGTAGTTGACAAAGGTAACCCCACTGTAGGTCACTTCACTCCCGATTCCGCTCAAGTGAAGTCCATGAACGCAGCCCGTGACTGTAGCAGTCTTGGCCAGGTTCGGGTCAAGCTCACACATGAAATACTTGCTTGCGCTTCCAAACGACGGTAAGTACACCTTTTCTTCCGGTCTCGTTCGTCCAACGAGGAACAGATCTTCGAAACGAGAAGAGGCAAACTTGGTGTCTCTTCCATTAATGTAGGCAAATTCCATGCCGGCGATGCCATGGTCAAGCAGCCGATAATTCCTGAAGCTTACGTCCACTAGAAACTCCCCCCAAACGCCAAACTGCTTGTTCTTAAAGGAGACAAAATCTTCATACCAGGTATTCACAGACACATGACTTTCATCCGACCTGGCGTCAAGCTGTGCCCACGTCGGCATGAAGGTGGGGTCCGCAATCTCTTCGTCGTGGAAACAAACACCGCACGTTCGCCCGCACTTGATTGGAAAGTACTCATTCATTTTGAGACCGTGACGGCCCGTGCTGTGGGCAACATTTCCCCTGAAGGAGAGTGTGGGGGTCCAATTAGGACAAAGCGTTCTGCCGAGGTCAGTCAAATGTTCTCCGCCCAATCCATCAGGGTGGTGAAGGAAACGGTACCAGAAACCATAATGAGAGGATCCGAAGGCAATATTGTTGTTCACGTAATTGTTGGGGTTTACAATCCAGAATGCAGCGGGTGTCTGATCGACCTGGAGGAGACTCCACGCGGGGCGGACGAGACCAACGACGTTGCCTTCAATGACATTGTATTCTTCCGTTCCGTCCTCAATGAAGATGGCATGGCCACGAGTATCAAAGGCGACGTTGTCGGCAATAGTGACGTTGTTTGTACCGTGAATTGACAAGGCCCTGTTGAACGAGTGGTGTATGGTGCAATTCTTCACGTAGGAGTAAGGAAGGGTACCGACCATGTGGAAGTGAATGGGGTACTTGCCAAGTTTCAACCCTTGCCCACCTCGACGAACTTCAGTGTGGCTCATACGGCCAACGAGCGTGTTCTTCTCGCTAAGGATATTGTTACTGTTCTCGCCAATGCTATTACTGAAAACTATCTGCATCCCAAACTGATCGTGATTGCTACTCTCACTTCCCTCGACGACGACATTTTTAGAGAGACAAGCAACGACTGCAGTGTACTCAGGAATGTGTTTGAGAAGATCCCCAGTAGAATCGTCGTAGATATCGTATCCTCCACCGTGGTGGTCGTAATCAAGAGGACGATCGATGATAATTTCATTGTTATTTCTGATAGAAACGATGGTGCGCTCTTCCGCCTCAATCTGATTGTAATTAGTGGACCCGATGATGATTTCATCTCCAACTTGCCATTCATTTTCCACATCATCTCTGACGAACAAACTGCTATTTCCATAATTTGCAGGGAGCGACAGCTTAGTATAGGACAACTTGGGTTTGCCGTGGAGGTCGAGGTACGAGTTCCTGACCGCAAGGACTTTTGCTCCATAGACGGGAATCTCAAGAGTTTTCCGATCGCCGTGAAGAGTGATGATTGCTTTGTTGTTCGTCGTCTGGCCAAAGGGCTTTTCAGCGCTCCCAATAGAAAGGTGCCCCGGCCAATTTCTGTCGTTTCCATGGAAAGTGCCATCGTAGTTCTTGATCATCAAATAATTGCAGTCGAGCTTCAGGTCACCGACGGCGTCATCGTCAAGAAAGTCCAAGTGCCCCCCATAAATGGTAACCAGGTTCAATTTAGGCGGAGACACGTCGAGTACGATGTACTGCCCCCGAGTGATGACGACAGAATCGCCAAGGCGAGGAGGATCTTCGTTACCCCAGGTGGTTCTGGAGCTCCAGAAGTCGACGTAGCTAAAGTGTATGTCGTGGGCATTGGAAGGGAGAGGGAGAGCGTTGCCATGGCCGGGCCAGTAAACTTCCACAGGGGCGTGCCAAGGCTCGCCGTCGTACATCCACTTATTTGTTAGGCAAGTAAGAGAAAGCGAGTCATTTTTCAGACCAATGTTGTCGCAGTCTACATTCTCCCAGTCGCAAAGGTGGATGTTGTTGTAGTAACCTATCGTGGAGTTGTCCGTGGAGCACCTGACGCCACCAAGATACACTTCCGTGTCTTGGGGGAATGCACCCGAAGGAGGAAGGGCAGAGGTAGGAACAAGAGTGTTGGATCCGTTGATGTGTAATGTTGTCCCGCCGGCGGTGGTAGCATTCAGTCTATGTAGGGAGTCCAAAAAGAGGGTTTGAAGAGGGTCGTACATGAAAACCCTTTCGCCCTCCGCAAAAGACGTCCTAACACCAGCGTCAAAAAAGTCGGTCGGCGAAAAGTAGAGCTCAATTGTCTTCCTCATTCCATCAGTGTCCAAACCTCCATCATCCTTTGCTCCACCACCGTGGGCTTCCAGACCGCGTTTGAAGCTCCAGCCAGGAGGCAGGTTGGCGCTGCAGTCCCCTACAAAGACAAAAGATTGCCCCACGCGGTGCTCATGAATCAAATCTTCCCACATAGAAGACCCGCCGCAGCTCTGAAGTAGGTTACTGAATCGACGCTCGTTCTCTTCTGTACGAGTCATGAAATAGAAACGGGAGGTGACAATGATGAGATCTCCCTGACCCGTAGAAGAAGCAAAGGACTCAATATCACTCATGTAATTTCCATTTTCGTCGAAGTCATTGTAGCTTATGTAAGAAGTCACAGTATTGGTCCTGGTACTGTATTTGAATATATGTAATCTCGCGTGTCTGTGGGCATTGGTAAGTTTTGTTTCGGCTTTTGTGTGCGGATTTACCCAGCTGATGGAGGTTTCCCAATTCTTCCCCGTATAGTCGGACATAGATTTAACACCCGAGGGTTCCAAGAACATGTCAAAATTGTGATCATTGTAGCCTTGATTTACAATGCGAAGCTCTCCACTCCCACCTAGGCGGCTGAAGGCCTCCACAGACACATTGTAGGGGCTGAAGCTGTCATCCGAGAGTTCAGGGTCATACATCGGAGTTTTACAGGTGAGCGTCGAGGGCAACGAAGGATCGATGTTGATATCAGTGGAAAGAACTTCACAGGAGTAGTAATCACTTGGCAGTAAGCCATCGTCCGTAAAGAAGTACCCCGTGAGGTCTCGAGTATACGAAGGTACGTCATCTGCACCGTGCCAAGAAAATTCCATGGACATACCACCCCACCCCTGGCCAAAGTATATCTCAATCGTGGCAATCGACCCCCCTTCTAAGAAGGTGGAGGATTCGACCACGCGATTGCCATGGGATCCTCCGTTGTTGACCACGAGGTCGTCGTTAATGAAAACATAGCTGCCGTCATCTGATCTGGTACGAAAATAGTATTGACCGGAGGTGGGCGGCTTGAAAGTACCTTTCCATTGGTAAGAGAGCTGGCTCCCTAGATGCCCTAAATTTATCTCAGTCCAGCATGTTGATTCTTCACCGTGAGGCTCAGCAGTAGTGATGAAAGAGCGAAGATCTCCAAGACCATAACCAATGTTTGAAAGGTCACCTTCGACTCGGGTGCTTCGCAACCCATCAACCAAAGGAACGGAGGCGTTCCGATTTTCATTGACGAGGTTGACATAATTGTGTGATGGAGTAGGGGAGAATCCGAGCCCGGTGATGGTGAGGCGCTGACCGCCACCCAGAGAGCCCGAGAGAGGGTAAATCGAGGTGATAGACAGCCCATACTCGACCTCGAGAGGGGTAGGATGGTGGATTGCGTAACCAAAGCTTCCAACGAGAACGTCAATTTGGTAAGTGCCAACAGTATTCTCGGGGAGAATAACTGTGACGTTTGTAGAGTGTACCGCGATAACCTCGGCAGTATGGGAACCTACATAAACTTGGAAGGTACTATCAGTGAGATTTGTGGGAAAGTTGGTACCGAAGATAGTAACCGAGTCTCCAGCGTATCCCATCTTTGGAATGACAGAAGAAAGGGTAACTGCACCCTCGAAGGAATGGTCTGCAAAGCCATAGGAAGCATTTACGGGATTGGAATTTGGGAGAGGCTTGGCAAAGAAATTGGCATCCAGTAAGGAATTCTTTACCGGATTCACCTCAATGTTAGTGATGACAACTCTATTGGGGTAGTTAGGGGTATGTCCCGGGTCAAAAAAGTGCCACTTGACGTATCTCCATCTCCCAAAAGTGTCAACCAAATGAGTATGTGTTGAAGGACTTCGGCAATTGTCTAAATTCCACTTTGCTGTCGTAAAGTCTTCTTCAGCGATTCGGGTCCAGCTAATTCCATCCCCTGAACCCTCCACAGTCCATCGACGAGGACAAGCTGTAGACAAATGGTGGCTGATTTCATAGCTGTACACAGGTATTGGATCCCAGGTAACGTAGACCAAGTAAGTACCCTGGGCGAGTTCATCCGGATCTTCCCAACCCGAGTCCCAATAAGTATGAATATTTCCGTCGAAAGCATTGGCAGCACCATGATTGTGAGACCCAGTGACGCCAGCGACATACCCAATGCTATTGAGACTATTCGAAATGCGATAATTGGAGGGAGAGTTCACCTCGTCCCAGAAACCGATCGACGGGGAGTCCAGCTGTGGTGTCGGAGAGAGGCTGCTGACGTGTTGCAATTTTGTGCGCGCAACGATCTTATAGAACGATGAGTGAAGGATTTCAAGGTCAAAAGGTCGCATATTTGAAGGTGTGGCAGAAATCGTGGAAGTGGTATCGCGGAAAAAGCCATTCATTTGCACGGCGGTGACTAGGGAATTTTCGTTTGCTGTGCACGTCACGGAAGAAGTGTTTGTTCCAGTCGTTTGTGTTTGCAAGCTTCTGGCGAGAAGGAAGGAAGTGATCTGTTGCTGCTGCGACGGAGGTGTGGGCAATCGGCGTAGACGACGACCACCGGGAGATGAAGGAGACTGATCGTAAGAATAGGAGTAGCTGTAGCTATAGCTGTAGCTATAGCTGTTGCTGTAGCTGTAGCTGTAGCTGCCATCGGAGTCAGGGAAACCTAACCGATCGGTGAAATCACCCATACTAAAAATAGCTTCGTCCGACAAAGCATTCGATATGCTCTCAGCGTAGCTCAAGTATCCAGTAGTGGGGTTTTTGAAAATGTTATCGTGACAATCTGCAATCTGATCCAATCGCTCGGTGGTAAAGTGATTCGAAAATCCGCCGTCCCAATGATAAGTGATGGAAAAATCCCAGAACCATATACGCTTCGTATCCTCGGAAACATAATAGGATACCACTAGAATATCGTTCTTCCGCGCAAGGTTCACAATATCAACAGCCTTCGTCGCGGTCACAGAGTCTTCTCGCTCTAACCGTGACGAACCCCCGGGAAAAGGGGTATAAGGTCCAGCAACAAGCGTGTCGTTTCGATACAAGTCAAACTGGATATTTGCGTGTTTGTCGTCCTTCCAACTGGCATCATACCACACCAGACTAATATCCAGCGAATCCAAGTGTGTCCCAGTGAGCATCTCGACGTGCGCCACCTTCAAATTATCTGGACCAGAATTGTAATGATCATGCGTATACCTAGACTCTACGAACGAAACAGTAGGAGCCTGGGGTTGGTTGAATGTGGTGTTCCAACTTTCTGAAGCATGGATTGTTGGACCAATAGAACCTGAGTAATTGGCGTAGCTGACATTGGTATTAGTATTGAAAGTATTGGCAAAAAAGTCTGGGGAGTACCAAGGCGCTCCTGGCAGTTGGTTGTTGTCAGCAGGGTAACAGTACTCATAGAGAGTATCGAAGCTCTGCTCAGCTAAGGCTTCTGTACAGTTGGAGTCGATAAAATAGCTGATTGCTGGCACCGAGGTGTCCGTATCGCATGTTGCCAGCATGTAGACACTATCGGAAGAATTGAGAGCAATTTCGGTGCTATTCACATCAATCTGAGTGCACTCATAAAAGTCAGCGACACCGAGGAACGAATTGTGGGAGAAGGTGTGCGTGAAGCTGGCAGAGGGGAGATTGCAGACGTGGTTGATTTCGTTGGGATTAGCAAACTCACTAAAGTGCGAGCTCAGGGATTGGACCGTAGTAACTTCACCGACTTCATCGGTGACATTGATTGCGGAGGAAGAACAGGTGAGTTTGAAATATGTGTCATTACTGTACGTCTTCGTATAATTTCGGTAGCAGTACTCGATAATCTGAAAGTCAATGGAAGGAGGGGAAACACCGAAGTCAAAGTCCACAACGTGAGTGAGGTTCGCCTCTTCAGTACATATCTCTGAAGCCGCAAAACCGAACCCACTAATCGTAATAACCTGACCTGCCGACGAGCTGCCAAGAGAGGGAGAGATATCAAGAACGGCAGACTCGTATTCGAACCACATGCCAGCCGCACGAGGATCACTAAAACCGCCTTTGTGCCTGTAAGTGATTGGGTAGACACCGGCAGGGTGCTGAGGGATCTTGCAGGTTATCATATTCTCATAGGAGTCCGTAGCGTTGAGAGGGGATGAATCTGGGTGCATTCGAACGTCATCGCAGCGCTCGTGACCTACCATCACAACAATGTCAGTGATGTTGGTTACATTTTTTCTCTCGTATTCGCTAAAGAGTAGCCCCGTGATGGTAATGCGATCAGATTCTGGTTTATTATAATAACCTCTTCTAGGTGATATATCCGTGACAGTGGGAGTATAGAGGGAACTATTTGCGTACCAAAAACTGTTCTCTTCCGAATAACCCAGTAGTCTGCTCACACCCGGCAGAGGCCACCCAGTGATATTATTTCCATCCCATCTCGTAGTCGGATACCCATCTATCCCAGTCTCGAGATCGCCAGCAGCGCCTGTCAAGCACCAACCCCCTCCGTCCCAGACTCCTACCGAGTGGCAGGGAATCTCTCTGTCCGAAATGTACGGGTGAGAGCTTATTGTCACACCAACGTCCCCAAAGGTGTCAACTTGCTCATCTTCCCAGAAATTGGTGGCAGTGAAAGAATGGTTGAAGCCTCCGTAAACAGAGCCGTAAGGGAAAGAGCTTGGATGGTTGTCAAAGTCGTATTCCGGCTTCACAACATACCAATTATAGGGACTTTTTGTCACTAGTCCCTCCCCATGACCATCAACATAAACAGAAAAAAACCCTGGGTTGGTTTCTGATGATAATGGAATCCGTTCAGGCCATGTGCAATAAATGTCTCCGACCCTGTAAGATTTGACAGATTCGCCATCACTTTTGTCATTGAAGAATGTGGGGTCTTCGCTGTAAGGGCCGCTGACAACACCGAACCTGGTAAACCCTGACGTAGACTTGGCATCAACCCAAGAGTCCATGATTTCCTCGTCAGTGGCTCTCTCATAGGTCATCGAGGCGCACTCGACTAATTCCCCAGAAGGTGTCAACAACCCGACGTGGACCTTGTCCTCTGCAAGGAGATCGAACCACGGAAATTTAATGTTCAGTGCGTCCTGAGGGTTATCGACATCAGTTTCATTGTTGTAGTTACTCTCAGGAGTGAGGATATCTTGCAGAGAAAATCTGTGAACTTGACCTCCACTCTCTTGGCAATGAGGGTATCCGCACCTCAGGTCAACAACCGGGGATGCGTGGTATGCGTAGGTGAAAGTGCAATTTCCAGAAAAACAGCGCCCGACCGTAGGCCACTGGTAGTTCCATATTGTTTCAAAGTCTAAAAACTGTGTTCTGTTGATGTGTTCGGCAACCGATTCTGCGGGGAAGCCTAAGCCATTCCAAGAGGGGATTGCATCCATCGCTCCAGTAATACATGTCAATTTATAATTTGTCACAGACGTCACGCTGCAGGGATAACCGCGGTTCCAGCCATTCGTCCAAGGTTCCGGGACGCGTATATCGTTTTCAGCTATTCCCATGTGAAATTGCTCGTCAAATCCAAAGTTTACGACATAGTCGGTTGACTTCAAGAGGCCATCCATGTTTTCGTAGGGTATGAATCCTGAACCGGTAATAGTAATCTCCGTGCCGCCGCCAACAGAGCCAAATTTTGGAGAGATGTCAAAGATATCTAGTGTGATTTGCATCGTGTAGGAACTGTTGCTCCATCCCTTGCCGTACGTCATGACGCGGATTGGGTCAACCACGTCCGCCTGGTTCCAAAAGATGGTACAGTTTAAGAACGTATCGTTCGCGAAAAGCGTCCTGCAGGGTTTATCTCCGATGTAGGTCTGCGTCAGGTCACGTTGATTGAACCAGCCCCAAACGTCCTTGTAATAGTTGTTGTCAGTGCGAGTGATTGATGGGGTAAAACCGCGACCCCAGATCGATAGCAGTTGACCTGCCATGGCTTTTAGCTCGTGGGGGTCATCACCTTGCATCCACGGATTCTGATCCGTGTCGTACGCGACAGCCCTATCAATGGTGGCCATATGGTCTGGATGTCTCGAAAGGGTCAAAGCGTTGGGGACCACGAGAGGAACTGTTCCATTATAGGTGAGGTAATCAAAAGCATATTTTCCCGTACCAAAATGCCCATATTTGGAGTTCAGCTCGCAATTGGTCAGCGTTTGGCACCAAAACGAAAGTCGAAGATCGTAAAATGTCTGGCGGACGCGGTCAGTATCGATTATTTGATTCTCAGCCGCAGTGGTGATGGTGAGATCAAATGTGGCCAGGTCGAGCACCGCGTTCCGTTCCGAAATGATCTTGTCATGAAAGCTGCGGTGGTTCTCTTCAGTGAGGTCAATCGCTGGAAGCGTGCACTCGATACTGAGCTGATTGCTAAATTCGTACCAATTCGAGTACCCCCGATCATAAATAGACTCATTGTAGTACGCCATGTCGCGGAAGCCGTGATCTGGACCGCACGGCAAACCTGGGTCATTTTCGGTCAATTGGCACTCGAAATTTTTGAGTGTCCGAGGGTGACATGGGATAGTAAGGTCGTGCTCCGCATTATAAAAAGTCAGCTTGTTCATCACACCCATCGGGGCGAAGCCGTTCCCCGAAATAGTGATGGTTGTCCCGCCGTAAAGGGATACGCTCGAGGGAGTGATGTCAGACACTGACATGAGGACTGTAAAATTTTTAGGGGTTGTCATGCTAGCAGAGAGCAGAGCATTTCCCTCCCTCTTCTGATGAAATTCAACATCATAAACGCCCGTAGATGCCAACTGATCAATTTCACAGATGACACTCGTTTCCGTGGCATTCAAAACATTGCAATGGGATGGTCCGATTCGAACGGTGATCAACGCCTCATGAGTTGTAAAGTGCTCACCCGTTATTGTAACTCTCGTAAGTACCCCCCCGGAAGTCGGTTGAATGGACGTGATAATCGGGGTCAAAGACCAGCTGTACTGGAAGGTACAGGCATCAGAGGCCGTCTGCCACAGTTCCATCTCTTCGTTGAGCGACTCCGCAGTTGTGTTTTCCGTCTGGAGCGATGGTGGGTAGCAGGCGTGCTCGAGCCCATTAGTCTGAACAGAAACGGACGCAATCGGGCGTTCCCTTTGTATGTAGTCCGAGTCAGCGTGAAAGGCATAGGGAGTAACATCTGTGCTTTCCCAAGTGGAATTGCTGTAGGCAATCTCTCGGAAGAACTCCCCAGATATGCCGTGGCCAAACGGATCGATCGAGGGGCTCGTAGTCCAATCATGGGTGGCGTTCGTGATTCGGAGTGAGAGCAGGGACTGCGAGGCTCCTTCATTGTTCGTGTGAGCCAAGGAAAAGTAGTAAAATCGGTCCTTCGTCAGAGTGTAGGTTTTTGAACTAAGCGGAAGGGAGAGCAAAGAACCCTCGAAAACATCTGCGTCAATCGTCGGCCTATGGGAAGACGGATCAGAGCTGTAACCAAGATTTCTCCGATGATGATCGGAGATTGAAGAAAAGTCCGCGAGGTGAGGTTTTGGTCGGTTATATAGGTGAGCAGTGGAAGTTTTAGAGGCTAAGTGCCGTTTCGATTTGCTTTCAGAACCTAAGCGGCGTTCACCGGCATCCTCCTCGCCCTCTACCAATTCTACAAGCGTCGCACGGGAAGGATTCCCATCCGGCGATAACAGCAGCTCGTAATCCCCCGAAAATTGTCCTAAAAACGTGTAGTTGCCGTCCGTTGGTGGTACAAAAAAGCCAGTCCAGCGAGTCCCTCCCAAACGGTACCGGGGTTTTTGGTTCAGGTCTCTGGGCTCGCTGAACTTGCCCCCAGCAGAGTAGCCCCGTGTGTAAAATGCTAAGTCCGTCGTAGATTGAACGGACATCGCTGAGGGGAGACGGACATTGTTCTCGAGGTTGCTCACGCAGTAATCTGGGCAGGCTAAGACAGAACGTTGCTCGTAATCAGACGCCCCAGTGGGGTTGTAGTCAGGGTCGAATTTAGGGAGGCGCAAATTGGTCGTGATGTTGAAGTAAGCAGCGTTAAACTTTGGACGACCATCAGCGTCGAAGCAGGCATCGCAGAGAACGCACGTCGGACCGCCAGGGTCCACAGACATGGAGAGAGTTACGCGCTTCGGATTCTGGGGTAAGGACTCCTCCGTCTTAGGAGCGAAAGGACCCCAAAGGACCAAGTCGTCGGGGGGGGAAGGAGGGCGCTGGATTCCCGTGAGACCGATTTTGCCGTAGTGCTCACTGCTAGAGTGCGACGGAGGCGTGGCAGAGGATTCAGGGTCCAGGATGAATTCGAGGAGGGCTTTATTGGAAGTGTCACGACGTAGACCTGCAAAGCCAAGATCGAAAATCGATGTTACTTGGTCTTGTTGGTAGTCTTGTAAGATATCGTTTCCAAGATTGCGAGATTGCTGGTTTTGGCCACTCTGATCCTTAACAAAGCCGGAGTTCTCCAGCGTACATTCATCGGTGAAAGGATTACAAGTTTGAAGCCAACGAAAACACCCCCACCCAGTGCCCTCGTAACACAACTCTAGAGAGAAATGACCGGTAGAGGGCGACCGGAGAGACTCGAATTCATCGAGATAGGAATTGCACTTATCTCGAGCAAAAACTGAAGATGTGTTGTATTTGTTATGAGCGATTCTATTACCATCGAAACCGTGACGGTGGAAATAGCAAGGAAGCTCGTGGTCACTAACGTCTTGAATCAACATCTTACGGTAAGGGGACGAGCCCGAGGTCGACGGCATATCCCAGTGAGATGTGCATCCCTCAAAGTGATCCGAAAGACAACAAAATGCGTCTGAGCCACAAGGTGAGTGAAGAGAGCAGAACTCAGTGTCGCACATGTGATCATACTCTCCTTGAGAACCCCAGCCATTGGGGGCAGAACATGTTTTTTGGGCGTACATGGTCTGTGTGGGGGATCCTGTAGGAAACCAAGAATCATCTCCGTATCCAGGCTTCATGTAGGAGTATTGCTGGATCGAAAGACCCCGACCTTTCGAGTACGTGCACGTTCTTACGTCAGACGGCGCTGAGGAATCCACCGAGGGGTCATAGTTTGCAGCTTTAGGGTCCGAACAATTTTGCGGCGGTGCGACGTACTGCGCGATTATATCTGGGGGAGGGGAACAGGCGTTCGTTGTCGTGACCGTTAGATTCTTTCCGATTGGAGAAAAGGGAGTCCAAAGGAGCACTTTCGGGTCATTGTGCATGTAAGACGTTGTGATATTGGCCGATGTTACCACTGCACCCGCGGCAACTATCACTTCGAGCATCGGAGAGTTGCAAGTGGTGGCTGGTTGAAACGCGACAGAGATCGTGTACTCTCCCTCAGCGGTCATAGCCGAGTCTGGGAAGGAATACGAGAGATAAGGGAGAGTATCCTCATCACTGCCCTCAGATAGGGTAAGACTAATCGGGGTCGTTTGAGGAGAAGAAAAAGACGTGGACCCGAGGGTAGTGGACTCAAAGGAGAAAGGTGAAGAGACCGCGGAGGAGAAGGAAGAGGAGGGTAAGAGGTCGGTGTCGTTGGCCCTTCGAATACTAAATTCACTCTTAACAATCGCTATCGGCTGTTCCGGGGAAGTCTCGCACACAATCTGCTCTATCGTCGAAGATATGATGGTGCAGGTCGATCCAGCGACTGTTACAGCATTCGAAGACGGATTCATACTAAATCCACCCCCAGATATGGTCAAAATTGTACCGCCCGCTTTGGAACCAGAAAGCGGGTTGATGGAGGTGATGGAGGGGTAGTATTGAACAGAATAGGGACGACCTTTGCTATCAAAGGAAAGTAGATCGGCGGGGGAGTGAGGAAAAAGCGCTGTTAGGCCACCAACATATTCAGGGGACTCTCGATGGTCTTCTGTGATGCCCATGAAAGAAGAGGCGTTGTATGACCCAGACTCAAAGTCTCCAAGCCTACAGGTGACTTCATTCAGTTTAATAGGGTCGAGTGATTGTTGGTCCACAGTCACGGCTTGGAAAGTACCATATACCTCTCCGTCCGGGTCTGCAGCGGCGTTCAAATCTTCAGGACGACAAAGGGCCGAAGAAGAGAGCGACTCAAGGTTGGCACCCATAGGTGGGCGCCCAGGACCAAAGTAAATGTTGCGGTAATCCTGTAAAGAAGTACCTAGTTTGGAACCAGTAATTCGAAAAATATCATTCGACGACCCGTAGCGGGGTTCAACCTTATCAATAGAGGGAGAGGATGGGTTCAGAGGGTGAAGGACAGTGAAAGCATCTGATAGATATCCGGTGTAGTACTCGAAGCCACTGAAGCTGTCGGAAGTTTCAGAGCTGATCACCATCACGTCAAGATCATGAACGTCCTCATCGCAAGAAAGTGTACTACACTCATCGTACCACCATCTTGGCCGCCAAGGACGGTCATTCCAGGGTAGCATCTTCCATTCTGAAACCTCTTTTCCCCACATCTTCCTGTAACTATCCATAAATGATTCAGCCTCGGGCGACTCGCTAGAGAAGAATCTCATGAAGTCACCGGTGTCAGCAACCAATTTTCGGGCACCGCCGCAGTCAACGGTGCAGGCGCCCTCAATGACAGGTGCCTCAATCCAAAGGGGTTGGCCACCTTCAGTCTCAGTCTCATATCTCCTGTCGCCAATATACACCTTGTTACCACCGCCGTAAGTGTCAATAGAGAAACCAGAACCCTTTACATGGATATGAGTTCCGCCATGTGCAGCCCCGACGTTGGGGGTGATGGAATCTACTTTTACAGTTTTGGAGACCACAGCATTTTCACTGATAGTTGCCATCCGTGAAAATGACTTTCCACCAATGTTATTAAAACTGGTGACTTCCATATCTACTTGAGAGTGAACTACTTGGAGGATAAGGAGTAATAGAACGGTGGAATATGCCATAGTGTGGGTGTGTCGGGGAGGTTTGGTGGGTCGGGGAGTCAGCAAATAAGAAGGAGAAGTTAAGGGGCAAAATGGTAAAATGGTAACTTGGAAATGTATTTCTCCTGAAGAAGAGTAAAGCTGTTGTGTCTGATGAGCAGGAAAAGGCTTGGATTTACTGGGATCTTGATAAAATTGGGATTCCTTGGGGGTTCCTTCTCGAACCTTTAGGAAGGTCTAAAAAAGGAAAGGGGTTTCGAACTTCTTGGTGACTGGTTCCCAAAAAGTTAAAGATTAAAAACAACAACAAAAAACACCGAACCCGTTTTCTGCTTCCGCTGTGGGACGACAAAACTAATCCACGTCTTCACAACAGACAAAATGTCTTCCTTCATGTCCTTCTCAGCCTTTTTTGGAACATTTCTTTTTCTCTTCCTCTTTTCGGTGCTCATCCCCACAGAAGTGAGTGGGGCAAAAATAATCAGGGCTGGAAGTAAAGATTGGAGTGCTGTAGACTGGGAGAAACTTGGTAAGTAGAAAGCGAGATGAATGTCGCCCTTGGCGATTGATCTGTGGTGATAACTTGAATTTTGGGCTGTGAGGGGGCTGTAAAAACCAAGAAACACTCACACGTTTTCTACAGAGCGCGACTGGGAAGACGGTGATGACGAGGATTTCCTCAAACATGAGGATCAAGTTCTTTTTGAAGAGATTGAGAGGAGGAAGCTCAGCCAGCAGCACAAACGTCAGAAGAGAGGAAAGGGAAAACACAAGCGTGACACCTTGCAAGATGACATGGCACGCCTTGAGCGGATGACTCCGGATGAAATAAGGGAAATGGCCAACCGAAATGGCGGTACAATTGTCGGTAATGGCGAAGGGATGCCTGGCATTGACTTGGATGGGGGATCTGTTGATGATACTAAACCTTTAATGCTTTTTGTGGAACTTGTGGGTAAGCCAACTCGTTCTTTCCTCGACTCACTTCCATTCGATGGCTGGGCAAATAATGAGGAAGGCTTGTGGACGAAGAGTGTTACCAATATGTTGGCGACGATGTATCGTGATCTGTTGCAAACTGGTGAGTTATTTGTGGATCATTGTTCGTCTGGCGCTGTCACCGTCATGTTTTCCGCTATCGTATTGTAGTAATCTTGTGCTTACACGCCGGTGGCGCGCTCACACCTCTATTAACTCTTAACATTGAGCAGGAGGCATCACTGTGACTTGCTATGATATAGGGTCAAACAAACTCCTTATCTCCTCCCCGAAGGGATGGCTCTCAAAGGAAATTACATCTTTTTTCCTGGATAGGGAGGAGATTAAGAGTATTACAGTTGACGGGGTCTCCAAATTGGCCAGAGGAGGCGAGGAACTTTGAAGGTTTTTCTGATCGGATTTACCTGAGTAGAGGATTCTTCTATTACTACCACAACACAAAAGCTGACGACAGGCTTGAACAAATAATTTTGTAAAAATGAAATGACTAGGAGGTTTAAGAGAAGAGGGCTGGCAAAAACATTTTCGGGAAACATCAAGTTCTCATTTTAGTAGCCATTCCGCTGAAGATAATCATTTGCGAGCCTGCTGCTGCTTTTTCTTGTTCTTCTTATTCGGCGCCGATTCCCACTGGCCAGGCTGAACTTTTTTGCTGCTGGAAGAGGAGGACAAGGAAGAAGAGGAAGGGATGTTCGAGGTGGCTCCTGGTCCACCCTTCTTGCGAGCAATGAACTCAGTAGCGAACGTACTAACGGCGGGCGTACTGCCTAGATAGGTGGAAAGGTAAGTTCGAATTTCGCTCGGGTCATCAAGAGTCATGCACCACTCCACAAGCGTAATGTCATCAGATCCATTGATTTTCTTTAGCTCCGATTTGCACCAGGCCTCAAACTTGGGGGACAATTTCGACCCAAAATTATTGGCGCCCGATGAAGAGGTACCATTGGTCTGCCTCTGAGCCTGTTGTCTTTGTCGTTGTGGTTGTTGTTGTTGTTGTTGTTGTTGTTGTTGCTGCTGCTGTGGTTGTCGCTGCTGTTGCTGCCTGGCTGGCTGTTGCCTAATCTGAGGTTGTTGTTGAACCTGCTTCTTGGAGGCAATGTTCGAGACGTTGCCCCCGGTAGCAACATTGCTCCACCCCCCCTTCCCCCCCTGCTGTTGTTGCTGCTTAACCTTGGCACCCTGAGCCTCTTCCTTCTGGATCTGTTCCATAGACTTGGAGGCTGCTTTCCGGGTATTGTTGGTGTTAGCCCATGGAGCCGGAGCGGGACTAGGGGCAGGTGCAGGGGCAGGCGCAAGAGCGGGTGTTGGGGCAGGGGCAGGGGCAGGAGCAGGAGCAGGAGCAGGAGCAGGAGCAGGTTTTTGCTGCTGTTGCTGCTGCTGCTGTTGTTGTTGTTGCTGCTGCTGCTGTTGCTTGGGCTGTTGTTTGCCCTGCTTCGATTGTTGGTTGTTGTTGCCGTCTAGCCCCATGATGCTCTTAAGGGAGGCAGTCGCAGTCTGATCGGTGACGGTTGCAGCGGCGGGCTTATTTTGCTGTTGCTGTTGCCGCTGCTGTTGTTGTTGTTGCTGCTGCTGTTGTTGATTCTTTTCTTGCTGCTGCTGTGGCTGCGGTTTTTGCTCAGAACCAGCTGCAGTGGCACCAGCACCAGCACCAGCACCAGCACCAGCACCAGCACCAGCACCAGCACCAGCACCAGCACCAGCACCAGCAACAGCACTTCCAGCGGCACCAGCAGTTCCCTGCTCAAGCTTCTTCACTATCACATCAATCGCCTCCTTTGTGAAAGCAATCCTGAGGTCAGGAAAAAGCTTGTTAAGCAGAGTGAAAGGTCCCCCAGGCGAACCGCCGACAGGTAGGTCACCTTGGAAATATCCAGCATCAAGCCACTGCTTCATCTCAGTACCACCAAATGGCCCCTGCACATTGCGGTGCGGGTCTTGATAATAATAAACATCGTTAGCCACCAGATTCTGCAAATATTGGATAATCTTCAGACGTTGCTGAAGCTGAGCGGCTTGTTGATGCTGGGCGAGCAGCAGCTGTTGCTGCTGAGCTGCAGCCTGTTGTTGTTGTTGCTGTTGGAGGAGCTTCGCCTGTTGCTGTTGCTGTTGCTGCTGCTGTTGCTGTTGCTGCTGTTGTCGAAGGAGGTCCTCATTTTGCTTCTCTTTGCCAACAACCAGGATGCCACACTCCACAAAGCCATCCATGACAACTGAAACGCGATCGCTGTGGCGACCAATAAGACCTCGGAGCTCTTCCACTGATCGGAGAAGAGGCTTGACACGAGCATCCTCGTTGTGTAAGGTGGAGAGGATCAGAGTCAGCTCCGCTTTGTTCCCCCAGCTGTTCTCGAGCATGAGGGTAATGCGTTCCATCAGAACAGCCTCGACTTGAGAATTGTAGTCAGCCTCATCCTTTCTCTGTTTCTCAATCTCCTTCTGCTTCCTTTCCTCCTCCTCCTTCTTGCGCTGGATCTCAGCCTGAGCACGCTCTGACGCCTCGATTTCAAGACGAATTTTTTCATCCTCTTCCTGCTGCTTTTTCGCAGCCGCGTTCGCGTCAGGCCCCCCTCCCCAAGCGGGCTTGGCAGAAGACACAGAAGAAGATTTCTGCCCGCCTCCAATCATCGAGAGAAGCGAAGCGCCAGCGCTATTGGTGGACGTTGTCGAAGGTTCCTCTTCGTTGTTTCCAAGAGTCATGGCATTATCAAAGTCCTCAAAGACATTCACGTCATCTCCACTGCCACTGACGATACCGAAGCTCCTCACGGGCTGCTGTTGGGCTACGGCGCTCGGAGCAGGATGCTCGCGGGTCTTTTCGAACTCCTCAGCTGCCTTGCTCATATCCTCTAGGGACTCGAAGAACCCCCCACCGCCACCGCCACCGCCACCGCCATTGCCATCATCTTCATCGTCAAAACCACCACCAAACTCAGAGAAATCCGCTGCTGGGCCCTGACTAGAGTGTTGTCCCTTCCCTCCTTTACCCCCAACATGCACATCATCCCACAGATCGTCTGGATCCCTTCGTCGCTCCTTTTCTTGCCTCCTGTCGCTACTTTTGTGGTCCTTCTGCGCCGGGGGCAGCGCCGCTCCACGCTGCCACATCCCTGATGCGCCAGATCCAGATTTCTCGCGCTTGCTGTCTCGGTCATCGAATCGCCTGTCGACCCTGTCGGCCCTGTCGACCCTGTCGGCCCTGTCGACCCTGTCGATCCTATCACTTCTTTCTTCCCTCCCCCCGCGCCTTCCCGAATCATGGCGGTGGTAGTCATCATAATCGTCGTAGCGATCGCGATCGTAGCCACGCCCGCCTCTGAGGGGGGAAGGAGGGCCAGATCCAAATGTCTCACTATCTTTGTCATTCATCCTGTCGTTCATGCGATCGTTAAGACCGCGGTTTCGGTTCTTCTTGTCTTCGTGATGACGTCGTTCCTGAGCCCAAATCTCCTCTCCATCAAACACATCAAAAGACACGGGGTCCTGCTTGTGTGATGCAGCCACACTGCTGCCTTCCAAGTCTCCCTTCCCATTGTCGGTGGCAGGCCGCAGAGCTAGGATCCGCTCCTTGGTATAGCGAATGACCTTGCGTGGCACGGCAGCTGATTTGGAGCTGTCCCTGTCTCTGTCTCTGTCTCTGTCTCTGTCTCTGTCTCTGTCCCTGTCCCTGTCCCTGTCCCTGTCCCTGTCCCTGTCCCTGTCCCTGTCCGCGTCTTTATCTTTTCCACCGTGTGTAGCACCGACCTTCTTCCCCTTGTCAGCGGCAGAATCCTTCTCTGCCGCTGCCTTTTTGTCCTGCTTCTTCTCCTTCTTCCCTACAGCATTCCACCCATCGTCGTCATCCTCAGGCGGAGCTGCCACTACTTTGGGTTTCTCTTGCTTGGAAGCGAGGTCAGACAAAGAGCGTGGCCGGTGGGTGGAGGAGGCGTTCGATTTAGCTCCTCCAGCCACAGGACTCTTGGGAGTGCTTCCCTCCTCATTATCTTCCTCGTCGCTGTCGAGGAGGCTAAAGCTGTTTACAGGAGCTCGACTGCTATCAAGGGCGGACGCCTTCGGACTCCCCATCGGACTCCCTGTCGGCTTGTGAGAGGGGCTGCCTGGTGTCTTGGACGACTTGCTCCAGGATGGGCGTAGATCAGCCATAATTTATTTTGGTTTTGTTGTAGTCAAGATATCTGTGAGAGTGCTTGGGTTAGTGATACGGGCAAGAGCAAGACGGTCCGTGGCGCACACGCGCACATAACAGTCCAATTTCGGCAAAGAAGATGGTTCGATACTGCCCTCCACTCCCCACCCCCACCGAAAGGATATCAGCGAAGGGTGGGGTGCTGACTGATGTGCGGCACAGAGTCCACGCATGCCGATGAAAACGGAGAAACAGCGATAATTATAAGCAGGGGAGCAGGGTGCAAAACGATTAATCTCCTTACCTCAAAATGACTACAGCCGCACAGTTTTGTCTACCAGCCAACCTTAAGGGAGGCCAAAGTTATTGTTGGTGGTTATAAGGAAACTAACGCATTTTTGTTTCACCGCAGCTCACTTCTGACTCACAGAAACGTTCACGAGAAACGTTGGCGTTGTTCTCTTCAATCAGACTGTAATATACTTGGCCACTCCACGAGTTTCGGAGGATTGCCAAAACACCTCCAGTAGTAGCTGACAAGGTTTTCGCCTGCACCTCAACGCCTCCTTCGTAAGCACGCACCAATGTCTGCCCCCCCGCCCAACCTTACCGCGACTGTCCACCGCCTTCGGTCTCTTGCACCGCCACCAGCTCCTATCATCGCCCTGTCACCATCAGCACTGGGCAGAGGCTGTGGTCTGGTCGGATTGGGCGACGGAATCGTACAGGAGTGGTCTTTTGACGCGGACAGCAAAGGCAGAGTCAGGCGAGAGTGGGATCTAGGCGGTCTTGACGAGGGTGAGGAGGATAGTGATGGAGACAGCGATGGAGACAGCAAAGAACAAGAACAAGAACAAGAAAGTCAAAGTCATCACCAGCAACACCTCCCGAACCACATCGCGCCTCTGAATAACGACACGTTCATCGTTGCGTCCACTCTTACATCGACACTTCATCTACTATCTCAAAACAGCCCAACGCCACTGCACTCAACTCCCCACGGCTCTGGAGAAACTCCCATTCTGTCTCTGGCCTCAATGCCTCCCACAATCACAATCGCTGAGAGAGAAGAGGTTGGATATGCCATCGTCGGGGGAGAAGATGGCGGCGTGGTATGTTATTCAGCGGATGCGAGCGGAATATTCGACGTCAAGGTGATTGTGAGCGGCGGCATCAGCGCTGTCATGTCCAACAATGTTAGCCGGCGGAAGAACAACAAATTCGACCAGGCCTCTGATTCGACTTCGGATGGCCACATCCGCTTCGATGATTTCAGTGACAACAGCGACGACGACGACGACGACGAAATCGTTACCGACGGAATTACTTCTCTGCTTTGGGTTCACTCCCCCTCGATGGGTTCCCCTCGCCTGGGAACGATTTTCCTTGGCACTGTCTCGGGACAAATCAAACGGTACGATTCTTCCCGTTGCGACGACCTTCCTTCGTCTCGTTGGACGCAGACGTTGGCGATCTCAACCACCACCACGAGCGTCAATGTCAGCCGCGGAGAGGAGGGAATTTGGTGCATGTGCGTGAGGGAGGCAGTTGAGGAGGGGAGGGGAGAAGGGTACTGGGAGCTTTTTGGAGGGGATGGAAGGGGAGGAATTGGAGTTTGGGACGTTGGGGGGGGAAATGTCAACAAGGTAAGTGTTTCTTCGTGCGTTTTGTTGCTCTCATATTTTCAAAGGGTTGGCAATGGGTTGGCAATGGGTTGGCAATCGACTAACACAACCACAACCACAACCACAACCACAACCACAACCACAACCACAACCACAACCACAACCACAACCACAACCACAACCACAACCACAACCACAACCACAACC
>Ga0115556_1000058_pt1 | contig 63531 bp, 45 predicted proteins | sample COGITO_mtgs_1104_5_FD_87282 | JGI IMG/M metagenome (GOLD analysis project Ga0115556, IMG submission 87282) | Pelagic marine microbial communities from North Sea - COGITO_mtgs_110414 | ecosystem: Environmental > Aquatic > Marine > Epipelagic | place: Germany:Helgoland, sampling site Kabeltonne... | reverse complement strand
TACATACTATCTTTGCCATGAAATTGATAATTTTCGCTCTAGTTCAGTCAACGGTGTGCTATCAGCTTCAGCTTCCTTTCGTCACCCCGTCAGTGATGCCTCAAGGGCACTTCTCCTCCCTTTCCAAGAGGATCCCCTCTCTCTCAACTGCCCTTCCTGCAGCTCAATCAGCTGTACTATTTGACTGCGACGGGGTGATTATCCTAACAGAGGAGCTTCACCGACTAGCGTACAATGAATGCTGGTCACGAAATGAGCTTACTTTTGTTGAAGAAAAGTCTGGAGAAGAGAAGCCGGTCGATTGGTCTGTTGACTACTACGACGAATTACAAGTGAGTGATCGATTTATCAGCAGACAGACCCAATCAAACTGACTCTCTCATCTCATTTTATTTTGCCAACTGGCGCTTTGCAAAACCAAGAATTCTGTTGGAGGTGGAAAGAATAAGATGCGTCACTACTTCAAAAATACTGTATCTCAGTGGCCACTAATCTCCGGTTCTCCTTCATCTAAATCACTTGACTCGGAGCCGCCCGGTTTGATTGACCGCCTCCAAGACGAAAAGACAAAGATTTACCAGGAAATGGTTGTCAAGGATGCTGTGGCTAGGCCTGGTGTGATTGAGCTTTTTGACGAGATTGTTTCAAACCCTGACGTCAAGGTGGGTGTTTGTTCGGCAAGCACAAAATCTGCCGTGGAGACTGTTCTGACCACTGTGCTTGGGGCGGAGCGTTTTGGCAAACTCGATGTCTTCATTGCAGGTGACGATTGCTCCGAGAAGAAGCCCAGCCCGATGGTGTACAACATGGCCCGGGATCAAATCGGAGTGGACCAGTCCAACGTCCTTGTTATCGAAGACTCTCTGATAGGCTGCAAATCAAGCAAGGCTGCTGGCCTTAAGGTTTTGATCACTTACACGGACTCCACAGAAAGTGAAGACTTCTCCTCAGCCGGTGCAGACAAGGTTTTAAAGGATCTAACGGGCGTTACCTTATCCAATTTAATCGACAAAGCGGGAAAGGTGAAAATCGACATAGGCGAGACGGGGGAAGAGAAGTTACTTAATTTGTTGATGTCTATTTGAAGAGCTTTGCAGCAGAGCTCCTGCTCTGCTTTCGTGCTACTGCATACTGCATACTGTTGCTCGTTGCGTGTCTTGTCGGTGGTGGATAGAGCCTTGTAAACGAGTTGCGAGAAAAAGGTCACGAATTATTTACTGCCTACTGTACTTCTACTGTTTTCTTTTCGAGTCCACTTTTCACTTGTCACTTGTCAACAACAATTCAATTCTCTTTTTGATTGTTAACGATTTACTACAAACATGAACTGTGACTGGTTTTCGTTTTCATTGCTATCACCGGCGCGAACGACCAATCTGTTCACGTCGGTCACGTCCACACTTTTGTCACCTTTCTCGCTCTGTTCCTCAGGCTGCTTGTTCTTGTTGGGGTCTGTCAATTTTGTTGAGGGATAGAGGGCAAAGCCTTCTTTTGTGTGTTGAATAAAGGTCGTTTCGTTTACAACATAGAGTGGTGGAGGATCATCCCTGTGCTCATTTTTATTTTTCATCGACCTTCAGACTTGATGGGAGGCTTGGTTCAAAATGTTATGGCCTTCAAAAAATGGCCGGAAACCTTTTTTAAAGAGCATTCAGAACTCCAAAATTGACGTTATATATAATTTATCTTCGTCTGTCTCCTCACATGCGGTTGAAACGGACAGCCTGATACCAATTATACCAAAATAAGTTAAATTACTCCAAATGAGTTCTTGTCAACTCCACCTCTTCTTCCTCCCTCTCCTCCTCCTCCTCCCTGACCCAATTGCTCCCCAAGGCCAAGTTGGCGAGTCGTCTTACAACATCTATGGACAGTTCCTCCCTTACCAATCCACCGTCGATGCAACAACCCTCCGGAAGAACTGCTTTGATGGCTTCCGTCAGCGACGTTGCAAGGTCCGAGAGTCATACCGTGAACAGGTTGGAACTGGCTTTATGCAGTACGAGACCGCTGGACTAAATTCGCTGGATGACGAAAACGCGGACAACAAATACTTTTGCTTGACCTGCTGCAGTAATTCAAGACCTAGTTTGGATATTTTAGAGGTGGTGAGTTATTTGTTCAATTTGAGTCACTGTCACTTTTAGTTTAGCCATTCTTTGCGCCCATCTTCGCGTCAATCTTCACTAACAAAATTATACAGTGGGACCTGAGTTGCAAGACAACAGATGTGGATTACATTCGAATGAACATTGGCCGCTGCAAGGAATTCCGCATCCTTCGCAACCGCGACCTCTATGATCAGTCCGTCCTCCACTGCCGCGCCTACCGTGAGACAGAAACTTGGGATCCCCCAAAAGAAGTTTACGAAACAGAATATTATAATCATGGAAAGGTTACGAACCACCAGGACAAACTCTACAAGTTAATACCGACTCCGGATATCATGCTCAACAGGACAGTTGATGGGGTGGAAGATATACCTTCCGTGGGCGAGTGCTCATTTCCCGAGGCACGTGACAAGAATAACATCTGGGCAATTAGGGGATATACGCTGACGTTGTGGGTCGAAGAGATGACGGACGGACTTAACTACTGGAGGCAGGTCCACGACTGTCAGGTGGTGGTGGACGAGAAACCTCATCAGAGTACAGCCACTGCCAAGTCTGACATCTATGAGCGGATTATTTTCAAAGATTTCAACGAGAGATGCAAGGAACTAGGTAGATGCGATGAGCTTGGGGGCAGTACTACGTCCATATTTTGGATTACCTTTTTGATTATGATGGCATTCTTCGCCTATTCCAAGTACAGGCGCTGGAAACGGAACCAGCAGTGTGTGGTGTGCAACCGTGGCTTAACTTGGAGCCGAAAAAGGTGCTTTTGGTGCTGGCTATACGATGCGGAAGAGTTCGCTCCAAGTATCATCGACGAGATGAAGGTCAACGACAAATTGGAGAGAGGAAGTTATGATAATGCTGACAGAACAATCAAAGAAAGGTTGATGAACCTCAAATTCGGCATGGAGAAATCTCTCTTTGGATATACAAAGGATGAAGTTGTTCAGCTAGATGGGGATTTTCGGTCGATGAAGGGGGTGAGGCCCATGAAGAAGAATAGGATTCAGGTTATCGCGACGACAGAGCTAGGGAGCGAATTGAGAAAAAAGGAAAATGACAGCAGCAGGTTTGATCTTGACTACCAGGTGAAGATGAAAAACAAGTACGCCAAGATTTACGCAGAGGAGCAAAATGTTTACGACGGAGACGCTGGCATCGTCGTAAATGACTACGTCCCGGATCAGGAGCCCCTAAAACTTACCAATCGTCGGCACGATCTCTTCGTTCCCGTTGCGGATCACCCGGCTGACAAGGGAGCCGACGAGATGCAGATCATCGATCTAAATGAGGACGATGACCTGAATGACGAGGAGGACTACGAGTTCGATGAAATGGACAAGTTTGCAGCCTTGGCAGCTAATGCTGCCGTGGGCCAGCTCACTGGGGTAAGGACAGAGCCGGATAAGAGGAATAGGAAGCTCAGCATTCTGGGCGAGGAAATGGAGGAAGATTTGGCGGACGAAGAGGAGGGGCGCGGCCCGGAGACAAATAGCGACGAGGGCAGTGGCGGCAATGGCGAGGGTGACAATGCAATGGGCACCAGCGACAGCGATAATGCCAAGAACAACAATGTGGGCGACCCAAGCAGGAAAACCAATCTCTGGAAAAAGGTTTCCAATAAGCTAAACGAGGACAACATCGACTCCCACATAGAGATTCTCACTTCTGACCCGGCAAATGTCAAGAGCTTGGTCAGGCTTGGTCAACTGATTTTCGAAAAAGCTGAGGCTCTTCACCAGAGTGGAAAGGCGAAACAAGCTCATCAGCTTTTTTTCGTTGTTGCACTCTTGCTACAACGCGCGTGCAAATCGATGGACAACGTAGAGGGGTTCAATATCTTGAGCTCTCCTGACGGGGCAAACAGTAAGAGGAAGAGCATCGCACGGGCGAAAGATAATGACAAGACGTCCGATAGTCGCGACGGCTTTCCCTGGAGGATGCTCGCGATCTGCCACATGAGAACGTACTTGATGCACGGGGTGAGGGGCGATTTCTACCACCTGGAATGCAGCAAGGCCGCGTGGGTCATGGCGCTCAAGAACATAAAGCACGCTTCAAACCCTTCCAACTTGGTCGCATCGGCAAGTATAAGCCAGTTTTTAGGTGACAACGAGCTGGCTTTCAAGAATCTGAACCAAACCTTAGACAATTTCCCCAAACATGAAAAGATCAGCGAGATCACATTACAGGCAGCGCTGTGTGCCAAGGTACTGAGGAAATATAAGGAAAGTGTGAAACACATGCAACGGGTTTTGACGCTAGGAATACCTCACCCATACAGCGCACTCGACGCCGTCTTTATCATGGGCAGGATCTATGAGGACTGGTCCGGCGAAGAGGAGGACAAGGAGCAGATGTGCCACAAGGCGTACTACAAGTGCTTCAACAGCCTCAAGAAGGAGCGCGTGCTGGACGAGGACGAGGACTTCGATAACTGGATAAACAATCCTACTACTTGGTGCATACTGGCGGAAAAGGCCAGCGCGGCGGGGCACTATGGACTTGCTGCTGATCTCTTTGAACAGACAATCGAAAGGGTCGAAGAAGACAATATTATGGCACCCGTTCTATTCGAGCTCGCTAAGGCGACGTACAGGATCGGTAATCTAATTGGGGCCAAAGAACACCTAGAGCGCGCAACAACTTACATAGGGAGGAAGGAGGGAGAACACATATACGAATTATTGGATGATTGGCAAAAGAATGACAAGAAGATGCTCGCCCTCGTAAACTTTCCCAACAAAAAATTCGCGGAACGCCTCCTTAAATTGCTACCTTCTGATTTGTAAAAGGCTAAGGCGCTTATATCGGTGGAAGGTGAGGGGGGGAGCGGAGTGGGAAGTGACAGTGAAAAAAATAATGGTGTAGATAGATTCGTCGAGAAAAAACTACCTTCAATACACTTAAATTTTTACACTCCACTAAATAAACACGAAAAATTGCCCGTGTACCTGCTTTATATATATATATGTATATGTAAATGACAAGCCAGCGTCACAAATCAACCGACCAAGTTATCATCAAAGCTTGTCACCTCCTGGATTGGTGGTAAACTTGTGTTGTGCTTCGCCCTGTAATGATTCTTTCGAATTGCTTGATTGTGAAGGACCTGCCTCTGCATTTAAAGAAAGTAAAGGTTCGAGTAAGAAAGAAAAGCCCCAAAAACTTCTAACGACACACTCCAAGCGAGAGAAGAGAGAGTTGGTTGAGTGAACTTGTGAAGAAATACGCAACCCACCTGCATCGTCAGAATCTTGGTCAGGTTCTTATTCCCCTTGCTTTCGGTCTCAGAAGCACCGAGTCTACAAGATTCAAGTGACTGACGAAGCAAGCTGCATGTAGGTGATTTGGGGGGTGGCGGAGGGGGGGAGCGGGGCCTGCTCAGCCTTCGGCTCTTCCTGCTTTTGAGTCCCGATTTTAAATCATTCTCACTGCTGTTTGAGCACTTGCTATCGCAGACGCTGTCAGAGACTGACACCCCACCCTCCCTGCCGCGCTTTTTGCTGCGTGTTCGCTTTGTGCTTCTTGCTTTTTTGCCTGCTTTTTTGGCATTGAATTGATTGCCATAACTATCAAGTATGGCCAAACTAATGGTGGGGGTTCTTGAAGACGGTGTCGGAGGGTCATAAAACGGCTCCAAAACATGATCTATAGCTGTGGGTCCCAACATGCGCTTTCTCCGCACCTGGTTCGCGACTATTAGCAGATAGGGGTACAATTAAAAACCCGGATGGCCCTAGTCTTGTTTCCTTTGAACAGCGCGGATTTTATTTCGTAGGGCGATGATAGTGTCTGAGGGAGACTAGAAAAGCGAGTGTGATCGGTAATGAGGTTGAAAATTCAGAAAATCGTTTATTGGAAGGAGGTAGTCGTGAGTTTCTTATTTGTTGAAGAATTTGGCGGGGGGGCGGAATTAATTCGCAATTCGCACAACCCTTCCCTCATTTTTTTCAAAGAGGGTGCACGTGCGGTGTTAAAAGCTTGCCAGATATAGCGCGCGCACACATGATCACAATTTTGTGCTTCTTGCTGATTTCTCTCTCGCACCCACTTCGACCCTTCTCACGGTTACGTGTACCAACCACTCTCAACTGCATTTGTACATCTTGCTCCCACGTATCAAAGTGCGCTGCCTACAACTTTGTGGAGAATGCGCACGGACAGCCTAACGTATTCAGAGGGGACAGGGGCCTCATGTTTGAACCTCGCAGTGGCTCACCGACAATACACGCGACTGCATGGACAGGGGGGAGAACGCCCAGTGTTGAGGGTGGCGGGAGGCTATGGGGCGAAGTGGTGGCATCTTTGGCACTGAAGGAGGGAGATGACGGTATCTCCATAGCTGACGATAAATCTGACATTAAATCATCGTCATCGCGTCTGTCATCTATTGGGCGTCACTCGATAGAGTACGACGTTGTGAAATGTGCTGATTACATCCACGAAAAGAATGCTTGGGCTAAAGTAATGCCTGATGAAATACGTCGGATTGATTCTAGCTTTGTGCCTCCTTAAATAGGAACCTGAACTAGTGAGAATAAAACAAGAAGGCGTTGCGATTGTAGTTAAAAAAGCAGATAGAAAACCAATTTTACGAGTATTTGCTCTGCAGCACAACACCCCCTTTCAACTGTTCATAGTTCTTTCCCTCACTCTACCCTCTACTGCAGTTTTTGAACCCACTACCACCACCAAAATCTACTCACAAATCCAGAGCAACTGCCATCCGTGGTAAAGTTTCTTACAGCCGCCGTCCTTTTCCATGAAATCATTCACATATCTTCCCTTTCCCCTAATCCTTACATCTGAACCATACTCTCCGTTCTTATATTTTATTCGTATGTCATCAACGTCCAGAAAACCCTCTGCCATGTTATCATCAACCAAAACCATACCTCCTGGGCGTTTCAGGCTCCCGAATATAGCGGCCAGTTCTTTCATCGCGTGTAGGCTCGGTTCGTGATCGTTCTCCTCCTTCCAGTTCTCCTCGCTAACGTCCCACGAGTCCAGATAAATGAGGTCGACCACGACATTTTTGTCATTGTCAACACTTCTGTCGCTGGTTTTGGCACCACCTTTCCCAAAGCGTCGGTTGAGATCAAGGAGATGCTCTACGCTATCACCGTTGTGAACAGAAACCTTTCTGCTCGTAATCAACCGGGCGATGTCACAGCTCTTCGAGTCTAAATCAACACTATAAAGACGTCCATCATTACCATGAAAATTCATCCACCTGTCGAACAAGAGGGTGGATTGGCCGCTAAATGGCCACCTGCTCGTTGCTGAGGTGGTTCCAGTCTCTACAATTGTAACATTTCTCACTCCACTTTTCTCAAATTCCTCGAAAACCCTTCTGAAACTCCCACCCCTCAAGCCTAAAAGAGGCAGATACTCCATGTCATAGACATGCACCAAAAAGTTTCCACTGCTTATTTCGCCAGCAAGAAAACTGCCCTCTTTCTCTCTCAAAAATTCGAGCAACTCCCTTTGAAACTTCCTGTTCCTGAAAGTCCTAACACCGTTAAGGCTGTAAATATTGGCTACATGCGTGACAACATCACTATTAAAAAGGAAATTTGCCGTCTGCGGACATGTGTTATTACTCAAAACGATGCGCTTCACACCGCTGTCATCGAGACAGCCACTAATCCAGTCGTCGTCGACGTAGAAGCTACCTGAGGGGTAGTTTCCATAATCAGTCAGACGAGAATAATCGAAGAAGCCAGAGCGATAGGCAACGCCAGTAAAACCACCCAAAACATCAACGTGAACGTCCGATAAGGTGTCATTTAGGCTGTCATAGTAGTCGAAATTAAAGTGAGAGAGATTCTTTCCCTCCTCTTTTGGGGGAAGACGGTATCCTTTTAACCCCAAGGCAGCATTTGGGTAGCGTCTTGTAGCCTCGACAAACTCTGAAACGAACTCGGGCGGGTAAATAATATCATCATCGATGGTGATTATCACAGAGGAGGGATTGGTCTCCACAAAAAGCGTAGGAATTAATTTTGTGGCAGGACCGTAGTCACGAGCGGGAAGAAAAGTGAGGATGTCTCTATTTTCTTTCTCCAAGCCGCCGCAAAATTCAACCAACTCTCTGGGTAAAGTATAAGGCTTTTGTTCGCGGTGGCTGTATGCCGGTAAGTTCACATAAATTCGGTCTGGTCGAACTGTTTGTTTCAGCATTGCATCAATAGTAGATGGGAGGAACTTCAACCGCGATGGCATTGACGTCAAAGAAACCACTACATTTCTCCTTGTCCGCATTAAAATTTCCTCACCGGTCAAGATGTCCCTTAACTCTGTACCAACATCATTAGTCGCTTGGAAGTAATCAAAAAGTGCCGTCATGTAATTTATTCGATCGGGGCAAAGATGGTGTGCACAGAACTTGGCCAGCCCCCTTCCGACACTCTCCCCTCGATCGAGCACAAAGAGCGCTGTATCCTCTTCGTTCCCCGCAAAAGTAACACCAGAAAGAGAGTACGAGGCTGACGGGGGGAGGACGCGTGCAAAAGAACCCATTCCAGAGCCCTCCCCCCCAGAAGACGCAGAATCGTAAAAGCGAGAGCGCGACTTTGTGATGAGGCGCAAAATATAGTCAACATCGCATTCGGAGGGTGGGAGAAGCAATTTGAGACAGATGTTGTGGGCGGTAGTTATAGGGTGTGTGTGGCCTCGGAATTTTATTTTGTTGTTGTTGTTGTTGTTGTTGTTGTTGTTGTTGTTGTTGTTGTTGTTGTTGTTGTTGTTGTTGTTGTTGTTGTTATTTTTGTTGTTTTCGTCTTCGTCGTCGTCATTTGTGCTCGCCGTCCGATTGAAATAGAAGCTAAAATCTACCTCGATGTAATCGTCCACCTGAATGGGCACAAAAACTCTTCTTCTGTCAGCCTCTCCATTAACTTCGTTGAACCGTGTGACGTAATTTATCACAGAATTCCGGAGCTCCCTCTTGTGAATATCGGTATCGATCTTATACTCGCCGCAAAAACGGTCAATCAGCAGTCCCAACCTCTCCGAATCCCACCTTTCGTTACCCTCCACACGAAGGTTGATGACAATGTCATCGTATTTGTTAGGGTTGTCAGAGCTTGTTATTAATGCTGCTCCCCCTCCCCTCTCAATGATTTCATCCTGGATTAGCTGTTCGCACGATAAACCCTCGACGTTCTGCTCCAATCCCCACAGCTGACAGAAACGGGCAGCACAGAAGGAAGGTAGTTCCCCGGAGGAGCATTTCACTTCATTGGAAGAGCCATTAAGGGTCACAGAGAAAGTTATAGATGTAGACGTGGCAACACCGGAGAGGAAAACATACAAGAAGGATGCGATACCGATGATGGTTGTTGATCTCATTGTATTTAAGTTCAAGGTTAAAATGGGGTGAAAATTTCACTCACTTCAAACTTTGACCAGAAAGAGATAAAATAACCCAATTCATCTTACATTCGCTACAAATCGGTATACACCAACACACATATCCCTCTGACAACAAACAATTATATAAAGTAACTCATTTCCATGGCCGAGGAAGCTCCAGTGCTGCTCAGTGTGGCGAAAGGATCTGATGCCATTGTGAGTGGTTCGCTTTTTGCTTTCTCGCTCTTTTGCCATCGTGCGTACATATTCGCTGATGTAAACAACGTCGCTAACACATCAAACACGCACTAGGAACGTGATTCTCAAGGTTTGTTGAAGATCAGCAATATCACTGAAAGGACAAGGCAGGCGAAGGCAAAGGCAACAAAGGTGAAGGAGCATGCCACGGAGCACGTCAAGAAGGTGGTCAATCCCAAGAAATACGAGAGCCGCTTTATGGACTGGCCGACGGAAACATTGAAAGAGCTGCTGGTTTACCATGGCATTGAAGGTGAGGCTGACTGCTTGACTTGTTGTACCTGTACCTGATTTTCGATGCTTTTCCCTCCTCTTTGTCTCTATTCAATCCTCTTTGCTTACATACGACAACACGATCCCACAGTAAAAGGCGCTGGTCGGGCCCCGCATGACTTCATTGTTAAGGTGTGTGACGAGGTATTTGCCAATGAGCCAACCCCCTCACCCCCTCCTCAACGGAGCTTGGAAGATATTGTCCTTCTGAATTCTGCCGCACTCAAGATCCAGCATAATTATATTAGTCGCAAGGCTTCCCAGATAGATGCGATGTATAACATGGCCGTGGAGAATAACCGGCGGCTGGTTGGAAGTCAGGGAGTAGCAAGCGAAATGACAACCTCTGATCGTTCTACGACGACTTCCGACCGTCGGGTTTCTACCGCAGGACATCAGCAAGCAGCAGAGTCTTCAATGATGCAAAACGACGATTTTCATGCCCCCGGGAAGAATGTGACTAAGCTGAATCGCAAGCAACTCGACGATGAGGTTGAAAAGCCTTGGGTTAGGCCCAGTGTGAAGTACTCGCAACACTTTCACAAAGAGAATCACCCACACCACGCAGGGAAAAAGATGGAACCTTACAATTACAGAACGACGACTTTGGGAAGGCACTGCGTAATGGATGGATGCGGCAGTCAGCTGGATCTCTGGGACGAGGGGCAAGTGAGTGAATTTGCCCAATTTGGAAGTGGAGTGACCAATTATTTCAAGTTCCTCAAGTGGTGTTGCTGGGTCTTTTTCATACTCAGCGTCATTAACATTCCCGCTATTGTGATCAACTCCTTTGGGGTGAGCAATGCGTATGGTAGCTTTACGCTCGCTGTGACTACGCTCGGTAATCTGGGAGATGACAATTCTACGACGACCGTTAAAATCCCTGGCTGCGATGAAGATACTTTTCAGCAAACCAGCTGCGAGATAGAGAAAGATAAACTCGCGTATTACTACTCTGTGCTGGACGTTGTGAGCACGATATTTGTCACGCTCGCCTGGCTATGGCTGCGTGCGTTTGAGAAGAAGGAGGTGGATAACCTCAACCGCTCGACCGTGACTGCGAGTGACTACACCGTGCGTCTCCCCTGGATACCAGCAGACACGAAGGAAGCCGAGCTCAGGGGCCACTTTGCAAGAATCACTGGACACCCGGTCGCGGCCGTGTCGCTTGCCTACGATAATGCCAAGGAGATTGAGCTCTACTTCGACAGAGGGGCGCAGATGAAAAAGCGCTTCAATGTCATTCAGAAGATCAGGTATTCGAAAACTATGGCGATGAAATATGGCGACCACATGATTGACAAGGACGAGATGAATGCGCTTCTTAAGGAACGGGAAACTATCACCAAAAAAATCGAGGATATTGATAAGACGAGGGCAATTGAGGTTGCCACCTTTCCTACCCCAATTCAGGCTTTCGTTACTTTCGACACAGAAAAAGGCTACATGACGGCCATTAAGTGCTACAGCCTGAGCTGGTGGAAGAATTTATGTTTTCCACATAACTTAAGGTTCAAGGGTCATAAGATAAGGGTTAAGAAGGCACCGGAGCCGTCAACGATCCAGTGGGAGAATTTGGAGTGTACCAGTCAAGAGCGAAACAAAAGAAAAGCAATCACAACTTTTGTAGCGTTTGTGGCTATTTTTTTCAGTGTATGGTTCACATTTCACGCACGAGCCGTGCAACAAGATGCCATGGATGCAGGGGGTAAGACGGAATGTCCTTTGGACTGGAGCTCTCTCACCTCTCTGGAGAGGTTGGAGAGGGCGACGAGAAACGAGGAAATAATTCATTGCTATTGCGACCAGGATCCGCTAGCGAGCATCTGCAAGGATTACCTTAAGCAACGATCTATAGCACAGGGAATCACTGTAGGCGCGAGTTTGGCAGTCGTTGTCATCAACCTCTTCTTCACCTGGCTAATGAACAAGGCAGCTAAGTTCGAGAAGCACCAGTCGCTTGACAGCATGGAGGCTAGTATTTTGAGCAGGACCTTTCTGCTCAAGTTCATCAATACTGGTTGCCTTATCTTACTCTACAACCAAGACTTTATTCAGTCCATGGTAGGGGTCACTCTCAACATTGACCCGGACTTCAGCATGAGCTGGTATTCGACGGCCGGACAGAGCATGTTCATCATCATGATTGGTACAATTTTGAGTCCCCACCTGAGTCCATTGTTTAGGTATTACACCTCGAAGAAAGCCAGGGAGAGGGCACTAGACGGTGCCAAAGGCGTCCTTAAAGGCGGCGAAGACAAGGACGTCGAGTGGTACACTCAAGACGACCTGAATGCCATTTTTTTGGGACCCGAATTTCACATGGACTTTAGGTACAGTCAGCTTTTGGTAAACTTTTACATCTGCTTTATGTACCAGGGAGGCATGCCCCTAATGCCTATTCTTGGGTTTTTCAGTTTTTTTGTGGCTTATTGGGTCGACAAATTCTTGTTCTGCAATTTTTACAGAATTCCTCCCATGTATAGTGACACCATGAGTAAGACTGCGACTGGGTTTGTTGGCTACGGAATTGTGGTGCACTTGCTTATGACCATTTGGATGTACGGGAATAAGGCTATCTTCCAGAGTGCAATGGATGAGAGTATCCCTTTTGACCACAACGAGTACGAGAAGAATTACACCATCTTTGATCTGGAGAATTTGAAACAAAAGCACATGGTTCCACTAATTTGTCTGTTGCTTGCGTTTTTGACGTTGTCTTTCTTAAATGGCTTCTTCAAGCAGTGGTGTCACATGACTAGGTTGTTCGTCAATTTCGTCACTTGCGGTAGCGGCACAACCACCGACCAGCTCATGAGTGTAATGAACAGCGTTGATGTCACGTACACGAGGGCGAAAGAGAGGGGCTTGATCAAGGGTCTGAACAATTACAACATTTTGCAAAATCCCAACTATCGGGAGGCCTTCGGGGTCGACGAAAAATTCGCTGCTCACCATAGTCACGTCAGTAGTATCAGGAAGTTGAAGGCTGACGCCGTGATGGACGAAAACAGGGAGAGTGAGGGTAGCCCTGGACTCCCTGGGACCCGGAAAGTTGCTGGCGGAAACCCGGACAATATATTATAAGTGTAAAATAAGACGCGATTTGCCCAGAAGAAACACATATCCCTTCATTTTTCTCTCATTTTACAGCCAAATACATTACAAAATTCACACTTGAGCGACGCAGACGAGTGTCGTTGAAAGTCAAACATTTACATTTTGACGTCAACCTCATACAAGCGACATCCGAGATTTTAGCTGCGCGAGTTCAGACCTCAAATTTTCGTTATCTTCTAAAAGCGCTCGTTTGTCCTCCACGTGTTCATCTCTTATCCGGTTGATCTCTTCGCTCATATTGTTGGTAAGTGCTAGCCACTCACTCATCTCGTTCGCGTATTCTTTATTAATCTCTCGTTCTTTGGCGATTTTCTCGTCCCAACTTTCTTTCTCTTTCAGCATATTCCACAGCATCTGGTCCTTGACAGCCAGCGCCTGTTCGTAACGGTCGCACTTTCTCACAACCTCATTTCTCTCCGCCATCTCCCTCGGCAAGTCATCGCTAACAAGATCGACGTTGACATTGATCTGCCTCGCCACCAGCCTATCAATCGCGGAGCTCAGCTCGGGGTACAGTTGAATGAATCCTACCATTCCGATTTCCCCGTCAAGGCTGCTTCTCACCCCCCCATCTCGGCCTGAAAGGTGCCGATAGTTGCTCAAGTTAGATGTCACTGCAGCCGCCTCGCTGCCCGCCGTAATCTTGGCCACTAGATGGTCCACAGACTCTAGCTCAGCGCTGCATTCGTTCAGCTGTTGCTGCAAGGCTGCCTGCTTCAAAGTTTCGGCAGCTTTCAAGCGATCAATGATATTGTCTGCGTCAGCAGTTGTTTCCTGTGTGGTGTTTTATATTTGTATTTGTATTTGTATTTGTGATTATGTGTCGTGAAATTTTCGCGTTGCGCCCAATGTTAGCTTTTGCAAAGCCAAAGTTAGCCAAAAACCTTGAAAATTCGACTCACCTTGATGATGCTGTCCGTAACAGACTTAATTTCGTCACTCCTCTGCAGGATCAAATGCCTCAGCTGAGAGAGTTGCTCCCTCCTGGGCGCCAAATGCTGCGCCGCCATGGCACTCAGGTTCCCCAGTCTCTTGCCATAGGCTTTTTCTAGTGTTGTGACGCTCTGCCCTGTAGCGACATGAGCCTTTGCCGCGTCGCTTGTCAGAGGCACCCCTGTTGTCTCATTGAAGTGAGTGAGCTCAGGCTTATCAGCTTTTTTTGTGGCAGTTCCACCCGTAAAGTCGTCGTAGAAATCTGTCTTGCCAGTCACCTGCAACTGATTAACTAAACTTTCAAACTCGCCTTTGCTCATCGTCTGGGAACCCTTATTTGGCCACATGAGTCCGGCAGTGAAGCTTACGGGGATGTTGTTGTCATTGTTGATCACGTTGCCAGTATTGTCGATATTTTCATTAAATTTAACACCCTTGGGCGCCCCCCAAGCGATTCCCCTATGTATTCCGCTATTATTGTCGCTCACGAACCTCTCGAACTCTTGCATGCTCATGCCCCTCCCATTGTTATTTTGGGTATATTTTTCAAAGAGCTCCCCCGCTTTGAAGCTTTGGGGGATTAGAGGCGGCCGCGCCGACGATGAAATATCAGAACTTGTTGCCTTTCCGGAAGCTCTGGCGGCGTCCATCTCCCTGAACATCTGCACGAACTGTGCCTTGTCAATCCTCCCACTGTTCTCCTTGTCATATTTTGAAAAGAACATGCCTGCCTCAAACTCCATGCTGGCACTCAAAGGGTTAATCTCGCTGGTCATGGTGGATTCTTTTGGGGCCGACGACTTCTCCTTCTTCGACTTGCTCTTACTGCTACTATCACTTGCGTGCCCATCTCTCGATTTACTTCGGCTCTTCTTGGACTTTGAGGAGCTGTCCGACTTATCACCCCTAGATTTGCGTGACGATTTGCTACTGTCCGATTTACTACCGCTCTTCGACTTCTTCTTGTCACCCATCGTTTTAAATTTTCGGCTAAACAAGGGTAGAGTGAATTGAAGAGATCAAATTAGTTCAAAAATGAAACCAAAAACTCAGCCGGACAGAGAGCAACAGAGGGGATGGCAGCATTCCATTTTATTTATCTAAGTTATTCTTTCTTTCACCTGACGCCTTCTCACAACAGAATATTGCCTTCAGAGAGAGAAAAAGCGCAATACCGTGCAACAGTAACTCTCTGGCCCTTACAACTCTGAATCGAATCAAAGAGCTTGCCAAACCAATACAACAATGGCAAAGGTTTTGGAAGCTCTCATCGCGAAGGGACGGCGTGTGCGGCGCCCTCGTGAGCAAAAAGAAGTTGCTTTTGGCCTGGCAGACCTTTCTACCCACGAGGAGCTCCATGAGCGCATTGTGAAGAAAGGGGGTTGCAAGTCCCTCATTCAGCTACTCACTAAGAGTAGCGATGCGGAAGCGCAGAGGTTTAGCGCGTTAGCACTGGCAAACATTGCGAGCGCAGTTTTCAATCGCGTTACCATGGTACAGGACGATGTCTTACAAAATGTGATAAGTTACATTAATAACGAAGGTGAGCGCCTATGACATGACTGACTTCAAAGCTTTTGTCGAGTCGTGACTTTTTTGCCGCGGAAATAAAGACAACAACTCTTTACGTCCCCAGCATCGGTACTTCGCTTTCGAAAACAATACTAGACAACCTTCGAATAACTAACCCCCAATCAACAGACTCAGATCTTATAGGTCGACAATATTGTGCAATGGCGTTAGGAAATTTAGCCGCCGAGCCGGAGAATCACGAAGACATAGTAAAACTAGAGGGTATTTCAGCCCTGGTGGCACTGCTGAAGACAGAAGATGTAGAATCTGGTCGTTATTCAGCTTTTGCGCTCTCGAACATTGCAGCCAATGCAAACCATCGGCAACAAATCGTGGACGAGGGCGCCATCGATTCGCTCATTGCGTTAGCTTGCTGTGAAGATCCTAACGCCCAGCGTCAAGCACTCGCAGCCTTAAGGGGGATATGCATTAGCCCCCAGTATCGGGCGCAGAGTGTTCGGATGGGGGTGCTTGATCCGCTCGTTCTCATGGCTAGAAGTGAAGAGGTAAGTGGGACGAGCGTGTTTGTGATGCGACCAGAACTACAAAGTTCAACCCCGGCTTGATGGCTAATTTTTCTATCGCTTCCTTGCTTTTCAATCAGATCGATATCCTCCGAGAAGTCGCCGCTGCGCTGAACTGTTTGAGCTGTATGGAAGAGAACAAGGAGGAGATCGCAGACAGGGCCATTTCGACAATCATTGCGATGCTTTTATCGGGAGATACAGAGGTAGAGCGACACGCATGCTGTACTATTGCGAACTTGATGGAGATGGTAGAGCTTCACAGTCGTCTTTTGGAGGAGAGAGGGATCAGCCCTCTTATTGCACTTGCCGTTAGTGACGATTTAAACTGCAAGGGAGAGGCCAGCCGTGCCATTGCGAATCTTGCCGCAAATGCTGATATCCAACAGGTTCTTCTCCGCGAGGGCGCCCTTTCTCCAATGGTGGAAGCGCTAGAAAAAGCCGACGTCAATTGTCAGCGCTTTGCCGCTCTCTGTCTTGCCAATTTAGCGACAACAGTCTCCTCCCAGGTAAAGGTCGTCCAAGCTGGGGCAATCCGCCCCCTCGTTGAGCTTGCTGTCAACACCAAGAATCAGCTTGAGGCCAGGAGGTACGCTTGTTTGTGTCTAGCAAATCTCTCCGCAACCATTGCCAATCACTCTTCTATTTTAGAAGAAGACGGCCTCACCGCCCTTTTCAGTTTGGCGAATTCAGCCGATGCCATGAGTCAGTTCTACGTAGGGTGCGCCCTCGCCAACCTTTGCTGTTCAATTCCTAACCACGAGCTGGTGACAGAGAGCGGAGGTTTACAAGCCATAATCACGCTCGCCTACAGCAGCGATCCAGATGTCCACCAGCAAGCTGCTGCGGCGTTGCGCGGTTTGTCTGTATCGGACTCCATCAAGATGAAATGCGTCCAAGAGGGCTGCTTGGAGCCCCTCGTCAGGCTGCTAGCTAGCGAGGACATTGAAATTCTCAGAGAAGTCTGTGCTGCCTTGTGTAACCTGGCACTTGGTGACGAGAACAAATTTGAAATCGCCAAGTGCGGTGCCGTTCCTCCACTCATTACCCACATGCAGAGCGAGGATATGCAAATCGCTAGCCAGTCCTGTGCCTGTTTAGCTACCCTCGCTGAAATGCCCGAGAATCAGGAAATTTTGGCCCGCGAGGGGTCCATCAGGCCTTGCATTGCAGTGATGCGGAGCCGTTATGTCGAGGTACAGAGAGAAAGCGGCAGGCTACTTGCAAACATGTGCGCAAGCGATAGCGAGTTCACTGACAGTATCATCCAGGGCGGAGGGCACCAGCTATTGATCAGCTACCTGTTGTCTCAAGACACTGCGTGCCAGAGAGTAGGGGCCTTAGGAATCGGTAACATCTGCACCCAAGATAGGCATAGAGTTGTTTTGCTTGCGAGCGGAACTTTGGAGCCTCTGTGTAGTCTGGCGAGAAGCGAGGACATTGAGCTGGAAATCCAGCGATTCGCTGTATTAGGCATCGCAAATTTGGCATCTTCTGTAGATAATCACCCCGCTTTCATTGAGGAGGGAATGCTCCCGCTATTAATATCGCTCAGTAACGCCCCAGATAGCGAGGTTAGGCTGTATGCTGCCTATGCTCTGACGAAAATAGCTCAAAACGCTGATGTTCGAAGCGTCGTGAGTAGCGAGGGAGGTCTCGAACCTGTTTTGTATCTGGCGAGAACTGACGAGCCGGAGATTCAGCGGGAGATCTTACCTGCCCTCAGCACTCTGTCTTTCGCGGACCAGAACAAGATCGACATCTGCAAGAATGGTGGCTTGCCTCCAATCATCAGTGCTATCCGTGACGCATCCGTTGAAACGGCTCGCCAAGCTTGCTGCGCACTAGCAAACCTCGCAGAGGTGGTCGAGAACATGCCCAAGATTATTGAGGCCAACGCTGTAACTCCACTCGTTGAGAGCCTATCCTCTGTCAGCCCTGAGGTTCAGCGGGAAACTGCCAGGTGCATCGGAAATCTTGCTGCCAACATAGAGTATGGCGATCTGATTTTGAAGGCAGGCTCGTTGCTCCCTTTGATGGCCATCCTTAGATCCGACGAGCACGAATGCAGCCGCATGGCAAGCATGGCTTTGTGCAACATTGCCAGCAATATAAAAAATCAGAACAAGATGCTCGAGGGGGGAATTTTGGAGCCTATTGTTGCCCAATGTCGAACAGCGCTAGATCCCAAGGCGAAGAGTGACCACGAGACGACTAGATATTGTTTGCTGGTCTTAAGTAATCTCTCCGTGAGCAGGCAGAACCATAAGCTCATTATGACAGAGGTACTTGACGTTTTGGCCGGTTTTAGCAAGCACCGTGACATTAAGTGTCGACAGCATGCTGTTTTTAGCTTGGGAAACTTGTGTGCTAATCACGACAACTTGGAACCTATCATTCGCGCGGGATGCTTGAAGACTTTCATCACGTATGCATTTCCCTCCACGGACACCAGCACCAACGTCCAGTTTCAAGCAATCGCAGCGCTCAGGGGCATCGCCACCCACCAGCTGCTCAGGATGCAATGTGTACGAGAAGGCGCGCTGGAGCCGTTGATTTTAGCGGCGAACAGCGATAGTATTGAGTGCCAGAGAGAGGCGGCAGCGGCACTCTGCAACATGGCTCTTGCTGAGGAGAATAAGGTGGCCATGGCGAGGGCCGGTGTGCTGCCTGCGTTGATCAAATTGGCCCAGAGCAACGACACAGAACGGGAGATTCACGCAGTTGCCACCATGGCCAATATTGCCGAAATGGTGGAAGGGCGGACGCAGCGTAGAATGTTGGAGGAGGGTTGCCTGAGGCCGCTCTTGAATTTGGTCGAGAGCAACGAGGTAGAGGTTAAGAGGGAAGTATCGAGGACGCTCGCGCTGTTCGCATGCAAGCGAGACTCGCAGCCCAATTTGGTTCGTGCTGGGGCTATTCAGCAGATGGTTGCGTTTGCCCGGGGGGATGACGAGCAGTGCCAGCGCTATGGGGCATTGGCGATTGGGAACATGGCTGTTTTGCCGACGAACCACCAAGAGTTGTTTGACACAGGTGCGGTTGCGAGTATTTTACCGCTTGCCACGAGTGAGGATCTGGAGACTAGAAGAGTCACGGCCTTTGCGCTCAACAACATTGCCAGCAGCGAGGCAAACCACCGAGCATGCGAGAAGATAGGGGTGCTCAGACCCCTGGTAGCGCTGCTGAAAAACCCCGACCAGGACACCCATCTTCAGAGCTGCTTCGCAGTCAGGCACCTCAGCTTGACGGCAAAGTGCCGAAGCCAGTTTGTTGAGCTGCACGGCTTAACACCTTTGTTGCAGCTAGCGAGTAGTGAGAGCGTAGAAGTGAAGAGGGAGGTTGCCGCGGCACTGAGAAACCTTTCGTTAAGTGAGCAGAACAAGGTCTCCATCGTTCGCACAGGGGGTCTTGATGTGCTGGTCGATTTTTGTCACAGCGCCGATGTCGAAGTTTGCCACCAGAGCTGTGGTGTAATCGCAAATGTAGCGGAGGCGGTAGAGAACCAAGGTTTAATGGTTGAGAGCGGCATTTTGCAGCACCTAAAGTTTGTCATGCGTTCTAAGAGCGTGGATGTGCAGAGGGAAGCGGTGAGAGCGATCGCAAACTTGAGCGCTGAGTACAGCCATACTACGGCAATTGTCGCGGCTGGTGCGCTTGTGCCTTTGGTCGCCACTCTTAGTAGCCCAGATTTCTTGTGCCAGCGTTACAGTGCGATGGGAATTGGCAACTTGTCAACCAATATGAGCAACATGGAGAAGGTTTTGCAGGAAGGAAGTCTGCAGCCATTGCTTAGTCTGGCAAGGCGGGACAATGGTGATCTCGAATCGCAGAGGTACGCTGTATTCTGTCTGACCAACGTGGCCGCCAGCAGGAACAACCACCCACAGCTGATTGACAGTGGCGTCGTGAATCTGATGGCTGGGCTCATGGAGAATCCGGACATAGAAATCAGGAACTCTGCTGCATTTTTTGTCGCAAACATCAGTAGCAACAGTGTTAATCACGAGATTATTATGCACGAGGGATGTCTGGGTCCTCTGATTGCATTTGCTGCCAGCGAAGACCCCCAGGCGCAGTTGAGGGCAGTGTCTGCGCTTAGGGGGCTGAGTACGGACGAGAAATTGAGGACTGAGATAGTGGAGAGGGGAGGCTTGGCGCCGTTGCTGAAGCTCACGAAGACGGAGGACGTTGAGGTGCAGATGGAAGTCTTGAGCGCTTTGTGCAACTTATCCTTGTGCGGTTGCATCGGAGATAACCCGTTGTCGTTTTTGGAGAACGTAGACGTTAGTAATTTGGTTAGCTTCTTGTGCAGTGCCGACACTACCTACAGATTGTTCGGCGCTGTCACGATAGGAAACATCGCTAGTAACATGGGTTTGCAGAAGCCGCTGACGAAGAGTGGGGCTTTGCAGCCCCTCATTACCGTTGCGAACGCTGCAGACCTTGAGACTCAAAGGTGCATTGCTTATTCGCTAGTGAATCTGTGCGCGGACGAGAGTAACAGGGAGAACATTGTGGCCGAGGGGGGTTTACCCCCAATTATTAGCTTGGCTTGTAGTGAAGATTTCAACGACAAAAAGGCTGGACTGGCGACAATTAGGGGACTATCGGCCAGCCCAGATGCAAGGCGGCCTATTATTGTGAGCGGTGCACTAGAGGCGTTGAGTCTGGGTGCTCACTGCGACGGAGACGTTGTCTGTAGGAGGGAGTCCGCAACAGCCATTTGTGCGCTCAGTCTGAATGAGGAAAACAAGGTGGACATGGCCAACAGCAGTATTCTTGCGGATATTGTAATGTTGGCGCAGAGCGGCGATGTTACTTGTTCCAGGCAGGCCATCGGCGCCATAGCGAATTTGACGGAGAACGAAGACACACACGTTAAACTGCTCGGGGAGTGGGGTGCCGGGTTTTTGGTGCCGCTGGTGGAGATGCCTGATATAGGCCTGGCTAGGGAAGTGACGAGGTGCCTCACAAATCTGGCGGGTAACTATACCACTCATGACATGCTCATCGAGGCGGACGTGCCTAGTGGTCTCGGGAAGGCATTACACAACAGTGATGCCGTCGCCTGTCGGTTTGCAATTTTAGGTTTGTTGAACTTGTCAACCCAGACGAAAAATCATGCCAAGCTGATTGAAAGCAAATGTCTTGCGCCACTTATCGAGCTTGCAGGGGGGGCTCACAGGGAGTTTATCACATTGAGACCCGACGGGACGAGGACTGTCAACGACAAGGAGGATATGGACTTCAGGGCGTTCCAACAATTGGGCTACGACCTGCAATGCAGGAGGTACGCCTGCTTAGCGTTGGGAAACTTGTGCGCCAACGCGGATAATCATCCTCATTTGTTGGAAGGAAATGTTTTGGCGCCGCTAAGCAGCGCGCTTGATGTTGATGACTTGGAGACTAGGTTTAATAGCTGCTTTGCCCTGAATAAACTAAGCATGAACGAGAGTATTATCACCCTCATCGGTGAACACGAGAGCGAGGTTATTCCCCCCTTGGTTCGACTGGTTGGTGACAGCGATGTACCGAGCAAGACGCAAGCTATCAGTACGCTGAGGAGACTGTCGCTAGACCAAATGAATAGGCAGCAGATAATAGTCAACAATGTTCTTGATTTGCTCGCAGATTCTTGCTCAGAGGAGAACCTTGAGACGCAGAGGGAGATTGCGGCTTGCATATGTTCGCTGGCTCTGAGTGCCGAGAATAAAGTTCTCATAGCCAAAAGTAAGATGCTTGAGCCGGTGCTTACGTTGGGACAGAGCCCGGACGTAGAAGTCAGCAGATTTGCGCTGGGGTGCATCGCCAATCTAAGCGAAGACACGCTGACGCACCGGACTTTGGTTGAGCAGGCAAATGCAATGCACTACCTCACATTTTTGATGCGGAGCCGCCACTTGGCGGTGCACCGAGAAGCATGCAGGGCTGTCAGCAACTTGCTGAGCAGTCCTGCTACGCACAGGGTTTTTCTGGACGAGGATGGTCTTCGGGCTCTATTTAGTGTGGCAAGGAGCCTGGACAATGAATGCCAATTCAACAGCGCGCTGTGTTTTAGGAGGATCAGCCCGAATTTGGCGAATCACGACAGTATAATTGCCAAGGGAGGTCTACAGCCCATGATCGGGCTCATTCAGACGAGAGATTTGAACGTGCAGAGACAGGCTGCAGCTGCGCTCAGAGACGTGGCGAGTAATCGGGAGCACAAGGTGACCTTTGCTCAGGAGGGAGGACTGAGGGCGATGATCAGTCTCGCCAGGGAAGACGACTTAACACTACAAATTCTAGCCATTGGGACGCTCCGGCACTTATCCCTCAGTAGCCGCGTCAAACGGCCGATGATCGAAGAGGGGGCGTTAGGGCCAATTTTTGAGAGGGTGGAGAGCAGCGACGATTTAGATTTGTTGCAGCAGTGTGCAGGGGTTCTGGCAAATTGTGCCGAAAATGGACAAAACCAGGTGTCTATGATAAAGGATGGAGTATTTGCTCCTTTGGTAATGCTTGCGAGCAGGAATGATAGCAGTATACAACAAGATGTAGCCAGGGCGCTCTGCAGCATCACAAGCAACGCTGAGAACCAAGTAGGTGTGTTTGGACCGGACGAGATGAGGGCCCTTTTCCATTTGGCCAACAGCGAGGAGGAGCACTGCGCGAGAGACGCGTGCATTGCCATTGGTAACGTGGCAGTAATTGCTAAGAATCAGCTCAGCATTGCCAAGCTGGGAGGGTTGTTACCTCTAGTAAGGCAGCTCGGGAGCCAGTTTCCCAGCTGTCAGCAGTACGCCTGTCGGGCTCTGTATAGGTTGGCTGCTCACATCGATAACCAAGCCAAGATTGTTGACGCGGGCGGGTTGGTGGGCTTGATTAAGTTGTGCAAAAGTACAGACTTGGAAGTGGCCAAGTTTGCTTGTATGGTGATATGTAATATCAGCACGCACGCGGCCAACCAGCCCAAGATCGTGAAGTTGGACGGGTTGCGGCCGCTGATTGACATGCTTAGCAGTAGTAGCGAGCATTGCCAGAAGACAGCCGCCATGACCCTGACCAATCTGGGCACGAGTGGAATAAACCAAGTTCACATTGTCAAGCAAGGTGGCTTGCTGCCATTGATTGCACTTACAAGGAGCACGAATCCGGACTGCACGCGGTACGCTGGGATGGCGTTGTGCAATTTAGCTGTCAACAGGCAAAACAGAAGAAGTATGGTCGAGGCGGGGAGTCTAAAGCCTCTGATAAAAATGTTGAGCAGCGGGACAGGGGGTAATAAGCTGGAAGTAATCAGGGCAAGTGCACTTGCACTGTACAACCTTAGCGCGAATGCCAGTAACCACGTCCCAATGGTTAAAGAGGGAATATGCCATCCGCTATTTCAATTGTGTAGCAGCCCTGATGTCGACGTCAAGCGTTACTCGGCTATGATTTTGAGCAATTTGGCTGCCAACATTGAGACTCGGGGGGCAAGTACCAGGAGTGGGGGATTGCAGGCGGCTATATTGTTGATGAAAGACGACGATAGTGATGTGAAGAAGTACGCCTGTATCGCATTGTGTAACATGGCGAACAATCCCACAACGCAGAGCCAGGCAGTTGTTCACGGGTGTCTGCCTCCGCTATTGGGGCTGGCTGGATGCGGCGATCCTGATAGCCAGCGGCACTCGCTTATGTGCCTGAGTACTCTAGCGGCAAATGAGAGCAATCACTCCATGATGATGCACAAGGGGGCGTTCAAGATTGTAGTGGACAGGAGCCAGAGCCCCGAGGACGACATTAGGGAGTACAGCGCATTCGTCATTGCCAATTTGTGCAGTAACGAGGATTATTTGAACAAGATCGGAAGAGAAGGAGGCATCGGGCCGCTCGTTACACTGGCAGATAGCAACAATGTACACAGCCAGTGTCTGGCAATGAGCGCATTGAGGCGACTAGCTAACTTCCCCGACAACAGGAGCCGGTTGGTGAGGGCCGGAATCTTAGGCCCGTTGGCCAGCGCAGGCAATTCGACTGAGCTCGAAATTCAGAGGGAAGTATCAGCAAGCTTATGCAGCCTGAGCTTGAGCAGTGAGGACAGAGTCGAGATCGCGAGGATGTGCGTGCCGAGCCTCGTCTTTTTGGCTCAGAGCGGGGATGTGGAGGCTGCGAGGCAGAGTGTGGGGGCGCTGGCAAATATTGGAGAGGACATTGAAACACACGAATACATCGGAAAAAGTGGAGGAGGGAGGTGTATGATTGCGCTTATGAGGCACGACAGCATCGATATTCATAGGGAGGCGAGCAGGTGTATCGCAAATTTGTTGACAAGCTTTCATCACCAGGCCGAGATTATCCAGGACGGGTTGCCGGGGCTTATTCATTTGGCGACGAGCAGCGATCCGGAGTGCCAGTACAACGCGAGTCTGAGCTTCCGAAAGCTGAGCCCCAACCTTCGCAGCCATAAGGGTATCGTTTTTGGGGGAGGGCTGAAGAGTATGTTCTTTTTGTTGAAGGTACAAGACATAAAGACGAGGAAATGCGCGGCAAGTGCACTGAGAGATATCAGTGCCCACGCAGACCACAAGTTGACCTTTGCGGAGCAGGGTGGTATTGACGCGTTGATCCAGTTAAGCAGAGAAAAGGAGATCGAGTTGCAGGTGCTAGCGATTGCGTCCTTGCGACATCTGACGCTGAATGATCAGCTAAAAAGGCCCTGCGTCGAGGCTGGCTGTCTGCCGCCGGCAGTGAGGTGCGTGGCCTATGCCAATGAGGATCTCCAGTGCCAGTGCGCCGGGTTGTTCGCCAACTGTAGCGAGAATCAGGAGAACCAGGTAACTCTAGTTGAGCAGGGGGTCGTGCCAGCGGTAGTCAAGCTGGCGAGGTGTGTCAACGATGAGGTACAGCTTGACTGCGCGAGGATATTGGCTAATGTGAGTAGTAGCGAAGAAAACCACCTTGTGACCTACAGGCAAGGTGGTCTCAGCACGCTCGTTGATCTGACCAAAAGCGCCGAGGATGTATGTCAGAGATATAGCAGCATGGGGCTTAGATTTTTGGCGAGCAACCCGGAAGTTCGCGTTGCCATCATCAGGGAGAACATGCTGAGCCCATTCCTCGCTCTAGCCAAGAGCCCATTGCTCGATTACCAGAGGACCAGTTCCGCCGCTTTGGCAAGCTTTACCCTGAACGAGGAGAACAAGGCCAAGCTAGTGCGACAAGGTGGCTTAAGCACGATTCTACAACTTTGTATGTACGATGATATTGAGGTCGTTAGGGATGCCACCTTCAGCTGCGCCAACATCGCGGACAGTTTGGATCTTCAGAGCGACATCGTTCGGGAGGGCGGTATAGAGATTCTTAGGGAAGTCGGCAAGCACGACGACGCGAGAGTCCAGAGAGATGTAGCAAGGGCGTTCAGCTGTTTGAGTGTCAGCGAGGACGTCAAGGCGACAATTGTCCAGAAAGACGGATTGGCCACGCTCTTCCAGCTGGCCAAGAGTATGGATGTCGCTTGTCAACGGTATGCTACCCTAGCCATATGCAACCTAAGTAGTGGAGAGCACAAGAGTAGAATTGTCGAGGAGGGTGCAATTAAACCACTCATGTACCTAGCCAGGTTTCCAGACATGGAAATCGAGCGGTATGCATCTCTTGCACTGGCAGGCCTCAACCTGGGCAACCACGGGAACAATAAAGTGCGCACAGTAGAGGAGGGTGCTCTCAGGCCACTGATCGACATGGCCAGATTCCCCGACAAGGAGCTGCAAAAGTGTGCCGCTCTAGCGCTGAACAGTGTAACTCTTGGAAATCAGGGTATGACGAAGACCGGGGTCATGCAAGAGGAAGGCCTGCTGCCGTTACTGAGTTTGGTAGGGAGCGACGATGAAGAGTGCGTTTTCAGTGGTATCTATGCTCTTGGAAATCTATGCGAGAATGACGAGGTCAAGGCGAGGCTGGTTGAGTTGGGGGCCATCACAGCCGTGGTTGGACAGGCTGGGCTTGGAACTATCGACGTGAAAAGAGCTTGTGGTTACTACTTAGCATTGCTTTGCGAGAACCCCGAGTTCCACGATGATTTGGCGAAGGAGGGTGGGTTGGAGGCGATCATTGCTTTAGCATGTCTAGAGGACATGGAGTGCCAGGAGTATGCAGCTTTCAGCTTGGCGCACATAAGCAGCAACAGGGATTACCAAGTCAAATTGGTGGAGAAGGGTGCACTGAGACCCCTGGTATCCATGATGGCCGTCAACAGCGAGCCAATGCACTACGCAAGTTTGGCCTTGCTGAAGCTTGCCGACAACTTTGAGAACCATGTTGCTATTGCCCAGGAAGGAGGAATACAGGCATTACTCAGGTTGGGCAGAAGCAGAGCGACAGACGAAGAGTTGCAGTACAAGGCGGCGTTGAGTGTGGGCAGCTTAGCCAGCAATGCGGTACGGATGCTGCCGGGGGATAGGGAGCGCAGCGATGGGATCGGCTTCGCAAGTGCCGCTCTGGCTGGCAAGAGCTCAGGGGCGACCAAGCGGGGCAAGGAAAAGACTACCGGATACATTGATAAGGAAATGGGAGGAGGTGGAGGTGGGAAGACACTGTAGTAGTATGTAAAAATTGCTTGTTTTGCTAGGTATACAATAATATATTGAGGTTTTCTTTGCCTAGCCTAAGTTGATCACCCTCAATTCAAGCACCAACAGGCTCTGCCGAAGCAGGCTCTGCTGGTTTGTACGCCTCCATCTGTTCCGAACCTTGTCAGCTGCAACGAGCTTATTCACAGCGACCTTTTGTTCTTCGTCGAGTGCCCTGTACTAAGCAAAGTTCTCTTTCAACGATCACGGTGCCTCTGCAGGAGACATCCACGAATTCTTCGCTTTCTTGAGGCATGTCATTGAGATGGGATCCTACATAGTGGGAATACGGCTGCGATTGTGTTCGGGTGAAATGGTGATTAACTGAAACAATAACCCCTCTCGGCAAAGAAAAAGAGCGCCAAAACGAATAGAATGGGAAAGGCCGCCTCAATTAACACCAAATCTCGCAAATAATGGCGAAGTCCATTGCTTCTTTCTTTGCTCCGGCAAAATCATCCAAGAGCGAAACAGAAAAGAGCGAGACTCCTGTGAAAAGCATTTTTGCTAAAACAGCTCTCCCTCAGCAGAAGAAGGCGCCTCCCAAGGAGCCTGTCAAGAAAGACGAGGCAGCGGTAACCGATCCTGGCGACGACGAGGAGGAGGAATTGATTACCGGTGCCACAGGCAGAAAGCGTCGTGTCACTGAGAAAAGCAAAATTAAGGCGGAGGCGGTGAGTAATTTGTAAAATTAAACGTGTTGTTGACAGTGTCGGCGTTTTCGAAACACATCGGGTTTAGAGCTTTAGCGATGAAATGGGATGGAAGAACATTTCCCTCTTTTTGCCGCCAAACGCCAACGCCAACGCCAACGCCAACGCCAACGTGCCTCTAACATCTCAAATTATCTCACATACTCAAATCTCATATCTCGGATCTCAAAACTGATATCCTCCGACACGAACTTAAACGATGTATAAATATAGCGAAAAAAGCTCAAGGCAGATAAGGATTCAAAATCTGGGAAGGGCAAGCGTCTCTCTAAGAAGAATGGAGGGAAGGGCGACAGTGACGATGGCGATGACGATGATGATGATGTTGACTTTGACGAGCCGGCTGACAAGGTGACCGCTGAGGAGGAGGAGGAAATGGAGGTTGATACACCTGAGGTGAAAGCTGCGGTCACGGAGGATATTGCTGACGACGCGGAGCCATCACCGCCTGAGCCATCACCACCTTTGGCAGCAACCATGGCTAAATCTGATAAGATTTCTGAAAATGAAACAAAAAAAGGATGCCCCCCCCCTTCTCCTCCTGCTCCTGCTAAGACATCCCAGCCGGCATCATCGCCATCATCCGAGACATCGACATCTCTTTCTAGAATCATGGCACAAGCGAAAAAGAAGGAAATTCCTGCGTCATCTGAACCCACTGCATCGCCTTCCAAGCCATCATCGCCCATAAATAAAAAGCCTGCTACTGGTGCCACCGACTCATCAACTGCGAAAGCTAGCAACGCTGCGAATACAGACACTAGTACCGCTACCAATATTAAGGCCGGCACCTTGAAGCCGATGAAGCTGAAGCAAGCCAAAAGTTCTTCAACGAAATCTTCCGTCGCGGAGAAAAAATCCACGACGTACGCCAAGTCCATCAAATCAGACGAGTTGCTTGACTCCAGTGGTTTGGAGGAGGGGAAGCCTATTCCTTACCTCGAGTTGTGCGGGACGCTTCAGAAGATTGAGAGCATCAGCTCCAGATTGGAGATTCAGGGCATTTTGACTGATTTCTTCCGCAAGGTCATGATAAAAAACCCTGCCGACCTTATCCACTGCGTTTATCTGGCTGCTAACGACGTCGCTCCCTCTTACGATTGCGTTGAGCTGGGCGTCGGTGAGAGCTTTTTGATAAAGGCGATAGGGGAGGCCAATGGAGTTGAGACGAAGCAGGTCAAAGCTAAGCTGGCATCCATCGGCGATCTGGGACTGGTTGCTGAGACATCAAAAGCTAAGCAGAAGACCCTATTCTTCGCGAACAAGCCCAAGCCTGTGTCTGTGGAGGAGGTGCTGACGTGTTTCCGGAAGGTGGCGAAAATAAGCGGGACAGGAACCCAAACTGTGAAGATTGCCGAAATCAAGAAGCTGCTTGTTCGATGCTCTTCAACCGAGGCTAAGTTCTTGATCCGCGGCCTGCAGGGAAAACTCAGGATTGGACTCGCCAAGTCGTCTGTCTTGGTCAGCATTGCGCACACATTTATCAAGTCCAAAAAATTTGATGACGAGAGCGTGTCTACATGCAGGTAAGTCTAATTTGTGAACGGTGTCAAATTTGACCCAGCCAACAGCTGTGTGAAGCAACACCAACAGCTGTGTGAAGCAACACCAACAGCTGTGTGAAGCAACACCAACAGCTCTGTGAAGCAACACCAAGCAGCACCCGACCCTATCTTTCCCACACTCACAAAGCTTTTCGCTTCGCTTTCTGCTTCTTATTGTTCTTTTGCTTCATGTTCCGTAGTGACGAGGAAAAAAAAATGATGCCCGAGGAGCACTTAAAGCTATTCAATGGAGTCAATAACTCAAAAAAACCAATGCCCCTCGACGAGCAATTTGAGCTCGGTGTGGCGATCATCAAAAAGGCACACAGCGAGCTGCCTAACTATGACGAGATCATCAAAGGTGGGCTATCGGCCCCCCTCTACAAGCTCTACCAGACGTGTTGTCTGAGGCCTGGCATTCCTGTGGAGCCTATGCTCGCCAAGCCGGAGAAATCTGTCCTGAATGTCTTGAAGCGGCTCACCAAGCAGCGATTCACGTGCGAGTATAAATACGATGGTGAGCGCGCTCAGGTCCACATGACGGAGGATGGATCCACGGCAGTCTTCAGTAGGAATCTTCTCAACACCACTGAAAAGTTTCCCGAGGTACCAGATTACGTAATGGAGAGCTGCGAGTCGACGGGTGTCACAAGTTTCGTCATGGACAGCGAGGTGGTGGCGTATAACAGCGAGACAGACACCTTGGTTCCCTTCCAGGTCTTGAGCACAAGAAAGAAAAAAGGAGAGGCAGATGGCGAGGAGGCGAAGGTTAAGGTGAGTTTTGGTGGTGCCGGTAGCGGGTGTCGTGTTGACGTGGTAATATTACATTACATCACTGTGTCGAAGCAAGTTCTCCTGAGTGAAACTTAATCAGCTAATTTACATATTTCACGTAGATTATCGTCCAAGCGTTCGATTTGATGTTCTTGAACGGAAAGTCTCTGCTGAACAAGACTCTCTTTGAGCGGAGGGAGCTTCTAAGGAAGCACTTTAAGCCAGTTGAAAACAAATTCCGCTTCGCTGTGTCCCTTGACCACACAGAAAATGGTGACACTGACATGATCGAGGAATTCTTGGATAAGGCGGTGAAGGGTCAGTGCGAAGGACTGATGGTAAAAACTCTGGACGACAATGCAAGATATGAACCCTCCAAGAGGTCACTCAACTGGCTCAAGCTCAAGAAGGATTATCTCGAGGGTCTCGGGGACAGCGTTGACCTGGTGCCCATAGGCGCCTTCTACGGAAAGGGAAAGCGCACCGGAACCTATGGAGCTTACTTGCTTGCGGTGTACGACGAACCATCTGACTCCTACCAGTCCGTGTGCAAGATTGGCACTGGGTTCAGCGACGAGAACCTTGTGAAACTCATGGAGGGCTTTCAGGACAACATGATTGATGAACCTGCTGAAAACTATGTTTTTGGTGACAGTCTGAAGTGCGATGTTTGGCTAGAGGCATGCCAGGTGTGGGAGGTGATGGCCGCAGATTTGTCTACTTCCTCCACGCACAAGGGAGCACTGGGTAGGGTGGGAGAGGGCGAAGGGAGGGGCATTGGCTTGCGCTTTCCCAGATTTGAGAGAGTAAGGCCTGATAAGAAGCCAGAACAGGCGACAAACAGCGACCAAATTAGGGACATGTTCTACGCTCAAGACTCCATGGTCGAGCAGAAGAAGGATGCTGAATATGATAGTTGTGATGAGTTGTAGTATGGGTATTTAAGAGGATTCGAAATGGAATTTTCGCTGATCGCTGATGTGTTTCCTTTTCATTACTTTATGTTTTTATGTCTTTCAACAATTCTTCTCGCGCATGAACAGGAAAATTGACGAATGCATTAAGGACGAGTTGCCGTCGGAGGATAGTATTCACATCTTCTAAAACTATATAATAATCGCAGATTGCTCCGCAGCTCGCAGCTCAGGCTGCTCGAAAACATTCCTCTGAAGTTAAAGGTCCCATAGGAACCAGGACGTGCGTAGTTGTTGAGAAAAACCTACCCTCTTGGCCACAACTATCTTCTAGAGACAATGGCGGCGGCTGCAATAGGTCCGTCTTTAGAAGGATAAACAGATATCAACTTAACACCATCTTGCCATGCTTTCTCTGTTCAACCCAGCTAAGTCCTTTAGTCAATTTAACGGCACTAACACAAAAACACTTTCGTAGCGGCCCAGCGCCTTGCTCGCAAATTAGAGAACGGTGAAGTGGAAGAAGCAAAAACTGACGAGGAGCTTCTTGCAGAGGCGCTTGAGGAGGAGAGACTTCGCAACTTTAACAAGTATATCGATGCAGACTCCTGGAACAGCCCATTGGCCAAAAAGTACATCGCCTTTGCACTCTTCAACGGCCAGTTCGTCAGACCGGATGGGAAATACGAGCCACAATTCTCAGGGTTTATCATTTTTTGCATCATGATAGCTGGAGTGTTGGTTGGGATGCAGGTACGTGTTTGCGTATATTGTTTCGTGCTCGCGCTTTGTTTGCATGATTTGCACGTGCATGTGATTGCTGTGTATATATTTGAAGCCAGTGAATGGTGTACGCTCCGAAGATAGCACTCATAACTTACTCCTTTTTTCTCCATCCATATAGACCTACCCAGCCTATGAAGAAAATGATGTTGTAGCAGCCATAGACAACACTATTCTTTACATATTTACCTTTGAAATATTTGTGAAGGTCTGGTCCGAAGGTCTAGCCCCGTGGCGATATGCTGATTGGCGTGTCAACAAAGAGTGGAAGTGGAACCATTTTGATTTCATAATTGTGCTTTTCTGCATGCCATTTCTAAAATCCTTGACTGACGGGAATGCGGCTGTGCTGCGCTTAATGAGGCTTGCGCGTTTAATGAAGATTCTCAAGAAAGTTCCTCAGCTGCAAATGATTGTCATGGGCCTGATAGGGGGGCTGAGCAGTATCGGCTACATCATCATTCTCATGGTGCTGGTTTTCTATCTCTACGCGATAGTGGGAATATTTCAGTTCCGTGAGAATGATCCTTGGCACTTTGGCAATTTGATGGACGCCATGTTGAGCTTGTTTCGAGCTTCGACATTGGAGGACTGGACGGACATAATGTACATCAACATTTATGGGTGCGATGAGTACATGAATATTTATCGGTGTATTTCTGCCAATCCTGGGGATTGTGATGGCGAGCCACCAATGTATTGGTGTGAGCATGCAAAGGCCCAGCCTATTTTCTCAAGCGTCTATTGGGTTACTTTCATTGTAGTATCTGCTCTCGTCATGCTGAGTTTATTTGTTGGCGCTGTCACAATGAGCATGAGCGACAGCATGGCCGATATGAAGAGGGAGGCGGAGGAGACCGAACGCAAAGCAAGACTGCTGAAGAAGAAGAAGAGGATGGACGAGTTGGCGAAAGAAAACGAATTTTTGGGGGCAGATCAAGATGTTGACGAGACGGAGATGACCTTGGCTAACATGAGCGTGAGACAAAGGGAAGAGGCTAAGGATAAGTTGAAGATGAAGAGCCTTCTGCTGGAAGCTTGGGAGGGAACAATCCTGGCGGAGTATGTGATGCAGTACCCGCCTGGGTTAAGAGGAAAATACATGAAGATCAGTGAAAAATGCGGCTGGCTTGCAACTCACGCTAACTTCGTCAACTTCATCACGTTAGTGATCATCTTGGCGGGAGTTCTGGTGGGGATGCAGACTTGGCCCAGCCTTCAAGACAACGATCTTCTGAATTTTATCGACGCAATTGTGCTGGGGATCTTCACTTTTGAAGTGGTGCTGAAGTTAATTGCGGAGGAGTTCAAACCGCTTCATTACTTTCACAGCGGCTGGAATACCTTCGACTTCATTGTCGTGGCTGGTAGCTTCTTACCGGCGGGGGGTGACTTAGTGACCATGCTTCGGTTGCTAAGGCTGTTGAGGGTGCTCAAGCTGCTCAAGAGTCTTCCAGCGTTGGCCATTATTGTGAATGCGCTTATCATGGGCCTTAGCAGTATCGGCTTTATTGGCGTGATTTTGTTTATGGTATTTTATTTGTTTGCTATTTTGGGCATGATGCTGTTCAAGGAGAATGACCCATGGCATTTTGGGACGCTCCACGTCGCAATGTTGAGTTTATTTAGGTCATCCACGATGGACGACTGGACGGATATGATGTATATTAATATTTACGGATGTGATTTGTATGGCTATGTGGACGATGATAAACTGGCGGCAATGTGCGATCAGCCGACTGCCAGGGGATTTTTGGCGGCAATATACTTTGTCATCTTCCAGGTTATTGGAGCATTAGTTCTGTTGACGCTCTTTATCGGCGTAGTCACAACAAGTATGGAGGAGGCGACTGCCAACCAAGAGAGCGAGGCAGAACTTGAGGGAAGGGTGGAGGCTTATGCAGAGAAGGAGGGATTAACCGAAATTACAGTCGAAAATTATCGAAAAGTGTTCGCATTACTTGACGTCGACCAAGGGGGAACGATAGAGGAAGACGAGCTGAAAGCTGGTCTGAATGCGGTCGGACGGTTTCCCACCAGCGATGAACTTCAGGCATTGATGAAGATGGTTGACGAGGATGAGAGTGGAGAAATTGACCTCGCAGAGTTTATCGAATTTATGACAATGATAAAAAAGAGACAAGGGAAGCCCCTCAGCGAAAAAGAGGAAGACGAGAAGGAAGATAGAGCAGGCGACACTCCTTACGAAGAGAGTCCTGTAAAGATGCTCAAGCCTGGAGAGTTGGAGAAAGACTTGCTACAAGATGACCTTCAAGCCGACAAGATTGGCGAACGGGCTAGGAATAGTCCAGAGAAAAAATATAGAATTGGAGATGAGGATGGGGAAGAAAAGAAGGCGGAGGCGTGGGGTTAGGTCATTGAGCGGTATGCGTTGTAATTTTTGTTGAAATGGTGATAACATGAGCTTGTAGCACAACCCTCTTCTCGACCTTTTCTCTTTATTTTCTTTTAGTTCTCTATTAAGTTCTCTAGTTTATGAAACTGAACGCTCGTCACACCCGGTTTGTTTTGCCTGTGCTTTCTATGGTGCATTCTCAGCTTTATTGTCAAGCATAAGAAGAGGCAAACAAAAAACAACGACACAAAAAAAGTAAAATCAAAGGGATCTGGAGAGATTTTGCTGTCGCCGGTGGAATCTTTAGCGTAGCAGGGGCAACCCCCTTCACACCTGACTGAAACTTTGCCTGATCGTGCCATGCTCCTCCAGTTCGAATTACTCGCAATGTAACTATTTCCAAATTGATAGTAACGATTCAAACTCACACCATCTCCGCCGAGCTCAGTGAGCTCCCCCACGCTGTCAAATTTTGTCACGACATTTTTCATATCTGCATCATTTATGACACAGAACGGCACAAAAATTAGGGAATCGAGGCGGGTGTTATTTCCGGTATTGATGAATAATTCTGCAGTTGCGTTCCATGTTTGATTTATTAGTGGATTAAAGGAAGTCGACATGGATAGGGTACCGAATGTATTACTAAGATCCAGACGGTATTCCATTTCCCCAGGCTGCGGCTCAATAACTCCGCAATTTGACAGCAGCGAACTGTTGTAATTATACCTTTCAGAATCAGAAGGATTCCCAGAAGTGCCGAACTGAACAATCTTGAGAGTCGTCGAGTTGATCACCCGAAAAAAATAGTTATCGTCATAATAACCGTTCAATGCCAAATTATAAACGCGATCAACCCAAGAGGGTGCGAGTGATCGGGTGCAAGTCGCCGTGAATAGTCCATCAGTAGTGGGAAAGTCTAACATGAAGCTCTCTGGAGCTTCGATTCTCATCGATTCTAGACACGGATCGGAGAGTCTTGTAGAGTTTTTGCAGGACAAAGGTGCTTCTATTGGCATCTTCACTGGAGGTGACATGTCCTTCCCACGAAGAACGGTGCCAAAGTCCCCAACGCTTCCAAAACCGACTTCAAGGAGAGTCTGAGAAAAAGGAACAAAAGACGAGGAAACCGATTTTATCGCCGATTCTAGGTCGAGAGAAAACGAAGAGTTCACAACCGCAGTTGAAATATGAGGAGAGAAAGAAGAAAATACATTCGGTGATCCAAAGGAGTGAATCATGTCGATTTTGGCCTGTTTTTGCTCGGGTGGCAGGTTGTCCACCCAATTGGGGATAGTTGTTTTGGCGGAGGGGTGGAGATACGGATTAAGTGCAATTACAACGGCGTCAGAAAGAGTTTGTAAACACCGACTAAGGCTAACATTGGTCATCGCATAACTTCCAGCAGGATACAGACCTGTCATGGACAGATGGCTTGTTGAGGGGCAACTTGCTGCAGCACTGTTTATAGCTTGGCGCGAAGCGGCAAATATATCTGCGAGGGATTCGGTTCTGAATGATGTCAGATAGAGGGTGATGTGCGGCTCCTCGACGTTGACAAAATCTAGAAGCTGCTCATTGGGAGATGAGAGGGATGACGAGATCGCTGAATTGTATTTGGTGGCAGTCAATTGTGAGGTGTTTGAGAGCTTCACATGGATATTCAGCGATGTGCTGCTCATATTACACAAAATTAAACGGAGGAAAGGGTCAGTTATTTAATAACTTGTTTTTTTTCCGTCCGTGTTGTTGTTCTGATGTTTTTGAGTAAAAAAGTAAATTGACAAGTACCCTCCCAACAATTTAATGTCATGGCATTCGATCCATTCACTGCTATTGATGACCTCACAGTCCCAATACTTTATGCTTGTGCCCTACTAGTGGCTGGAATCTTGGCTCATCTCACAATCAAATCCTTCATAGGAGAATGGTCAACCACCATCACGATTGTGTTTGGCTCACTATTGTATTTCTGTAGGAACAAGTATTTGAAACCTAGCGTCAGAGAAGTTAACTTTAGCGTGCGCGAGAACAAGAATACGCTGGAGAGGCTGAAAGAAAGTGTGAAGGACACTAAGTTGATGCTGCACATGGGGTCAGATGTGGGAAGGGAAGTTTATGAATACGATGCGGATGGCAGGAAGATCGTAAGTGGCGTAGGAGAAGGGTTGCTTGCGAAGAGAGGAAAAGGGAAGAAGTTGGGAGACGATATGGAGGAGGAGCTTAAGGACCACACAACAGTAGAATTGAGGAATGGCCGGCTACTTAATTCCAAAACTAGCCACCTGAAAAGCGCTATGGACTGGCACGAAAACGAGTTAGTTGCACCAAGACGTCGCATGCACAAGAAAATGCTTTACACAGGGAAGCGAAAAGGGAAGGGGAAGAAGGGGGGCGATACCAGCGGGGGGGAGCAGCGGTGAGGAAGGAAGGGAAAGAAGAGGCTTCAAATAGCGATGGAAGGACTGGGGTGCCAAGAAATGACCACAATAGGACGCCTTTTGCGGAGTTTACTTTAATTTTTTTTGTAGAGATAAGGAGATAGATAATAGATGTTTTCCCCCATGAAAGCAACTCCTAACTAAACCTCTAGGATAGGTCCTTAACCTCTTAAACCATCTACATTACATTACCAGGTATCGTCAACCCCAAAGCTACTTTTAGGCCAATGCTCATGTCTTCCTCCCCGATGATTCGTCGGCCCTCCTTCGCTACTTTTTCTCTTCCTTCACAATCATCTAAATATTTTTTCAGAATCTCGCCGAGCTCCTTTTCATGACCAAAAACAATACCGGCACTGAACCTGCCCTCTTCTTCGCTTCCGCTGACTTCGGCCACAACGAAAGCCGCATTTGCCAATAATCGCAAAAAGCGCGTCATTTTCCATTCAGACTCTTCAGCAAATGTCCGCAAAGAAAGCACAATCTTGCTCCGCTGAACAAGGTAGTCCAGCTCAGGGCCGTAAGATCCCCAATTTGCAGAGTTTGGCACAAGGATGGGCAGTTTGTGATCATGACGCAGGCGGTCGATAATTCGCCGCCTATGCGGGGTAAGTGTACCCGCAAACAGAATATCAATATCCTTATCAATGTTAGCTCCCTTGTTGGCATCAATGTCATACACAAGACTTGGTGAAAATCCTAGAGGCACGACTGAGGTTTTGACATGAGGAAACATGGCCCGGAATTTGGCAGCATTCCCGATAGAGTAATCCCAAACTTCATACCGGCCACTGCCATAAAATTCAAGCAGTTCACGGTCGAGAAAGGTGCCATGGTTTGTCGCTGATTCCGATATTTTTGATTGACTAGTCAGCGAAGGCGGGAGATTTGCCGGGACAACTTCATAATTGTACAAAATAGTTCCCTCCGGCAAGAGCAGAGGGTCGATTGCGATGAGTTGCTTCTCACCTTCTCCTTCATCGATAAATATCTGACCCAACACGTGAGGCGCGATGGTGATAATTTTCTTGAACTGATTCAGCTTCTCCTTGGAGCAATCACCTCTTGAAACTACTGGACAATACACCAACTTCACCACAACACCTGGTAATGACGACAGAGAGTGGTCAAGTGTTGAGATGACGTCGAAAAAAATAGACGAAAGGAGTGTCGAAGGGGACTCCGTGGGGACGAGAATCGCAATTTCGAGGTCGTCGTTGTCGCTTTCAACACCGCTACTGCAAATTTTGTTCCCATCTTCTTCTGCCTCTCCACCACCTTTTATGGTAGCACCAACCCCTCCACCATACAGCCCCATCTTCACCAGCTGTCTTTTTGACTGAAAACCAAAATCGGTGTCCCAAATTAACAAATCACGGATACCTAAATGGACAACAAAATCACTCTGCTTTGTTGTCTCGAAAGACCCAAAGCGGGCGAATTTCTGCCGCACAAACTGGAGGTGAATATCCACTAGGACATTATGCTCTTGCGGAGTCTTGTACTCGATCTTACTAGCGGCTCTATCGATATAAACGAATACTCTGCTTTCTCTTCGATCGAATAAGCCAGAAATGCAGGCCATTGAAGTCGTGTCACGGGGGGTAGTAGGGGCAGTGCAAAAAGTTGTAGTAATAATAAATGACGACAAACCGACGACATTACTGACATCACTCCAGATCTGTGTTCGGCGAAAACTATCTTCAGCGTCGACAAAATCACCCGAAGAAATGACAACAACATCATATTCTACCCCTGGAACTGCCAAAAGTCTCAAATTTGCCAAAGTCCTGCTCCATTCAACTCCGCTTCCACTGTACTCCAACACAAACACTTTGCCCTCCACCATATTCCCAAAAAGACAAATTTCCTTCCTTACAGCGTCACGGATTGCCTCCACCATTGTTTCATTCTGATCTCGGTCCAGACCAAAATCTCTTTGACAGTATGCAAGAATGGCCTGCGAAACGTTCTCATGTTTACAAACTACCAGTGGTGCATTCATCAACGAGCTATTGACACTATACTGAACCGGGAGGTGAACTGCAATGCTAGAATTACAACCCGGCGAAGTATGACTTCTGGCAAAGCCTACAAAGCCTACAAAGCCATACAAGGGACCAAGGAGGAGCATGCAGAACAGGTGTGCCATAGCTCTATTTGCTAATAAAAAAGCCGTTGCTGCACTACACAAATCCTGCTGCAGGATACTAAAGCCGGTTATATTATATTTGCTTTAGTCCTATAAATCCCCAACAAAAGTCTAAAGTGAGCCCCGAAGTTGAACAACTTCACCGGCCCGTAATGAAAGCGTGCAATAAAGTTGAGATAATCAGTCCAAAAACGTTCACTCCATTCACCTCATCTCTATCATCTCTATCGATTGCCAACAAAAAAGAGAAGACTAAAACTGGGTCTGAAGTGCTGCTTGTTGCATTCCACCGACCGAACTTCCACTACTTAGGGGGAGATTAGATAATCAGTCCAAAAACTTTGCTCTTTTCACCTCATCATCTCTATCGAGTGCTTCCCCCCCAAAAAGAAGACAAAACTAACTGGGTCTGTAGAGCTTGTATGAAGGTTAACACCTCGTTTCGATCGGTTCGGAGTTCGCGAGTGTCACGAAGGAGGGTATCGATAGAGGTAATAGATGAGCCAACAGAAAGAGCCAGTGACAGTGCAGATGGTGATAATGCATCTCTATCTGTGCAGAAAACCGCTGTCTCCATCTTCCTATCCTTTGTGCCGAACCTCCTTGTATCCCAATTATTAAAAGAGTCCTGGAATGCCAACAGACGCATGCGGTGTACCTCTCAATGGTGCGCAGCTGCATTCATAGACATTTCAGGCTTCTCTTCCCTGGCATCTGAGCTTCAGAGCATGGACAAAAACAAAGGGATGGGAAAAACCCATATTTCCGGGGCAGAGTCCCTAACTATTTTCCTCAACAATACTCTTCAGCGTCTCATAGACGTGGTAGCTGATTTCGAGGGTGACATTGTTAAATTTGCCGGTGATGCGATGATAGTTCTTTGGAAGGTGGACATAATTAAGGGCGAAGAGAACTCGATTTCCACCGAGAAGAAAAAGGCACAGGCAGTCGCTGCTGCGTGCACTTGCGCTACCAATGCCATCGAAACCCTCGAGGTACTAGGAGTAATCGGCGAGAATAATGCAGACGTCGGCACATCCCCTATGATGACGAGGAGTAGTTTGAAAAAACAAGCGAAGCTGAGTGTGCACACAGGGATCGGCTGCGGAAATGTAACTGCGTTTCACGTGGGGGGGCTACGAAAACGTTGGGAATTTTTTGTCATGGGATCCGCGTGCAATGAAATGAATTTTGCTGAGAGCCTTGCAAACAAGGGAGAAACAGTAATATCCAAGGGGAGCATCGAGCTTCTCAAGGCGCATTCGCAAGATTTGGGTATTTCTGAGCTTAAATTCGGGCGAAAAAAAAATGGCTACGCACTGTTATCCACGTTCAAGTGTATGTCTACCTCGAAAGCGTCAAAAGACAAAATCATGAGGTTGTCTAGGGATATTGTCACAAAGCTAGATAACTCCCTTCGTTCATACATCCCCGCTCCTATTGTCTCTGCTGTGGATGAGGGAGAGAACCTCTCTGGAGATGGCGTTTTACGCGAACTTTGTGTGTTATTTATTAAGCTAACTTCCCTCAAGACTGATTTTGACCCGTTAGTTGGGTTAGAGCGGACCGCGGAGCACTTTCAAAAGTCTGTGGTGGCCATCCAAGAGGTGAGTGAGCGAGTCAGCAAACTATGATGTCGGAAATCGAACACTAACAACAGTGACCCTTTCCACTTTGCACTTTCACTTCACACTTTGGGACCGCACTTCCCCGTAGGCCGCTTACCACGGCCGGGCGACGCTACGCCAGTTCTTAATAGACGATAAGGGGGCTGTGGCGATTGTGGTTGTTGGGCTCCCTCCCGTCACCGCCGTAAAGAACAGCTCGAGGGGGCTCAAGGTGGCTCTTCGAATCCTCGAGAAAGGAGTCCCCGCTCAAATCGGGGTTACCACCGGGACTTGTTACTGCGGGACAATCGGAAGCAGTTTTAGAGGAGACTTTGCCGTGGTGGGCGACCACATCAATATGGCTGCCCGACTTATGGCCAGCGCGGATGAGGGAAGTGTTCTCTGCGACACCAACACTATGAGAGCAGCCTGTAAGGATAAGTCGCTATGTTTCTCAGAACCTCGCAAGTTGCGGGTCAAGGGCAAGAAGATGGCCCTTGCAGTTTATACGCCCTCCCGCAAGATCTATTCAATTATGGGGGAGGTCGACTTTCTCAGCACTCAAAAGTCTCCCCTTGTGGGTAATGCTGAGGCATGGAAAGACTTGCATTCGTGCCATGAGAGGAGGAATCGCTTCAATATGGAAGCCGAACGTGTACCATCCCAAGTAGCCATTGTCGCGGGGAGGAAGCTCAGCGGTAAGACGAAGACTATATCGTTCTTCCAGAACATGCAAAAACTTGAACGTGTGCCCATCTTGGCAGCTAGGGCTGATAAGTTCGAGGATTCCACGCCGTTTTTTGTTTGGCGCAGTATATTGTACAATATATTTGAGCACGGGAGGGGGGGATACTATTCCCATGATTTGCTCTCTCCGGAACTTGATCAGCGAGGGTATAATTTTGAGGAACTGTTCGAGTGCAGCACTGCGATAGCCGATCTCAGCAGAGACGCAGAGATGAACGACGTACCGAGTCATGGCAGCGAAATTGACTTGCTTACAACTCTAAGAAAGAAAAAAAACAATCGCAAATTTTCCGCTATCAGTGTTGGCAGGAATGCGTCGGGGAGCCAATCCTCACCTGCCACTAAATCTCCGATTACACCCTCTGCGAGGGATAATAGCCGGAGAACGAGCGCCTACAGTATCATGACCCAAGTGGACATTGCAGAGGAAGACGAGGACGGGGGCACAGATAATATTGACAAGGAGTCGGAAATGCCCCTAAACCTGACCACGAGCCACCCGATTGGCAGAGTCGCGATCATCAAACATTGCGTCGATGGTAATAAAATCAACGCTGAACACATGTGCCTGCTCAATCTTATCATGCCAAGCTTTAACATCCCCCTCAGCAAGGTTGTTGCAGATATGTCGGAATCGAATAAGCTAGACTGCTTGTCTGAGCTCATACTCGAGCTACTTGTAGCTACCAGGGAGCTCAACACACACATATCCCCTATTGCTCTTACTGATCGCTCACCAAGCACAAACTCAATTGCTTCACCATCTCCTTCTGCAATGAACGGCGGCAAGTCAACGAATTCTGAAGTTGGCGATTGGGAAAATGAACCCAGGAGAGGGAGTAAAGAAGCTATTCTATCCGACCAGGATTCTGACAATCCTGCCGAAGACTCTGCAGTGTTGTCGCCAAATTTGTCCAACTATTCGCGTTCGGGATCGTCTTTTTTCAACCATTCGGATTTGGGCAGACTTAAGCCGCTTTCTCTGTTCATTGATGATTTCCAAAACGTCGACATTAATTCCATGAGGCTACTAAGCAAAATTTGGCGTAGTCCGAAGATGGACCATTGTATTTGCGTGCTGACTCATAACGACGAGAAGAATCTGCTCGCTTCTGTGGGCAAGAACTTTGTGGGCATTGACGTAACAGTCACAAGGCTGAGTCCCCTAACCAGAACGGAGATCAGCTCCGTCTTATATAACGAGTTTAGCTTGTCGACCATTGAGGACCAGATTGTAGAGAAGATTCATATTACGAGCGGTGGTTACCCAGGGAAGGCTGTAAACGAGCTACAGGTGAGTCGTTCGAGACAAGTGCGAATATTTTGGCAATAAACTCACTCATCTCCTTTTGTACTTGCATAGAAACTTCTCGACACGGACGTCTTGAAAATCGACAACCTGACAGCTACTTGCACGCTAAGACAAGACCCTGAGGTCCTCCAAAAGTTTGTGAGTGAGGACCTCGAGAAGCAGGCTCTTGAGATATTCTCCACCATCGATTTCAAATCGAAGTACATTGTTCAGCTGTCGGCTATCACTGGTCAGACTGTAAGGTATCAGTTGCTGGAAGATATGTACGTAAATCTCGTTGGAAGGAGCGACGGGAATGATGAAGAGATCCGCGATGAAGATTCTGGCGCAAAGAAAGCTGCGATTGGTGTCCACTCTCGAAGATTGAGCTTCACTGACACTGAGAGTAATGAGGATTTCGCTTACTTAAGGAGGACCAGTTTGGAAAATAATCCAGAGATTGCAGCACTGAACCGGAAGGCCGTGCTTGTCAACAGAAAAAAAGCTTTTACTTCGAGAATCCAAGACCTTATCGATGCTGGTGTTATGGAACAAACAAATCTGGTTAGAAGCAAAGACAGAAGTTTGGAGCTGAGTGCGATAATTTTCAAGGCACACGGAGTCTCACAGATTGCCTATAACTTGTCCCTTTACAGCCTTCGTGAAGCAGCTCACAAGTTTGTCGTAGAGTGGTATCAGAATAATTGCGATCAAGCTGAGTTGTTGGAGAATAGTTGGTTCCTTTTCAACCACTGCATCAGGAGCATGGACTTTACGACGGCCGCGGGATACCTTTACCAAAGCATTGCTAACGACTTGGAGAACAACCAACCAAGTGATGCGCTCGAATCAATCGAGAAAGCGGAAGATCTCTTTGTTGGCTGGTCAAGACAACTTCTCGATCAACTTGGCGACATGGACGATGATGCTGCGGCTACGAACGCCAGGGACGACGACTCGCCATTACCCATTACGTCTAATAGAGAAACAATAGAGCCTGAGCGAAGTCCAATTCCGCCCCGGGGTTCCAATAGAACTATTTCTAAGTCTGTTTTTGCCAAACTCTCTGCGGAATTGCCAGCATTGGCAGGCGAATTAAAGCAAGAGCAAAGGGAAGCACTTAGGCCGGTCGAATATTGCAGGATGCGATGCATGTTCTTTGAGAGCTTGGCGAGGGTAGAATTGAGTGAGGTGAGTGATAAAATAACTCTTTGCATTTCAGGGATAGCATTTCAACATTAAACTGACACCAACCCCGCCCGCCGTTGTGCAGTTTCGTATCGCCCTCTCTGATCTTGAAATAGTCATGAAATTTTGCAAGAAAGAAGGTGCAAAGATTAGGTTAAGTGTTGTCGAGAGGTTTTGTGGCTGGATGAGAGGAAGAAGAGAGCCAAAAAATGCACAAGACACAAAGGGAAGCTTTGAGAAGGTTGTAGCAGGGGACAATGGCGACCCCACAGTCGTTACCTCAAAGATGCTGAACGCTCTTTATGAGAGCAGCACCACAGTGTATAATGTTGTCAAAGATATTCAGACGATGCAGAAGCGGCAGCAGCAAATGCTCAGAGAAATAGCCCACAATACTCACTTAAAACTTGCAGACAGCGGAGGCTCTTGGGTCAGCTCGAGTTCCATGGTTCTTGAAAATGAAGCTAGTACCAGGACCCTGTCTCTACAAAACTCCCGGAGAGCTGGGAGTTTTAACAGAAAGTCAAGGATAAAAAAGGCAGTAATTGACTCGCCTACCGATCGTTCAGAAAGAAGTTACCAATTGAGAGATTTCTCTCCTTTAAAAAGTGGCAGGAGGCACATTGTCCCACTGAATAAATAAAAGCACGCGAAGTAAGTGTGTAAATTGTAAGCACTAAGTATGTAATTACGTGTCTAATTGTAAGCACTACGAATGTAATAGGGAATATAGAGCTAAATTGATTTTGAAATAATGATGAATGGCAAAGTTTGGAATGTTGCTTGCCAATTGTGTGCTGTAATTATTTTTAAAGTTGCGTTGCTGTTGTCGAAGATGTATTTGTCGTTTACGGCATCTAAAAAAATAAGAAAGCTGATAGAAGATCTCTCGTCAAACATTAGACGAGCATTAGTTCGGAATAATTAGAAAAGATCTCTTTCTGCTCGTCAAACCGCACTTCCAAAAACCAACCCCTGTGCACTACAATAAGCACAGTGGCAAAATAATTCACTACGCAATGGCACTATCTACCAAGATATTGGCCGGCAACACTTCACCAACACCGCACATAGTGAACTCAATAAATTTTCACAACCTACTGACATGGCTCTGCCTGTCAACAAGGGAGGCCTTGACCGACCACAGTCTGCAATCTCTGCAGACAGGTAATAATCAGATCTTGTTCCAAGTGGATTCAACACTCCTTTACGAACACTTTTTTGCCGACTTTGGACCCCTCAACCTCGGTCAATTATATCGTTTTACAAAGATCCTCAATGACAAGTTGCAAGAGGCTTCAAGAAGCAGCAAAGAACTCATATTTGTGACGAGTAGCCAGCCTCACAAACGAACAAATAGCATATATTTGCTGTGCTCGTGGTACCTGATTTTTAAAGAAAACTCTGTGCCCAAGTCATATCAACCTTTTTTCAATCTTAGCCCAACACCCATCCCCTTCCGAGACGCAGCTTTCAGCATCTGCACGTATTCCCTGAGCGTCCTGGAGGTTTTAAAGGGAGTGAGCAAGAGCCTATTTCAGAAAAGGTTCGACTTCGTGACCTTCGATCCCGATGAATACGACAATATGGACAAAATAGAGAATGGGGACTGCACCTGGATAATCCCTGGGAAATTAATGGCATTTTCCGGCCCCCAAGGCCAGAAACGGGAGATAAGCCCTGGTATGTATACTCTATCAATTAGCGAATACGTCCCCTTGTTCAAAAAGTACGGAGTCACAGCCGTCGTCCGCTTCAATAAGAAGATTTATGATCGTAACAAACTGATTCAGGGGAACATTAATCACTATGATATGTATTATGAAGATGGAGGTAATCCTACGGAGGAGATTGTACAAAAGTTCTTACAAGTTTGCGAGAACGAAAAAGGCGCGGTTGCAGTCCACTGCAAGGCTGGTTTGGGGAGGACAGGGACAAACATCGGAAACTTCATGATTAAGCATTATGGTTACAGTGCTGATGAGACTATAGGATGGTGCCGGGTCTGTCGTCCAGGGAGCATCGTTGGTCCGCAGCAGAACTGGATTGCTGAGGCCGAGGCTAAATTGCTTAAGGAAGGGGAGATTTACAGGAAGACCCACGGTCCCAACCTTGGAAAGTCTGGTTCTTCCACTGGTGTGGGAGGGAGGCCATCCAGCAGGTTAAATTGCCGCTCGCCTAGCCCCAGCCCCGAGAAGGACGCATTAGCGCTGCAGAATTTTAACAGCACTTTGAGCGGGAACATCGTCGTCACGAGCCCAATCAAGCACAGGCAGAGGCCCCGAACTAGTGGGAGAATAGATTCACCCAACCAAGTGGGGAATAGTAGCGGTGGACAAAGTAGCAGTGAAGGGGGCGTAAATGACGAACGCGGCCGTGGAAACAGTGCGACAAGCAATTCCAGCCCCTACAAACAAAGCTTTATGCCCGTCGTCAAAAAGCGAACTGTACTCAGATCCAACAGCCATGCCCACAGGATAACGAATTCCAAATGATAACCTAATAAAAATAGCATTTTGCGCGGCAAAATCGCACGTCTTTCTTAATTATCTAGCAACATTAATCGTACTGCACAGACGAATGACAACCGTTTCAGTCCTGGATCATGACAGGCCCTGCCCTCTGCAGTGTCATGATGTCATCCTCCAACTGCTTCAGGGCCCCTTCCTGACCCACCTTCCTCTGAATATCACCTTTGCTCTCAAACTTGACCCTGTGAGAAGTTTTCTGATACTGTGCATTAACGGCATCCCACTTCGTCTTCAGCTTATCAATCAAATACCTGCGCTCGTCCTCATCCATCTGCGCAAATTGCTCCTCATTGATTTCATATCCACCCTCCAGTTGCTTGGCCACATATTCGTCAATCATGTCATTCTCCCGCCGGATCTCCTCCTTCACCTTGTCAAGGTACTCAGGAACCGCCCCGAAGTCACTCTTTGACATGTAATCGACCTCATCGTTCCGAGGCATCTGGGGGACACTCAGGATGGCCTCCACTGCGTTGGCTGTTATGAAATTCTTGCTGGTGCGCAGGCCCATAATGGGCTTTTCCTCGCGACGAGGCACGGACGGCTTCGCCTTACCCCCACCATAATTAAACTTTCTGGGGTCCTTGAGAGTGCCTGTGTTTCCTTGGCTCGACTTGCGGAGAAAGTTCTTTGGACTGTTCACTGTCTTGCTAGTCGGGCCAAATGTAGATGATAGAACATGGCTCTTTTTAATTTCTGTAATACCTCCTCCAACAGTTGCGGTTGTACCATGAAGCCTGCTCGTTAGGTTGATTGTATATATTTTTGCGCGTTTGTGTGTGTGGGGGTGGGGGGAAAGAGAAGAATGTGGTGAAAGTCTGTTAGCAGAAATTCAGAGTAGGAGGGGGGAGAGAGAAGGCGACGACGATTTCAAGGGGCAGGATAGAAGCCATGGGAGACATCTAACGCCCTTTATCACCGCAACACCTCCCTGGGTTCTCTCTAACTTACCCGAATGAGCTGCCAGTAAGAGGAGCAGATGGGTCGTATTTTGACCTATAGATCTGTGTTTTCTCCGGTTCCACATAAGGTTCAGGAACCAAGTTGTAGATGGATTCACTCATGGTCGAGTTTTTTACCTTATTTGTAATCAGAAGAGTGCTTCCTGGGCTCAACTCCCCTCCCCATGCCGGACACGAACCTCGGAATCAGGATTTTTGTGAGATTTGTTCTCTTTTGACTCTCCAACACCCTTAGGTGCATAACACTCTGCGACAAATCCGAACGGCCATTATGAACGCATTTAATCGACTAATTGGCAAAAAAAACAATCCGTAAAGCTAGAGGTCTCAGCATAAAAATGTGAGACGAAGATGTCATTTACAACGCGCTCAGCTGTCTAATCTATTGCCTACTTTATCAACATTTCTCCGAAAAAAAACTCAATTATGAGGGCAAACAAACCTCGACCATCAAGTGGGTTCCAACTTATACAGCACTGAAAAAAACCTCGCTGAAATCAACATAACTTCACGATACTGTGAGAATTTCAACGCCCTCTTCTGTAATAAGAATGGTGTGCTCAAATTGGGCTGCTCTCCCTCCATCGATTGTCGCGACAGTCCAATTGTCGCTCCAAAGAGTGCTCTTATAGCTTCCTTCTGTGAACATGGGCTCTATTGTAAATATCATCCCCGGTTTTAACTCAAGGTAGTCTGTGTTCCTGAAGTGTTTTACAAAAGGAAGCATGTGAAACTGCTCTCCGACACCATGGCCGCAGTATTGCCTCACCGTCTCGAAACCATTCTCATCAGCAATTTCATGTATGACCCTCCCAACTTCTGTCAGACACTGTCCAGGGCCGCACACATTTATGGCAGCTTCCAGAGCTTCTTTCGTAGCATTTATCAATTTCTCCCCAGCCGCATCCACATCTCCGACGCCCACTGTAGCGCAATTATCGCCGTGACAACCGTGAAGAAAATTGCTGACGTCAAAGGAGACAATGTCCCCATCCTGCAATTGCACATTTTAGCCACATATCATTTTTTTTTTGAAGTGTTAGGAAGTTATGGTTCCATGCTTGCTGTGCTTTCTCCCGCACTTGATAATTTTTTTCTGCCACGTTTGATAATATTTGTTCATAGCTGGTCTCACCTTCAGAGGTCTCGTATCCGGAATTCCGTGACATATAACCTCATTAACGCTGGAACACAGACTCTTTGGAAATCCATGGTAGTTCAGGGGAGAAGGGTAGGCGCCATTTTCGAGAATGTAATGGTGAACGATCTCATCGATCTCATCAGTGGTGATCCCCACTTCAGCCGCCTCACAAGCTACATCAAGAGCTCTCCTAGCCAAACTACAACTCTCCCTCATCCTGCTCTCCAAGTCCCCCCCAATCTCTGCCAGGACCACATAGCCCTCACTGTCCGGCACCTTACCATTGGAGGAATAAGGGGGATGGATCACAGATGGATGGGAAGAGATTGATACTGTCTTCTGCTGGGTCACCGGGAAAGGGGTAACGGGGAAGTCGCTGCCGACGGTGGTTGAGAGGAACTTCTTCTTCAGCGCTGAGCTGAATGTCACTGTTGGTCTTTGTTTTGGGGGTGGGGGTGGCAGGGCAGAGGTGCTTCCAGCCCCCGTAGAAGAGGAAAGAAACCGACAGCCAACAACACCTCGGCGAATGCCAAAGCAGTATTTAAGCAAGGGTCGTGAGGCTGGCGCCTTAAGCATGACAGATTTGGATGGTTTTTTGTGGAGTTAAATGTCACTAAAAAAGGAAGATACCGAAAGAGGCGAAACACACACGAGCCTACAAATTCAACATAGGATCAGATGTGGAAAAATTAAAAGTTCGCTAAACGGTTCAATGGCTGCAACAGGTTTGGAAATTCGGAGGGGGGGTGATTCTCTATTATTATTATAGAACCTCTCCCTCGCGCGAAACCACCACCAACCGATCCCAATCCTCTCTCTCTCTCGCTGCTACGCACTCTTACTCACTGGGACTCACCCCCAAACTTGTCTTCTGGTCAATTTCAATCCATCCATTTTGGGTAATCTCAATCCAGACGCCCTATTTATAGCATTCCATTGCCCCTTTTACCATGCAGACATCACAGGATGTGACCGTGAATGATGAAAATTTTGTGAGTTTGTCCGAACTTGTTGTTCCCCATCTCCAAGCAGACCCTGCTCCCCAGCTCCAAGATCCAAATGCCAATGTTGACGCCAACGACAACAACACTGTAATCGATGCCGATACCGAACTCGATCCAGACCTTGACCTTTGTATTGACCTTTATATTGACCCTGAAGTGGCTGATGAGCATCCTCCTCATCAAACTGCAATTCACACAAAAAAAGCAGGCTCAACAAACCTCCCCCCCCTACCACCCAACCCCCCCATACGCCCGAATGTACCCTCCAACAAGAAAAAAGCGCCGCCCTACATTTTGGGAACACTTGCCGTCCGAGTGGTGTCAGCTAGCGATCTCCCGGCGGCTTCCTACCCCAAGATGTCCAACCTAGTCCGGTTGATTGCCGCCACTCCCTCTGGTACCTCGAACCCTTACGGAGTTATCAAGTACAGGAACCAGACGCAGAGGACGAGTCAGTGCTTTGCGACATTGAATCCAGTGTGGCCAAGGGGGGAAGAGATGTATTTTGACGTTGCCATGGATGTGGATAAATTGTGCTCTGATGATGATGATAATGATGAGATCGAAAATGAAAATGAAATTGGCGAAGGGTCCAGCCAAGATTTTGGCCATAAAATTGGTGATAGTGGTAGAATTGGGAATGACAACAATCTTTACTACAGACGTAACAGCAATTTCGACAGCTTTCTCTATTTGGAGATCGTCCATAGTGACGGAAATCTGAAAAAAAGCTCGAAAAACTCAAAAGCTAACAACAACAACAACAACAACAACAACAACAATAACAACAGCAACAACAACATCATCACTCCACTCGGAACAATGACGATCGAAACGAAGCCTCTTCTCCTTGGACTTATTCCAAGCATAAATTGCACAATGCCACTGAACACTTCTGGCGAGGTATCTATCCGCGTTGAATACACTCCGCTTTCTCAACCCCCTGAGGTGGGTGACATGTGTCGACTTATCTCCCTCGTCCCGAAGGAAAGAATCTTCCCCGCCCCCGTCACCTCCCTCTTTTGCGTGGATGACGTGACAGGTAACCGGGTCACGCTCAGCTACGTCACGGAGGAGGGCTGGCTCTGCAACTTTCAGACGCACGCGAACACCCTGGTCTCGGCTATATCCCAGCAAAATGCGATCAATAAATACCGCGATAATCTCGCCCAAATGGCAGGGAAGCTGGCTATAAGTCCCGCGGTCGAGGCTGTATCGAACGTGTGCTGTAGAATACCGGACGATGGACTGGTCAATGTGGGCGTGGAAGTTTTTGAGTACGGAAATAAGCTCTTGGGCAGGTGGGCAATGGGTGGCGTGACAACTGTTTTAGAGGACATTAAGTTTGCAACCAATTGGGAGGGAATGAAGGGTTGTGTTGATAAAGACAGCGATGGGGATAGCGACAACAATAGTGACGGTGACGGCGATGATGATGGCGACATCAACAGCAGTGAGCCTCCAACTTCTTCTTCTGATGACTGTGACTACCTTGACAGTGACAAACAGCCAAAAGTAGCAAATCCGAAAATGCCTTGTTGCCCCATCACGGGAGCTCCGATGATAATCCCCGTCGTTGCAGCCGACGGACACACGTACGAGAAGAGGGCTATATTGAAGTGGTTCGCGCAGAGCGACATGAGCCCCTTGACTGGAACTGAGGTACTTCATAAAGAGGTCGTGACAAATTTTAGTTTGATAGACTCCTTAAAAACCCCTGAATTAAAATGTGACTGAAGCTATTATAGCGACCAAAGACGTAGCAAGTAGGTAAACGAAAAAAGCGCTTGGGCATAAATTCTCCTAGGCTAATTATCTCAAAATAAGTTACAAATATAAAAACATCAGCGTCCCTCACATATCACCGAGCGTCCTCCTCCTTTGCCTGGCTGCTCCTGTGGAGTTTTTTTCTTCGGGGGAGTTGTTCATCATCTGAAGCTTCACAAACGATAGCTGATTTAGGGGAACTGTAATGCTACTGAAGTAGGTCTTCCCAGCGACTTCTTTACCCTTGTTGATGTTATCCTCCGCCTTTTCGCGTCTTTCACCGACCAGCTCGACCGGCAAGTTACTAATTGCTCTCTCTTCGAACTCGATGCTATTAAATATATCCGATCTCCCACAACCAATGACGCTCTGCATGGCGGCCTCACTAACATGGACTTTCCCGGCAGACCCTGTGCTCTCAATCATCTCTGCTGTATTGACTGTCTCGCCAAACAAGTGGTATCTAGGATCTTTAACCCCTACCACCCCGGCGACTACGTCTCCCGTGTGGACCCCGATCCTCACTTTCACGGGGATTTCTAAATCCTTGCTAACTTCCTTGACCTCCTCCAGAATGGCGTGCGCGGCACAGACAGCTCTGGCAGCATGGAAATCATCGTGCAGCTCTTGAGGACAGCCCGCCACAGCAAAAAGCGCGTCTCCGATGATTTCGACCTTGTAGAGACTATATTTGTTCAACACAGTATCGAACTTGCTGTATAGATGATTCAGGAACAGCACCAGCTCATCTGGATCCAGCTGGCCGCTAAATTTCGTGAACCCCACCATGTCACAGAACAAAATAGTTGCACTGTTGAACTTTTCGGCAATGCTCTGGCCAGGATTCTTCTGCAAGATTTGCACAATACTTCCCGGCAACAATTTGTTCAAATGATCTTGTGTAGTCTTGCTAGCCTTGAGCATCTCCAGTTCCCTCTCCTCATGAGTGATAACTCGGTTGAAGCAGACCTTCTGAAAGTAACTAGAGATCCACGTGGGATAAGTGAGGAGCAAGACAAACACCAGTATCATGATAAAGTCGACGGTGCTATCCTTAATAGTCTTCGTCTGCACTCGAAGAAGAGTCTCAAAGCCGGTGTCCTTAATCGACCCGTGCATGTAGTTGAGGAGTTTCTCCCCGTCGTAGTCCAGCTCGGTATCACGAGGAGAGGGGGGACGGTGCATCTCATCTAAAAAACTTCCGTAAGCGAGCTCTTCAAGCCCACAAAACTTGCGCGCGATCTTGGTGATATTAAAGTCGAAGTTAAATGAGGATTCCTCACCCAGAACTTTCCTATCCATGTAGGTCACACAATAGATATTGGAGAACATGAAAAAGACGATAGTCAGGAGAAGGGACAGTCCGATCCTGAGAAAGAAGGGGATTGTCTCGAAAGAAAAAATCATCATAATGATGATCAGGATCATGGCATAGTTTGGCGCCACAGTCCTGTAGGTCTGTCTCGCGACATTATTTAACCCAATTACAAACCAAACAAAGACAAGGAAATTCTCGTGGTATAGATAGAATGATTTGAGAGTGCTGACGGCAATGTAGGCCATCGAAACTACTATCTGGGGGGTGAATTGAAGGGCCAGAAGGGTACCATCTAACTTTCCATTACTTGAAGAGGAGTAGTAGAAGTAGTAGATGACGCTCATCAACTGCACCAAATTTTGTCCCACCCAAAAAAATAAGAATAAACGGACAATGCGCACCCATCGGACAAAATTGTTGTACAGATAGAGAGTTTCGAAGCCAGCCTCCTTCTCTGTTAGCTTGAATTTCGGAAAGTAGGGCCCGACAATCAAGAGGAGAGTCTGAGACATGGGCAGCTGAGGTTTGTTGCGATTGGTTAATTTTTTGCTCAGTTCTCGGTGGTAGTCATCGTGCAGCTTGTGGTCTATACTGCTTAATTTGCTGGACACGTGGTTTTTAAGGAGGTAGAATATGCCCGACCTACTTTTTCTGGCCCTTTCTTCCTCGATGTAGTTCGCTATATTTTCTTTGTCGCGATTGTCAATGGTTGAGGCCCCATCACTGTTGATCATAGAATGACGAGAGCTGGCTTCGGAGCTGTCCCCATACTCGAAGGGGGAATTGGTGCGAACATTGGTGCGCGGCTTTAATTCTTGCGACAAGACAGGCTCTTCCATTTGATCGATAGCTTGTAGGAGCTTGATGTGCTCAGGGCTGCTGGAGGAGGAGTTCTTGAGGCGGACCATGAAAATGTTACTTCGGACGTAATTCTCTGCCAGGTCCTTGTCGAAATCAGTAATGCTGTCCCCGCTGCTACCGACCAGGAAGTAGGTCGGCATTAGTCCCTTGCCCTTGATATTCAGTAAGGGGCGTTTTCTGAACTTGAATCGACTCGCATCTATCTTGACAATGGAGGTGAAGGTTGACTGGGAGCAGGTGATTTTCCCAGGTTCTGAGTTGGTCTCCATTCTTGACGCAGTGTTCACCGTGTCACCAAAGAGCTTAAATCGTTGGCACGTCTCTCCGATTACCCCAGCAGTGACAGCACCGCTGTTCAACCCCACCTTAATGTCAATCTTGGAGAACATCTCCATCTTCTTTGACAGAGCAGGATCCTCCGAATAGGTAGCTTCTGGTCCACAGACACTATTAATTAGCTTCTCTCGTATCATAGGCATTGCTTGCAGCATTTGCAGAGAAGTCTTTGCAGCCTTGACGGCGTGGTTGACAGACCGATTCGGACAACCCGCAACCATCATGTATACTTCACCGACAGTCTCCACTTTGTAAATATTTGTCTGATCACAAATCTCATCGAATTCGACGTAGATTATGTTCAGAATCTTGATTATCTCGTCAGCATTAAAATGCTTACTGATTTCTGAAAAGTTATCAATCATACAGAACAGGACAGTGACGTCAGGAAACGACTCAACGAACGCAAGTTGCTTCGAGGCATGGTCATCTCCCTCTCCATCCATCTGCCTCGTGATCTCTTCTGGGAGCATGCTGTTCAAGAGCATATCATTCAAAAGCTATTATTGTGGTTGTCAGTGTGCCAGAGGCGAAAAATGCGTGTTTTGTCGGAATTAGAGAAAAAAGAGATTAGTTTTGAACGGGGAGAGAAAATGTCAAAATCGAAGACGGAAGACAAATGCGCTTACCTTGCGCTTGTTCAGCAAAGAAGACTGAACTTCCCCAAACTTGATCGCGATATGATTCTCGACCATGGATTCCTCTCTCTTCCAAGCGAGCAACCCCTGGAAACAAAAGAATAAGAGCAAGAGACCAGCCTGTTGCACGACCCTCCTGTCATAAGGTTCTGCCCCAAACAAGAGTGGGGATGCGCTCATGGACTTGACCAAAGAGCAAACTATATATATTAGCAGGTTGAGAGCGCATATGTAAGCCTTTTGCATGAGGCGGATTGGAGTGTAATTGAAAATTATGATCATTATGATGTAGTGCCAGCAGCATTGGGTGTCGTACGAAATGAAGCCGATCAGAAATTCACAAAACTGGATGACGCCCAAGGCCACCATCTGTGTGTGACATTATATTGCGTTGAATTGTGTGGAGGCGTGGCGGTGTTATGCGTTGCGGTTGTGTTGTGGGTGCGGTTAGTAAAGTCACAGCAAGGACACAGCAAGGACAACATTTGAACAACAACATTAGACAGGCACTTACCATCAGCTTCTGACGGTGATAATACGCATCGCTGTCGAAAAACTTGATCATTTTGACCCACACCAAGAACAGACAGATGGCCGACCTAAGAAAAATGATGAACCAAAATATCTCCTCGTTACCAGTGTAGCTGATTGTGAGCCTGTTCACTACCGTAGGAGTCCAGCGATTTTCAGTAGCGAATTGAAAGCAAAACTCAGCGAAGGTTAAGAACGGCAATAGCACTATCAAGAGAGTGTTCAGGTACTTTAGAAGACCCCTTTGCATATTGCACATGGTGGTCCTGAAGGTGTTTTCCATCTCATCATGGATTTCGTCATTAAGACAGAAATTCAGGCTGTACCTAGATATGGTAATCTCATTTAGCGCGAGTAAAGCAGCCTCATCTTCCGTTAAATTGAAGCTCGATGCATCGACTAGTGTTGGTCTCTTTCCTGTCCGTTCAGGGACCGACTTTTTTCCAGCACTAGGTTTTCTTTGCGAAGGTTTTTTTTGCATCCTTCACAAACACAAAACCCCAGGAGGCCTGGGAGGATGGGGGGGCTTAATAGACGTCCAGACACCCAGAAAACAAGTGACCTATACACTTATTGACAATTCGACCCTTCCCAATGAAGTCGATCCTCTTTCCCCAGAAATGTATGAGAGTCCTGGTCAATCAAATATACCCTTATATAACTCGAGCAGGTGAGTGTGGGGGTGATTAAAGAGGAAGGAGGCTGAAAAGCAGCCTTCCTCCTTCACAGGGGTTGGAAGAGGTGGGCGGAGCAGAATTTATTGTGATATCATTAACAGGGGCTGCAAAATCTAATATATATTTCCCAACTCCTTGAAGGCCGCTGCTCCCCCGAGCTTGTAAGGCTGGATGCCCACCTCTACCCAATTCTCCAAAAGCAGAGTAATTGGGCCTCGTAAATATATTAACCCTATTCAACAGCCCTATTGACTGATCTTTAGCAAATTGTGGACCAAAATTTAAGGAAACACCTTAGGAACTCCTGATCCAAAAGCGGCTGAAGAGAGCTTCCTGGAGAACTGGTGTCCACTTATTTGAGAAAGGATCTGATAGAAACAGAATGGAGATTCAACAAGACCCGAACCCGACACTAATATCAAACACTGAGCTCCTCATACTATTGAGAGACGAAAAGGGAAACAACAAAGCATACCCTGCCGAGCTCATGGAATTTAAGAAAAAAACAATGCAGTACCTGAGCACAAATTGCGTTGCTGAAGACAAGGTTGATAACATTGGCGGCGTTGTGAAGATACTGAGGAAGGATTGGAGTCTAAGTGATAAGGAGACTATCCAAATATTGAACTTGCTACCATCTTCTACAGTTCATCTCCACCTAATTATCCAGAACTGCTCTGAGAGGTTTTCAGACCAAGACTTGGACAAGATCCTAGAGGTTATTGGCCAGTTGCGGAGCAAATAATGATAATGTTTTTCTTTTGTGCGAACGTAAGGTACAGTAGAAAAAACTTTTGCACGGTAAAACCAACTATTTTTTCACTTTGTGGTCAAATATTAAATTGAGCTCTGGGGCAGTGAAAGCAGTCTTTCTGTGGCAGACAACCTTTCCTCTGGACTGTCCAAGTTCTCTACCAACGTTGACATATCCATATTGCCATCTTTCTTGCCGACTTTAATTTGCTTCTCTAGTCTCACCACCTTCCGGCGTAGACAGCATGAGATGATTAACATTGACAATACTACAATGGTGGAAAGAACCAGGCAAGCCCCCAAAATGATAATTGTATTTAATTGTGAGTTGTCTCCTGTGACGCCTGTGGCAGTAGACGCTAGATTGCAAGTCTCACACTTTTCAAATATCTCGGGTTCACAGGGCAGACCTGGAAGACAACCAGCAACAAAATTCATTACAACATTGGAATATATCGAAGATGCATTCCTAGTGTCGAAGTCAAAGTCTAGTGCATACGCGATTTCCTTATTGTTGAAACAGTATGGACCAGTCACTGGGAAACCGTTGTCCATTAAATATGGCCAGACCTTATGCATAATCAAATCAGTATCTGGATAACTGAATAAGTGCCAATGAAAGCTGACATCCATGGTTTTGTTCCCATCCTCATCGACCCCCTTGTGGAACTCCAGAAGAGGGAGAAGAGGATTAGCGTCGCCATTATCACAATTTTCATAATAATCTTTGAACGGATCCTCCATGAATGCCGGACCGTACCCTTGAGTCTGAATTGTCTTGTTCAGTGCGGTCAGACCAACCACACGCGGGAAATCATCTGGGTCTTCAGTTAAAGTATAACCATCAGGAGCTCTAAAAAAGTCGCTCAGGGCGGTCATGGCATATCGAAGGCGAGTTTCGTCCGAATCAGGACCTCCATCGGGAAGAAGAACAGTATAGGGCCCTACCCACCCACCCGTAGTCACCTCCTCGTCAACGTCGAAAAGTAGGGGAACCTTGGCTTTTACGCCAAGACTCAAATGAAAATACAACAAAGCGTCACCACCGTTCACCTTACGGGAGGTCTCGTTAGCAACAAAGCAGTCCTCTCTATGAGTATTCCATTTCTCAGGAGTCACCACACATATTTCATTGTTATCAAATACATCGCAGTCGTTATCACAAGCATATACCTGCATCGGATCACAAACAATGTGCACCGTCAGATGACTGTTCATGGAAGCCTTGATCAAGGCATTGTCAATTGGTGGAACATCAACTGTGATAGTCCAGGACCCTAGAATAGATCCCCATTCCGTCCAATTTTTTTTCGACACGCTATTAGCGAACGTTACAGAGGGGGATGGAAGAAGCCCCAGCAAAATAAAACCATAGGCTAGGAGCCTCATTGGAAGCGAAGTTGTTCGTTCGGTTTGATTCCGAGTTCTGAGTTCTGTATATTTTATTGACAGGACTGGGGTTTGTTTGCGAGTAAATTTGGATTATTGCAGCAAGACAAGGAGGTCTCTACCTTATCGAGTACTCAGTTGTAGAGCTGGCTTTAGGGAAAGGTCAGGTTGGTTCTGGTGTTGGTGAGGTCAGGTGTAACGGCAAACAACTCAAAAAGATGATTAATATTTTATTAATTCTTCTTCTTGCTGCTACTCCAGCTTTAATCTACGGAGGTGCTTGTGATGGCGTTGAAAATCTTATCGATCCGTTTGTAACCACACATTTTGATGCCAAACTTATGCAAGGGACCTTCTTTGAGCTTGCTTATCATGACTATACACAGCCGCGGCCTCCCCTCTGCGGTTGTGAGCGGTCCGTGAAGACAGTCGATACGACAACTAGTGAGACGAAAATTCACGACCTCTTTAGTCTGAAATGCCCTTTGGAGGAGAAGCTTCAAAAAGATCAAGTAGTTCATCTTGATTTCACAGTTGATGACAATTTACCAGGACACCTTGTGGGCACGACTTGCAAGTTTTTCAAACAGGCAGCAGATGGCATCTGCCCGGACTACCTAATAGATGTTGGGACGCGAGAACCAGGGAAGCCTTATCCGTGGGTTTTAGAATTCCAGTGTGTTGAGAACAAGCGAAATGGGAAATTGTTGTTTGCTGGCGTGAACATGTATGCGAGGGACAAGAGTAACGAGACTCTTGCGGAGATGCGCGAATCAGCGGAGAAACATGGGTTGTCGTCCTTTATTGAGAACAGCGAAAGGATTGGCGCCCCTGCTGGCCTCACTATCGTCGACCACACCAATTGCACTTATCCCCCGAGTGAGCTTTGATTGATCACAAACCAAATTGTTTTTTAAAAGTAGAATATTAAGAGCCAAACCCCTTTCTATTAAACTTCTCTTCTTGCTCGCTCAATTCTACTTATTATTATCTTTAGTGCGGTGTATAACTCACTACATGAGGTTCACGGAACTTGTGTCCGCCTCAGATATATGTAAATTGGAACTCCCCTGTGCTTGTGAGTTTTCTGGGGGAACCAGCCAATTATCTCTTGCCCCCCAATCACAACAATCGGTGTCAAACTCTCAACTTCCGATTCTAATTTTTCTCTTAACGCTTTCATCTCCAGATTTGTCCCATTCACGGAGCTAATAAGCACAGCTGTGGCACTGCTCAAATCTGCTTCCAGTAGAGTGTCTACAATTTCATACTCAATTAGGTCGCTAATTCCCCTCTCATGCGCCTTCATGCCGCAGCGGTACTCCGAAGCGTGGCTAGTGTCCACGCCGACGCACTGGCAACCATGCCTCACAGCAGCCTCCATCAGCCACCACCCATCCCCAGACCCAACATGAACCAGGGTGTCAGAGGTACGCAAATTTATGTCCTGGAACACTTTTGCCATTACTACAATCCAACTCATCGAGTTACTCATCTCCTGCCGATGGACAACAGATGGCGTGATGACATCTTTCTTCTGGAGGGGGTAATTGTAATCGTCAATGATATGCTCAGACTGGTCCTCCTCAAAGGTCAGGTGGTAGGTATCATTTAACTCTGTTGTGGTAGAGTGGAGCTTCTTAAACCGAGACATGGCCGCGTCATAGTCCGCCTCAGCGGAGTCAAACCCGTTCATAAGTTGGAAAAAGCTGTTGTCCTGTTTTGAAGGAATTACTTCGTTTTTTCACGGCCAAACTATCGGAACCGACATATACATAGTAACAGACGTTTGTCGCACGTTCTTGAAACAAAACAAACGGAATGATAAGGGCTGAAAATTTCCAGTCTAATTTCCCATTATTTCCAGCGTTGGCATATCCCAAGGTATCTCGTCCTCTTCAACAGTACGGTAAGTAAGACTATACTCTCTCGGTCCTTCTATACCTCGAATGGCATCCCCCCCAGAATATGAGTGTTGGGATCTGCCTTTGACTGATTCTTGGAGGACGCTCTCTTTGGCTGTTCAGAGATTCGTGAGCGCGTACTGGTTTGTGTCTTCGTGTTGTGGGTTTCGAGCGGCAGGGACGCCAAGGCTAACTCAATATCTCGCTCGTGGCGTGAAATATGCCAAACCGTTATAACCTTTCCTCCGTCATCTACTGAACTGACTAATGACTTCCGCAGACAAAAAAGTTACCCCTCCCCCAGAAGCTAGCCCCCACGAAACTCTCAGACAAACCAGAAATCATGTCGAGCGAGAAGAAGAGCGATGCCGGAATCGAGATGAAGGATGTAAATGTGACGGTTGAATCCAAGAGTAAGGACGACCGATCGTAAGTAGCGCTCTGGATACACTGAGCAAGCAACAGGGCGAAAGAGACAACAAGCGGCTGAGCAGCAGGCCCAAGGGCGGCGCACAGGGCAGAAGCCATACTGGCGGACTGTCGGCTGGGAGGATCGCGAAAGACCCACAATACGAATGCCTACAAGCAAAAACTAACACACGTCTCGTCTGGACAATTATTATTGCATTCTCTCCCTGCCATCCCAGCTTTCGCCCCTCGTCATTGGCCGAGATTAACCTTGCGAACAATTACGAGCCCTTGGTCTGGAACATTGGGGGAAAGATAATTCCCATTGGCTGCGGCAATGACTTGGAGGACGTAGGCATCATCACCGCCTGCTACATCACCCTTTGGTCCATGCTTGTTGCCTTCTACGCAATGCTCCTCAAGGCTGCCTTAGATACTGACGAGCAGAGCACCGCTCTCTTTTCCTTCCTTTTCCTTGGAGTCTTCTTCGTTTGCATGGTTGGAGGAGCTGTGTATACCGGACAGATGGAGCAGGATCGTCTCAGGAAGGCCCGGGCTCACAGAGCCGCAGCCAAGCTGAAGGGAGAGGCAGCTGCTCTCGCTGAGGCCGATGCAGAGGAAGAATAGATGCGCAATTTGTTATGAGTAAACGTTAGCGTGTTTGCATTATTTTACTTTTGCATAGTTTTTGATGGGAAATTGCTCTTGTTAAAGTGAAAAAATATATCTTACTTTTTCTGATTTTTCTGGTGTTAATCAAAGAAAGTGTAGTTGACCCGACGATGAATTAGATTCCCCACCCCAAACCTGACACTTATGGACACGTCATCGCTATTTGTTTTTTTTTGAGTTGGTTATGGCGAAGTGGACCTTGTAGGGGAGGGTGACTTGCCACCACCCCCCCCATATTTCTTCATGAAGGAAGCCTCACTGTCCACCTCCTTCTTCGATATTTTCGTTCCAAACGCCTCCCTGCTGGGCACGCTTCGGAGCGTCGTAGGGGGTCGCTTTTTATTATTCTTCTTCTTCGTTTCGAAACTCACTGATGGAGGGTCATTGACATTGGTGGGCCTCTTCTTGAAAGAGACAGCCGGAGCATTAGTATCCACATCGCTCATCGACGTAGTCGTGCTTGGCGGATTTGCATTCATCGAAACTTCTCCTCCCTCACTCGCGTAGCTTGCATCATACGTGGACGTCGAAGACGTGACGGTTTTTTGCGATTTACCCTTGGCTCTTCCTGTAAATTTCGATGACGTAGATGATGTTTTCAAAGAGGACGTCCCTGATTTATCAGCGAATTTTTCGGGGTGACGCTCTTCGTAGAGGAGCCTCACCTTGGGAACAAACATGAACCCTAACACAGTCACGCTTGTGCCGGAAACTATTGCCAGGCAACCGTAGACAAAGGTCGTCTGATTCTCATTGAGCAGAAAGAGCAAAGGAGTACCAATGAGAAAAACCTGAAACATGGACACCATCGCGTAACCTATGTAGGTGCTCTCGCTGTACTCGACTGTGATGGCACGTGCCTGGTAAGCCTGGTACAGAGCCAGCAGCAATACCACGGCATTCACGCCAATGATACACATGACAAATATAATGGTCTGATCATTCCCGGTGCACTTCCCCCTGGACATCAAGACATTCCCAAAGGAATCCGTCACCTGCGGGGTGCGTTCCCAGCGATAAGGCCCGTAAATCTGCATGAAGACAAGAAGTGCGGTAACAACACATACCAGAACAATGAACGGAATGAGAACATCGTTGCGCGTCACCCGAACCTTCCGGAAGGCGGCGTTCTTGAAGATCTTGTTGATCCTCCAGATCTTGCTGAAGAGGGCAGAGAATATCAGGCAGAAACCGTAGGCGGCGAACCATATTGTCAGCATACAGTAGGTCGACTCTCCATCCGAAAGATTCACCCATTCGTCGTCCACTGTCAAGAAGAAAAGCGTCAGGGAGAATACCATGACGCCAAATGCCAGCAAGGAGAGGAACTCAGGCTGACTTGCCCGTACGATCCGTTCCTCGCGATTCAAGTAGACCCACAGCAAGCACAAAAAACATCCCAAAATCAAAAGGATGCATATGATCCAAGACGCCACGCGGATTGACTTGCCGATGTAGTCGTAATCCTCGGGAGGGGGGTATCGCTGAGCAGGTGGAGAGGTGCTCCCATCGTAGTACTCAAATGGAACAACATCAATGAATTCGATTTCTCCCTTGCTTTTGTCAACGAGTTCTTGCTTCGAATAGGAAGAAAGATCAACTGATAACCAAGAAAAATCCAGCTTAAAGGCAATCTTTTTGGAGCGAGTATCCACTAGAGGAGGCGTCGCATACACATTTTGAACTTCAAAAGGAACAGTAAAAAATTTGCGATCATGCGTGTCATTGTTGAATTTGACTCTGCCGGAGGCGCCGATAAAGCTCTGCTTCAGAATATTCTTGTACAAGATGGGCACATCGTCGTCATTGGACCGGTCGTTGAGGTTGAACGACGACCACTTCTTTTCTGAGCAAGCGGCCAGGCCGACAGACATCACCGCATCGTAGTAGAATAGCACTTGCGAGGATGGCCTATTGGTGGCCATGTAAGTAACGTTCTTCCGCTCAATACCATCAGGAAGCATGCTATTCACGGTCGCTGTGAAGTTCGCTGCTCCACCCGGTTGGTTATTCCAAGCCAGAACAAAATTCTGGTAGGTTGCTAAATCCTCAATCGCACCACCAGCGAGAACGATTGCAGAGCCGTAGGCCAGAGAGTAATCTTCCTCATCCGTTTTACCAAGCGCTCTAAAATACTGGGGCGTCATACTATCTGTGAAGCACCAGAAGTAGTCACTGCCAACGACCCCCGCCTCTCGTGCTGCTCGCATAATTGTCAGCCAGTCATCTTCAGTAAAAACACCCAGGACACCGCTGAACTCGCTCTGCTTGATTGCTCTGAGTCCGACGCCTACTCCGCTCCGTTCAATCGCATTTGGCCTACCATCACGCAAAATCGCGGTGCTGTACGACAGTGAAATCACGTTACCACCCAACTTCTCCATGGCAATTGTGAATTCGTTGGCAAATGATGACCCGTAAGTGTCCTCCATATTAAGCACGCAGACGTAATTCATTCCAATTGATAGAAAGTATCTGGCTGCCGCAAATGCCGTCGAGGCGTCAGACGGGACTGTGCGCGCAAAGGAAGTGAAGACAGAGTCGCTAAGAGCAGTTGAGGTCGACTGGGCTGAGATTTGAGGGATGCCAACGACAGATGTTACGATTGCCACTGGCTCAGTCACCGAGCTGTAGGTCATTCCAATTATCGCACAGCTGGCAGCCTCGAATTCGGCACTTTCAGGGGGACAACCATCACAGGCAGACTGAATATTGATAACCTCCTCCATTGCCACTGACTTGTCTGCCATGCTATTATAAAATGCTGTCGAGAGGGTAATGTTCGATGGACACGATAAATCTTTCAGTTCCGGGACCACCCGAGGGTCACGCGCATTAAAATGATCAACGGCGAGCCGGATTGCAGCCAGATGACTCCATGACTCAAATAAGGGAGCAATTATAGCGTTGATGTGACCTAATTTTCATTGAAATATTCCAGGAGTTAGTCATACGGTGTACAAATGGTCATACAGTCGTACAGTTATAGGTGCAGGATAGAGCGAGCACGATCCACCTAGCGCGCTCATAGAAAAGCAACTGCAGTAGTCTCGCCCAATCTGCCTGCTGTATACTCACATTTGTTGTAATCCGTGACGCCAGAAGAGAATGCACCGATTATGGAACAACAGATGACGGCGAAAATGATACCCTTTTGACACAGCATGCTAGTATGTACGCCAAATAACTGTGGAGAAGAGGAGGGTGAGGAGGGAGGCGAGGCGTCCTTACTTTTCGATTCTGGAAACTAAAAACAAGCAGCAGGGCAAGCAACAGTCAAACGGTCGCCAAATTTGCGTATATAGAAATACAAAATTTTATGGAGGAGAATTAATTAATTGGATAAATATCGTCATCATCCGTCGTCGCAAAAGT
>Ga0115556_1000051_pt1 | contig 65998 bp, 46 predicted proteins | sample COGITO_mtgs_1104_5_FD_87282 | JGI IMG/M metagenome (GOLD analysis project Ga0115556, IMG submission 87282) | Pelagic marine microbial communities from North Sea - COGITO_mtgs_110414 | ecosystem: Environmental > Aquatic > Marine > Epipelagic | place: Germany:Helgoland, sampling site Kabeltonne... | reverse complement strand
CGATCTGAATAATAAATAAACTGCATTCTGCAGAACTGTGAACTTCGCGCAACAAAGAAAAACTATGCGGACAGCGCTCCTACCACTTCTTCTTCGATCTGAATAATAAATAAACTGCATTCTGCAGAACTGTGAACTTCGCGCAACAAAGAAAAACTAACTATGCGTACAGCGCTCCTACCACTTCTCTCCTTGATCTCCTTATTTCAACTTTCTAGATCAAGCGATAATGGCGTGGCGATGACCCCCGCTATGGGTTGGAGTGATTGGCAATCTCGGAACCGATTTATTGATGAGCGTGTTGTGAGTGAGGCCATCGATGCGATGGTCAAGTTTGTCCCCTTTGGCTATGAGTACGTCAACGTCGACGACTGCTGGCAGGACTCATCGCGACACCCGATCACGAATGCGTTGCAGCCCAACCAAGTGACTTTCCAACACGGGATCAAACCTCTTGCCGATAAAGCGCACTCCCTCGGGCTAAAGTTCGGTCTATACACAGCCATCGGCAACATCACCTGTGATTTGAATGCCCACGGCGATCCGACTAACGTTACGTACGGCCCGGGCCACAACCCCGGCTCCCTCAACTACTATGATGTCGATGCCCAGCAGTTTGCTGATTGGGGCGTCGATTACGTTAAGGTCGACGAATGTGGCGGCCTCCCGGCAGATGAGAATAGCGACGGAGTGTTCGATCTGTACAGTAAGTTTTACGACGCTATCAACAAGACGGGGAGACCCATGTATTATGTAACTTGTGGCATGAACTCTGTCACGCCCGATCAAATGAATAACCCCTCATCCTCCAATCGGACGTGGGCGTACCACGTGGATTTGGATGGCTGGCGAGACAATATCCAAAGCATCTCCAACGGGTGGTTTACGGAGTGGATCAACAACAACAACCGCTTTTATCGAGATGATAATGGGTGGAGTGGATCGGACGGGTGGCTCACAATACTGGACTGCGCCAACGATCTCTCGAAACCAGAGTTCTCCGGCCCCGGTGCATTTGCTGATATGGACGCAATGTCGATTGGCTGCAATAATGCGACCAACACCGACGAAAACTCCCCGACGACCGCCCTCAATCATACAGATTGTGCGAATGGGCGTCAGACCATGGTGGAGCAGCAATCGCAGTTCAGCATGTGGAGCATGATGAGTGCGCCGCTGATGATTGGGGGCGACGTCCGTTACATAAACGAAATTGATACCCCCGAAGTGTGGCGAATCTTGACCAACGAGGAGGTTATTGCGATCGACCAGGACGCCCTGGGAGAGCCTGCGAGTGTCGTTCAATACTATCCGGACGAGTGGAGACGAACGCTAGCGACGTATACGAAGCGCCTGAGTGATCCAGCTTCCCCTCGTGCCGTTGCAGTGCTGAATCGAGGCGACGATGAGATCAGTTGGTCCCTTACAAAGGCTCACTTAAAGCTGGAAGATGATGGGTGCGAATCGTTATCTTTAAGGGATGTTTGGCGGCATGAAGTCGTCGCTTCCGCGATCCCATTTGCGAGCCTCAATGATGATGCTGTTTTATACACATTTGACGTAGAATCTCACGCGACCGTTGTATTAAGGGTGATGTGCTAGAGTAATGTGCTACAGAAATGTTTGAATGTTTGATAAAGATGTTTTCTTCTTCTGTGCAGTTGTTTTAATGCACACAAAGAGCCCATCTCCTTCAGCTTGCCTGTCCTCCACTACATACCGCCAAACATGGTCTCGCGGTACTATACCCGGAGCCTTAACCTTCAGGTACTTGATGCAACCGCCGCCGGGTAGGTCTTCCACATGTTTATTCTCCAAAAGGCCTGGCAGGTTGTGTGGGTTCATCAGGTAGTTCAAAAAGTTTTCGGGAGTGACCCAGTGACCCCTCTGTATTTTCCATCACCTCTTAGTATCATATTTGGGTTCTTGCTGGATTTCCTGGCTCTACACCCTCTGCAACCCATCAGACAAAAAATTAAGAAGCCGAGTTTTTGGAAAAATAAAGAAGTCCAAAGAAAGAAGCCGAGTGAGTTTTTGTCTGTTGGTGTACTTTTCAAATCCGTTTCTTCTTTCAAGTTTATTTATATTGAATCTACCGTCCTGTTCTCGGCGAAGATTATTCTTGCTACTGGTCTGAAATAAGAAAAAAAAATGGTTTAATTGATTGATATTAAAGGAAAGAAATTGTGCAACACTGGACCGACGGACTCCAATACAAGAGCAACAACGAAGTTTATAACAACAAAAGTGCTCTCTAGGGTTGAGACGTCCAATATGTCTATTCTGCAATCAAAAGTCGCTGCTTCTGCTATATCGGGTGAATCAGGAAACTTGTACCCAGCTACAACTCATGCTACCTTCCTTCAAAGACACCAGGCCAGCCTTGGCCGTGTGACAGATCGCATTGTGGGAGAGCTAGAGAAGAAAATTGATGCCACTAAACGAAAGAAAGTTAAGGTTGCGAAAAATAAAGGAAAGTTGACGAAGACAAAGACGAAGAAGGGACAGAACAAAATGGGAGCAGTTTGTGAGCAACAAGTTGTTGATGAGGAGGACCAGTACGAGATAATTGATCCTCAGTCGCGTATCTTTTTTCTCAAGATGCGAGCTGATCAGCGCTTTGTTCTGGCGTCTTCTCTCTTCTCATCCTTGACTCCTGAATCCCCCTCCTCTGTAACAGATGATGCGCAAACGGCAAGTGTCGACGCCCTTGACACGTATGAGGAGGCTATAGAGCTTTCTAACGAACACTTGGTGCCTTCTGACATTTTACGCATCCAGCTTACTATTAAAACCTCCCTTGCTCTGGCAACACTGCCACCGTATCACGCCCATGATGGCTGGATTGTTGGGAAGAAAGGCCTCATTCGTGCAGAGAAGTACTTGGCATCAGATAGCATCGTCAGCGATGAGGTTGTTGAGGCATTAGAGTGTCTTCGTGGGGTGGTAAAGTGGCTTGAAGAGAAAGTGGCTTGCGACGAAGAGGAAGGTGAAAATTCGAGTCGGAGGGCGATTGCGAACGAGCAGTCTCTCGTATTGGAAGACAACACGCACCATGAGAAGGATGGGAAGCTACCGAAGATTCAATCGTCTTTAAAGACAAATGGCAGGGGGTACAGTGATGCGCTGAACAAAATGGTGCAGCGAGTAGAGTGGATTAAGAGCGTGTGCCGGATGCCAACGATGGTATTTGATGATTTGGATCACTGCGCCACGATTGGGAAGGCCTTGCGCAGACTATTCAATAGCTATGTGCGGGGCAATGCAGTCCATGCAGAAATGAAGAGCGGAACCTATTGCGATATTTCTGGTCAAGTAATTGACATGGATGATTACCTGCTCAATGGCCCCTTTCTTAATTGGGATGGGTTTCTTTTCATGCTCCATGATTTCCACATTCTTGCCCGACGAGATGGAAAGGGTGGCCGAAAAGTCAACACCCGTGCAGGGGAAGAGTTTCTAGCCAATGGATCTGGCGACGATATCAAGCTCTGTTTTGTAATGTCTAGGTAAGATTAAGTGCGGCGGTAGGCTAAATGATCACTTACCGCTTCTTGGAACGACTCCACATGGCCAGATGACGATGACATAACGCGACAAGACAACACTCAACTCAACATGACAAAGCATAAATATCCACTAATCTTGTTCCCCTCCCGCCTCTCGCTCGTATATTGGGTAGCATTGCGCCAGTACCGGTCCTTGTACCTTCACAGGCTGACATTCCTGGTTCCGTTTCGGCACAAAACAAAAAGCTTTGGAACTCACCAATTGATCTGGTTACTGCAGCCATCCCAACCCCTCGGTCGGGACTCTCTTTTCCACAATTTTGTGACTGCTTAGCCCGGATTGGTAATCTTCTTCTGTTCGAGGGAGTTTGGCGAGATATGTTTCCCACGACTTCGGAGCGCATCAACGGCATCTTTCTTACGACCATGGGGCTCGGAGACAGTACTCGTTTGGATGGGAGCCTTCACTTTCACAATAATAACGTCATCAAAGGGGGAGAGGGGGCTAGTGGAGAGTACGGGGGGATGAGCAAGAGCCCCGAAAAAAAAAGCTCCGGTGGGAGAAACAGAAGACGAAGTTTGACGACTGCATACTGACTGATAAGGTGTGAAAAATTTTGCCAACAACCCAAACCAAGAAACCTTCAATTTCACATTATTAACTACGTCCTCGTATCTTCTCATCTTTTAGCCCCCTGACGTGCCTCGGCAAGCACAACTTCGAAGTTCCTTCGCCAGATCCTCCCTTCTTCCCTCGCACTGTCTGCCAGCAGTTTCATCTCATTGTCCTTCTCCTCGACAGTTTTAAGCAATCGCTTGTTCGTCTCAAGCAAATTCGTCTGCGAGCTTTTTAGCAGCTCGATCGTTTTCGCCTGCGAGTTAAGCGTTGTTTTCAATGAGTTGCGGTCCTCTTCTCCTCCATTACTCCGCTCGACCAACGACCCCAGCAATGTTTCCACCCTCTCATTCCTCCCCCTTTCCTCCCTTAAATCATTCTCAAGCCCCATGATCTTGCCATTAAGCGAGTCTTTCTCCGCCTCCAGTTCCTCGACTCGTCTGCGAAGATTGTCGAATACGCCAATTCTTCCGTCGTCGCCATCTGTTTGAGTTTCCATTTCCGAACTTGAAATCTTCTTTTCCTCTACCTCCTGCAGTGAATCCAACACAACCCTTCCGACTTCGTTGAGAACTGATACTTTGACCGCTTCCCCGACATCATTGATGGTTTTAGCGATTGATGGTAGGTGAGTCGTTATAATAGTGCTCTGTGCCTCTGCCGAAGAGGCGAGAGCGTCGGATATTTGGGAAAGGATATTAAGAGGGGTTTCCGAGTTTTTTGTGGTTGATATTGAAGTGGTTGTTTTCGTTGTTGGTAGAATTGTTTTCGAGTCTTCGGTGTGAACCTTGTCGTCCTCGAGATCAATGTCGTCAACACCACCGCTATAATCGCTGGCGTTGTCCATCCTCGCGTGCTTGCTGCTCTTTATCTCCTCGCTCAATCCCGAAATTGATTCATCATCGCTGCTGCCATCATCAGCGACCCACCTCCTCTCCTTCGCCTTAATGTTCGTCTCGTCCAGGCGACTCAGCTTTTTAAGACGTTTCACGACAATTCGGCGGTAGCCCTCCTCCTGACAAATAGGGTTCAACCTCATATCCAAGTTCTCGAGGGAGAAACCTGACAAAATGTCGAGGGTTGACAGCAGGGAGGAAAGGTTATTATAGTACAGCGTGAGGTCAATAAGAGAGGGAAGAAGATCGGCAGAAATGCCATTCAGAGAGTTGAGGTTGTTGCGGCTCAAATTTAGGCAAACAAGCTTTGACAAGCCGAGGGATCCGCCGCCTTCAACACTAAAGCCACTCACAAACCCAAGGTCACCAGGATCAATGCATCCTAGAGAGTTTAATTTCAGTCCGCTGAGGCTCAAAGACTCAATCGTGTCGGTTGACCAGCCGCTCAGGGTCAAAATCCTCAGCAAGAGGCTGGGTGTGAGGAAGGGGGTTGACGGTGGAGACATGAGAAAGGTAACTTCGTGTTGTTGCGAGGCGGGAAGTCTTCAATGAACAATGAAAGATGAACGCAAAAGAAATCGTATATCTACGTTGACCTATATGATATGATTCAGGCCGAATGTCGAAGTTATTATGACTTTGGTTTATTTTTGAGAGGTTTGTTGGTTGGTTTCTTCGACCTGGGTCCCTCGTTCTCGTGATTTCCGTCGTTTTTTTTTTTTTCTTCTGTCCTGCCCCCCCCGCGATCTTTGGAATTTTTCTTTTATTTAAAAGGTGATTCCTCAGATTCGAAGAATTCTCTGCTTGTTCTTTGAATAATAATCCCATAAACTATAAAATAAGCGCAAAGCACAGCCCTGGAAGTTTTCTCCTGGCGAAAGACCTCCGAGCGCAGAATATCCCTATTAAAGGACGCCCGCAGACGCCATCGGGTAGTTTTCTGTGAATATGTCTAGTATTCTCGCTCCTCGTCGATCTTCTCGTGTAAAAGCTGCCCCAACCAGGAGCTACATTGACACTACCTCCCTCGGCGTCAGCGAAGACGAGTACATTGCCAGTGAAAGCGACGATAGCGAGGGCGAGAAAGAGAACGTACACAGTAACAGAGGTAGAAAAACTGGTAGGTTCGGTCACCCTGCGAAGAAGAAAAAGATCGACGATGGATGGAGCAAGGAGATGATGTCGCGTTTGACTGTTGCTCGAAATTGTGTTGACCCAATGAGCTCAACCTTTTGGGACGACGTCGCTGCTGAACTTGGAGAAGGTGAAAAGGGGGGAGAAGAATGCCAGGAGAAGTGGTTTCGGATGGTTGAAGAACCGAAGCCAAAGGCGAAAATCAAGTCGAAGACGACAAAAGGGAAGAAACGAGTTCTCTCCGGCGGCAGTCCCAAACCGGCAAAGGGTAGGAAGTTAAAGAAGTCGAAGAACTCGAAGAACTCGAAGAAGTCGAAGAACTCGGAGAACTCGAAGAACTCGAAGAACTCGAAGATTGCGAATAAAAAAGGAGAAAATAATAACGATGATGATGACGATTATGACGACAGGGCTTGGGAAGAGGAGGAGGAGGAGCATAGCGGAAAAGAGAATACGGAGGAAGATCCCATGAACGTCAGTAGCAAAAACGAAGATGACATGAACAACTCGACCCCAATTAGGCTTGCAAGGGCCATAGCGATGAGTGAGGCGGATAAAAACAGCAAGATCAATGACAGCAATCACAGCAAAGTCAGCAACGTCAGCAATGACGAGGGCAGCTGCCCCAACATCTCGCACACTTCCCCCTCCTTCCATGACACTTCGTCAAGCACCCTATTCTCCGGTTCGTTCGATTTTGGTTCGCCCTTTATGGCGGTTGATGCAGGTCCGAGTCCCAAATCTCAGGAGAGTGAGGATGAATCTGATTCAGAGGACGACATGTTCAGCAACCGCGAGAAGATTGCTCGTCCCCCTGGTTACAAGTCTTACATTGCAGGGTTGTCGAAAATCACGGCAATAGGCGGGAATAAAAAGAAGAAGAGGAAAGTGCCGATCAAGAAGAGGAAGGGCGGAGGTTTGGGTGCTAACGGGAGCAAAGGTGGCTCTAATGACGTGAGTCTCGAGTATGTCAGGAGCAAGATTGACGCAGTAAACGAGAGCATTTTGGGGGACAATGACGACGATATTTTTTATGACAGTGATGGTAGTTCTTTTGATGAGTGAGTGCAAACGACTGAACTCAGACGAGTGAGTGAACTCGGACGAGTGGGTCGTTCATAATAAAAGCCGCAGATTACCAACTGGGGGCAAGCTTAAAAAAGAAATTTAAGATGAGATATTTACGATTTTTTGAGATAATTTAGGAATGCTCTCGTTTTGCCTTCTTTCCAAACATACACACACACACACACACGAGCTACTTACTCTACTGAAAAAATGACCTGAACTTGTCAATGATCGAGCGCTTGTCAGCGACTAAGTCAGGAGAGACAAAAATTGGGACGCGCTCGCTATCGATCAATATCGATACCTTGCTCAGAACAAAGCCTCGCTCGTGGCCATTCCCGTCACCTTCCCCTCCCCAATTTACATCCCGACCCTCCATCATGTTTGCTGAATCGACTTCTTTTTCATTGACAAACTCCTCGCCAATCACAAAGTTCACGCTCCTTGGGTCGACAAATTCACTCCAGCTCCACAGAATTCTTTCTCGAAGTAAGGAATAAGGACCGCCTAATCTCACTCGAACAACTGGGCATCCTGTCGTCAACTCTGACACTTCCACAACTTCAGTATTCCTGGGCCCAAATTGCACCCCCACTTTGCCTTCAACGCAGTCGGATATGCATTCTCCGTAAGGCCGTTGGTTTTTTTGATAACCTAACCAACAAACCTTTCTTCCAATGCCGATTGGCTTTCGTCCGTTCGTGTACATATCGTTAACTCTCCTGTCTAGCAAAATTTCATTTACTTCACGGTCATCAGAGGGACAGTATACATACCCCAATCGTGCGTGATCAATCAGGCGCACTGTGAGTAGTGGTGGACCACTACGTGCATAAGTTCCAAACAAGAAACTGTTCACGGGCTTGACTTCTCTTTCAATCTCATAGTGGGCAAAGGCTCGGAATGTTGAATGGAAGAAGCGGCCAGGAACAGGGAATTTTGCGAGATAGCCACCGTGTGCAAGTGGAAGTTTCGCGGCTATGTTGCGGTACATCATTGAGTAGATATTGATATTGATCCCAAGGGCCGCAGAGAACAAGTTGGATCTCAAACTCTCGCCCAATTTTTCACTCGCACTGAAAACCTCCCCCATACCCTGAAATTTGTGTCGAGACTATAAAAATTGTATGAACGGTTCTTCTAACACTTTGAAGGGCAACTAACGCAATAATGAAGTCATCCAATGTGCATTATTCCATTCATACCCTTCTCCCGTTTCTGGCTATTCTAGTTATCTTTCACCTGCCCCAAGGAGGTACAGCCGTCAGTTGCACGCCCGGAACGAGTTGCTCGTGTGATGATCCTCTTCTCAACGGCAATATCCAATCTTGCACGAATGACGGCTTTTGCTCAGGGGAGTGGCAGACAACAGGGTGCAAGTCAAGTGGTGGACCTACTGAGTGCCCTTTTGGATGGCCGGTAAATGAGGACGTCAGTGGCGGGTGCACGTGGGGATGGCACGAAAACTTCAAGTGCGGTCAGTGCGCTCCGGGGCATGAGGACAAAAGAGGTTTGCTATGTCTTGATTGTACACAGTGGGGCATTCCTGTTTATTCAACATGTGAGGTTGAGCAGAGATGCGCCCCTTGTGAGCCTGGTGAATATGCCGCAAGCGCTGGTAGCAGCACCTGCCAAGAGTGTCCAGCAGGTAAACAAAGCTACGGCGAGTTTATCAGCAAGACCGAGATGAGTGAACGCTTTGAGGCTGCTAGTTCTCTAGAAAGAATGACAATGTTTGGTGGTTCGTCTAGCTGTCAATCATGCATCCCCGGGCGCTACGGCGAGGAAACAGGCGAGCTCCTCTGCGACAGCTGCAAGGGGAACAAGTACTCAGAGACCGGATGGACGGAGTGTCAGTATTGCGAGCCAGGATACTATGCAAACAATTTCAACCCTACCGGAGACACCATGGAGCAGGAAGGCGAGGATGTCAGTCCAGTTGATTTCATGTTTAGTAGTACCGGGTGCGAGCCCTGTCCAGCGGGGAAATTCTCCCGCCCCAGCACTAATGCTCTTGGTTGCGTCCCGTGCAACACGCACCCGGACTTTGGCCCGGGTTATAGCAGCGACGGCGGGGACTACATCTGCTATCCTTGCCCAGTCGGAAAGTACACTAGCGATGGGATCTGTACGCCTTGTGAGCCTGGGAAATATGCCGACGAAGAAGGAAGCTCCTTTTGCAAGCTGTGCAATATCTTCGGGAACGACCCAGCCTTTCACGGTAGTTGGATTTCCAACTCCTCATCCGCAGACTGTGTTGGGTGTGTCGCGGGCCGGTACATGCAGAACAACACATGCGTAGCCTGTGATGCGGGTAAATACAGCACATTTTCAGACACAGTATGCACTAGCTGCCTAGTACGCTACCCTCTCGAATCTTACACTTCCACTGCGGGACAAAGCTCCTGTTCTCCCTGCCCAGCAGGGAAGTTCATGAACTCGACGCAAGATCCTGATGATGTTGTTTGCCGCGACTGCCGTCCAGGCTACGGTTATTACCAAACTGATGGTGCGCCGAGGTCTCATTCTGCTGGTTGTCTGCCTTGCCCGTATGGTCGAATATCTAGTGGGGGAGGCGGGGGCTGCGAATACTGTCCGGCAGGAAAATACGAAACTGGACTCACGACCAACATTTGTGTAGACTGCCCGGCGGCTAAGTACATGGGCAGGGGCGACCAGATAAGTGACAGCTGCTTCCCCTGCGCGCCAGGGAAAACAGCTACGGGTGGCAACGAAGTATGTACCAATTGCCCTGCAAATACGTATGAGGGAACCTACGACGGTGCGAGCTGGTCGAGCGATAATACCTGCCACGCATGTCCTGATCCGGTCAGCGGGGGGCCTGTTGCTTCGGAAGGGTCTTTCATATGCACTCACTGCGCTCTTGGCAAGGCAGAAGTCAATGGCGCGTGCGTCACCTGCCCACCGGGCAAACACGCTACGAGCAGTGAAGGTTGCAAAAGTTGTGAAGCTGGGAGACATGCGGTGAGCAAATGCAGTGAGCGCGATAGGTTGTGGATTTTTTTCTTCGTGCTTACACTTTTCTCTCCCCACACGAATTTGTCATTGCGCGACTCTTACAATGCTTTCATGATTTGTAGCCAAATTCTGGCATGCAATTCTGTATTTATTGCACAGCAGGTCGATATTCGGGAGTCGGCGCGGAGCAATGCAATGACTGTCCGGATGGGCAGGTCAATGAAAGGCCAACGGGCAATCCTTGCGAACAATGCGAAGCGGGCAAATCGCCTGACTCGAACCACATTCTCTGTGTGACGTGTTCAGGCGGAAAGTTCAACCCGACTGCAGGAGCTGCGGGATGTATTAATTGCGATGCGGGCAAATATGCACCCCCCGACGAGTCCCTCACTGAGTGCAAGAGTTGCACCGCTGGGACCTATTCTAGTGCCCAAGCTTATGTTTGCGTCCCTTGCGGTCTCGGCAGCTATGCTCCCAACGATAATGCGCAGGGTTGTGAAGACTGTCCTCAGGGTAAAACATCCGAGCTTAACCTCGGTTCATCCACATGCCAAGACTGCCCAGCTGGGAGGTCTGCCACTGCCGGCAGCTTTGTGTGCACAGAGTGCCTGCCTGGGAAATATGCCGACTCGCAGGGCTCACCCGGCTGCACGAACTGTGAAACGGGGAAAGCTATTGGCGATTTGGGTGCCATTACGTGTCAAAATTGTGCCCCCGGTCGCTACGCTGACGAAACTGGGAAAACCAGTTGTGACAGCTGCATAAGAGGCAAGGTCAGCAACTCTGAAAAGACGAGTTGCGATGCTTGTCCCCTCGGAAAATACACGTCTTCCAATGGAGAGCCAGCTTGTCTGTTGTGCGAAGCTGGCAAAACGTCGGAAGCGAGTGATGTGACGTCCACCTATACTTCATGCGAGACTTGTCCTATGGGGCAAACGTCTGTAACTGGCGGAAGCTGTACAAATTGCCCAGCGAACTCGCTGTGGAGCGCCGGTTTCTGTTATGCTGCAAATAGCGATTTCTCTACATGTCCGCCTAGCAACAAAGAGGGCAAGCATAACGAGTGCCATTACTACTACTCAGGTAGCTGGCAGACCGTGCTGTCAACAGCCGCTCTGCCCTTTAGCCCCTTTTCAGTTTCATGCGCCTCTTACGGAACATGTCACACTGATACTTCAGCAGAAGATCACGACGAATATCATATTTACTGTTCTAGTTGCGAGGCCGGCTACCTTAAGTATACGTTTCCGGCTAACCAAGGAGACTGCAGCGCTGGTGGCCTCACATCCAGCACTCCTGGTATATGTTATAGGCAGGCCTCCTTAGGCACGTGTCCAAACCTCCCTGGAGTGAGTTGCAACTACATTTACAACGGGGCTGTCGTTTCGAAGGGTGCAGGAGAGCTTTCGCCATTCGGGAACAGCTGCAGCTCCTTTAAAATTTGTAGCGTTGTAAACAATGTGTGGACAATCTTCTGCGAGAGCTGCGATTCAACAAATGACTATTTCGGCGGAACCTTTGTGAATAGCGGCACCCAGTGCGGAGGTACTACCTACCCATCGCGCTGTTTTAACGTCCCTAACTGGGAGACTTGCCCAGCCGAAGCCGGGGGGGGTCGAAAACTAGGAGGTCAAATGGCTTACGATCAAAGTTCTGATTTGTTTTACGAAGTTGAAATAGACGCTGAAGACGGCGATAGTGATGAAGATACTTTTGCTGGCAGCCGAAAACTCCCATCGATCTTCTGCAATTCGCTGAACTGTCCATCCGTTTTCCAAGAGTGCCAAGCCGACACGTTCTGCAACGCTAACAGCTGTTGTGACGACGGCAGTGGTGGTGACGGCGGCGATGGCGACGGTGATGGCGACGGCGATGGTGGCGGCGATGGTGGCGATCCGCCGGCTGCTATGAATTGCCAATACTTATCTCAAGGGTCGAATAACTATGTTACTGTGGCTCCCAGCGGCAACGCGCCAGTTCAGCATTGCGGCGATTACACCGCATGCAGCATAACATCCGCTTCTTTCTTTCTCCAATGCAATAGCTGCGAAGACGGTTACCTTGAAGGTCGACCAGCTTCAGTAACGAAGGGAACGTGTTCCACATCTGATCCAAATCCCTCTACTTGTTACGAGGTTTCCGAAAACACTGCAGTAGATGAGGATTTTGAAATGTGCCCGGACGGTATCTTTCAGGACATCCAGTGCGATTACAAGTATCTTTACGGCACGGAGACGGTTTTTGCTGACGACACTGACAAGGAAAATCCGCTTCGTGGAACTTGTGTCAGCTGGAAGGTCTGCGGTGTAACCCATGAGGGCGATGTCGATCGTTACGACCTGCGTTGTGCCGGGTGTGCCGGCGGCTTCATCCCTGACCAGGGCTTTATCTTTGTGATCAATGACGGCAGTTGCGGTGATACAAGTGTATACTACAGCAAGTGTGGTGCGATTCCTACTGACGCTCCCTCCAACGTCCCCTCCGCTGCACCGTCGACATTTTTTCCCTCCGCTGAGCGAACAAATAGACCCACCATCCTCAAGCTGAACAAGAACAAGAAGGAAGATCCCAATTTCTTTAAGGATAACATCGGTATGACAGTCGGAGGTGGATTTGTATGCGTTTGTTTTTTGTTCTATATTGGTCTTAAACTTTGCCACTGCGGCGGGAAGGAAGGTGAAATCGACAGTGACGATGACGACTTCGAGTTGTCCACTTTAAAACGCAAGGCAAAGAAGGAAAAGAAGCGCGGAAGTAAAAGGTCGAAGTCACCAAAGAGCAGGGACAGGGCAAGCAGCGAATTTGAGGGCCAAAATCCTATGTCGAAGCATCGCGGAAATAGTAAGGAGAGGAAAACAAAATCGAAGAAGTCGAAAAAGGAGAAGCATAAGCATAAGTATGAGGTATCAGTAGACGAAGAAGTTGCCCTGCACCGGCATCCTCCGCCTCCTAATGACAGTAACTCAGATTGGGTTCCTAAGCTCGACAAGAATAGGTGAGCAAATAAGCAAGCGAGGGCGCGAGACTTACGCAAAACCTCGCCACAAGTTTTACTCACACACACCTCCCCTCGATCGATGTTGTTCAAACTGCTCAGTGGGAAAACATTTTATTACAACAAAGTCACCAAAGAGGTGACTTGGAAACTGCCAAAGGGTGCGCCGAATACAGCACCTCCTCCAGCGCCGACGAAAAAAGTTTCTCAGTGGGCGAAGCACACCGACTCAGCGACTGGCAACGATTATTACTTCAACTCTACAACGGGGGAAACTAGTTGGGAGTATCGAGAATAATGTAGAATTGTGAACATAGCTGTTGCAATGCCTACGAACGTGTTTACTTTATTTGTCTACTTTCTGTAAATATAATGTTACAGAAAGAATGTTACTTTCTGTTGCGATGTGTTCTTCTTGAAGACTTGGATTCTCCATCGGTGTCACTGCTGTAATTTCTCGTGCTACTCTTGCTCCTTCTTTCACTGCTTTTTTCCTCACTATCGCTATCGCTTTCTTCCCCGTATAGTTTGAAGTGCTCGTGCGTTGGTATCGCTCTCGCACGAGCGACGTTGTTTGGCTCACCAAGACGTAAAACTTCACAGTGTCCATCTTCCTCCTCATCCTTCTCCTCATCAGATGGTGTTCCTCTATTCTCACTCCTATTCTTGTTCGTGCGCTTCGGTTGTGCTAATAGATTCTCGTCGTCGCTGTCATCGTCAACCACCGTCGTTGTCCACTCGTGGCCATTGTGAATCCCAATTGGCCCTCTGAACGGACGATGATGCATCGTCATAGAGCTCTGCTGCATAGATAGTCCTGAATTGCGCACAAAATCATTGTCCTCCATTATTATTGCTTGATCTTCGATGGGAAATCGAATTTACTCCTTCTGAATTAGTATGAACACCCTCTTGAGGTATTTTCAAAAATTGTCAGTTTGTGGGAGAACTTGAGAACAGAAATAACTTGCTTAAATCGTGTGCCATTACCTTACTACTCTTATCCGTAATTGGTTGCCCCCCCCCCGTCATCGTCGTTGACTCCCCCAACTGCAGAATGATTGAAAATGACGAGTCTCAATTTAACTTTTTTGATCCGACTGATCATGAGAAAATGTTGCTCCCTCAACGCTTCTTGACCAAACTCGACCTCAAGGGCGACAACAAGTCGATGTTAGTTGACGTTGACAATGTTTCGAAGCTAGATCAAGCTGCCAAATTTACGCTTCCTACTCTGAAAGGAAGCTTTGGGAAGAGAGCACCCTCTAAGGCCGTTGAGGCATTGTCTCAGAAAAGAATTGTAGGTTTTGTTTATCAGTTTTTGCCATACGAGGAGTTGATTCTGCAGTCTCGAGTATCATCGCAATTCTATCGAATCCTACGGAGGTTGCCCGTTAGGATTGTGTGCTCAGGCCAGAAAGCGTCAAACTTTTGTAACTACATCCATGACAATGTCCGGTACTTGAGTAGAGTCCGAGCTTTCGACACCCTGTTCATGTTCCACATCGGAAACTCTTCTCTGAAAGAAACTCTCCATATCGAATCGCTGAAAAATCTAATTGTCGGATTTCAGGAAAATCTTTTTCCCAACATTTCTGATTTTCACATAGTGATCAACCCTGACACAGGGGAGAATGGTATATTTGAACTCATCGATGCCATGCTCTTGCACCCTTTGAGTAGCCTCACTACACTTAATTTTAGCGGCAGTTACCTCGGAGAGCAAGCGACGAAGAAGCTGAGCGAAATATTCAAGCAGAAAAAGTTCACCCGGATAAAGATCCTGGACATGTCGCAGAACGGCACGGGGGAGTACGGGACGCGCTTCATGATGGGTGCGCTCGCGTCTGGGAATGCGTGCGATGCTCTGGAGCAACTGGATTTTTCGAGGAACAACATGGGTAGAGGTTTCCGTGTAGTTCCCAAATGCTTAGCTTCCCAATCGTTAAACCCTTGCCTTAAACACCTGAATCTCTCCAACAACGATATTCAAAACATGGCAGTGCACGATGCATGTAGCGATGTGAACTCTTCTCTACCACATAATCTAAGATATCTAAACCTTTCGCTCAATCCTTTGGGTGATAAGGGTGCCTCGCAATTGGTAGACCTGTTCTGCTCGCACCCGACATACCTCGTTGAGCTAAATTTGAGCGGCATCGATGGAATCTCCCTGTTTGCCGAGTCCCTGGCCAATGCAATTAAAAAAAATCACCTGCCGGCACTAGAAATTCTCGATATCAGCCATAACGCTATTGGCCGCGCCGGTGCCGAGCTGCTGTTTTTTGCCCTGGACACGATGAACTGCAAAAATCTAAGGATAATGAATATTGCCGTCAACGCCCTTATGGAGTCGGGAATGAATCTTCTCTGCATTAGTATCAGAAAGGGGACCTTTGTCAATCTACACACGCTCGACATTACGGCAAACAATGGAAATGCGGCTATGATACACCTCGCCACAATCCTTAAACAAGATATGTGCCCAGCTCTTCGGGTCCTTCACATGGGGAAGAATGTCGCCGAATTGGTACCCCCGCCCATCTTCAGGAATGACTTTTGCCCGCAGATCGACTTAAAGTATTGAAAGAAAAATAGAAGAAACGAAAAGTAGAACAATTGATGCCCAAAAAACTTCTGCCTGTCTACATTCCATCATCATAAAAATCGTCACAAAATCGTCTTGACCCACGCCCACAAGAAGGATCCAATCAGACTCACAAGAATTCCCAGCATGACTATTTCCTCCGCATTCCTCATCGTGACATCCATCCTCGTTATTCTTCCCCAGAGGGTATTATCCTCTTCATCAGTGATGGTCGGTGCAACCTCGCCACATGCCTCGCACTCTAAGCGATACTTCTCGACTAAATCAGGGAAAACGCGACAGAATGTCTTATCTCGGACATTGAATGCCATGCTATGCATATCGAGCGAGGGAGAAAGGAGAAAGGACGAAGTCACAAGTGGGCAATGTGTGTTGTGTGAGCGGTTTATTTTACAACCAAAAAGGAGAAGAAAACGAACGAAAAAAATCCTCACCTATCCTTGGCAAGTTTCCTCTTTTCTGCAGTCGTCGTCTCGATACTTCCAAATGTTGGGCTCGACTCAAGCATGAAGCTGAATAATCCCGTTAGTATGGTACTAACAGACCACATGGGATTCCAGCTTTCAGGGTGGAAATCACTCATGGACAGGCAGAGGCGTTTTCCAGGACTGAACCTGCCACTGGGAGTGTACATAATGACACTCGGAGGTTTCAGCGGATATTGCGTTGGAAATTTAAGCATGCCGTGGTACGTACCGCCCTCGTAGGGACTGTCAGGTGGGCCTGTTATTGTGTAGTGCCAGGAGAGGATGTCTGACTCCAAAGGTGTGCAACGGATGTACTTTACTGGGGACTTTGTATAGCTCACGTACTCCTTCTGGAGACGACGACGGCACATATCCATATCCTACTTAGCTTAGGTCAACGACCAAGAAGAACAGGGTGAGGGACCGCTGCTCAAAGTCGTCAGGGAAATTTGGCTTTGCTTTATTTTATAACCGTCTCCTGAGTAAATTTTTTTGTGTGGGATGTGACTGAGTAGAGGAATTCTACGGTGGCTTATTTTTCGAAAGAATTCCTTCAAATTCTTGTCAATCACGCATTGACAATTTGCATTTTTACTCCTGAATACTGAATTCACATGAATGCTGTGGAAGCCAAAGCGAAATTCATTGAATAGTAACTACAGTAGAAGTGACGACGATGCAGGGAAGGTTTTTAAAATCACACATGATGAAGCTGTCTCCCCCAACATCATCGCCCTCGTGAAATCAGAAATCAGGCAGTCAGCGACGACTTCCTTGCCACTATGCCTACAAGATGTGCTCCCCCTCCCGGTCTACTCTCCGGGCGGATGTCTCTCCTCCCTCAGATATTTGAAGAGGCGAACTACATTCCGGACGGATGAAGACGGTTACCCCCCCAAATTTACACCAACTGTGTGACCTTGGAGGAGAAGATAGAAGAAATGAATGGGTGGGCAGCGCCTGTCTGCACTTAAACATAATTTTTGCTTTGGTACGATGGTAATAAATGGGCTCCCTCAAACAAAATGTCGTCATTTCGTTTCGAAAATTAATGCAAGCAATATTCCGCACATCATCATTCTTTTGGTTACTTGTGTCTGCTTAATCTCTCACCTTTTGGACAAGTTAGCGAATTCCCCCCTCAATTTCTTGAACGCCTGTAGTCTATTCTTAGCCATTACAATATCCTCCTCCTCCCCCTCCTCCTCCTCCCCCTCCTCCTGGACGCTATTTTTCTTTCTCCTATTCCCACTGTCCTTAATCTCCCTTAATATTCTCTCCTCCTCGCCCTTCTCGATCGCACCTTGTGTACCCATGGGTCCCTCCTCATACCACACATTATCGCTGATCTTCTCCCGGACCTTCCTAAATTTTTCGAGTCGTTTCCTTGCGGATTTGAGGCTGGCACCGTTCCACCGACTGGAGTCGGTTATGTTCTCCGAGTCTTCGCCCGAGGAACCTTTTTGGAGGTATTTGTCCAGATGGGTGCTCGGGAAGGAGTCAAGCCCGTGTTTGTTGAACCTGGGACTCCGAGGACTTCGGGGGCTGGTGGATTCTGCATCATCCCACGTTGAGAGGACGGTATCGTTGAATGTCTTGGCTCGATGGTGGTTGAATTCGTCGTTATTAGAGGGGTGCGCGCGCAAGACCCATTCGTTCGATGATCGAGGGACATAGGACCATGACTGGACTTCAGTCGATGGTAGGTTGAGGGGGGGTGCGGATGGTTTGACACCATTGCCGTTGTCTTTGCGGTTTCGCCTTGAGCGGGGTGGTGTGTTCGATACGAAGATAACGGGTGTTGTTACATTCTGGTTTTCGTGCGTTGAGGGGCGATATTGTCCGGAGTAGACGGCGTCGTTTTGGGTGATGTGAGGGACGTTGTTGGAAGGTTTCATTGCAGAGAGAAAGGTGTAGGCAGATGGTTCAGGTAGGGTAACCTTCTTGTCCGCTGTGTCGGAGGTCTTGCCTGATGTTGCCTGAGGGGGGATTTCGGAGACATCCTGGCCGTCATTGCCATCCTCGCCATCCTCACCATCCTCATTATCCTTCTCTCCGGCGACATCTGCAACTCCCTGGTCCTCTGGTACATCAGTGCCACCGGGTACATTGTTTAGCTGCAGGATATTATCGGCGTTTGGGATCCATCCGAACTGCGTACCGCCGAAGACGCTGCTGTCGAGGGAATCGACGGAAGAATCGCCGTCATCGGAGGAAAAGTCTGCGGAGCCCTTCCTGTTTTTCTTATCCTTCTTCTTCTTGTCAGTGGGTATCAGACTATCGAGTAGCCGTATTCTCTTCTGATCCTTCTTACTAACTTGGACATCATCATCGTCTCCGTCTTCTTCGGCATTTACTTTCCTCTCCCCCGCATCATCGAGCATCTTATCGATCTCTTCCTCCTCTTTCCTCTTTTTCTCCTTCCCTGTGACTTTTTTCTTCCCATCCTCCTCCCCTTCGAGAATTACGAGCGATTTTGAGGGTGAGGAGATATTCAAACGCGATTGCATGTGTTTAATCGCGAAGTCAAGGTCACACACGATATCGTCCGACGTCGCTTGAGTTTGGGGACGCCCATAAAAGTTCTTCTTTGGGGATTTACGGCGGGAACCGATGTTGGCGGAGGAATACATGTCGTCGAAGGATTGGGAGTTGTAGGAAGAATATGAGTTCCCGACGACGTCTTGTGTATCATCGTCGTCATCGTAATCGTCTGAATTTGACTCTTTGTCTCGCGAATCGATTTCGGAATCGTGGGATGCCTCGTCACATCTCCTATCAAGGATCCTTTCCTCCTCATCTGTGAGGACGTTGTCATCGTCAATTTCGACGATCCCATCGTCGTCCTTGCTGTCGGTCAACGTCTGAGTAGAAGAAATCATGCCAAGTAATGCGCGTGCACGTGCACGCGGTGATAATGAACCACCGGTTGCATTATGGTGAATCTCGGTGGATATTGGCGCCAGGGAATTTTTATTGTGGCTGTGGTGGCGACGGTGTTTTCGGCGGGATTTCCTTGATTTTTTTCCCGGGGAGAGTGAGGGGACAGCAGCTGCTGCAGCTTTCTCGAGCTGAAGCTCCCCACGAATCTTGTCCTCTAATTGTTGGAGGACTTCTTCTTTCTTCTCTTCGGATTGCTCTTTGTCGCCATCGTGTCCTTCTACCCATGTTTTGTGGAAGGTCCATAGGTCGTTCTGCAAATTCTGCGTAACTTGTGATATTGATTCAGGTAGATCGTCATTGTTACTTCCTAATAGGTCGTGCGCTGATGGCGTGTAGTTGTCATAGGGTGTGTAGCCTGAGGCGTTCAGTTTGGCATTGAGAGTTTCGCATACGCCTTCAAGGTCGGAGGTTATCGCCAGGGTGGAGTACTGGGTGGACGATTTGTAAGGCTTTAAGGATTTCGATAGAATTTTTACGATACGGGGGGAAGAAGAGGCCCGAAGATTCTCTTGGGAGGAATCGCTGTCAGAGGAGAAACTGAGGTTTTTAAAAGTTAGCCACCCCAAGACATGCAAAAAAGACGGGCCATTGGTTCCATCACTCACCTTTCGTCCATTTTATTCCTTCCCCTCCTTTTTCCACTCTTCTTGTTCCTAACGTCATTCTCATCACCCCTGAAGGTCGCAATTTGTAGACTAGATCGAGTACCACCATCGGTCGGGTCCCTGGTAGTGCCCCTTTTACGATTCCACGCATAGTTTGACTCACTATCCTCATCGCTATCAGTATCGGTATTGTAACCTTCACTAGACGATTCGCTAGAAGATCCTCCGCCTGCACCATATGGTGAATCTGTCTTACCGATTGGTACGAGGGAACTCTTGGGTAGGTAACGAAAACGAGGGACACTTGGAGCCGTACGGACATTGGAGATTACATCCTTGGAATCGTCGTATTCAGGGGGAACTTCGGTCATGTTAAGAGATGACATGTCCGCACTTTCCCTGGAGGAACGTGCTAACCCACCAACGCCGGAGGAATCGTTGACAGCCTTAGATGACTTTGTGTTCATGGATCCCTGCAATGAATTGAGGAGTTCCTCATCTGCATTGACAGACTTACGCAAATCAGGTGCCGACATGGAAGTGTTGCCAGCGTTATCATTCGAGTCGCCGACAAACCACATTTCTTTTACCTCACCGACGGCACGCTGCTCGTTGCGAAAGTTTCGGGAAGTCGGGGACGCCGTTCGGAAACGGTGCATCATGGCTGCTACCGAACCTGTTGCAGGAGCAGTCTGCATGGTCGACGTCGTAATCGGATAGGATGGAGGGGGAGAGAGTTCTTATTTCAGGATTAAGGATAGTTTGAGGCCTTGGGAGAAGTTATTATTTCTATTTTTGAAATTTGTCAAACATTTTCATTTTTGGAAAAATCAGCCCGGAATCAGGGGAGAAATGCCAGATCCTGAGGTATGTTTGTTTGGTCCACCAAAAGACACGCCCATCGATTTATCTCACCTTACCAGTATCGTGGTCACGTGACAACCGCCCTAACTTTTATTCCTCCGATTAGGGCTTGATCGCCACCCTTGATCTCTCTTTTGTGTTCTGCTCTTTCTCCTGCTCACATCCTTTGTGCCTTCCCTAGCCAGCAACTACAACCTATCCATCGATGAGTCTGAGCAATAATCACTACCCGTCGATGTGCGTGACGGCGTCTCTGCGGGTCCACGTATCGCACCTAGAAATCCCCGTCCGTTTCCTCCCATCTCCTGCCCCTCCCCTCCAAGTCAGCACTGCCCTCACAATCCAAGGCACGACCATTTATGATTTGGTCGAGCACTGTAATAGCTCTTCAGTCACTTCGAGCACGCACCTGCAGAGCGACCGCAACAGCAACAGCAACAGCAACAGCAACAGCAACAGCAACACGCACAAAAAGGTCAACTTTTCCACTACTTTAACCTTCCCCTTCCTCTACAGCGACTTGACTCGTGATGCCTCTCTGAACTTCACAGTAACGACTCCGGATGGCTCGGTCTTGGGCGGTACAACTGTCATGATATTTGATCCGCTCGGCCTTGTCCGAGAAGGGAAGATCAAGACCATCATCTTTGGGGGTCAGCAGAGTGACGGTGCTGCTGGGGGCAACAGCAAGACACTTGGTGTCCAAGGCAGAACGACGATTTCTCCGAGTTACCCTCCTCATCATCCTCGTCCTCCTCTCTTGCCGGCTGGTTCGGGGAAGAATAAGTCTAGCAAATCGTCAATGAAGTCGAAGGCATCCCAAAGCCCTCCTTTGACCCGGCAACCTTACGGGGGTGAAATGGCTGCAGTTGACCACCGCTTCCGGGCTGAAAAAATCAAGGAGCAGTACGACCTCCGCAAGGTGCCGCCATTGGATTGGCTTGACAGACTTACGACGCAGGATATAAATCGCGTACTTCAGCCCTCCTCCAACAACGCCAACGCCAACGCCAACGCCAACACCAACGCCAACTACAACGACAATGCCAACGACAACGTCAACGATAACGATAACGACAATCCCAACAACGACGACGACGACAACGACAATGCTAACAATGCTAACAATGAAAACTATGACAACAAAAGCGGTGCCAATTACAACAGCGCAGAATTATCCGTGGGGGCCTCTTGGGATCTCCTCAACTCAGCATTCCTCTACCTAGAACTGCCTGTCTTTCCGTACCCTGTCGTCTTTGAGGAGCAGACCTACGCGTTCTCAACTCGCGGCGCGTCAGGAGCTATCAACCCATTTGAGGTTGCCTTGGTGCGAAAGCAGATTGCTGCCCGGCGAGTGAGTGAAAACCGGCCGCAGGGGGAAGGCGGCCGACGTAAGTCAATGACAGAAATCATCCGAAAGGAATCAATGATGATCACCAACCAATCCATGAGCAACACCGCCAGCCCGGCAAATCGTATTAACAATAAGTTACACCAGCAGAACTCGAACATCGCGCTCTTGGAGGTTCTTGACTGGGAATGCGAGCAAGACAATCCCGTTGAAGACAAGTATCGTACTCTGGCTCATGAGATGCTCAGAGGTATTGTTGACCCTGAGCTCAAGCCTAACAAGGCCCAGAAGGGCATGATTGATCGCATTTTGATCTCTCCTGGTCACCACCTTCGCCGCGAGGAGAAGGATCTTCTTTGGCGATTTCGATTCTCCCTGGTTGACGATCGCAAGGCCCTTACTAAGTTCCTCCTTTGTGTGGACTGGAGTGTCGAGTCCGAGGTGATTCAGACGACGGAGCTGCTCGAGCAGTGGCGCAAAAGATCTGCCATCGATACCACCGACGCGCTAAAGCTCCTTGGAAAACACGTCGCTTTTCAGAGCAAGCTCGTCAGATCCTACGCTGTCGATACCCTCGGGAGTGCAACCGATGAAGAGATTGTTTTGTATTTGCTTCAACTCGTGCAAGCTTTGAAGTATGAAGGCCTTGGCGAAGAATCTGCCAAGAAGAAAGAAGACAGCAGCGGCAAGAACAACAGCAACACCATGAACAATACGAATAATAACAATGATGAAGACGAAAGCAACGTACAAACACCTGACCAAGAACAAAAAGTTGGAGAATTGGGTAAATTTTTGATACGGCGAGCCTGCGAAAATTTGGAGCTTGCCAATTACCTCTACTGGTATCTCAAGGTTGAACTTGAGGATGCTTTTTATGGGAAGAAATACCTCGCCGTCTTTAAAGCGCTGGAGCATGGATTAAAGTCGACGCCGCTTAAGAAGTCATCTTACGATCATCTCGATGAAGGGCGTTTGAGCGAAGTTGACGAAGCTCACATGACGGACTCGTCGCGACGGAAAACAGGCAACAAGAATGTCTTCAAAAGTATCATCAAAAACGTCAAGAAAAATCTTGGAGACAGCTCAAGACATACTTTAGACGATCCTCCCGCCCCTCCCGCAACTCCGCCGTCGCCTATGCCCTCGCCTCCACTGTCTGCCGCCTCTCATACGCACGCTGACGACGATGGTTCGCATTTCACGTTTTACGACGTTTTTTGCGCGCAAGAGAAGTACTTTCTGGGAATCATGGAGATGCAGATGAAAGCCAAAAGCGTAAAGGGGAAGAAATCTTCCAAGGAAACGGCGCTACGCAAACACCTGAAATCTTTCACGGCTTTGGACTCTCAAATAAGCTCTGTTCCGGTGCCCCTCTGTCCAAACATCGACGTGATGGGAGTAATTCCAGACAACTGTTTTATGTTTCGCAGTGCGCTCTACCCTGCTGTTGTGAGCTTTCGGTGCAAACCTGATGAGTACCTCCTGCAGGAAGAGATAAGGACTCGAAATGACGAAGCGGCGAAACGCACTTCGACTAATAACCGAAAGCTACAACAGATGCTCGGGGGGGCCAGCAACAACAGTCCCCTCAGCAACAGTAATAGCGGCAACGGCAACGGCACAACCCCAACTTCCCCCAAAATCGCCAATCTCCTCTCCTCCATCACTAGCCTCCCCCCCTCTCCTGCTAGCCGCACCTCTGATTTGATTCACGGACAAGAGTACAAAGTAATTTTTAAGAGTGGGGACGACCTCCGTCAGGACCAGCTGGTTATCTGTTTCATTCGGCTTTTTGACAAACTGCTAAAACAGGAAGGCCTTGACATGTGTTTAAACCCGTACAGTATCTTGGCCACATCCGCGACTACCGGTCTGGTTGAGTTTGTTGACGGGAGTGTACCAATTAGCGCCGTTCTCGCCGAGGGTACGATACTGGATTTTTTCAGGAAACACTACAAATGTCCTGGGAGTGAGTTTGGGATCTACGAAGAGGTGCAGCAGACATACATACGCAGCTGCGCAGGTTACTGCGTTATCACTTACCTGTTGGGGATCGGTGATAGGCATTTAGACAACATTATGCTCATCCCAACTGGCCACTTTTTTCACATCGACTTTGGTTTTATTTTCGGGCGCGACCCTAAACCTATGCCGCCGGCTTTCAGGCTTACACAAGCGATGGTAGACGGATTCGGCGACGAGAAACACTTCAAACAATTCAAGACGCTCTGCTGTCAGGTCTTTAACTTGTTGCGACGATCGGCAGGTTTGGTAATAAATCTCCTCAGCTTGAGCAAGGAGGCCAACATCCCTGACTTAAGCAACAATCCCAGCAGCGACGCTGACGGTGTAATTGCAAAGGTTGAAGAAAAGTTCCGCCTGGATTTGAATGACGAACAGGCTGAGCACTTCTTCCTCGGTCTCATCAATGACAGCATCAATGCCTTCGCACCCAAGGTCTTGGAGGTCTTCCACCAAATAAGTGTGGCGAGAAGATGAATTCGAAATAAAGGGATGAATTGGTGAATTAGACGAGGACTGACTAGAAGGAGAGTTTTTTTCGCTACCAAACGCATTTCTTTTCTCATCTCTGTTAATTATCGTTTCATTTAAGCCTGGAAAAGGGTCCTTGAGCCACCTCCCCTTCCTGGACCCCCTCTTCCCGGCCCTCCTCCGCCCCTCCCCGCAGACACCTCCCTAGTATTGTTCCCAAACTGCTTGTCAATCTCTCCCATGGTCAGAGTCTTGTTGCGGTTGGCCTTAAGGCGATCCTGTTCCATATAAACGTTGCCACCCATGTAGCCAGCTCTGTCACTCTCCACAGAATACTGCAGCACTCTGGCCTTTATAGCTTCCTTCTCCCTCAAGCCCGCGTCGTCCGTCTTGCTGGCGGTCTTGGCCAAAGTACTTTTTTCCGGAACGACAATCTGTTTGCTCTCCACGCGCCCCTTGTGACCCATTTTGATCAGCCTGAAGGCAACACCGGTGGTTCCCGAAAGAGTGCTAGTCGTTGCATCGTCATCGGTGGCCTTGTTGCCTTCGGTGGTCTTGTTGCCGACGATATTCTTGGCGTGTATCATGTTATCCGCCATCTTCCTCGAGCCCCCGACGGAATTGGCTTGCGTCTTCCCCTTCTCCAAGGCGTCCATGGTCATCTTCCTCAATTCCCTCTCGAACGCTTCCTCCTCCAGTTTCTTCATGTGAGCAGCGCGAGCCGCTAGTTCTTCCTCCTCGGTGGGCTCCTCGAAGTCAGATGAGTCAGAGGAACCCGTGGAATCAGAGTCGTCGTCCGAGCAAGATGAGGAATCACTGGAGTCATCCTCTTGGTCTTGTCCATCGTCATCGTCGTCATCGCCATCGCCGTCCTCGTCATCCTGCTCATCGTCGTCTTGCTCAATTTCTTCTTCCTCGCTGAATTCCTCCTCCTCCGCCTCTTCTACCTCTTCTTCCTCTGCGAATTCCTCGGCCGCGAGTTTCTTCTTCTCCTCGCTGTTCATTCGTCGCTCATGCTCTGCCTTTTCCAGCTCTACGACTGTGAGATGAGCCTCCATCCATGATGATGGCCTTTCGAATGGTCTGCTGTTGAGTTTTCGGCGTGCCCCCATCCCGGCCGACTTGTAGCTCGAGTCCAGAAGGTCAAAGAGGTCCAAGGCGGCGAATTCGACGTCGGCGGGGAGGACAGGTTTGGTGAAAAGATATCTGTGGAAAAAGGGAAGATAACGCCGGAGGCGACCGACCGTATCGCCCCTGCACAGTCTCTTGCCAGCTGCAGAAAGTAAAACACAAACAAGCTTGATCCGAAAGACGGAGTTAGGAGGGTCCTTTGGGCAGAAGACACGAGGATCATACTCAGAATAGGGTGAGACGGGCACGGGCGCTGGCGGTGCTTTCTGAGTCGGAGTATCGCCATTTTCGCCGTTGGAGGAGTCGTTTTCACCGTTTGCGCCGCTATTTTGGTCGCCGTCGGTGACGCCTTTTTCGTCCATTGTCGCATTCTCGTTTTCATCGGCCATCCTAGGGGGGGGAGGAAGGGCAGAATAAATCTTGTCACTTTCCTCTCTCAGATTTTCAGGAACCTCGTGGCCGAGCTGAACCAGCGTGTATAGCAAATTAAAAAGGACCTCGTCGGTCATTAGCTTCCTGTTGTAGAGCTCGGCGAGACATCGGGCGAAACCCAACATGCGCTGCTGATCCCGGAAGTTGGGGTTCTCGATGCCCTGCTGGAGGACCTCGAGGAGCGTGTCGAGCAAGGAAATTGAGACGCAAGGTCTGTAGATGCGCAGCTTCAAACACAGCTTGGCAATTGCCGGGAGAGTACTGTGCCGACCTTTGTAGCACGCCTTGACCATGTATTTAATGATCAATTTGGTGTACTTATCTGGGTCGCTGCTCCAGGGTAATCTTCGGAGCTGCAAGCACACGTCAGTGCATGTCGAAGCGTCGAGGAGAGCCAAAATCAAGTACTTTGTGTATGCTTCGTGCGGTTCAAGCACCTTTATGGTTTTTTTGGCAGCGACGGGAGGGTTGACATTGAACATAGCGTTGTCAATGAGAGAATTGAAGCGTGGCTCTAAGTTTTTTGACTTCTTGAGGCGAACCATTTTCTCAAGCTTAGCCTTGGTCTTAGCCTGCGTGTGCTTCATTCTAAAGAGGAACCTCCCACAGCACTCTATCAATGTGCACGCAATCTCAATGTTTGGGCCGACAAAGTTCTCAAAGCAACCCTCAAGACACCGAAATACGATGATGGGAGGAGCCACACGGAATTTTGTTAATTCTGCAATATAACGAGCGTTCTTGCTGCGCATCTCGAAGATATTCTTCTTCACGCCGTGCCGTAGTCCGTATCGGAACTCGTCCTGGAGCTCGCTTAAAACGATCGGAGCGACGTCCTTTAGAACGCGGTCGACCGTCGCTAGAAAACGAGAGTAGTGTGAAATCAGGTCGAGACGTGTCCGAGGAAGGGCGTTCAGTGCTTTTGCCAGCCGCTTGCGGGAATTTTTTATCTGCGCGAACGATGCGCAGAAGGTCTCGGCTAATTCGTCAGCCTGCTCGCGACAGGTGCAATTTGGAAGTGAGCTTTCAAGGAGCTGCATCAATTTATAGTGAGGTGTCTCCTTGTCATTTGATTCGTCCTCGGCAATGTTCTCTTCGTCATTGTTGTTGCTGTTGTTATTCTTGTTTTCCTCGCCGCCTTTTGTTTCGCTGGTGTTTTCGTCGTCTTTGTCAGTTGTTGTGTCCTCTGCAGAGCTGTCATTCAAGGGTTCGGCAATTTCTCCGTCGGTGTCTTGGACTCCGTCAGTGTCGTCTCCGCCAATCTCTTCGTCGAAACCGTATTTCCGTTTGTTCAGTGCTTTGAGTTGTTCCACTTCCTCTTCTTCCAAACCAAGCAAGACGTGCGGAATTTTCAGTAACAGATCCGGCACATCGGAGTAAAAAGCTCTCGTCTCCTCGTCGTCGAAAGGGCCGAGCTCCTCGTCAGATCCCTCCACCTTGGTCCAAATCTCGAGGCCGCCCTTCTCCTCCTCTTCTTCCTCTTGCTCTACTTCTGCCATCACAGGGACGTCCACGTCTAAACTGTTCGCCAGTGTCTCCACGGATTTCTTCAGGTTATCAAACAAAGCTCGAGCATCCTTCAGCCCCTTCTCCCTCTTTTCGCCTAGATTCTCGCCCACAACAAGGCGATCTTTTGCGCAACGGCGCTCGAGCGTGACGAGTCGCTTGTGTGTGGCTATGAAAGAAGCTGAGAGCTGCTTGAAGGAGCCCTTGACGTGTGTGTTGAGGCACTTGGAAACCTCGTCCTTGACGGCCAAGTTTTTGGTAATAGCCGAGGAATCGGAGATATCGAGGATTGGAAGGAGGATAGAGGGCGATTTCCCACTCAATGGGATGAGTTCTGTTATGTTGCGGGGGATGACGCGGATTAAGTCCGGGCCAGCAACCCTGGCAAAGGAAAGTAGGACATTCACATCTTGTACGTTGTAATTTTCATTCGGGTCAGTGTTCGTTTTAGAAGGCGCGCCGGTCGCGTCGCTTACGAATTTTAGTAGCATCTTTTCAAGCGGAGCGTACTCGTCATTCGTGCCGGCTCCGGCGGATATCGCGAGCTCAGCGAGTATCCTGATGCCCATCCGCCTCATCCTGGCCTTCTCTTTGGGATCTACAGGCGCAGAAGAAGAAGAAGACTTTTCCTTCTTGGAATCCTTCTCATTCTTCAGGATCGCGGCGTACATCTGCATTATGGTAGGCAGAAAATCTTTGTATCGTTTATTCATCTCGATAATAACTGTCACAGCAGCATTGGAATCGACTGGCTTAATCTTGGCGTCAAACAAAGCTTGGGCAACTTCGCCTGTGTGGCGGGTCAAATTGAGAGTCTCAATGTCACTTACGATGATTGGAAGGCTAGATACCGTCAAGTTAGACTTTATCTTCTTGATGAAAGCGGTGGACCTTTTGAGATCTGACTTTACAGTGTTCTTCTTGATTTTATCGGAGTGTTCATTTCTCGTCGTTCGGAGTGCCTGCATTGATTGGCTTTCTCGAATGACTCGCTTTTCAGTTGTTGACGAGACAAATGATTCAAGCTGCTGCTGCGCTTCGACCTGCGCTGCGAGTTGCTCTTCGGAAGACATAGGTGGAGACAGAGGTGTCCTCTGCAGGCGGTCCAGTTGGAGGTGGAGCAGAAGTGTAAATTCCAGCAGGGTTTGATCGTCGATTTACAGGGAGGGCTCAAGTGTCAAGTGATCAAGTAAGAGGAGGAGCACTGGCAGGAAAAGTTTCTTGACGGAGAGGTAGAGTCCTTAACGAAACGAACCAAGAAAAATAAGAGATTTATTTGTGTTCATCCATTGAAATCCATCATTGCTTACTTCTCTACTTCTCTAGCATCTTTGTACCACAAATCTCATCTTACAGAGGATTATAATAACCGTTTGGTCAGTTGGTCCCTCGCAATCCTCGGACCCTCTCCCAAACAAATGCAAGTGAACGACCTTGTACAGTTGGATTCGCAGCCCCTCATGTCTTCGCCGTCCCCCAACACGGGTTCGGGATCTTCCTCTCAGGACCCTTTTTACGTTTACAAGGAGGTGTTGGAGGAGAAGACTTCATCCCTCAAGACTGCTGTGGAGGATCACCTAAATGTGGTGCGATCAACAAACACGGCCACGAACCCTGAGTACAAGTCGAGTAAGAAGGCAACAAAGAAGATTCTGAAAGGCGCGGAAGAGACTTTGAAGGATTTGCAGGTGAGATATTTCTTCATTTTTTCTCTCTTCTCTCTCACTCAACTCAAGTCAACGAATGACCCTACTGCCTGCCTGTGAAAAAGTGCTTCAAAGTATCAACCAACTCACCCCGCTCTCCTTTCAGATGACTGTAAATCTGGTTGGCCGTGATCGGGCGAACTTTCCGCATATAAGCGATGACGAATTTGAGTCGCGCAGTGAATTCGTTGGCTCTGTAGCCCGTCAAATTGTGGATCTCAAGGGCAAAATGAACTCGAAGGAGGTGAAGGACAAGCTACTTCGCGACGAAAAGATGCAGAAGGGGAGCGAATATGGAGATCTCGGGGCTAGAAACGATCAGGAGAGGGAGAACACCAATTTTATTACCGAACAGGGCGCTCAAGCTCAGGTCATGATGCGGCAACAAGATGAAACCTTGGAGGACTTAGATTTGGCCGTAGGCCGGGTGGGTAACATGGCCGCTGAAATAAATATTGAGCTAGGGCAGCAAAACAAGATGCTCGACGAGTTGGAGGAGGACCTGGATGAGGCGGAGGAGAGGATGGGTGTGGTTATGGGAAAGTTGGGAAAGTTGCTGAAGACAAAGGACGGCTGCCAGCTTTGGACCATTATTAGTCTCACTCTAGTGCTAGTCTTGCTGACGTTCCTTGTGTTCTACACGTGATTTTTTTTGGTAGGAATTAGTAGTAAAAGCAATAAACAACGCCACTTCCGGGACTGGTTAGACAAAAAAAGCAAAATCTGCACAATTGCACCCCAAAAAGGTGTTACAATAATAATTAAAGTTCTCTCTCCATTAATTTATATATCGTTCTCGACACCATTACAAGTGAGTCACTAATTTTCCCAGCTCGCGTCACTCTCATCACCATCGTCTTCATCCTCCTTGCAAAGCTGTAGACAAACTTGCAAATCCTTCTCGACCTTTGCCATAACATCGAATACCCCCGTGAACTTCTCTCTGAACACAGCCTTTGCAGCCGTATACCCCATCTTCTTATGTGGGGTCGCGTTGTTCGGGAGCCAACTTATAAAAAAGAGTTTGGAGGTTATTCGCCCATCATTCGTTTTTGTTTCTAGATCGAAAATGGCAAATCTACAGTCAGTTGGCGGCATTTTCGAGATAAACTCCTGAGGGGTTGCCTTGGGCTCCCCTACATGCTCAGCATGTACATCACCGGCGTCATCCAGCCTGAAAATTAGATAGCGGTGCTTTCGGCGAATTTTAAGCTGATTAAATAGGTCGGAAGCATTCGCATTCAGAGAATCTGGCATGGTGACCTTCTGCTTATCGACCAGCTTTTCACCGCCCGTTTTTTGGTGATTCACACTCATTTCTAACCGATAACCTGGACGAAAGAGGGTTATTCTTCTCCAAGGTTGGGTTATCTCGAGTCGATTTTTCTCTACAGATGGGTTCAGAGTGTATTTCTGTAAGTAGCTGCCAGGTCAAATGTATTGCTTGCTACTGCTTTGCTGCTGGATAAGGCTTGGATCCCGGTTGTTGGAGAAGCTCTCTCGAAAGCTGCAAACATCCCAGAAACAAGCTAAAGGAGAAATTGACGATAAAAGAGTGTTCCCCATTGTATGAATAAATTTCTGTCTTCGAGGGGTTTTACAGAAAATTTTGTGGTCAGAAAAAAGCTAATTCCAAAACTGCGAGAAGGTTGGGTAGCATTAAAATAACATCCCATTCGCACATCTTAATGAAATACTTTGTTGGCTCTGCCGCTCAATCAGGCTCGTCACTTCTATCTATGAAACCTGGAATTTCCTTTCTTTGTGTGGCGAGAAAAGCGCTGCTCATCTTCCAAGGCTCAGTGACCCCAATGTTATCGAGGACTTCATAACTTCCGGGGCCAATCTTTTCTGTGGCCACCTTGCTCTTCTCTTGGAACCGCTTGCTCTTTTTATCAAACAAAAAACTGAATGATTTGCTACTGGCGGAATTTTTCAGAAGATGGCCAACTCCATAATCATTGGTCATCGAATCTTGCGTCTTCTCCATGCCGCTGAGATTTCTTGGGTCTATCGGTTTCGCATAAAAGTCCAAAGGGTCTTCACTCTCCTCACGATTTTGCAACATGGTGGGACCTTTCTTGGCAACTTTCATACTCTCTACAGAACCGTTTCTTCTCATTTTTCTTAAGATAACTTCTTGAGTTCCGTAAAAGCCACTCTGTTTTTCATCGTTTCTGAAATCTCCCTCAAACGCGCTGTCGACCATCATTGTCAAAGACCTGACCCTTCCCGGATTATTCTTTCCCTTTTTTTTCTGTTCCTTCTCCATCGCCTCCTGCCTCGTCTTAATCATATTCTTAGTCACTGCGTTTATATCAACAGCTTCGAATCCTGGATTCAAAAAAACAGCGCTGTTCTTATCCGGGTCCCTCACCCTCACTGTATCTTTCACCTCAAAATCAAATTGCGCACCGCAACCAGTAGAAGCTGCAAAACTTTTTCTTCCGGCATTGTAGTCACGACGAAAAGGTAGGCTGGCAAACTTATCATCCTTCTTCCTGACCAGATCGTTCTGGCACAAGTTCTCGCTCATTCGAGGAATGTAGGATGCAAAATCATCTGAGCATGTGTTCCGCCAACTCCTAGTTGTGACAGGGAAAGCATTGACAAGCGGGGTGTGGGGGACTTTCTTTCGATATGTTGCGTTATCCTTGAATACTGCACTTTGTTTATCTCTTTCTTTCACGCCCGTTTCATACAAATGATTGTAATCATATGCATCCAATGTGCTTTTATTCTTTCCTCCCCTGTTCACCACCGTCTTGAAACTGCTGGCATAATTTTTATTGCTGGCCTCAACTTCCTGGACAAATGTTTTCGTGAACTCTACATCTCTCAAGGCGGCGGGGATCTGCTTGCTGTTCGGACGATCTGGAAACCTCCATATCTTTTGCGTTCTTGGCGTGGAGTACTGACGTTCATTCCGGAAACTGCTCGTGAGTGTCATGGAGACACTACGATTTATTTCTTGGCACTCTAGATGATTTTTGTCGGTGTTCTGCCCCTTGAAGTCGAAAGAAGAAAAATGGCTTTAAATTAGCCTTTCCGGCTGGGGAGTTTGGTCGACAAGTTGTAACTCCGCCCGTTGAGAAAAAAAATTACACCAAAACTACTTACGTCTATTTTTACGTCACCATGATGGCGCCTGATGGGTCATTCGTGGCTTCGTTCAGCTCTCTTAGCGTGGAAAGCTCAGAAGCCTCTGATTACACTATTCGAGTGATTGCAAACGGACCCTCTGCCAATGTCTTCTGGCCTTCTTCATCTTCCACCAACGATGACGGGGAAGAGATCAGTACTCCCACACACTTGGAGGGCTGCTGTGCAGAGCCTTCTATCTTCAACGCGGCCTCATCCAAATTTCCCCTGCTCGACCAATCTCTAACTTCTCTGTTGACCTTAACTTTGTCTGTGGGTCTGTACAAGAAAGGGGTTGTTGAAGGCGACGGCGGGGATAATGTTGAGGGTGAAGCTGGTGAGGCCGTTCTCGTTGGGAATGCGTCATTTCCTTTGAGCAGAATGGTCTCCTCAGAGCCTGATGTTGTCACAGCAGATTTGGTTTTTCTTCCCGTGGCAAACAACACAGAAGTTGATGACAATGGGGACAGTGGTGAAAGCGGTGAAAACGGCGAATCACCGGCCGTGAATGAAGAATCGACAATCGCGCGTATCGGTTCTTGCAAACTGACGGTTTACCTCGATGACGCCCTCTCTGATGCAATGCTCGGAGGAGCAAAGCTGACCGTGTATGATGTCTCAGTGACTTCACTCCCCCCCGCCTGGAAGATGCTCCCACCTTTCGATCCAAGTACATCATCCGCTGAGGAACATCACGAGATGATTGAAGCGGAAGTCGAGAAGAAGTCGCAATTGTTTTTTGGTGTTCTTGAAGGATCTGAGGGGGCACTGCCAAGTGTTGAGTTTGGAGAAGGAACTTGGAATTATCAAAGATTGGAAGACGGAGAGGCGGTTGAAGTGCAGAAGTCAGAAAATGATATAGAAGAGGAAAAGCAAAGATTGGTTGCAGAGCACGAAGAGGCAAAGAAAATCAATTCTGAAGGAGATGGAGAAGAGAAAGACGGTGATGAGAAAAAGGGGGAGGAGGGAGAAGGAGAGTTTGTTCCAGAAGTTTCTACGACAAAAATGGTGCCTACTCCCAACGGTCAGTGGTCCATTCAATTTCAGAAACCCAATCTCGATGGTGTCTTCCTTTCTTCCCATTCGATTTCCAAGTTGAACTCCTTAGTAGACTCGGGAGGCAAAATCTCTCTCACAATCACTCGCACGGGAACCACCTCAAAGTTTGGCTCAGGAGACGCTCCTGCTGAAGAAGAGGTGAAGAAAGACGACAAGAAAAAGAAAGGAAAAAAGGACGCTTCTGCGGAAGCTGACGATGATGGAGAAAAACCTTGGGTGGTGACAACAGAGCTCGACCTCGAGGCGCTTATGCCGAGAGGAGTGAGAACTGCTAGACTCACGTCTTCGACTGATAAAGGATTCACTATTAAAGAAGAGAACCCTGCTTTGGCGGAGGAATCTGAACATCTCTCGCAAATGGCGGCAGTTGTTAAGGTAGCTGTGACACCCTCTCTCCGTCTCCTGGAAGAAACAGAAATTACCCCTTCCATGGGGATGGGACACGTGGTAGGAATGAGGCAATGGAAGCCGAAGAAGAAGCCCCGTGATGTAGCTGGGGAGCTTCGAAACGAAATTGCAAGTATCGCAAATAGTCTCTCTGATGATATGAGAGGCAACCTTTCTACTAAGCCCTTCTTCGAGAGGGTGCAGCAGAGCGGTGATTATCACCGCTTTTTAGAATGTCTTCGGCCCGCTGTGCAGAGAGCAGCCCATAGTAGGTTCAGAGAGGCACCTAAAGATGCTAACCTTGCAGCCTACAGGAGCGAACTTTTCACAGCCTTATGTACCCAGCTCAACACAGTCTTAGTGGACAAATTTACCGAGAATGAGGCGGTGGATAATGAACTATTTCCCGAGCCTGCAGCTAGTTTTGCCGTCGAGTTTGAAAAGTTTGCTCAAAAAGCCAAGGAACTTGTGGTTGAGCACAAGATGGAGGAGGCAATGACCCAACACGAGGGAAGGGTAGCGGTGGCAAAGAAGGCATTTGCCACGGGGGAAAACAGAGGGAGGGACATGCTAGCAACTGCATGGAACGACATGGCCAAATTCTGTTTGACCAGCAAGTTGGACAACAGTGTAGATAGGGCATTGGAATGCATCAAACAGTCAGCGGCCGTAAAGCAGCTCAGCAGTGATATGCAGATCCTGAACTCTCTTATTTTGCTGGACAAAAACGTGTTCGATCAGTGTGAAGAGAGCTTAATGAAGGCGCTCGACAATTGCAATGAGGACGAGAAAGCTAGCGTGCACGCGTCGTTCTGTTGTCTGCACGACGCAATCAACGATCTTGAAAAGTCAACCTTTGACAAAGACAAAGAGTCACTGAGAGCCCGAGGACTCCCCATGGCCACTTTCGCACCTAGAGATTTGACAAGGTGCAAGCTTGCGAAAAAGTCGTTGATTGCTGCTGCGGAAAGTGTGACGACAGCAACCCCGCCTAGGCGGAGAGCTGTTGCGGCGCTACTGGAGGCGGTGGAAGTGATGATATTGTACAACTTGCCCAATGCTGCGAGTAGGGCATTGAATTTGGCGAAGAAATGCGAGGGGACTGCCATTGGGAAGGAGAAGGAAAGAAACGTTGAAGAGGTGAATGTTAGGGTACTGAGCAGCAAGAGACTTAGGCTTGATAGCGGACTTTCACAGTGGAAGGAGAATGTTAGTGAGGCGATCGAATTGGCGAAGAAGAGTTGCGAACTGGATGGCGACGAACCTCTCAATCACATTCAGCTTGGGAGGGTGCTAATAATGGATAATAACTTGGTGGAGGCGGCGGTCTCCTACGAGAATGCTGTAGAATTAACTGGAGACGACACTGAAGTGGACGTATACCTTACCCTTTCGCGACTGCATCTACAAGTGGGCAACTATGAGCGGGGTGTGGAGGTCGCCTTCAAGATCACAAGAAAATTCAAAAGCGCTTTGGCTTGGAGATTTGCCGGTGAATGCAGCTTTAAAATGGGGGAAATCAGTGCCGCCGAAAATGCCTTGCAGGAAAGTCTTAGGATAGATAGTTTCAGTGCCAGCGCCTGGGCCAACTTGGCACTTGTCGCTGTTGCTGAGAGCGAGAAAGACCCTATGAGGAAAGGTGAGGCTTCAGACGCAACAGAACAGGCCATAAAGCATGATTTGAACGACAGCGTACTGCTCAGAGAACTGGGAGTCGCCTTTAATGAATTGGGTGACTTCCAAGCCGCCGAGTTCATGCTCAGAAGGAGTCTTGTCTTGGTGAAATCTAGCCACACCAAGAAGGTGCTTGCTATGGTATTGAACGCGAGAGAGGAGTTTGGACTGGCACTTGCCGAATATACTGAGCTGCTAGAGGGAAACAGCTTCGACAGTGACGAGAGGCGCGAAATTTTTACCATGTGCCTAAAGATATTCGACCAAATCGGCAACGTCAAGAGGCGTGAGAGGCAGCAGTTTGTCGAGAAGTGGGGTGGAGAGTGGATGTGAGACATGTGTGACATGATAAATTGTGATTTCGCTAAATGAATGATGTTGACCATTATGATGTTGAGCAGAGCAGCAGCGACGCTTTTTCCTTTTCCTCATTTGATCATCATCTTCAACGAAAATTCGACGTTGTCTTCAAATTCTATTCTTCTTCTTGTTGTTCTTGTTGTTGTTGTTGTTATTGTTGTTGTTTATATTTGCTGCACCTCACATCACACTACCTACACCCTCAAAACAGTTACACTTAATCAATTTCCCATGCTGGTCATAACGCTCGTGAGTCTGACAATACATTTTGTTCTGCGACCATGCCTCCCAAAAGAGGGTTGGATCGTCCAGTGTTGGGTCAGCTTTTTGCTGCTGTCCAGCATTGGGAGCTTTCTCCTTACTGTCTCGCCCTTTTTTTGTTTCTCCGCCGTTCGTCGCGCACCACTTGACGTGGTTTCCCCACTTGCGCCTTCTTTTCTCCCTCTTCCCTCCTCCTTCTTCGACCCAAGCTTCTCCGCACGTGGGACATAAGTCTGGGATACCATCATCGTTGGGCAGCAGGGGGATAGATTTGTAAGATTTGTGGCGGTAATGAATCCAAGCAATCTCTTTTCTGTCGCTGTCTGCATCGCAAGCACCACCGCCGCTCTCTCTCTTCCCACCCTGACTGCCTATCATGGACCGCTCCCCCATTTCCCACACTCCTCCAACTTGAACCTTCAAACTGACAATTCGCCTTCTGGCACTCACGCAAATATAGCAGCCACCTGGTTTCAAGGCTGACAAGATTTCTGATATTACTCGCTGCTCAAGGGACTCGCCGACGTTCGTTTTCGAGCGGAACTTGAAAGTATCGAGGCACCCCTTGTCAATCACTAGGTCAAAAGAACTTTCAAACGAAGGAGGTAGAGAAAGGGCATTTCCAACCATGTAAACGAGGTTTTCGCTTGCAAGTGGATTTCTGGGACATAGTTTCGCTTCTTTCTTCTCCGTTAATTTTCTTATTGCAGACGATGAAATATCGAGGCAAGTTACAGATGCAGGTGCAGCTGATGGGTCGTTTTCACTGTTAAAATGCTCGAATAGCATTTCTCCCAATCCCGAATCTCCACAGCCTAGCTCCAGGATCCTCTTTGGGCGCGTCCTTATCGGTGATAGGATGGACGAAATTGAGAAGGATGCAGAGGTCACATTCAGCAGCCATTCTGTCGGTTGGAGTTCATCGCCGCCTTCCCCACCTGAAAAAACCAAATCCCAATATTTTGCGGCCTTCACCGGCTGTTCCTCGGCGGCTATTTCTGAGTATAAGTCTTCGTCAGTTGATGTCAAAGCAGCCATAGGATCGATAGAGTCAAGTTTTCAGCGGCATGCATGCGAAGAAAAGGGTTGTAGGAACCTTTCGCATAAATTTAGCTGTGGAAGAGCTTCTTAAAGCAGAGAAGACAGCTATCGTGTAAGGATTGAGATAAGAATTATACTTGCTGCCTTTCTCTCTTCCAGATTTCCAATTTCCCCAGCCGAAATATTGGCAAAGCCAAATTTGATTTAACACAAACGCAAAACGCGATTTCATTACCCCTCTCATCTCTACCATACCGAGAGTATATAATATGTCTAAAGTTCTTATCTATGGTGGTATAACTGGCTGGTAAGACCAAAAATGCTGGTTTGCGCGATTGTCATTGTCATTGTGACTAACACCCCCCCCTCTTCTCTACACAGGATCGGTCAGCAGCTCGTTGAGTACATGGCTAACCCGACCAAACACGGTTACGAGGAGGGCACAACCTTTGTTGTGGGGAAAGCTCGCATCGAGCAACGTGAGTCACTGGAGAAGGAGATCAGTGATGTGGCTCCGACCCACGTGCTTAACGCTGCTGGCGTGACTGGACGTCCCAACGTGGATTGGTGCGAATCGAACAAAGAGACTACCATTCGTGTGAATGTTATTGGAACTCTGAACTTGGCTGACATCTGCTCGTCGAAGGGAATTCACTGCACTGTCTATGCCACAGGGTGCATCTTTGAGTATGACGATGCTCACCCGCTCGGTTCGGGCATAGGTTTTAAGGAGGAGGATGCCGCGAACTTTGCTGACAGCTTCTACAGTAAGACCAAGGGATACGTTGAGCAGCTGCTCAAGTGCTACGAGAATGTGCTTGTTCTCCGTGTTCGCATGCCCATTAGCGACGATCTTTCTGCCCGTAACTTCATCACGAAGATCATGAAATACGATAGGGTTGTCAACGTACCGAATAGTATGACCGTTCTCCACGAACTCCTTCCAGCTTCGCTGGTTATGAGCAGCTCCAAGCTGACTGGCATCTATAACTTCTGCAACCCGGGAGTTATCAGCCACAACGAGATGTTGGACCTGTACATCAAGCACATTGATCCTACGTACACCTACACAAATTTCACGCTGGAGGAGCAGAGCAAGATTCTCGCCGCTGGACGGTCTAACAATGAGCTTGACTGCACCAAACTTATGGATGCTGTAGGCGAAAAGTGTGGCATCAACGACATCAAGACAGCTTGCGATCTCGTGTTTCAGCGAATGAAGGTGAACCTCACGAACGACGGTACCTACCCCGACAAACTTTTCAAGCGTGCTGCCAAGTAAAAATTGAAAATAATTGATTTTCTTCGAAAAACATCGCAGCGGCGTTTTACTTTTGTTAATTACACACACAATTACAAAGGTAGTAGTTTCCGTTGGAGTTTATCGCTGGTAGTGCGTTCCGTTTCGCTTCTTTCCCGTGTTCATCCATTTCACGAGGTGGACGCTCTTCCGCTGGTCTCCCTCTCCACTCAGACCCTGGAATCGCCTCTTGGACACCTTGAATGCCTTCTCTGCCTTCTTTTCCATTTCCTCATCCTTCAATCCCTTCTCGGTAGGCGCCTTTGGCGCATTGGAGTGACTCCGTGCGATAGATTCCTCCCGCTTCCTTTCATCTTTCTTGGCCTTCTTTGCCTTCTTGACTGCTCCCGCACTCTTCCCCTCCATCTCGGACGAGCCCATCTCATCGTCGCTGTCGTCCAAGTCTTCACCGCGACGAGTTCGTTTCCTACCTCGCTTCACGAAACGCTTGCTGTCATCCATGTGAGACGTATCTACGCCTGCATCTTCCAGATTCTGCTTCATCTTACTTAGCTCACCCTCCTGATGCATGTCCTTCCGCCGACCTCTCGCGCTCCTGGGCAGAATAGCACTACTCCTGTTAACCCGGCTCATCTCACGGGCGATGTTCTTCTTTTCTCTAATGGCAACGACGAGCGCCTCCTCTTCTTCCTCAAGATCGCTCTCCTCGTCCATATTTGCCTTCGCCGCCTCGTCTTCTGCCACGAGCTGATCCTCCTCCTTCTCAAGCTCTGCAAGCTTCCTCTCAATCTCGGGGTCAACATAGTCCGAGACATTTTTCCCATCGATAATCTCTGGGATGATGTCGAACTTGTAATCATCGTTTTTGAGGAGGTATTCCTTGCGGTAGTCGTTCGAATAACTTCCGTTGCCACCATTTTCCCACATGAGATCTCGCTCTGTCTTCTGCCTGTTAGGGTCAAGCACTTCATCGACATTGTTTTTCGTCACAGCATACCCGATACTCGACCGGATCGGCTTATGGTCGACGGGTACACGGGCTGTTCCATTCTCACGGGCAATGCGGACCGACTCGGGGATAAAGGGCTCGCGCTTGCGACCATCCCGAGCGGTCGGTTGGAAAACCTGGAGGCGGTTCATAACATCATCGATCTTTTTGTTGCTCCCGCCAATCCTGCTGTCGACCCTTGCAGCAAGAAGCTTGTCGCACGCTGCATTCTTTACGGCGCTCACATTAGTCTCGGTCACATTACTCATCGTCATAATGGTGCAGTTGGCATCGCTTGCGATTGTCTCAATCAAGCTCTTCTTTTCTGCATCCAGCGTCTCCCATGGCTGCACATCGATTTTGTTGACGACTAAAATAAGCTGCTTGTTGGCGAATAGTGGCTTAATGCTCTTAAACAAGGAGCACTGCTGCTCAACAGTGTATCCACAATTTTCCGAAATATCGACAAAGTAAAGAACGGCACACTGAAGGTGTGCAAGAGCAGTGATGGCTTGCATCTCGATTGTGTTGCGCTCCTCAAGCGGATGGTCAAGGATCCCTGGCGTATCGATAACCTGCCACCTGAGATAGCGGTGGTCAACGTGCCCGACATAAAGTGATTTTGTTGTGAAAGCATAGGGCTAAAAAGGAAGGGTTGAACGAACGTGAGGTACAAAACATGTCAGAAAAAAATTGAGAAGGCATTTTTGGCAAGAATTGTACAGAGAAAATTACTCAAAAAACTTACCTGGACGTCCACATTGGCCCTAGTGACCTTGTTCATAAAACTACTTTTCCCGACATTAGGGTAGCCCGTCACAAGGAGCGAGCGTGTGTGGGGGTCGAGAGCAGGGAGACGAGAAAGGTGCTTGCGAACCTCCTCAAGGTAAGCAAATGCCGCCTTCTGGCGCTTCAAAATAGTCATCATTCGGCCCAACGCGGCACGTTTCAGCTGTTTGCAGCGGTAAAGGGAGTCTCCGTACTTTAGTAGCCGGATGTAGTCGCGAGAAAGGCTATCGATGAGCCCCTTGGCGGTGTTGACCTGCCCCAGAGCGAGTTTGTAGTGATCACGGTCATACAGGATGTTCATCAAGTCCGCATAGAAAGGGTGAATGTCGTTGAGGCGGGGAAAGTCGGCTAGCATAGTGCTCAACCGCTCGTTTATCGTCTGCTGCGTGAACTTGACCTTGCGCATGTAGAATGAGCGGATTCGAGAGATTTTGTATCCGGGGTGGATAACAGTGGGGGTCTTTCTCTGCGTTCGTTGCAAGCAAATGTCAATGAAATCGCCTGCAGATGGTACAGGGGTTATGCGTTTGAAGTTGTACGTTACCATCTCGTATACGTGTTGTGCTTGTGCTAAGAACAAAAGGAGAGAACAAAAGGATGGAAGTTCACTGGTTCACACTGGTTTTTTACTTTTGGGAATTAAAACGGTCACACGGGTGTTTGTTGCTAGGTTTTGACAAGAAGTAGCTCGGTTTATACGCGTTATCAATTCTTCTGGTGGGCTTATTGAACTTCTTTCTCCGCTAATTTTTTTCTTGTGGTGTGAAATTGGAATAGCCTAAAATCAATCTTATCTTATTTTACGACGTATTATGCGCCACCCAAGTGTCCCAGTAAGCATATAAGAGAAATCCTTTTTCTTTTCACCCTCTCTCCCTCTTGTTCTTCACTTCACCCCCTTTGTTCTTCCATCTCGACCGAAGATTGCACTTCTCCAGGCGATTTTTGTCTTTGTTCGAGTCGCCACTGCTTAGGCCAAGCTATTATTGATGTTTTCCATCTCTCCGACAAGCTGTTCCATCGGGGGCTTTTCAACATCGATACACCTTACCACACCCCTTTGCAAAACACTCACAGTAATTCTGGATGCAGGTTCCACAGCTGGCCTGTCGAGTTTGCCCATCACCCACCCTAAGCAGTGTAGCAATCCATTGATTTTCCTGTCCCACGGCCATGTTGATCACACCTCTGGGCTGTGGGGCTTTGCCAGGGCATGGGGGATGGCCAACGGCAACAAAACGCTAACAGTGTACGTGCCTGAGGGGCTGAAAGAACAGTTTGAACGGGTTCGTGACGCTGTCGATTCGCTTGACGGTAAATTTGACAGTCTTCCCCCTCCTCCGAAAGAGACAAGCTTTTCCAATGGTGAAAAATCAACTCGGAAGCCCAAACCTGGTCTCTCTGAGACAATTCAATTTACTGGACTTCTCCCTGGTACGACTACACCAATTCCCGACGTCAGACTTGATGATGGAAGCACATTGGAGGTTCGGACATTTGCGACGAATCACTGTGAAGCTGACGGGGGGGTATGGGACGGCTCTGCCTCGTCCAAACCCCGCAGCTTGGGCTATGTTTTTGTCTGTCGAGAGAAGAAGAAATTGAAGTCCCCTTTCAATTCACTCCCAAAAAACGAGATTCATTCTGCTATCAAGACCCATGGAGTCGATAATGTTTACGAGTCAGAGTCAGAGAGGGGTGTTGTTCCGGCATTTACCTATACGGGCGACTGTCATGGGGACTATTTGGTCGAGCAGTCTGAAGAAAGGGGCGGAGAAGGTTGGCAGAATTATAAAAATATTTTCAATCCCAAGACAGCAGCCACTGAATTGACGGAGTCGACGTTTGCGCTTTTGACACAGAGCAACATAAACCGTCAGACTGGATTTTTAGCTCCCCTTTATCTCTGCGAGCTGACCTACATTGAGCGGGGCGAACAGTGGAGAAATTATGCTTGGGCATGGCAACATGTTTGTATCGACGGCGTTGAGGATATTTTTCGCAGCAACGGGTGGTGGAAAGTAGAATCTGAGGAGCGTAAGTTGGTTTTTTTTCACCTTTCGAACCGATACGTAGGGAGGGAAGATTTCGTGCGCGAGTGTTTGTTCTCGTGGGAGGGTAGGAAAGTTGGTTGGGTTGGTGGGGGTGGAGAAGTTAAGTGGTTGACAGAAAGTGATGATACAACAACAATAACAACAACAGTAGTGAATAGTTGATCGGGACTTTACACGTAGATTGATCTTTTGACTTCAGGTAGTCCGATATGTATAATAGTACACGCAATATTTGTTATTTTCAAATTAACGGCACTTCTCTAATGCTCGCACGACTCCAAGTTCTTCGTACTCGCCCTTGGTAATCCAGAACTCGTCGCGAGACTTCATAACATCCGCGAGCACACTCCCACCTAAGAAGACCATGTGCTTTCGCCTTGGTGGATCTTCGATATTGAGCTTGAATTTCTTCAGCCTTTCCTTATCTCCCTTGAGCACATCACGCGTGTACCGGTCCGTGATCTCTCTTTCCAACCGGCTTGGCAAACCGGGGTACATGCTCGATCCACCGCTCAAGACGATGTGCTTGTAATACTCTGGTCGACAGTCCACATCTGCCTCCTGGATCATATCGAAAACTAAGTCTCCCATGCCCTTCTGCTCGCAATCGATCAAGCTTGGGTTGAAGAGAGCTTCAGGAGCCTCGAATCGCTCCTGTCCAACCTTGATTACTCGCCCATCAGGCAGAGTGTAAGGTTCGACAAGCACAGTCGTCTCTTGCGCTAACCTTCGCTCCTGGTTAATGTCGTAAGCGGTGTAGCAAAGCTTCTCCTTGATCAATCGTACAGTCTCAAAGTCTGCCGTTCTGTTGAACGCATACCCTTCGAAGAGTGAATGGTTGGAGAGCAAGTGAGTTCAGTTAGTTGTTTCGCGCCATTCAAGAGTTTTTTGACAGGATTTGCGAGAGGCGTGTATGCAAATACTTCGACAAGCCTTACCTCGCAACAGCAACAGCTTAATCAAATATCTTGTGATGTGTCTTCCTGCGACATCCAATCTCTTGATGAGATGCTGGGGCACAAAACCTTGGTACACAGGTACAACATGCGTAACTCCGTCCCCGGTATCGCATACAACTCCTGATAACAAACCTTGAGCGTACAGCGTCAACATGGCTTGGATGCTGACATTGGCCGCAGCAAACTGATAGGTCTCAAACATACTCTCTACAATTTTCTTCCTGTTGTTCAAAGGATTTTGAGGGGGCTCAGTCAGCAAAATCTTGTTTTCAGCGGGGTTGATCTGCATCTTCTCCCAGAAAGTGTAGTTCCATAGCTCTGTCATGTCGTCCCAATTCTTGACGATACCATTCTCAACAGGATAACTGCACTCCAGACTGTGCCTGACCGGGAATGCCTCATCTCCAACCATGACATCCTTCAAAACCACTCCCTCAGCAACGGCCTCATCGGCGCGCAAAACGGGGCGTCCCACCATTGACGGGAAAATTGCTCTGGGGAAGTTCTCCCCCGCATATCCCACCTTAACGAATCCTGTGCCGTTGTCACCTGCAAAAAAGGAGGAGGAGTGAGTTGGGAGACAAGGAGATATGTGAAGGTCATGATAACATAGGCAGAAGAGCGCGATTTGTGGGACAGCAATATATAGGTGAAGACATTGGCCTGGGAGCATGTTTTCATTCACCCCTGCCAGCCCACTCGTCCACCCACAATCCCACAATCCTGGATCTGACTGAAAGCAATCTTCAGCGTCGTGGAGATTATCACTTACAAACAATTGAATTCATTCCACCCAGATCAACTGACATCGTTAAATGAACGCCTACGGCGGGTATTTGAAATAGAATTAAGTCAGCCTATTCCCCCTTAAATTGTGAGAAGATCTCTCTTCTCCTAAAAATTTCCCCTATTGATTTTTTGCTCGGATTTTTGTGTGATTTAAGCAAAGAGAAACGTGGACCACCTACTAAGGTGAATAATTGCGAGATCACGGAGTTTTTTGCCGAAAAAATCTTTGCAAAACTGTTGGTGGACATGAAGTAGAGATAGGTTTATGCACACAACAAACCCAACTGAGTGAGAAAAAAACACTGCTGCCCGATATCACGGTAGTGTATATTAGTGGTGAAAGGGGGGCTTGCTTGCACCAAGGACGAGTTTTTTATTCACAGCAATGGGTTTCCAGTAGAATTGTGATCAGAGGGCGCCACATTTTCCCAATAGTAAGTTGTGAATTACTCATCAACAGATAGTAAATTTTAATCCTTTGACCGTGCCGCCCAAAAGAAGGTCATGTTAGCCCACAAAAAGGTGTATCAAGTATTTTATTTTTATATATTATATTCCAAAAAGGTTTCAGATCCAGTCGTAGGAGGGTGTTTTAGATCTGGTTGTCTCCAAGAGGAACAACACCAGAGCCACTCCTAGGGACAATGTCAGTCTCAGCAAAGCCAGCGTTCTTGTTGAGCTTGGCGACCTGTTTTTTCAAGTTCTCGAGCTCCTCGGGCATGGAGTTGTAAGTGTCAACAAGGAGAGCGCGCCTGTTAAGCTTGGAGTAGAAGACCTCCCTTCCTCCCTGGTAATGCAGGAAGTAAAACAGCCTTCCAAGGAAAGCCAAAAGGCAGATGGTAACCATCCAGCCCAACAAATTGTATCCAATTCCTTCGCTCTCAAACAAGCTGCTGATCGCAAGCAGAACGAGGGGCAAGCAAACAAAGGTGGTAAAGATGTAGAAAAGAGGGAAGTACCTGGTCTTCCTGGTGCACCTTCCAAGCCACCTAGAAGCCTCAAGAGGGAGGGCGCGAATTTTCGGAATAGGGTATAGAATGAGGATACCAGTAATGTTGAAGAAGAGGTGAGCAAGTGCCACCTGGAGACTCTTGGGGCTATCAGAGACAAGACTAGCCAACAAAGCTGTGACAGTTGTACCCAAGTTGGCACCAAGAGTAAGAGGGAACATCTGGTGCAGAGGAATAACATCCATTCCGACCAAGGGGGTGAGGACGGAAGTGGTGATACTAGAACTCTGGACGAGAACGGTGACAGCGGCTCCCATGGCCATTGCAAGAAGGCCATGAACATCGGTGGCCTTTGTGATGACCTTGGCACTGGCACCAGAAAGAAGACTGGAGAGTGTCTTGACAAGACCATGAAGGCAAATGCACAAGAAGATGACGGAGAGGATCATGCAGACGAATCCGGTGGTCTCCTCTTGGGACTGGGTAGCGCCTTCTTGGAAGAAGAGGGGGCACTCGCCAGTCTTCTTGTCACAGCCAATGAGGCCAGTGTTGCAGTTGTCGTAGTTGACATCGACACCGAAGGTCTTGTTTCCGTAATCGTCCTCGGTGTAGCAAGAAGTAGGGTACTTCTCCTCGCAGGTCTCATCTCCGGAAGCAACCTTTTTGATCATCTTCGACGCAATCAGAACCTTGTTAGTAAGGGGAGAAACAAGCTTCTTGACAGGTCCCACCCATTTTTCTCCTTCTGAAACTTCATCGGGGGTCATGGCCTTGGTAAGGTGAAACAAGTAGCCGGTAACAGCCTCAACGGGGAGGAGGATGATAACGGCAAGAAAGTTGAACATATCGTGGACGGTGGCTCCAGCGAAGGCGCGCTCCAACTCATCACCATTTCCAAGGTGCCCCATAGAGACAATAGTGTTCGTGACGGAAGTACCAATGTTAGCACCCATGATCACAAAGATAGCAAGTTCAACGCCAATCACGTCGGGAACTAGACCAACGGTGATAGAAGTGGTGGTACTGGAAGACTGCATAAGGACAGTGGCAAGGATGCCAATGCAAAGTCCTGCAATGGGGTTATCGATGTCACCCATCAGGTTTCCGGCAGTGCAACCACCAATGATCTTAGCGGAGGTGCCGAGAAGTCCAAGAGAAAAGAGAAAGAAGTAGAGGAAGAAAAAGATCACCGTGAAGTGAAGGGCAATGTTTCCCCACTCCGGTCCGGTGTGAGAACAGCACTCCTTGCCAACATCACCCCAGGTAGCATCGGCCTCGTTGACCTTTTTTGTCTCGATTTCCATCTTTTGCTGTAATTGGATGATTTAGAAAGGGTTGAGGCGGTGTTAGATGCAAGTATGATGTTTTTTGTGGTGGTATCCTACAAGATTCAACGAGATTCTCCACACACCAACAACATGATAAGAAGCCTGTACAAGTATTCTAAGGTTTGAACGACGTTTTTAGGAGAAGGGAGACAAGTAGAGGGAAGAAAACGACTCGTCGAACTCTCAGAGATTGTTGAAATTCCTATGTGAGGTGCTAGGGGCCAACAAAAAACGGGAGGGACATGCGCTGACTACGGACAGCGTTAACCCACTTTATGGTTTTAAAGAATTAAAAAAATCTGCAATTACAGACGAAAACAGCAATATGAAGCGATTAGAGTGGTTAAATTTACCTGATTAGACATCTTGATGCTTTGATGTGATTTTGATTCCACTGGTCCGGCGGGGAACCTTCGAAGAACCTCAAAAAGAATCCCTCAAATGAATCTTCTCAAGGAAATTTAAAATAGGTATTTTTTAATGCTTGCGAGTCCATTTTCACATTCATAGATTACTAAAGGAAGAAATTTTGCCAATTTCTTTGACTCAATGTCTAGTCTCTTGTCCTCTTTCTATTGGATGTTGGTTCTTCTTCCTCAACTTAATTTTCCAATTTTTTCTCCTAATCTCACGATTGTACTACATTTTAATACCTGATATGACCAACAGCCAACCTCTTCTGGCAGAGGAAGGTAGGGTGAGCACGTCATCTGCCGATGGCCATGCTGAAGAACGGACTTCTCTTGCAAGCTCCTTTGGAACTTTTGCAACAATTTGTTGCACAATGTGTGGAACTGGCATACTTCAGATTCCGTATACACTTTCCCAAGGGGGGTTTGCTTCCCTCTTCATGGTTATTCTTGTCGGATATATGACCAACTGGACAGGGAAGCTGCTGGTTGAAGCACTTTACCTCCATCCCAACTCCAATATTGCCAGAATAATGTGCTACCCAGGCCTCGGTGAGGCTGCTTACGGTAAGAAAGGATGGTTGTGTGTTCAATGGTTCCATAAGTGGACGTTGTTTGGAGTTTGCACGATTTTTCTTATTATTGCTGCTAAGTTTCTAATGGAAGCAATTGGGGGGGCTGGGGAGGGACTCTTTGCTGATCAATTCAGCAACAATGAGGCTTTCTGGGTAAAGTTCTGGACTTTCATAACGGCTTTTCTCGTGCTCATGCCGGTTATCGCCTTCCGATCTATCGCGGACCTGCCAATCTTGTCTGCCTTTGGAATTTCTGCAACAGTCATAACTGTTTTGGTTGTGATCGTTTTCTCGGTGGACCTTTACCCCATCACTGCCGATTCTGACGTTCCAGGTGTTGATAATGATGATGATACGCCTTTTACTCCCCCTGACCATAAATTCCTCGATTTTGGCCTGCTTCCTAGCGCTTTCAGTGCTATCACACTTTCCTTTGGAGGGGCGGCAAACTTTCCCTCAATTGAGCGTACAATGCAGAAGCCCGGAGACTGGGGCAAGGTGCTTGACAGAGCTTTTCTTCTCTTGATATGCCTATACGTCTGCGTTGGAGCTATTGGATACAACACGTTTGGCTCGATGACTTACAGTCCCATCTTATGCAACCTTCCCCTGGACGATAGCTTCAAAGGTACTCTTGTGAAAATAACCAAGCTACTCGTTGCCTTCCATGTTATCTGTAGCTACCCGATTCTTATGAATACCCTCGTCACTGAGGTAGAGGACGTTATGGGAATAAAGAACAATTTGTGCCTGCGGTTTATTGAGAGGACATCGTTTGTCATGGCCACGGCTTTGATCGCCGGCTTCATGCCATATTTTCCCGAGTTTATGACTCTTGTTGGAGCAAGCTGCCTTACAATGATAGTTTTCGTTTTACCGGTTGTATTCAATTGGAAGCTAAAGAACGTCCGTCAAATAAAGATCAGTGGAGGCGAGAAAGTTTTTGGGTGTTGCACGATCTTAGTTGGGTTAGTTGGAGGTGTGATTGGCTGTGCGCAAGCCTTAAACGATATGATTGAAAAAATAAATACAGGAGCAGTTGAATGAACGAAAAGATGACGGAGAGAGCCTGAGTGTGTCAGCTTGTCCCTTTATTCAATCAAAAAAGTTCCGCTACTTAGTTTTGTTTCTCTTTTGCCCGCCACCGACCCGAAAGAACATTCCTATAGCCATTCCAAAGGCTTGGAGCCGGCTGATAGGTCCCTTGAAGTCCAAGATGTACTCGTTGCTCGCCTTCTTGCCGAACTGCATCAGTATTTCTTTCTCCGCTTCTCCGCTCAAACCACTCATATTCTTCGTGATGACGTAATTCTTACTGCTGGGGCAGACCACCCTCCCTCCGGTGTAGTGCAAAACCAGACTCTTCTTCACTTGGTCAAACTCCGGTTGAAGTTCTTTGAGGGGTATAAAAGACGTGAATGTCCCATTGTCGTTGTTGATATCGTTATAATGCTGCTGTAGTAGAGGGTGGCTCTTTTTGCTCGCTCGGTTGGCATTGAGGAATCCCCGGGGTTTGTCTCGCTCCCTTGGCCTTGCCCCTCCGACGGGAAGTGGCTCGTTCTCACCCTCGTCACTGAATTCACCAAAATAGCACCCGAAAGAGGCGGTAACAGATCTGATTTCGGAACCTGCAATGTCCTTGACATTCGTTTGGGCTTCTAGCAGGACGTACTCATCGGAAGTTGAGCAGCCAGAGTCGTTTTTACCGACATTACTGCCGAGATTCTTCTTTTCCCCTTTTTTGTCACCGACCATGCCCTTTTCGCCCAATTTACTAATGTCAATGATCAGTTTGAAAGAGGCTCCTTCATGACCACTGCCACTATCACCGCCATTAACTTCGACTCCGGTGATGTTCTCTACGCGGGCGAATGAAAGCTCTGGCACTTGCGATTCCGGAACAAAACCAATTGAGGAATATTGGCTTATGAAGAAGACATCTTTGGGACCCACTTTGACCCTCCTTGTAGCCAACAAAAAGGCGTCAGGTAATGATGGGTGGTTTGGAGAGTGATACAGGTGCATGACATCATCAGACGCAATGACTATCGAGTGCTCGCTCCACATTTTCGGGGGGAGAAGAAAATGACGCGAGATATGATATTGGGGAGAGATTTGCGGTTGCGTGAGAGGATTGAATTGCTCTATGCCATAGGGGAGCTCCCGACCTCTGAACATATTCAGTATCTCGGGGGGAAAGAGAATGGCGTAAAAGTCACTCTTCCAGCACCTCCAGACCTCTCTTAGATCGTACAGACCCCAATCGAGTACTGACCAACCTTCTCTCTTTTTCATCTTGCATCGGAGCTCAGAAGCGCTCATGCTCGACCACATGTTGTGCCCCATTTCTGACCATTGTACGCCAAATAACTCTTGGGCTGTAGCCGATTTAGTTTCCTTAGCCCCATCTGAACTATTACCATTTTTGGAGGCGAGTCGTTTTACCCTTGCTTCTATCTCTTCGCAGGCAATTTTTCCTTCTATCTCCAACTCGCATCTACCCTTTCCGACTATCCCCCCCCTCCTCAACAATGATATATCCCCCTCTGTGACTAAGGCCATTACACTCTTCTTTGATGAAGCCGAGGCCTCGCGTATCAGCTTTTCTCGAATAGACCTCCAAAGGAGCCTCTCGTTAAGAAAACGAAATCTCTCCACCAAACGTGCGGTCTTATCTAAGGCAAAAATACTATCCATACAACTGAGAAGATACAAATATGCTGAATTCTCAGCCGGATCACTCCGCTTCTCTTCTAAATCATTTGCCTTTCTTCCCAAATTCATTGAAAGCCCTCCGCCCCAAACATGGATTAAATATACGTAGCCCAGCCCCACCGTGCCCAGCAGTACTTCTAATGAGTGCCCCAACAACTCTCCTACTATCTCTGGTAGCAAACTTATTCCGCATACTCTGCGGACATTCCAGACATTCAAAACCGCTGCTGCAAATCCGATTATCGTCGGGCAGGAGATGCAAGCTCCGAGGATGTAAAAGGCATCAGCAAACATCAAAAGACTGCCGTCACCGCCATCGCTGAGAGACTTCCCGAGAAGGAGAAAGATTAAGGAGGTCAGAAAGATCAGAAAAGATATTGGGTTTGTTGCTTGGTGTATATTGACGTCAGTTATGAGGGAAATTGACACGGCATTGTTGTGTTGAGCTCGGAGGGTTTTTTCCTCGTCAGGCACACCTTTTAACTTGTCCTTTGACACCTCAGGGGAAAAGTGCAGACTGCCAAGAGTAGAGGAGATAACAGACGTCTCTAACGGACTAAAAACTTCCGATACTGACCTCCAACACGACGGACGCAGACACCTTTTGAGAATCTCTAGCTGTCTGAGATGGGGTGGAGGACAAGGTGAGAGAAGCGTCATGACAAATCGCCCAAAAGTAGAGGGAAAGAAGTGTGATAGGATGAGAGTGATTATGCAACTGTGGGTCACGACGTAAGCAAAAATTGCTATGGTGTTTGTAACATCAGTTGTGTCACCACTTGTAGGTATAATGCTGGCCCGGACAGAAAGTGAAGTGACGTGATAGAAAAGTATGCAAAAGGCCGAGAGGAAAGAGATAGGAAAGGGTCGGCTGGAGGATAGAGATTTGATCGTGGAAGCAATGATTGTATGCCAGGGGGGACACCATGAGCTAGAGTCTACACTGTCATAGCTGCCATTACTTTTGCTGCTACAATTGGCACTGCCACTGGTTTCGCCAAGGTGAGGGGGGAATAGAGAAGGTGGGCAGTTATTGGACTGATATATCAGCGGTGTGCGGGGCAGGAGATAGGGGTAGTATGGATCGAGGTCTTGGAGGTCAGGAGAGGATTGAGAGGCACTGGAAGGCCTGCTCAAGGTCATGATGAGATGAAGATATCCTTTTGTGGAGTGAGGAGGGAGCTATCTGAAAGGAGAAAGAAGGGATGGGGGGAAAGAAGATTTAGGTCCCAAATATGTTCTATTTCCATGAAAAATCGGGAGTCTCGGAGTTCGGAGTCTCCCAGCGCCGCCGCCGAGCCGAGGAATCTTCTACAAGAAACTGAACTGTTAATTACGCCGCAAAGGTATTTGAAACTCTTCGCAACGATGAGTCTTGCCCTCCTGGAGGTCAATGTCGATGCCTCTGCCCCTCTGCATACCCCATCAAAGTCCCTGCTTACCATCACTCTGGACTCGTCTGTCTGTTCTTCCTTCACCCTGGATGACCTCTTCTCAGACTATGCGCGGTGGTGTAACAAACCGGCTGATAATTTCGCCGCAAAGATTAAAAACTCCTCTTCAGAGGGAGTCTTTATTGCTGAGGGAGTGAATGAGGATGAGGTGGAAGCTATCTTGGCAAATCTCAAAAAACAAAGCTGGTGCAAATTTGCAAACTGTGCTAACGCGCATGGGAGCGTCAGGTGCCTCTATTTTTCCAAGTACTTTAGCGAGCTCCAGATAAAAGAAGTAGGGAGAAAGAGGGAGGAGAAGAGGAAGGAGAAAAGAGGTTTGGATGCTGTTTACGGGGGTGAGGAGAATGATGATGTTCTTATAGTAATGTCCCCTGAAACAACACACAGTGACAACTGCGGTGGTCAGGATAACTTTAGCAGCAGTGACGAACCCCCGCCTTTCCGACCCCCCCCAACACGCCGAAGGTCGTCCCTGAACCTGGGTTCCTCGGACACTCCCTCAGCCAGGGAAATCTTTGCAGCTGTTTCCTCTAAGTCATCAGTGAGCGAGAAGAGTGGAGACCCAGAAGATGACGTGATTAGGTTCGACGACGGCACCACCGAGTCGATGGTTGATGATCAAGGCGATGGCACTAGTGATGATTTCCATCGCGGCAGTGAGAGTAACATCAACAATGATGCAGACAGCAATATCAACAATGAAATCATCAACAGTGGTGAAATGACTAAAGAGGAGAGGGAAAGGGAATTCTTCCGAGCAAAGCAGAACGATACGGCAAAAAAGAAAAAAGAGCTTGAACAGAAGTTGGCGGTCATGGGAACTGAGGAGAGGGAAAAGTATGACAGGGAGGAAAAGGCCAAGAGTTTGCACCAAGATAAACAGGCGATGCACTTGAAGAGATTGGGGGCAGGTTTAAAGGCAAGGAAGAGTTTGATGCCGGGAGAAGCTGCAGGTGGGAGAGGGAGAGGGGGGAGAGGTGGAAGGGGGGGGAGGGCGGGACGGGCGAAACGACAAACAATGATGTTGTAGAAAAAAGCTTTATTGGTTTGTCTTTACTGCTTTGTGAAATAGCGAAAAGCCTTTGAAAAATTGTCGGTAGTTAGTTTTTCGTTTATAGTGTTATTAACATAGCAAAGAAAAAATCAATTCCTGCAACATTTCTTTTTCTTGGCCTGACTTCTGGACCACCTGACACGCTGAACGCTGAGCGCTGAGCGCTGAGCAAACCACACAGAACAAAAAAATTCTTGTAAGACCAACTTATACATTGATTTACTGATCGTTAACGGTATTATGTGAGTAATCAATTGAAAAGGGGTTCTGTGAATAGTGGGAAGTCAACTAACGCACAACACTCCTCTTTTCTTCTGTTCTCTTTAGATGTATTTCTTTCTCGTAGCCCTACTACTAGCGATCAGCTGTAATCAGCTGACTGCGGACCGTCAATCAATCGACAGCGTAAAAGTACATACACCTTTGGGATCAGTGGTCGGTGAGGTCATCGGGAACGTCAATGAGTTCAAAGGCATCCCATTTGGCGAGCCACCAGTAGGTGATCTTCGTTTTAGGTCCCCTCGGCCTGTGAAGCCTTGGAGTGAGGACCTTCTGCCAAGACGCGGTATCAAATGCCCTCAACTAGCTGTAGGTGGCCCTCTCAAAACATTCCAAGGATCAGAAGATTGCCTTTACCTGGATGTATTTGCGCCTAACGGCCTTTTAGAGAATGAGACTGTGCCAGTAATGGTGTACTTGTACGGCGGAGCTTTCGTAATGGGGGACTCAAGTCAAGAGAAGTGGTACGATGGCCACAACATTGCCTCTACACAAAGAGTAATTTTAGTAGTCCCGAACTACAGGGTTAACGCATTTGGGTTTTTGGCTACGCAGGAACTGAGAGACGAAGACGATGATGGCTCGACTGGAAACTATGGTATTCAAGACCAGCGACTTGCCTTACATTGGGTACAAGATAACATTGCCTCGTTTGGGGGGAACAAAGATAAAGTTACCATCTTCGGTCAGTCTGCGGGAGGAATGAGCGTTTGTACGCATTTTGCAAACAAGCACAACAGCGGTCTGTTCGAGGCAGCTGTGATGGAAAGTGGCTCTTGTGACAGCCCGGAATTTATCTTCCCCCTCGGCAAAGCCTTGGAGTTTGGTGAGCTCTACGCAAGCTTGCTAGGCTGTGGCGATGTAAATGGTGGTGAAAAATTGGCGTGCTTGCGGAAGATTGACACTGCAGACATTATGTGGGGCTTTGTTCGGGCGATTTTCGGGCCTGAGCCCCCTCCTGATTTCGAACCAGTCCTCGCCCCGCTCTTTGGGTTCGGGCCCGTTATTGATGGTACAGAGAAGGGTCTCCCGTTAATGCCCTATGAGAGTATTGTGAAGGGGGAACATAACGCCAACGTGCGATTCATCGCAGGAACTGTGGCCAATGAGGGGAGTATTTTCGTCCCAATGACAAAATTTATTGTTCCAGGTACTACTCTGCCACTAAAGGACGGTATGCAGAGCTTGGTCCTTCACCATGTTCTCGATGCGAGAATTGGAAAAGATGGTGTCGATGCGAATATTGGCACTCTCTTGGATGTTTATTACCCACTCAGCGAACTCAAAACTGTCGACAACCAAATGAGCAAGATTCTGCGTGATTACATTTTCACATGTGGCACAAGGCGAGTTCTTCGATGGACAGACAAGTGGAGTACAGACAAAAACATTCGGGGTTATTATTTCGATTATACAACTGATTGGGAGGACATGAAGATAGGGGGCTCTTACCATACTTCCGAGCTTTATTTTGTGTTCAACAACAGCTGGCCTACCGAAATTCATCATTTTAGCGAACGAGACGAAAATATTGTTGAGGTTGTCCAGGACTTTTGGGTTGGCTTTGCGCGAGACGATTCTGCCGCTTTGGATGCTTGGCCTAGATTTGGTCTGGACGAGCGCGACACGATAATTCATTTCGTGAAGGAGGGAGGAGTAGCTTGGAGTTACAAAGATGAATTCGGCGATGTTTGTGATTTCATGGACAGTCTCTTCGATGATTTCCCAATAGACAGATGAAGATGAGCAGAGAGACGAACATGAATAGAGAGACAACAGAAGAATTAGCGATTCGTTTAGGGGACAAATTTATGGCCACAGCTTTTCGTGTATTATTAATGTTACCAACTTCGTTGCGATTCTAGCTATCTTCGAGGGGGAAACTTAATTCCACCTCTTCTCCTGTCTTCCTCGCTGTTAGTCAAATTTACTGTCATGCCACCACTGCACTGCACCCCAAACAAACAAAACTCGCCCCACCTCCAACCGTCCGCCGTGCCCTACTGAACAGTTTACCAGTCCTCGTTGGCCATATCGAACACCTGATCCTCAGCGGCAACTCCGACACCGCTCTTGCTGTATTCTCCAACACGCTTCTCGAAGAAGTTGGTCTTTCCCTGAAGGCTGATCATTTCCATCCACTCGAAAGGGTTGGAAGTATTGTAGACCTTCTTCGCACCGAGGGCAGCAAGGAGGCGGTCGGCGCAGAATTCGATGTAAGTGCACATCATTTTGCTGTTCATTCCAATGAGCTCAACAGGCAAGGCATCGGACACAAATTCTTTTTCAATCTCTACCGCGTTGCAGATAATATCCTGGATGCGCTTTTCCGGAAGCTTATTCACAAGCTTGCTGTACATCAAGCAAGCAAAGTCGCAGTGGAGGCCCTCGTCACGGCTGATGAGCTCATTGGAGAAGGCAAGACCAGGCATGAGGCCACGCTTCTTCAGCCAGAAGACAGCACAGAACGAGCCTGAGAAGAAGATACCCTCAACGGCAGCGAAAGCGATGCAACGCTCCGCAAATGAAGCGTTCTCCGGCTGGGATTAGGGAAGTGTGAGTGACTTCTGAACTTGTGATATGAACATTGATTACTTATTTCTTCAGCTTTTACTTTTACTCACCTCGCACCACTGCAAAGCCCACTGGGCTTTCTTCTGCACCGCCGGGACGGTCTCAATTGCGTTCAAGAGGTGGTTCTTCTCCGCAACATCTTTCACGTACGTGTCAATCAACAAAGAGTAAGTCTCACTGTGGATATTCTCAACAGCTATCTGGAACCCATAAAAGCAGCGCCCCTCAGGGATGGTGACCTCAGTGGCAAAGTTAGACGCGAGATTCTCGTTCACAATGCCGTCAGAGGCGGCAAAGAAGGCAAGGACGTGAGAGACAAAGTGGCGCTCATTGTTAGTCAAAGTTGCCCAGTCCTTGCTGTCCTGGACAAGATCAATCTCCTCAGCAGTCCAGAAGGAGGCCTCAGCCTTCTTGTACATTTCCCAAACGTCCTGGTGCTGGATGGGGAACAGCACAAAACGACCAGGGTTCTCGGCAAGCATCGGCTCCACATGAGGGAATCCGGACTCCTCCAGCTTCTTGTGCTCGCTTTTTTGAACCTCAGGGGAGACGACATTAGCAGAGGCAGAGTTGCCAGCTGGAGTCATAGCTTCCCCGTAAGTTCTGTGTGAGTGTATGTTGAGATTGGGGGAGCCAGGTTAGTAAAATGAATATCAAGAGATCAGGAGGGGGGCTCTCACACAGAGCATGCGCTTTTCCGAGATTCTGCACATGCCCAGGAACGCATGATAAGATCATTTTTCGTTTTAAAAATAACCACTATCAGTAAGATACAGTGTAATGGAACCCCGGAAATCATTTTAATTCACTCAAAAAACCACAACATCCAAAAATAGCCTCGCCGCCAAAAGTCGTGTCACGCACCTTGCTGCAGTTTCAGGGGTAGCAGGCCTAATTGAGACGTCCGAAAAGGTCTTGATAACTTCCGCAACATTGTCATTGTTGGTGGGAGTGGAGATTTGGAACGTTGCCATATTGATTTCTCTGTGTTGTCGGTTTTGCTGTGGAGTGCGCGATTCCGAAAAGGAATTCAGTCACAATCTAATACATTCTATAATTGTGTCAAAATACTTGTTTTCTGTCTCTTCATAACATCAGTTTTCAGAAACGATAACTAATTTCTCCCCAAAAACTCGCGGCTTGGCGGAAAAGAAGAAGGACTTCATTGAGTCGGAAAATCCTACGCCCCAAGGACGTCCCCAATAAGTACATATAGACATGATTGCACGGAGCAGGCTATCTTTGAGGCGAATTGACTTCACACGCTCAAGAGATGTGGTGAAACAAACCCATTTCAACCTCTCTCCCCAGGCACGAGCTCGTTGTTCTGACTCAAAGAAATTCAGCACAGCCCCACCAGCGACATCAGCGACATCATCTACAGTGAGGTTTTCTTTGACCGGTTACTACAATCACTGTCTGGAAGCGTACCCACTGACGACAAAGTGCGTCTCCTCTGGTATTCTTTTGACCATCGCAGACTGCCTGTGCCAAAAGATAGAGCATGCCAAAAGTTCTGCCCACGAATTCTCGCTTGATGTGAAGGTGAGTTCATCAAGTGCTAATCTTGCTATTCGCTGCTGTTTACGCCGAAGCTAACCGAGATGGCAAAACATCTTTATTCTCCCACAACACAATTTGAACCACCACTCTCAACCTCAACAAATAAGCAGCGAGCATTCCGCTTCTCTCTGATGGGTGCTTTTTTCATTGCCCCTGCGACACATTATTGGTATGGCTACCTCAATAAAATCCTTCCCTTTACTTCTCGGTCGCCGACGGCGAAATTTTTTACCACAGCAAAACGAGTTGTTCTGGACCAGATTTTGTTTGCTCCCATTTTCATCCCTTCATTTTTTGCCACTCTGTCCACATTGGAGGGCAAGAGTATTGAGAAAACCTTAGGTAAGGTGCAGGCGGATACTTTCCCGACGTATTTGACGAATTTGGGCGTCTGGGTACCTGCGCAGTTGATCAATTTTAGCTTAGTGCCTTCGCGCTACCAGGTTTTGTTCAGCAATTTTGTCGGGTTTTTCTGGAATACCCATCTGTCATGGGTTGGAAATGACAACCAAGACGATGAATGATAATGTTGCATAAAAAAGGAAATATTTAATAGCTAAAGGCAACAATATTTCTACAAAATTATTCATTCGCCCATTCTGCCCGAAATCAAAATCCGAAAACCCTCAGCTTAATGACATCTTCGTCCTGGTCCGTGGCATGGAACTCGAATTTTCCCCTGCCCTTGATCACATCATGATCCCATTCTCCGACATAGGCGTTCCCATCCAAGTATTGAATCCTTCCCTTTCCGTGCTTAAGCCCCTTGTCGAAGTTACCGCTATAAATGACCCCAGCATTGCTTAAATAAACCCCATAACCATGTCGGATGTTATTCAAAAAAGCACCTTCGTACTGGCTTCCATCTGCCCAGACATATATGCCTGTTCCAGTCATTCTTTCCTTCTTGAAGTCTCCCTTGTAGAAACTACCGTCTTTGAATTTTAATATGCCCTTGCCATGCCTCAAGCCCTTGTACCAGCTGCCCTCATAAACGAGCCCATCCTGGGCACGATAGACATACTTCCCTAGCCCGTGCTTCTTGCCGTGCTTCCACTGACCATCGTACATTTCCTCCAGCAATGTGCCGGGCATATATGTCATGCGCCCCTTCCCGTGAATCCCATCATCGACGAACTCCCCGTCGTAAATGTTGCCGTCCTTGTACTTAAAAATGCCCCTGCCGTTTTTCTTGTTGTTGCTCCACAATCCTGAGTAGGTATGTCCACCGGCGTACACCATCTCTCCCATGCCCTCAAGCTTGTCGTCCTTAAATTGCCCGCTAAATTTGTTGCCAGTTGGCCAGATAAAGACCCCTTTACCGTGTTTCAAATTTTTCTTGAAATTTCCTGCATATTTGGCCCCGGTCTGAAATTCGAATACCCCTTTCCCATCAATGTCATTATCCACCCAGTAGCCATCATATTTGCTGCCATTTCTCCACAAATAACACCCCTTTCCGTTCCTCTTGTCGTTTTTCCAAGCCCCTAAAAAAACATTTTCAGTGTCCTTGTACCTGTAAACCCCGTGTCCATCAGCCTTATCGCTGTGGAAACTACCGTCGTAAAAATCGCCGTTTGGAAAATAATAACGTCCCAGTCCATGTTTTTTGCTTCTCCTCCACTGTCCAGCATATGCCGCATTGTCGGGAGTAACAAACACGCCAAATCCGTCGTGAAAGCCATCACTCCAATAACCACTATACTTGCACTTATTTGGGTAGATGCATACACCTTTCCCATTCCTCTTGTTGTCAGCAAAATATCCTTTGTACTTCTCCCCCGTAGCATACACAATCACACCCAATCCGACTGCAAATCCTCCTTCGCTGTAACCCATAAATACATCTCCGTTGGCTTTCCTAAATACTCCTATCCCGTGATACTTGCCGTTGGCGAATCCACCCTCGTAACAATCTCCATTGGCACTGCTGAGTCTCCCCACGCCATGCATCTTCCCAAATTCCCACTCCCCCTCGTACTTTTCCCCATTTGGATGTTCCAGTATCCCCCAGCCATGTCTATGGCCCCCCAGCCAGGTACCAATGTACTCTTTGCTTCCGTCCGCAGAGCGCCAGATCCCACTCCCTTCTCTGATCCCGTCTTTCAAATCCCCGATGTATACATCCCCGGAATCCCACTCTATGACCCCGTAGCCCTGAAATACTTCGTCCTCGACAAATCCATCGATCGTCATTCCCGAAGCAGATTCTTTGTGTCTGAGACCATTCCGTTTCGGGTAGATCTTACGGATGATTTCGTTTGTTGAGGGACGGACATAGGGGTGGTACAAGGGACATTTTTTGCCAGCTTTACAAGAGCCAGTAAGTAATGCGTTATAGCATACCTTGACAAAGAACATATCCCTCTTTCCCTTTCCTTCTACTGGAAACAATTCGGCTTCGTCTCTAAGACCTGGGTGAGCCCTAGGACAAGTCGTTTTGGTACATGTCCCTTTTCGGAATTTACGGCACACCGTCAAAAATTGTTCACTGCAGTTGTACACATCTTCTTTGCACTTTGCGATGTCGGTTTTTAGCTCAGGCTCGTCCTTAGTTTGATCGCCCATCATTCCGGGGCTAGACGTGATGATTGCGCCAGCTGCAGCTGCGTTGTGGGGCACCAAGGCGCCATTAGCATTTCTGCTGTCCAGCTGGGTCTTAAATTCGTTGCCATAGCTGCCAACACCGTTGCCGCCACCACCGCTGCCGCCATTCCCACCACTTCCGCCTCCGGCACCATCTTGAACGGTACCACTGTTCCCTCCTCCAATTGCCGGTAGTTTTTCACCAGCGAGCTCTTTCTGCCTCTTCAGCTCACGTTGCTTCTGAGCGAATTTTTCTTCCTTCCTTATCTCCAACTGCTCAGTGAACTTCTCGATACCTGCATCGGGGCCTAGCACCGGTAAACCACCACTGAACCCAACTTGTGTATCGTCGTCGTCAGCATCGTTTTCGTCGCTGTCACGGTCAGTTTCATCCTCCTCTCCATCCTCGCTGAATAATCTGGGATTATTCAGGCGAAACAGTACCTTGGCAACATCATTTTTCATCTTGCTGACAAGATTCTCTCCATCAGGGCCCAAAGTGTTGTCACATACGTAGCACTTCGGGTAGGTGAGCCCGGTATTAAAGGTCTCGCAACCGGGGCAAGTCCACGAATGTTGCTCAATCCTGTGCGTGTTGTATTCTCGGCGTGTTTTGAAACGCATGCAACATTTGTTATTGCTCCTCGCCTGGGACAGGTGTGGGTACGTGACAGGCTCCCACACGCAAGTTAACTTATCGGTGAACTCTTTCGGGGGGTCCCAGCAGGAATTCGGTATACCATTGTTTGCCTCCTCTTTATTGTAATACCAGAACGTATTCGTCAGCGGATCAAACATTTCAGCCCAAGACTTCACACTGTCAACCTCCCGTGATCGCTTCCTCATCAAGTTGAGAGCATACAGAGAAGGGACAACGCGGAGCAATTTCCAGCGAGCCTTTGGAGAGATGCGGAAAAGAACGAGAGAGCCGGGGGAAGACGTTAGATGGTGGGGAGTGTCAAACTGAATGAAAAAATCCACTTACCTCCCTGGCCCTCTTTCTACCTTGCGCACCCCTGGTCCACTTTTGGAAAATAGTCGCCGCATGGTGCATCTCTCGCAGCTCCGCAGCCTCGATTCGGGCAAGCTTGCCCCTGACCAGGGCCTCAATCCTACTCGCGGCTTTGTTCTGACGCTCCTCTTCATCCTTCTCCTTCTTTGCTAGTGCAGCGTTCAATGCCTCCTCCCTCTCCCTGATCCACCTCGCGTTGTTCTCCGTACGTTCCTCCGCCCGCTGCTCCTCGAAATGACGGTCCAGAACGGCCTTCATTCTTCGCTAAGGAATGAGGCAGAAATGCTGGGATAAGAAAGAAGCCGCTGCGCAAGGAGTTGGTTGCTCCCGGTAATTATTACTCAAATCATTGTATTTAGATAATAAACCCAACCAGCGGTATTCAAATGAGTTGTTATAGCGATTGGTGACGTTTCAAAGTCTAAGTCGTAATTCCTGAATCCCTGGAATTTCTCTTGATCTGGTCGTTGGGCTTTCCGCAAAAATTTGCATTTCCAACACTCATTAACGAGAATTGGAGTTTTTTTTTGGTAAGAACGTGATTACTATCTATGTACTAGGCCATATATCGCGGATTCTTTTTCGTCCCACCTCTTCTTTCTCGGTATTCTGTTCGAACCTCTCTCTTTCTCTCTTTTCTCCTGCGTCCCCCTTTCTCACACCTTGTAAATTTTTCTACCTCACAGTGTCGTCCAACGCTATGGCTACTCGAAGAGCTCTGTCTGACAAAACTAATCAGTCTGAGTCGTCCTCTTCAGCAACTCTGGGAAAGAGCGATCGTTCCAAGTTGCTTGCAGAATGGAAGGCGAAGAAGAAGCAGCAGCAGCAGGGGCAGCAGAACGCGTCTGGTGCCGATGCTGGTTCTAGTGGAGGTTCAACGCTAGGCGCGGGGTCGTCGGCGCTTGCGAAGAGGGGGCGGGGTCTTTTGGGCCTTTCCGGGGGGGTTAGGCGTAACGTCACTAAGGATGAAGAGGGAACAAACAAACGCCAGCGTACGATGAGTGGTTCTCGCAGCAATGGCGGAAACGGCAATGACGATGATGCCGGTCGCTCCCAGCGCTTCCAGTCGTTGGCCGCCAAGGCAAAGAGTTTTGGTTCGAGCAGCCGAGGTGTAAGACAAAGCACTCCAAAAAAAGAGAAGAATGAGATGTCAAATAGCGGACCACGGACACTGGAGCAGATCAACAGTCAATACGCGAACCAACCTCCTACACCTCCTGCCGCGACCTCGATGAAGAAGACTATTTCCTTTTCCAGCAAGACACCTGAGCAACTGGGATCACATATGAGTAAGTCTTATACCTGCAACAGTGGGTCTCTACCTTGTTTTGTTTGTGCGAACTCTTTCTCACAACATTCTTCTAACAAACTATTTTTCTGCGCAGAACCCAAAAAGACCTCTTTTTCAGACAGCAATGACTCCGCACACAGTGTCGACTCAACCTCCAACAGCTTAAGCCAAGATTCCAACTCCAACTACAGCAACACTGACACTGCAGCCCACAAAATTAACATCAACGACGAGGAAGATGACAGCCACCTCCTTGCCGTTACCGAGGAGGACCTTGATACTACGGGAGATGTATCCAGCAAAGTCATTGGCTTGAAGTCCCGGCTATCAGCGATGTCCAAGAAGATCACCAAGCTCGAGGAGGAAAAGATGGCGCTTAGCATGGCAAAAGCTCCGCTGGAAGCGAGGTTTCGACAGCGCGAAGACCAATTTAAGAAAGAGACAGATGCTCTCAAGAAAGAAATAAGGTGAGCGTAGAAGTGTCATTCTATCTTTGAAGCGGGCGTGCCCCTAGCTTTCAAAAACTTTGTTGTACCTTTCATGGCTCACAATGTTGCATTTTGTCGTATTTACCACAGCTCGCTCAAACAACAGATCACGATGGCGGACGAGAAGTTCCGACACCTTCAACTTCAGAAAGATAAAGCGGATGAAGAAAACACTAAGCTAACCTTGGAAAATCGAAAAATGGGCGGCGCTGTTGGAAAGGAGGAGAGGGAGAACAAGGAAAACCAAAGCAGCGATGGCTGGGCACGCCAGCTACAGAATGACCGCGATGTGGCGGATCTTAAAGAGAAGGTGAGTCTGATGAGCAATGCTTAACTAGTAGGCTGTTCATCACGAGTGGTAGAGTACGAACATTGCTGGTGATAATCTGCTCCCTACGGGTGATGGGTTCCTACCTAACTCACCTATGACCCTGTGTCGGCTAACCCTTCCCTTATCGCAAAACATCCACGCACATACACACAAAACAGCTTAAAAATGCTGAAGATGAGATTGATGGTCTCAAACTGGATAAGGTATCGCTGGAGAGTGACGTGCAGGCAACCGCGATGGAGTTGGAACGGATGGAGAAGCGTTTTGGCGATATGAAGGCCCAAAGCGATGGCATTGAGGAAGCCAGGAACGCGGCACGCGACGCTGAGATCCGCCTGGATGCACTCACAAAGGAGCATGTTGCAACATCCGCTATGTTGAACGCCACCTCATCCGACCTGGCAGCGACCAAATCCTCGGCTGACGCTGCAATGAAGGAGGCGGAGAATGCCTGGAAGGAGCAGGAGAAGCAGCTCCGGTTCGAAATCTCCGTTATGAAGAGTCGCGGTGGGAATGTAAGTGAAGATGACCTCAAGATGTCTGATGACGTTGAAGATGAGGCTGTGCTACGCGCTCGTATTGAGGAGAGGGATAGAAAAATTGCAGAGCTTGAGGCGGACCTCTCGAAGGGGGAGCAGATTCGCCGCAAAATGCACAATCGTATCCAAGAGCTGCGAGGGAACATTCGCGTCTTTGTACGAACGCGACCTTTCTTGCCGGGGGATGGCAACGAGACTGAGTCTGCTATCAACGTATCTCCCGACGGTGAAACCCTTGAGGTCTTTGACAAGAGCGGGAAGGCAAACAGCAATTTCAACTTTGACAAGGTGTTTGGCCAGTCTACCGGACAGGACAAGGTCTTCGAGGAGGTCTCTGAATTTGTTCAGTCTGCCCTTGATGGGTATCATGTGTGCTTGTTCAGTTATGGGCAAACGGGTAGCGGCAAGACGCACACTATGCAAGGTAGTGGAAGCGGTCAGATGAGAGGAATTATTCCCCGTGCTGTGGAGCAGATCCTGCAGCAAGCCAAGCATCTCCAGAATCAGAACTGGACTTACCGGATGACGGCGAGTTTCTTAGAGATTTACAACGAAGAGTTGAAAGATCTCTTGATTAATGTCGACGGGAGCGGAAATGCTATCAATACTACTAAAAAGGCCGTGGACAATAACAAGAAGATCGCCAAGCTGGCCATCAAGCGCGATGCTGACGGCAAGTCCTTTGTGGACAACCTCAATGCCGTCAACATTGATACCACAGACATCCAGATGGGAATGCAGCAGCTTGACAGTGTCATGCAGTCTGCTGCACGGTCGCGCAGTGTCGCATGTACCAACATGAATGCCCAAAGCTCCCGGAGTCACAGTGTATTTATGCTCCACTTGTATGGACACAACAGTGAAACTGGAACTGTCATGCAGGGGGCATTGAACCTGTGCGATTTAGCTGGTTCAGAGCGCCTTGACAGGAGCGGAGCCGGAGCAGATGCCAAGAGACTCAAAGAGACCCAGGCCATCAACAAGTCGCTGAGCTGTCTTGGTGACGTTTTCAGCAGCTTGGCGAGTGGCTCTTCCCACGTCCCCTATCGCAATAGCAAACTCACTTACTTGCTCCAAGACTGTCTATCTGGTGACGGCAAAGCACTTATGTTTGTTAACCTCAGTCCAACTATGCTCTCCAGCCATGAGAGTCTGTGCAGTTTGAGGTTTGCCCAGAGGGTCAGCCAGGTCGAGCTCGGGAAGCCCACCAAGAATGTCCAGTACAGTATGAGCAACGGGAACGGAAACGGAAACGGAAGTAGTGGTGGTATGGGTGGAACACGGGGAAGGCGATAAATACGCAAGATAACTTGACGACAATCACAATGACGCAAGGTACCTTGACGACAATAGCAATGACAAAATGACAAAAAAGACCTCAATGGCAATACCACACTGGTGGATTAAATTGTATGATAGCACACGAAAGGGAAATTTTTAACAACCAGCAAACTTCGTCTTAATCTACTGTCTAATGCAATTAATTCTTCGGTCACCTCGCTGTAGCCAGCCACATTCCACAGAAAGCATCATTCCTTAGCCCCTGGCCTCTTGCATCCTTATTCTTTGTCACTTAAATTTTTCTCTGGGAATATTCGTACATTTTTATTCATTCGCCAACACTACCGTGAGCGCTTTGTCGTCGTCGGGGGCACCCTCGCAAACTTCTGTTTCGCCATCGGTTTCCACACTTGATTGGAGCCAGGCCTTGAATTTGATGAACAATTTGTCCATCTTTTCCCGGTGATAGAGATTTTCGTCATTATCGTCCTCCTTTGTAAGCTCTGTCGATATCTTGCCTTTAAACTTTGATCTCCTGTTCCAGCTTCGCTTGCTTTCACTCTTGTTGTGTGGCCAGTGGACCACCCAAGCATGGCCAACTACTGAAAAAGAATACCCTAGTCTTCTTAAATGCAAGATGTGCTGAATCTTATTCTTCCCGTAGCCGCTGAACTGTTCCTGGTAAGGGGGGAGGCTTTGACAGTGTCGTAGAATCACGTAGGGCTCGTAGCGGTTGCTTTTCATGCACTCTATGTGTCTGACACTAGACTTTTTAAGACTATACCACCTTCTCACATCGGTGGTCCCATGAGCCGCCTGAATATGGAAGTCAAAGGTAGCCACCTTGTCGGTTTTGATGAGTTTGAAAAGTTCTGCTCGCGTCTTTGGCATCATCTTTAACAGCTTGTCACTGCAATCCACATCTTTATTTACGTCACACAGCCAATTAAGCTGGAACGCTGGGATCACGTACGCTTTCCTTTCCCCTCCTTCTCGACCTAGTTCCTCCTTCATCGTGTGAAAGTGCAAAATTTCGTGAAGAGCAGAAGCAGGCCAGAAATCAATATCGATGTATAAATAGTGAGAGGTTTTAACATTCTGTATGGCCGCATTCCGCATTTTGTTGATGGGGTACTGATCAGGAGATCTTTTTGTTTTGAAATAAACCAGATCGATCCGATCAACGCACTTTCCGTGATCGATTTTGGTCAATTCATCCCATAAAGACTCTAAAGGCTCAAAGTGCGAGGCGATGGAGACAGAGATCTTCCCTGGCCACCTTTTGCAGTACTCCCTGATCATCCACATCCTGTTTTCAGTTGTTTGAGTCACCAGAGTCACTTCTACATCCTCAGGTTCCAAGGCATTGTTACAGCTGTCTATGCCATTGTCCTTGTCGTTGTGACTGCTGCTCATTTCAATAGTTTTCTTGAAGTCTTTTGAATCCAAGCCAACGTAGACATTTTCGGTGGGGTAGTGGATAACCTTGGAAGGGACTG
>Ga0115556_1000050_pt1 | contig 66260 bp, 50 predicted proteins | sample COGITO_mtgs_1104_5_FD_87282 | JGI IMG/M metagenome (GOLD analysis project Ga0115556, IMG submission 87282) | Pelagic marine microbial communities from North Sea - COGITO_mtgs_110414 | ecosystem: Environmental > Aquatic > Marine > Epipelagic | place: Germany:Helgoland, sampling site Kabeltonne... | reverse complement strand
CAACAGCAACAGCAACAGCAACAGCAACAGCAACAGCAACAGCAACAGCAACAGCAACAGCATCAGCAACAGCAACAGCAACAGCAATAATTTCTCAGAAACGCCCACTCCAAAACCGCCCGCAATGTCACTTTCTGAGAGAATGGCTGAGAAACGCAACAAAATGATGGCAGAGGAGATGGCACTTATGAAAAGAATGAATGAGATGGGGCTCAAATAATTTAAGTAGAAAAATGTTTGGAGATCTTTGAGCAGATTACAAGTCGTCAAGAACTAGCGGGTGAGCAGATTACAACTCGACTTTTCAGGTAGTGAACTAAAACCCTTATTGGCCCAAAAAAAGCTAATTTTTTCATTGCTCATTTCCTACTACTCCTGCATTCGTTAAACTTCCTCTCCTCCCTCAAATAGCGCTTTTGCGAGCTCAAAGGCCTCCTTTTTCACCTTCTTCTTCTTCTCTTTCCTCTCCTTTTTCTCCTGTGCTGTACAATTCTCCAAATCTATATCCTCCCCATCCCCACCAACCAACTTGACCCAATGCAGCTTCGTTCTCGCGAAATACTCGCTAAGAGTCTCCACCTCATTTATTCTCTCCAGGTTCGTGTCGGTGCCGTCAACAGATTCCCTCACCGCCTTGTCACCTCCCCTCGCGCTGCCACTTACACTGCCGCTGCACTCACTCTCGCTTCTATCCCCGATCCACACCTGCTGGTGGCTCGTGTCCTCTCTAAGGCAGCCCCACCCCTCATCCCTCCTTTTCTTTAGGTCAAGAATCCAAACATCGTCAAGGGAAACCTCGCGGTCCCCGATCTCCAGCAGACCGCCGTAGAGAATGATGGTTGACTTTGTTAGCATCAAAGAAGAAGCATTGATACGGGGGAGGGGAGAAGTGCGTTTAGAAGGAGTTTGAAGGTGAATATGCTGGGAATTGGGAGTGGGAGGGGGTTGTTGAAGTTGCTGCTGCTGCTGCTGCTGCTGCTGCTGCTGCTGCTGCTGCTGCTGCTTCGTGAGTGGAGGAGACGGCAATTGGTCGTCTCCTTCGTCTTTCTCTTCTTCTTCCTCCTCCTCGCTACTTTCTTCTTCTTCTCCCTCCTCCATATCTCCGTCGCCCGCTCCAATTGGTGCCTCGGCAATAGCAGCTATCTGTGCCGCTTCCAGTTCCGTGGGTGCCACAATGCTATCGTCAGTGAAACCCAAACCACGGAGATCGTCAATGGTAAAGCCGGAAAAGGCGTCCATTCCACCTTCGTCGCCATCACCGCCTTCGTCGCCATCACCGCCTTCGTCGCCATCACCGCCTTCGTCGCCACTGGAATCTTCCCTGTTGTCTTTGTCGCCTTTTTCATCGCCTTCAAGGTCCTCTACGGTCGCTGCGCTGACGTCTTCCAATTTTTTCTCCTTCTTCCTCCTTCTCTTCTTCTTTTTTCCCTCCTCGGCCTCTCCCTCCCCCATATTTCCGCCACTTCCGTCCCCTCCAACTTCTAGTCCCTTCCACTTGTTCCTTCCCCTGTCGAACGACACGAGGCCGTCATAGAAGACACTCCTAACGACTTCGTTCTCTCCCTCTTTGTCCTTCACCCCCCCAAAGCCGATGATCCTCTCTGTGACTCCGGATCCTCCCCCCGCAATGAGAGCGGCGGCGTAGCTCACCCCGGCCCGCGCCGGCGACGAAGCGGACTTCGGAAGTCTAGTCCAGACGGGGGCCTCGGACGATAAGAGAGGCATTAGGTCGAGGGTCCATACGTCCGTGTGGATCTTCCCCTCCTTCAGTGCCTTCCTGCGCTTCTTGAGATCTTGGTTTTCGGAGTCTGCCTTATCAGAGATGTCGCTGCTGCCGACACTGCCCTCCCTCTTGAGCTTCGAGAAACCTCCCATGAGGACGACCTCGTCTCCTCTCAAGACGAATCCGAATCCAGAGCGGGGAGAGGGCTTCTCGGCAAATTTAGAAAAGGAAATCTTGGACCATTTAAGAGTAGATAAAGACGCAGTCGCAACATCAGAGTCGTCCTTTTTCTTCTTCTTCCCTTTTTTCTTGTCCCCTTTTCCGCCTTCCTTGGTTTCTCTCCTCTCTGTCTCTGCCTCGTTCTCGTCATTGCCCTTATCACCATTGTCCCCCCTTCCCCTTCCCCTCCCTCCTTTCAAATCAAGAACCCAAAGATCGTCGTAGAATTTGCTGTCAGTCTCCGTCTCGTAGAAACCCCCAAAAAGAACAAGGAAACCCCTCCAAGCAACCATCCGGTGTCCGCTCCTCCTCCCTGGGGGGGGTCCAGTTTCCACTTGCCTCCATGACAAAGATGAAAAAGAGTAGGACCACAGGTCGTTGTAATGTAAATACGACGATGTGGCAGTATTGTGGCACTCTCCACCAAACATGTACATCAAATCACCACTCATTACACACTGATGGCTACACCGAGGTGGCGGCTCTAGCTTTCTCTGAGGTAATTTGTGCCACAATCCCTTCAACCCCTCGCCGCCGCTGCCGCTGCCGCCGCTGCCGCCGCACCTGCTCTGTCCACTTTCCGTGGGAACAATCTTGAGTACGTAAATATCCGAGTTAGTGCCGATGCGCACCCCGTCTGTGTACTCTCCTCCAAAGGTGCAGACAAGGGGAAGAGAAGAGGGGGGCCCAGGGAGGGAGGGGATAGGGACAGGCACCACAGTAAGGGAGGAGTTGCTGGATGGCGACGGCGCAATGGGTAGAATTTTGCCGCTATTGTCAGCATCTTCATCACCGCCAGCGAACTCAGAAAAGACGGCGTCGTCAGGATCGACTACCGCGCAGGCGACCCCCCCGCCCTCTCCTCCGGCACTCTTCTCCTCCCCGTTGCGTCTCGCCTCCTTTCGGGATTTCTTCGTTAAAAGTTTGGCCGCTTTCTCTTGCTGTCGCAGCTCCTTCGCAGCTGCTTTCTCCTGCTCTTTCTTCTTGTTCTTTCCCATTGTGATAGCGCTTCTAAATCTTGTTTTCAATCTTTCCCAAGGAATTGGAATCAGGTAACAGTCCGTATATTTCTACGATTTATGCTGTTTTGTAAATTAATTGAATGGGTGGAGAAGAAAGTGGTGAGGCGGAAATTCAGTAGAAGCCATTTTCTGCGTTTTGGCCCTTCATCATCACCGCATTCTCTTTTTCATCCTCTTACTCTCCTTTTTTTCTCTCTCCCTCCCTCGTTTGCTTCAACTAAAGTCTTCCAAAAGTCAAAACCCGTTCAAAACCATGCCTCTGCGGAGCGTGATGTCACTGACTTTTTTTGTTGCTCTCCTCCCCCTCCTGCTTCTCCCATCGTCGTCATTTTCCCCCACCCCTACTGCTTTTACAAGGCGGCTGTCCAGAGCTGGTGTAAGCGATCGTCGGCTCCTAACTTCCATCTCCTCCTTACCGACAGCGGAGACATTTTCTCTGGAGAAATTCCTCCTAGAGTCAAAGGTAACTGTGGAGGAAGCGCTGCAAAGATCCCTACCCCCTCCGATCCCGCCATTCAGTGAGTAAATGCAATTTTATCTGGCGAAAAAAAATCTCCCTGAGCGCTCAAAATGCATCCGCCCTGCTCTGCTCTGCTATCCAAGCAAATCGACAACTAATTAATTTACCAATAACAAATCACAGATTCAAAGATAACTGAATCGATGTACTATTCGCTTCTAGCTGGCGGGAAGAGAATTCGGCCGATTCTTGCGCTCGCGACTTACGATATGATTACCAAAAACGGTGGTGACCTCAGCTCGATAATGCCGACAGCTTGTGCCCTAGAGATGATCCACACTATGTCCCTGATCCATGACGACCTTCCCTCGATGGACGACGACTCTCTTCGGAGAGGAAAGCCGACTAATCATGTACTCTACGGGGAGGACGTCGCCATTCTGGCTGGTGATGCGCTCTTGAGCTACGCCTTTGAGCATGTCGCCAAGGAGACCAAGGGTGTGGAGCCTGAGAAGGTTCTAAAGGTTGTCGGGGTTCTAGGAGAGGCGGTGGGACCAAGGGGGCTCGCTGGTGGACAGGTTCTCGATCTTGACTGCGAAAAAAAGGTGAGAGTGAGGAATAAATGAGCGAAAGCTCTAAAATCAGAGCTCAAAATGTTGTACTAACTTTTACGAAATTCTGTCTCCACCCGGCTTCTCGCACCCCGGCGCTTTTTACCACCAATAGACGGACGTTACTCTTAAAGAATTGCAGTGGATTCACACACACAAGACAGCGACTCTCCTGGAGGTGTCCTGCAGCTGCGGAGGGATTCTGGGGGGAGCTAGCGAGAGAGAAGTGGCGGCGCTGACAAAGTTTGCAAGAGGTGTGGGCCTGGCGTTCCAAGTCGCAGACGATATCTTGGACTGCACTGCGAGCTCAGAAGAGCTAGGTAAAACGGCGGGAAAGGATCAGGAGGTGGACAAGACGACGTATGTGAAATTGCTGGGTTTGGAAGGCGCTAGGAAGGAGGCAACACGCCTGGCTGACGAAGCGAAGGGTGCTCTCATTGAGGAGTTCGGGGAGGAAAGGTCAAAGGTCTTGCTGGCAATTGCTGATTTTGTCGTTGTTAGGAAGAATTAGCGCGTTTAGTAATGAAATGTGGAAGAAAAATGCTGAATGAAGGTAAATGCGCTGAAATGCGCTATTCTAAACGCAGAACCCGCTTTTATTGCTGCAATTATTATTCCCTGTTTTCCCATTAGTCAGTACGCACCGTTTACACCGCACACGCCCTACCCCTTCGTTAGTCACACATGTCGCTGTCTTTTCATCTCTTGGATCGCCTGATATTGACGGTTTCCTATTCCACCCCTCGGCTTCTCCTCGTCTTTATCCTCCAAGCTACGGAGCTCTAAATCAGCCTCCTTCCTTCGCATTATCAGTAGTGCATCCAGAACACTGCTCTCCTTGGAATCAGACGACGTTTTCACGGGGCTTACGGGCTTTGCCTTTTTTTTAGTCTCCTGCTTTTCTGTCATATTGAGCGTTCGTTTCCGAATCGAAGTGAGGGTGAAACTGGCATGGAAGTCATCATTGTCTTCTCCTCCACTTCCATCGCTACCACATTCCGAGCCGGATAAGGCCTCCTCCACAAGGCTTGGAAAGCTCATCGCGCTCCCAGGAGACACTTCCGCCGGCAAGAAGGTAGGGTTGCTGCCAGGAATGATTTCCATTCGCTTTGCAGACGGCCGACGAAGGCGTTGTGGCCTGTTGTTGTACTTGCTGCTTCCACTGCTACTGTTGATACAGTTAATAAAATTTTCGGTGTCACTGCTCTCATTGCTGATGCAATATACTTTTGTTTGGTAACTAGCGGGAGATGGCAGACCCCAGGGGAATGAAACGACGCCGCGTGTGATGTGCGAATTATTTTGGGTTTGTGCCGTTGGATTGGAGTGGATCTGTGGATTGGAGTGGCTCTCATTGCGGTGATAAGGAATTGACTCTTCGTCGCCCTCGTAGTCTTTAGTCGGAGACGGTGTTGCCGTCCTCTTATTGTTCTTCGAAAAGAAATGTCGTTGGGAAGCCAGTGCGAGCGAAACACTTACATCGTCTTCGGCACTCAAAGACGAAGAGAGCAATTGATGATTCTTTTTCTTGTTCTGCTTTGTGCTTCGGAGGAGCCGCCGACGGGCAGAGTTAAAGTGGTTCTTGACAGCATTATCAGTTCGTCCAGGGAGCAGCTCTGCAATTTTCGCCCACTTATTTCCGTAAGTAATCTGAGCCTCAATGAGAATCGCTTCCTCAGCTGGAGTCCAAGGACCCTTTGAAATAGCAGGATCTATCTGATTGTGCCAGCGTTCGCGGCACTGTTTGCCAGTACGATTTGGAAGGCCCGCAGCTATAGTTCCCCAGCTGTATTTGCGTTAAGAGTGTTAGGGTGAATGTTTTGAGAAACTCAACTGCGAAATCAAAAACTCCTCACCTTTTGGTTCCGTAAACTTTTACCTATAATGTTTAAAAGTGAGCATGGATAGGTTACCAGAAATATTTTGTGGTAGCATGAGCAAAGAAACGCGCAAATTTTGTTAATTTGTGATGTGTTCTGCATTTCTAAAAGTCCGCCGATTGTTCTTTGAGTTATCAAATTTAAGGGCACTCACCCGTTCTAGCATTAATTGGTCTTCGTGTCGTTGCCATTTGAGTATTTTCGGCGCCATTGGTGGCCTTTTTTTTCTTTGAAGAAGTGAGTGTGGTTGTAATTCCCATGTGCATGTCCTCAACTCCAAGGAAAAACTCAAAAAAAATAAAAAAACAAAAAACAGAAGATAGGGTGAAAAAAACCAAACTGTGAAAAAAAATTGTCAAAAAAAACAAACAAACCACTCACAAATATGTCGCACTTTTTTTCATACCCTATATATCATCTTTTTCACACGCAAGCACCGGTGAGTGAGAATAAGTGGGTTCCTTTGCCACACAAACTCTTCCATGCTTGATGACAGTCACCAATAACCTGAATAGCTGTTGTCACGTCAGTCATCCGTTCTCTATTTCCAAGCTCGTTGACCCCCTTTCCTTCGCTTGTTTTGTACCTCTTCAACCAAGTGATCAAATCGTCCAACACACCGGGATAATAGTCCTCCAAACTCTCCGCATCATGGATCTTGCTGTAATGTTCGTCACCTTTGGCCACACACACCACCTTATGGTCAGTCTCCCCGCCATCGATCAATTCCAAAGACCCAATTACCTTACACGGCGTGATACTTCCCATCTTTAATACCCTGCTCCCGATTTCAATGACATCCAGAGGGTCGTCGTCCCCCCCGTGACCCTCCTCATCGAGAATATCTGGGTCCTCCCAGGTTTGGGGAATCATACCATAATTGAAAAATGGCACCCCGTAGCTGTAGAATCTAGCACTCCCGTCCGAGTTCACATCCTGCATGATGGGATTACCAGATAGCTCCTTCTGCACCTCCATCTTCGCAGCAGTAAACTTAGGAATCTCGGTGACCATATTGATAACATTCCTGTCCTCATTATCCCACAAGTTGATGTCATGCCAAAAGCTCTTCCCCGCGTCCTTGAGACTCAACTTGAACTTGGCAGTCCCAAACCTACCAGAAAATTCAGTCGTAGATTTTTCATTGTTCGGTTCGACAATCGGTCGGCTCCAGGGGATCCACTCGCTGTCAGCATCGTCCCGCTTACTGTAATAATTGGTCACGATGTCCCAGCCCTTTTTCACCATGAAACCATTAGGAACACAATTTTCCGCCAGCAGATCCGTCGGCACCTTGTCGGGACAGGGCGTTGCTTGTGCTTTTGCTAATGCACGCATTTTGGTTCCGCTGATGCTTATGAAATCCTCCATTCTGCTCTCATCCGGTTTGGTCATGGTGTTCGTTTTGACATCGTACATGACTTTAACAAAGCTGAGAATTTGCATGTCACCTATTCCGGGAGAATTCCGCAGCACATACCGACCATGGTCGCCGTAGTAGAGATCATCGTTTGGGTGGGCAACGGCCTCTGGACTGCCCTTCATTCCAGCTGGATCCCGTCCAACGACAAAATATGAGGCGCCAGCTGAACGGCGGGACTTAGCATGGAATTGAACCTCAGTGGGACCAGCGTATACCATGGGAGAGGGCCATATCGCCATCACAGTCTTGTCCGGATCGAGGCCTCCAGGATGACTAGTGGAGGCTTTGAGCACTTCCTCGTGCTGATGAATTCTCACGTCCAAAGGGACGTCATCTTCCTTGGTCCATCCTCCCAAGGGACTCAGCCAAAGGACGGGGTTTTTGAAGTGGTGCTTCGATTTCAAGTCCTCTCCGGCAGCATTCATCAAGTAAGCGTGACCAGCGTGCGTGGGGTTTCTTGTCTGGAAGGCGTATACGACATCTGCCCCTTTATCTACGAACTCATTCATGAGCTCGCCAGCAGTCTTGCGCCACTTGTCCAGTCCGTCATTGTAACGGATGCGGCCCAGAAGCTCAACCTCGCCGCCGAGCAAATAGTCGCCTCCACCATTAATCAGCTTGATGTAAGGGTGACCGTTGTCTATCACACCAAACATACGAGCAATAATTTCCTCCTTGAAATTATCGTAAATCTCTGGATCCCTTAAGATAGCAACGGTTTTCCCCATCTGCGTTACAAGTGCAACTGCTTTTTTGTTACTCCTCTCAATAGCGTCTTTCGTAAAATCAGTGATGGGCAATGTGATTGGAACGCTCATGCTCACTCTTGTCGGCGCTGGCTTATCTGTGAAGGTATTAAACTCAGTTTGGCGCTCGTGGACTCCAACATTCCCCGTAAGGTTGAAGGGGTCGACCTTCATGCTGTTGAAGTGAAGGGTTTCAAGCAAAGTACCCTCCCTCATAAATCCCTTCAGCGGACTCGCCCAACCCTCTCCTATGACCTGCAGCCAGTTAAGATCGACATCGGTGAGGAGCACTTTAGGAAGGGTAGCCGCCTCCGCGAGCTTAGACTCCATTTCGCTTTCTGCCACGTGAAGATCAATAAACTGGTCACCATCTGGGTTCGGAAGACCTGGGGGGGAAAGCTTCGGAGCTCCCTCTAATATGCCATCGCGGCGGAGACGTTCAAACAAGATAGAGACAGATTCCTCAATCTTGAGCTGATGCGTTGCAAGCGTGATCTCAGGGTGTAACGGTTCTTCATAGGGGTCATCGATGCAAGTAAAGTGCTTGAGCTCGCCAGATTTTACCTTCGCATACTGTCCCTTTGGATCCCTGTCGAAGAGCTCTTCTATTGGAACGTCCAGAAAAACCTCATAAAATGGAATGCCTTGGTCTTCGTGTCGCTTTCGAACTGCATCTCTGTCGGCCCGGTATGGACTAATGAGCCCGACCAAAGTGATCACCCCAGCATCGCTAAAGAGGGTGGATATCTCCCCAACCCGACGAACACTCTCAGCACGATCATCGGCGCTAAATCCAAGGTCACGATTCAAACCAGTGCGGATATTGTCCCCGTCTAAGCGATACACATGCTTGCCGTATGTTTTTACTAGTTTGTCCTCTAACGCCGTTGCAATAGTAGTTTTCCCGCTTCCACTGCAACCAGTCATCCACAAAGTTGCCCCCTTTTGCTTCACAGCAGCGTAGCGAGTCTCCCTCGGTAAGTGACAAGCTGACTGATCACCGCCTGCAGATGCCTCCGCACACTCGATGATATGCGGGGGTGACTTGGCAAAGGCCTGCGCTCGAATTTTCCCCATGTCCACATTGGAATAATCACAGTTGTCCACTGTAAGAGCTCCTCCCGCACCGACATCGGAGGTGCGAGAGAGTACGTACACAATCGCAAGAAGGACACACAATCCTAGGCACATCGGCATGCGTTTCTCAACGAGGTCATCAGAGTCAGAGGGGAAGTTGCTCCCTCCAGTGTAATTGGAGGGGGGAGCACGAAGCTTCTGACGACGCGATTTTGACGAAGACGAGGGTGCTGATATTCCCATCGGGGCCATTTTCTTGTCGCCGGCCTCCTCGTCGCCATCTGTATGAACTGGTGAGTAGAAGTACTCCTTCTTTTTCCCCATCTTAAAACACCAGAGAAAGCACGGTTTGGGGAGTATGTTGAGGTCAGTTTGAGCCTTTTTTTTAAATAATTACTCAGTGTGTTATATCGTTGGTATTGGAGCCCTGGCAGACAAACTGTTATAGAATCCCTTAAATTGAGTGTGTTATGTCATTTGCAGACCTCGAACCACCAAAAAATAATAGAGATAGCCTGCAAGCCTAATTTTCAAATCAAATTTTTTCCAAATCAAATTTTAGCCCGTATGGCGGCCCTTAGTACCGCACAACAGAATGTAGAACAGGAATATCTTGATTGTGCAAGATATGACGAATCTGCAGAATTGTGTGAGTTCTTGGGTGCCAACCCAACAATCTCAATAAACACTCCCTCAACATTGCTCGATAGTTCGTATCACAACGGGAATACCCCCCTGCACTATGCATGCGCAAACGGTAACGTTGAAGTGGTAGAGGTAATTCTGCGGGAGAGGGGTGATGAGGTTGTACACAGGGGAAATAAAGAAGGGAATACACCATTGCATTGGTGTGCTTGCAACGCTGGGCGAAATGATAAAGGCGATGAAATGACCGACGGTGAGGATAAGTCGGCAACATCAACGAACCCGCACGTTCTTTGTGCTGTGTCTCTTATGAAACACCCCACATTCACCATTGACGTGTGCCTTCAGAACTCTGCTGGTCGCTCAGCACTAACTGAGGCTTTCCAGTCAGATAACAAGGAAATGATCAAACTACTCTTGGAGCATGAAAGTGCAAGTGAAGAGAGGTTACTGATGGGGATTAATGAGGAGAAATTGACGGAAAAGGAAAGGAGGGAAGCAGCAGTGACCCATGAATTCGACTTCCTTGATGGCTTGGGAACTCCAAAACGAACAAAAATGAAGGCCAGGGAGTTACCAATGACTAATGCCGATGACCCCTTCACTACAGAAGCTAAAGACGATACGACAGGCTATGCGATTTGGGCAGCGTCGCTTGTCCTGGCTTCCTACCTCGCCCGCACTACAGATAAAGAATGTGGACGGGTGGCCCTTGAACTCGGGGCAGGGTGCGGTGTTCCTGGCTTGGCTGTAGCAAATTATTGGGAGAATACGGAGAAAATTTACATCACAGATTTGAACAAAGTTGCTGTGGAGAACTTAGAATTCAACAGAGACCTGATGATGGAGGGCAGGGAGGACCAACGAAAACAAGAAGAGTTAAGTGAGGAAAGGCTAGTGAAAAAAGAAGAAGGCTCGACAACTCCTCGTGTTAGACCCCTATTGATGGACTGGGACAAATTGGATGACTTCAATGCCGAATCGATCGATCTATTGATCGGTGCCGATCTTGTGTACTCTCCTGATATTGTCCCCCTCCTTAAGAAAGTCGTGAAGCATCTGCTTGCGACTGATGGAGTATTTGTATATTGCGCCCCAGCACTGACCAACTCTCAGAGAAATGGGCTCGAAGAATTCGTCAAAAGCATGAAATCTGGTACAAAAGGTTGGTTCAAGTGTAGAAAAGAAACCTTTGTCGAGAGAGGAGGAAAGAGCGAGTTTAGCAGGAACCCGCTTGTGGGCGGTGATGACGACACTGGCTTTGCCTTTTTCAATGAACTATATGAGAAGGATTTCGTAGTGTATGAATTTGTAAAGGTGCAAAGATGACAAAATGTGAAACAGATGAAACAGGTGAAACAGATGAAACAGATGAAACTAACGATAATATTAGACCACGACCGACTTGTCTATTTATCTTTTTAATGCCTTTCTCTTCTTTTTGTTTCTAATTACCCAAACTCCCCTAATCTTTATCACTCTCCGCCGAAGAGAATTCCGTCTGAAGTGTAACCTCAGTTTCAATTGGAGCCACACTGGCCGCCGCCAACCGCGCTGCTTCCTGTCTGGAGGCTTTTTCCTTCACACTCATACCTAGGCTTTTTCTTAAAGACCGGTTTTTGTCTTCAGCCTTGGTTGCCAGCCAAGTTCCTACGGCTACTAACAGCTTGCTTACTTTGGTGGGCAAAACGTCAAGCATTGCCTTCCGCAATTTGGCGTTTAAAACTCCATAAAGGAGGGGGTTTGCCATGGAGTTCAGATGGCAGGTCATACCCATATAGCCGTCAAAATATTTGTTATAGATCCGAACAAAGGGGGATAGGAACCAAGTAACAGCAAGCAAAGCCCAGCAGGTCACGAAAAAGGCTGTGATGATTACAAATTGTTTGAGAATTTTTCTCTCTGTGGCTCTTGTTTTTCTATCATCTCCACTATTGCTGTTGCCAAAAACCTATAATTAAGAATGAAAGAAGAGTTGGCGCCCCATGCTGGTTAGTGATTAAGTATTGCAGAGGCCCAAGGATGATACCTTCTAACATAAGCACTGTCGTGTGATACCGGAAAATTGACCTCACCTTCTTCATGTGGAAGTAAATAGATGCGTAGCATAAAATCATGACAGATGTCACCACAAGAAAGAAGATATCATAGATTACAGTAATAACATCGTGCTCTGTAATTCCCAGACCGCTTGCAACATAGCAAGCCCCATTTCCCTTGACCTCGTTAAAGCCAAACTTTCCGTCCGACAGAGCCACGGCAATTCCCACAGAAAGAAATATGAAGGTAACAGACCCCACAATCTTGAAAGCCGTCTTGCTCTTCATTTGTCTGGTCTTCACTATGGCCATGTATCTGTCCAGCGCGATGGTGCCAAGGGTGGCAAAGTTTGTCAGTGCAAAAACTGGATACAGTACCGACTGTACCTGGCAACTTTCATAAGAGATTACAGTCTCACTTATCAGAACTTGGACAAAAACAAACATCCCCAAAAGTGAGTTGCCAAAATCCAATGCACACAAAAGAGACACCAATTGGAAAGATAATTGGCCTGATAGCTTTTTGTCATTCCTGATGGCTTTGAACAACAATGATGTAGTGAAGACCCCCAAAACCCCAAATATGACAGATGCCCAGACAAAGAATGTCATCAAACCATCATCTTCTAAGACTGATTCAAGACCTTCTTGCCAAGAGTAATTGCCATATAACCTGGAGTATAGCTGAGTGTTGTAGGAGGAGTCAGACATCGCTCTGGAAAGGTGAACAGGGTTTTTTTTTTTGTTTGAGCTTAACCGAGGTGCCCAGCAGCCACCTGCCCACCCAAATTTTCGTAATTGCTTCCCTCCTCTTCTTCACTCAGCATTCAAACACAAAGTTTACGGTGCTGCTTTCGCAGTATTTCTGCCAGATCTTATATAGATGCCACAACTACTTTTTTTGTAACATTCAGCCCGAAATCCGAACGAAACCCGAAACTGGAAAACAAAATCGGTTCGGTCCCTAGTGAAACTTAATAAGTAGAGCTTCGCTAACCCAAACTTATTAAACAGCATCTCGCTCGCAATGGCCCTCAAATTGAAGAATACACAAAAAATTACCAAAGTCCTGAACGTATTCCGAAATGATTTGAGGAGGGATGCCTATGAATGGTTCAAGTTCTACTTCCTTCTGTTCAGTGGAATTGCCCTCATCCGCCTCCTGGTGTTCATAATCGTCCTTCTCCTGGCTGGAATCTTCGGAATGATCATTTCCTTCGGTGCATCCAGGGATCCCAAGGTACCATTCAGCCCCATCAGGACAAAGTTGGCCACAGGTGTCTCAGCTCTTGCCAGGATCATGCTGTTTAGTCTTGGTTTCCACTGCATCACGATCGATAACAGGGAAAAGGACAAAAACATCAGCAATATTTGCGTCGTTGGGCCTCACACTGGTCTCATGGACAGCTTTTTCATCACCTGGTATTTTCTTCCCAGTCCGGTGAGCAAATTAGAGGTTAGGAGCATCCCCATCTTTGGTAGTTTGTGCGTTGCCCTTCAAACAATTTTTGTGGATAGGAAAGATGCCCACACTGGGCCGCATTCTAGAAAGGCTTGCATCGACAACATTAATTTACGGAGCAAGAAGAGTAGCGGATTCCCCAGGGTTGTCCTTTTCCCTGAGGGGACGACAACAAATGGAAAAGCGCTGATGGAGTTTAAGAAAGGTGCATTCATTCCTGGAGAGCCGGTTACTCCGGTATTGTTGACCTACACAAACAAGTATTACAGTCCGGCCGCTGTTGGAGAGAACGAGAGCAACATGAGTGTGGTCAGGTGCCTTTTCCAATTTGACAACAATATTAGCGCGACGATATTGGACGCTTACGTGCCGAATGAGGAAGAGAAGAGAGATCCGGAGTTGTACGCAAGAAATGTCAGGGATCTCATGGCCAAAGAAATGGAAATGCCGACTACTGAACACTCGTACCCTGATCTTTTCTTGCAGGTCGAAATGATCGACAAGCACAAGCATGTATTTGTGGAACACGACTTCACGCTGAAGGATGTTAAAGCTAAGACAGGGCTTGAGCTGGACGATCTTAAAGTTATCTTGGGAAGATTCTTGGCGATCAACAAGGACAAGACCGGGAGTATTAGTTTGCCTGAGTTCAACGCTTTGGGTGTTTGTGATGAGGTCGTTGGGGAAGGGGGGACTAAATGGGTCAACTACAGGGAAAGACTCTTCGATTTCTTTGTCGGTGGAGAGGGGCCGATCCAGTACAGGGACTTTCTCGAGATGATGATATTGACCGAGGAAGGGGGGAAGGGGAGAATTGAGGATGTTGTGAACTATGGGTGGCTTCTTTTTGATACTGAGATGAATGGGTCTGCTGCTATCGAGGGTATGCTTAAAATGTTCGCTGATAAGGAGGATTTGTTCAAGGGTTTAGACGGAGACAAGGACGGGAAACTAAGTTATGACGAGTGGAAGGCCGCTTGCGAAAAGTCGTCGGAAATAGGAGATTTGTTGATGGGAAAGTTAGCCGACAAAATGGGAATATCTGTATCGAGTGTAAAGTGTCAGCGCAAGGATGCTGGTTCAGGCGTACCTGCTGTCGAAACAACCCCGTTGAAGGAGAGTGCTGATGGTGGTGTTGGCACTGAGGCTGTAAAAATTGAATTGGGCAAGTAAAGATGGTAAAATTGATGGTGGTGGGTTCTTATAAATGGAAATTGCTGCTGCTGCTGTCACTTCAACAAATTATCCGTAGCGCTTGTGTTCTTTTCCAGTACGGTGCTTCTACTTTTCCCAATTATCGGAGTTCTCTCTCCTCCTCTACTATTACTGCCCTTATTATCACCTTTTTTACTGTCCGCCTTCCTCAAATAACTGTTGCTCAGAGCCTTGCCAAAACTGCTTCTTCCCATTCCATCGAAATTTATCTTTGTTTTATTTGTAGCGGAGGCGGAGGCGGTGGTGGTATCACCGCCGTTTGCCCTCCTCAACAAACTCCTTCCCCCTTCGGTCAGGCTATTTTTACCTTCCTTCCTCTTCTTCCCCCTCCCATGGGCTCCATGGGCTGGGAAAAGAGGTGTGCTATTATTGCTGACCAGCTTCCTCCCAATTCTCTCCCTGCTGGGTTCGCTCTTTATTTGAAATGGGTTGGGCTTCATCCCACCTTCTAACGAGATCGTCATTGATTTCATTTCTTGCTCTCCCCTGGACAACACAACAGGAGTCATGTTAACCTCACCCCACGTAATAATCGGGCTTTCACTGACATCTCCCTTACCTCCAGGTTCGATTACAGGCGTCATCTCGACGAAGGTGTTGTTGTCAATAGGGTTATCTAAGGTTTGCGAACGAGAACGAGAACGGGGAGAGGAAGAGGTTATTGAGTGGGCGGACGCAGTGTGGGAAGGCTCGTAGTGTAGGTTTGTGGACTTGAATCTAAGGGTGAGGGGAAATGAAAATACGACAGGAAAAGCGATGATGTGAGACTAGACATGAGATAACCCGACCCAATTGGAACGCTCACCTTGACAACATGCCGTTTGGAATTGAATCGATCATTCTCAGTGTGCTCGAGTCAAGTCGTAGGGGAACTGGCTTCGGCGATAACCTTGTTGCCTTGGGCTGAATAAAAGGTTCTGTCTTATGGATGCTGTCATCGAGCAATACCTCTCCACCTCCAATATCGCCTCCACGGCCATGTTTTAGCATCTTTCCTTCGCTTTTAATCTTTCTCGGCGGCGGCGCCGGCATCATCTCTGAGCTCGTCATCATTAAAATCCCACTATTTTTTTCCTTGATAATGGCCTCAGCACTACCCAATTTCTGTCGCCGATTGCTTTTTATTGCATCCTGCAATGCATCCGTGTCCAATATTGAGTCTCCACCGTTCGTCAAATACTGGATATTTCACAAATAAATATTAGTTAAAGTACCGCTAAAGGTTTGCATCATCAACTTGACAGCACTTACCTTAACAAGTCCACCACCATTGTTGTCACCATCACTCACACCATCCATTAATAGCTTCACATCTCCATAGGCATAAGCATGCCGTCTTCGGTGATCATTCCGGTCTTTCTGGTGAATGTTGTGGAAGTTTTCATTGTCCTCTGATATGAAAGTGTCATGGAATTTTGTCAATGCCCCTGCCCTGGTTTCTGGACAAGACTGATCAGGGAAGTAGGTGCTGGAAATGATCTCCTCTAGTTTCTCCACATAGTCCTCTTCACGTAGGACACGCTTGCGAGAGGATGGCATTAAAAACCAACAAATGAAGAGTGTATAAAATCAGTGAATTTTTAGAAAGAAATTTATTTTGCCTTCTCACTCATCCGCTGAAGTTTTTTACAAAAAAATAACTCGTCCTAGCTGACTGAAATATCCATCCCAACAACAGGGCAGAATCTTGCGTTTTATGGGTGATTACAAGTCCGCTAGTCTCGATGCAAAAGCCTCAGGCGATGAGGCTTTTAAGAATGGTGAATACGCAGCGGCAATTGGTCACTATAGCGCGGCAATTGACTTTGACAATGAAGATATCAATCACATCCTGTACTCGAATCGCTCAGCGTGCTACCTGGCGACGAAGGAGAGGGGGAAGGCTCTGAAAGACGGGCGGAAGTGCACGGAGATAAACCCCAAGTTTGGGAAAGGGTGGGGGAGGGTGGGGGCAGCTGAGTACGCGCTTGGTCGGTACAAGGAGGCTGCTGAGAGCTACCAGGAAGGGATTGATGTGGAGATTGGAAAAGCAGAAAATGAGCGAAAAGGGGTAGATGGTTTGAGAGAGGGGAGAGAAAAGAGTTTGAAGGAGGCAAAATTGAAGGAGGATAGGGAGGAGCGACTAACTGCCGATAAGGAGGAGAGGGAACGCAAGGATAGAGAGCTAGATGATCTCCTCGGTAGGGGGGACCAAGACGGAGTGCAGGCAAAAAAGGAGAAAGCACCTGATGATGTGATGGCAGATTTCTTCTCTGACATTACCAGCAGTACACAGGAAACTGTGGTGAATAAAATAACTCAGCCCCAGGATAAATATACGAACCAGGATCTATCGCCCTTTGACAATAAGTCTGTCATTGAAGAAATCCTCCAAAAAAATTACAAGTGGAAGAACTTGAATCCTTTCAGGGTATTTCGCCTCGGGGTTGATGCGAACATAGAGGATATCAAGTTGCGATACAAAAGACTGAGCGGGAGGACGCACCCTGACAAAAATATTAATGACAAAGAGCGGGCTGAGAAAGCATTCGACGAGGTCAAGAAGTGCTACGAAATTTTGAAAGATGACAACAGGCGGGAATTGGCTATCAGCTACGTGCAGGCAGGTGAAGAAATGGCCACCAGAGAGTACAATAAAAGCGAGACCTTATCCTCGCTTGATCTTGAGAATATGAAAGCCGTTGAAGTCATGAAGATTTTTGCACAGGTTGAGAAGGGTCGCCAAGACCTAGAGCAGAAGGAGCTCGACACAAAGAAAAGAGAGCGAAACAACGAGGATGCCGACCGCGACAAGCTACGGGCCGACTACAAAAAGGAGAAGAGCTGGCAACGCGAGGATAGAGTTGAGAACAGGGTGGGTGGATGGAGAGATTTTGGCAACAAAAAGAAAAAGCGCAAAACGAAATGATGGAAGTTCTTACAAAGTGGTGGAATGGTGAAAATAATTTTAAAAATTTGAACTTGAAGAGCAGTTGGGTTGGAAGTTTGTTCCCCACCAAAGGAAAGGTACTCAGAAATATCCTTTCAAACGTTTTCTCATCTCGTCATTATCTCTCTACTCGCTATAACGTCACTAGAAATCGTCTGATGTGTGTACTAGATGCTCTCCAAAAAGTTTTTGACAACATCAAAAACAGCAAACATACACCCACACGCGGGCACACTTCTCATTGCACTGGGGGCAACGCCGACGTAAAATCTAGAGATGCCTCCTTCCAAGTACAGTACCTTGACAGTTTGCCCCCATGAAAGAGTGGAAACCTCCAAAGAATTTATCATCATTTGCGACTTGACCACATCGAAAGGGCAGGTACCAACCCAGTAACACAACCCAGCAATGCCGCCGGCAATCAGACGATCCGGCATCCGTAAATCGTGTACATCCACGCCACGGGCAGAGGCAACATTTTCCTTCATGACCTCGTTGACAGGAAAAAACATGGCATTTGCCGGAACATTTCGTATCACTGTCGCCTTGAAACCTTGGTAAAGACCGCGAATGCCATATTTTTTATATAAAAACTTGACACAGCTCCTCACATCACCATAGGGGGCCGAATACGTTACCGAAAGCTGTCTTTTTATTATTTGGGTTTGCAATTTCGTCTTGATGAGGTCAATCGGAGTCTCGATTATTGCAATCACGGCCCCGGTTATACCACCAGCGAAAAACAGACGCTTATTCCTTTCCGACTTCTGGTCGGGAGCGGAGAAATCAGACACCCCGAACATTGTGGACAGCTTGTGAAAAGTTGTAAAGCTGGCTGCACGAAAAAACATCTGACCAAATAAAGGGCTGCGGCAGGTGCGGCAAGTGGAGTGATTAGATAAGTTTGTTTGTTATGGGTTGGTTGGTTGGTTGGTTGGTTGGTTGGTTGGTTGGAAATTTTGAGAACAGGGGGTCGCCAGGGGGGCGGATGTAGGGACAACAAAAAATAATAACCAAAATTGATTGAAGCTCACCTCAATACACCGGCATACAAACCATGGTAACCTTCTTTCCTCACTGTCTTCTTGAAGCAATCCACTGTATTCCTGTATATTCGGTTGTGGTGAGGCTGAGTTTGGAGCCGCACCTTTATTGTGTCAAATGGGTGGCCTACAAAGGTTACAACCACGCCACCGACAACACCGGATATGTAATTAATCAACCCTGTCGGGAGTAAGGGTTGCCTGCCCACTGCATCACGGTGGTCACTTGAATTGCTCATTCTGTAGGGTCGCTTACGATGGTTGCTAGAAGACAATGCAAGAATGTTGGGGGGTGCCATCGTCTTTGGGCTTTTCTATTAATTCGAGATTTACCCTCTCCTAGTTTGTAGGGAAGATCTCAAGGTTGAGGTTTGTTTCGAGCAGGGTTGGTAGACAGAACTCGCAGGGGGGTTTCTTGTATTTTTTTTAGCTGATCATCAGCAGAGACTAGTGGCAATTGTTTGCCGGTATAAGAATTTTGCAATAGATAGGATAGAAGCAACAATTTTTTTGCTTCACCTTCACCTTGGATTTTTGGTCTTGATGTTTTGTCTTGGACTTGGCGGCCAAAAAATCCTATCCAAAGATATGGAACATAGACAATAACAACACACACCTGATATTACGCTATTTTGGGGGAAATTGTTAAAAACAGCTGATAAAAACAGCTGATGCTTTTCGTTTACTTAAATACATTTTTGTAATACAAATATTTTTAATGATTTTATAAAATATATATATTATAATTTTTGTTGAATAAATTAGTTTTCAGAAAATATATATAAACAAGTATTTTTTGATAATAAAATTTAAAATTTTTAAATATATAAAATTATAACATATTTACTAAAGGTATTTGAAGATTATAGATTCAAAATAATTATATCATATACTTAAATATAATCATTAAAGGAAATTGTTTTACAAAAATGTATTTAAGTAAACAAAAAGCAGATTTTTTTGTCCAAATCGAGAAATTCCCGAAAACATTTATCTACATTGCTTTGACTCGTTGCTTTTATTTTCTGCGGTACGCAAGCCCGCTGTGGAGCCAAGTCTGTGGACAACGGTGTCAAAAGAATGGCTGAGCTCGATTTTATGGCGATGTACAAGGCAGAGAAGAGGAGTATGAGAGAGAATGTTCGTCACCAAAAGAGGTGGGAGACTGTAGGTGCAGGTTCAGGACCTGACCCTAACTCTCCTTCCTCTTTGCTTGCATTTGATTATTTATCCCTCGATGGGGGCGAGAAAAGCGAAGCCGACGCCGACGCCGCCGCCGACGCCGCAGCCGCCGACGACGCCGCAGCCGCCGCCGACGACGATGACGGTGGGAAAGACTTGATTTACTTCCACGATTTTCTGAGCAGCTCTGATTGGAAGGAGCTGTCTTCATTTTTGTCATCCATCGATGATTGGGTAGCCCTCTCTGGTAGGCGACTGATAACTTTCGGCGGGATACCTCATCCGAGCGGTAGCGTACGAGAACCTTTTCCCTCAATCATAGAAAGGTTATCTATCAGGATAAATAGGGCGATGGAGGAAGCGACGACGACGACAAGAAAATCAGAAACACAACCAAAATTCGACAATTGTCTCGTGAATGAGTACAGCCGTGGTGGTGGGATTTCGCTCCATAATGATGGTCCAATGTATCAACCTTTGGTTTGCATTTATTCGACCTCCCCTTGCCTATTTGAGCTTGTTCCAGATAGGGAGCAACCGCCACCACCGCCAACAACAACCACAACAACCACAAAAACAACGACACAGCCTGATGGTTCGATCTCAGTTTACCTCAAGTCAAACAGCTTATTTGCCTTCCGCAACGAATTCTATCTCCGATATAAGCATACAATACGGCCAGTAACGCACGATGTGATTGACCGCACCACAATAAATCGGTCTCAACTCAACCTTTCCCTCCAGGCGCAGCTCCCTCGTGCTAACACACGAATATCTCTGACATTCCGAAGTTTGGCCATCCCTGAGCTGGAACAATCATTCACAGCGGAGGGTCTAGAGGAGAGATCTCGTCGTGACGAGTGGTTCAAAAGTAGCGTGAACGACAACGACATGTGAGGACAATTGTCAGAAAAGAAAAAAAGTGAGCAGAAGAGTAGTTGTTGTAGTGGTGAGGAAGTTTATGACGTGAGCGATCGTTGCCCAAAAAAACCAAACCATAGTTGTTCAAGTTATATGTATTACCATGTTGTCGTCTGTGTCTGTGTTGTTGTTATCTCCTTTACACATTTTTTTCCATATTGTTTTCCTCGGCAATAACTTCTCCGTACCTTTCCGGTGTTTTTTTCCCGCCGCACAAGCAGCAGAGTCTGCCCAAAAAAAAACCACTATCGTTTGGCTCACCCAAAAGAACGGCACAGATATTGAACGCAGTGGGCACGTTTTCTCCGATTTCTGATTCAAGGTTCCTTATCCCCTTCAACGCTTTCTCTCTCTTGTTAGTGGCAAACTTTTCAAACAGATAAAGGCGTTCTATCACTCCCACAATTCTCGAAAAATCAATCCTTTTGTCCATCATTTTTGTATGTCCCAAAATGGCCAAGTTCATTCGTGCTGAATCACCTGCGGTGATTCCGAAGGGAGGCAGTCCAAGCGAGTACAAGGCCGCGTAGAGCTTCTTTCGTTTTCTCTCTTGCTCCTTCATCTTATCCTTGTCCGTCTCAAAAACGCCTGGCTTCTGCAACTGTTGCAACTGCGAATCAGGCATGGTATTGAGAGTTTTGTCAAGAATCCCAAAAACGCCCTCCTCACCGAGGTATCTCCTTTCCTCGTTACCCTCCCTATAATGCACGAGGTTCTCCAAATCACTTGAGTAAATCGTGCTGAAGACTGGTTTGACTCGCCTTCTTTTCACTGACAGCGTAATGTCATCTACCCCTCCCCCCAAGTTTTTAGCAGTATCGCCGCCCCCTACTCTTACTACTCCTTCTCCCTTGTCCAGACTAACAGACCCATTCCTCTCCACCCAATCCAACAAGCAATCCAGAAAGTGCTCGCACAAGTCTCTCAGTCTGCGGAAATCCGTGCTCATTGTAAACTCAGACTCAAAGTAACTCGGGGTGTTGCTAATCCGCATTCCCCTTTTCTTCTCTGCCATGTATAACCTCTCCATCAACGTGAAGTAAAAAGCGGGAGGAAACTTGATAGAATTGGTGACTGTCAAGTCGTCGCGATCCAAGACGTGGCTGCTTGGATCTTTCTTGGCAACTTCAACTAACTGCCTCTTGAGCATTTCCAGCATGTAGTCGTGCCCTGGAAAAATCCTTATTGTGTCAATATCATCAATGTTAGTCCTGCAAGCAAAGAAAAAAAAGGGGTCAGAACGAATGATGATGATTGGAACAAGCCCACGAAGCCCTATTAAGGATGATACCAAAACAATCGGCCGGCGCCTTTGATGCAAATATACAATCGAACACAAACCTGAGATCAGCCAATGCTTGCTCACCTTACAAGGAGCTCCACAAAGCACCTCTGCATCGGAACTAAATCGGTTATACCACTCTCAAACGGCGCTCCACAACCTCCACTGAACAAAGTATCGCCCGTGAACATTGCCGAGTGCTGTACTCTATCATTGTTGCCAATATCACGAAGATAAAATATCACTGAACCCCTGGTGTGCGATGGGACAGCAACGGTGTCGATTTTGATTTCTTCGCCCAACTCAATCAAATCTCCGTGTTTCAAATCTACATCCACGCCTGGAAACTTTTCGTTAGCGCCGCAGTAAATTTTCGCAGAAGAAAAACACGCCTTTATCGCTGCACACCCAGCTGAGTGATCCCAGTGTTTGTGTGTCAACAAGATGGCTTGCAAATTCAACCTTTTCGGCACGATAGATAACTCTATTTGAGATAAAGCAAAAAACACATTTTCGCTGTCTCCTGGGTCGACCAAACAGCAGCACCCACTATTTGGCGACAGGATGAGGTATGTGAGATTGTCAGCAAACGAGGCAATCACGAAGATCTTCAACTTTTCATTGCATACTGTCAGAGATGTTATCGCAGTGTGGAAGTTGGGAGGGGGCACTATATCCTCATCGCTGTCATCCTTCTCATCTAGCACCATCATACTCCGCTTTTCCCACAGCAGCAATTTCACATGACCCCACCGCCCCAGCCCAAGCATGTACAAATGCTCGACAACTAAACCAAAATGCCTGCCTAGTCGTTTCGAGAAAACAGTGTATATTACAAATGATGGAATTGCAAGTACAGCTATCGACAAGTAGCTTGACAGCATTCCCAAAAGTACACACCAAGCTGCCCACCAAAATATCCATTGATAAAGACTCTCGCTCAAACGGAGATTCATCGTCTGCCGCGTTGGTCAACGACGACGACGACGACGACGACGACGACGATAGAACTGGTGGTTTTTGTGCTTCAGTGCTACTATTTCGCTGGTCGGAGGGAGCCTGCGGGGGTCTGGTATATCGAAGGTCAACTCAGACACACAACGTTGTAGGGTAGGGTTAGAGGCTATCGATCTATCGATTGGTGCGTGCCAATTTTATTTATTTTATTTTTTTGGTCGTATTTCTTTTTTGGGTGACACAATTTCTGTTTCAACCTTCTCCACACACTATCTAACATAGGCTCTTTCCCATCAAAGCAATAAATTAAATTACACATACTGGAGACCTTCAATAGCAGCCCCTCTCTTCCTTGACCACAGAACAACTTCTAACCTCCAATTCACAATGGGAAAGAGCGGAAAAACGAAGAAAAACACTCCACCTGCGAAGAAAGAACAAAAAGAGGTAAAAAAAGCAAAACCGACACCAGATCACTCGAGCAGCACAAAATCAATAGACGACCTTTTTCAGCAGAAAGCAACGAAAAAGCAAGCAGCGAAGGAAAACGCAGAAAAAATGGTGAAGGTGAGTTTGGCCCTGTCTAAACCCGAGTAAACCTTCCTCCTCCTCTAACGTCTCCCATTTTTTTTCCTAGGAAAAGAAGGAAGCCAAAGAAAAGCGAAAGAAAGCGCAGCAGGCTGCCCTAGCCGGCGATCGTTCAGACGTGAAGAACCTGCAGAGCAACATGTGGGTTGATGATGGGCTGGGTGGGGTTTTCAACAACGAGGGCTTCACCGGCAGAAAAGACGATAGCGGGCTGAAGATATTCAAGGCGCATCTCTTTAATGAAAAGAATTTCGGCAACACAAAAGACTGTCCTTTTGATTGCTCGTGTTGTTACATCTGACTCGGTACTAGTTTGTAGGAAATAACACCATTGAGTGAGTAGCTTATAAACTTCTACAACAAATACACACCAAATAAATTCTATATTAATGGCTAACTACGTGGAGCGAATCCATGTGCTCTGCAAGCTTGATGTCCTTCTCACTTACTCCGCCTGTGTCATGTGTAGTGAGTGTGACCTCAACTCGGTTGTATACATTGAACCACTGCTCAATTAAGCAAGTCGTGTGAGTCAAGGTACAGGAAATCATTCCTATCGCGCTCGTTTCGTTTATCTGGTAGAACAGACTACGCTTGATTTGATGCTTAACCATCCGCATCTGCGCAAAGCCTCACCTCAGGATGGTGATCCATTTTTTCCGCCATCAAAGCAGTGCGCGACATGAACCCGAAGGCCCCGCTGAAGTCAATGAACTCGAATGTTTTGCTGATGCTGTCCCTAGGCTGCGCCTTATCATTAGCATTGTCAGTCCAGCCATTGCTGGTGAGGGGACTAATTGCACCACTGCGGTCTGGGAGGCTCGCAAAGGTACGAATTTTCTGCGTTAAACCCCGTCGCAGCAGCGAACTAGTAGAAGAGAGCATGTTTTGGAAGTGATATGAAGAGAAGGTTAAGGTTAAGGGTACTTTCAGGCTGAACATGAAAGGATTTTCAGATTTCCGGTGGGTTTTCAAGTTTTCAACAAAAAATGAATAAAGGAATAGGGAACGAACCTATTAGTCACAAGCATCGCACGCCATCGAATATCAGAGTGTGAGTGTCCGATCGAACACCCAGAAAACCCCCACACTCTGCCTGAATTTTCCCAAAAAACCCCGAAAAAGAACCCATCCAAGTATGGCGGCCTTGACTACCAGTGCTATAACCGGTGAAGACGTAGTGCGCGAATCTGAATGTTTCTCTTGCAACGAGATCTATGTCTACAAAGTACCTCCTCTACGGACGCACAATGGACACCGTGCTGAGGATTGGGGATTGGCTAATCCACTGTTAAAGAGCTCCATGAAAATAGTCAATCGCAACGACGTATTGCTTATCAAGATGTTTGCGGACAAGGAGAACGAGGAGGGTCCAAAGGGAAGCAAAACAGAGGTAAGAAGTAAAATGTCCACTTCCCACTTTAACTACGAAACAACGCCTAACACAATACTTCACCACCACCAGGTGTTGTTTGCGACGGCCCCCATAGACCTGCACAGTGATGCTACGAAAAGAATGGACCAATTTGTGGAAAATTGCGTTGATTCATCTCGTTACTTTGTGGTTAAGTGCGTCAACGGGAGTCGGCATGTATTTTTTGGCATTGGTTTCCGAGAGCGAAATGATTCTTTAGACTTTAAATCATGCCTGCAGGATTACGCGAGTAGCATTGAAAGGGAACGGCAGGCAAAGGAGCTAATGGGAAATATAAACATAGGGACAACACCGCTGAAGGAGGGGGAAAAAATTACGATTAACATAGGTGTGGGAGGCGGTAGGCCAAGGAAACCAAAACAGTCTTCGTCAAATGGTGTCGGTGCTGGTGGTATTTTGTTGCGGAAACCACCCCCTCCAGCCCCCTCTCCGGTTACTGCTAACAACACCGCAACAAAAACAATAGTAGGTGAAACAAATGGCGATGATGACTGGGGAGACTTTGAAGAAGCTTAAAAATTTTAACAACTTTTTGCTGCAACTTTTTTTCTGTTCTCCCCGAAACGTCTTGGTAATTATTCAAAATTATCGTAACACGCACGGAACAATACAGTCACCGTTTTTTCTTACCCTTCTTCTTCGAATTTCCGACTTTCTTCGCTACAGTCTGTGGGTTCCCCACATGTGTCGTCTTTCTTATCTCCTCCTCCAGAAGTTCGTCCTCCTCCTTCTTCTGGTTCATTCTTAATACCCTCCCCTCTTCCTCCTCAATTTGCTTGGCCAAAACCCGGAGCATTTCTCCACGGCTCGACCAAAGCTCAAATTGCTTTGGGATCCTAATACGCCCCATATTGTACCAGTGAGACTCAGGGTCTCGTGGATAACATTTGTGAGGCTCAAAAGCATGGGGGATTTTCAACGATTTGCCTGAGTTTTATTGTTCAGTTTTTGTTAGCGTGACGGATTAATAGCGTTTTGCCCGTGAAACCCACACAAATCGACCCAGAACTCCCTCTCCCTACAGACAAAACCTACTCACATGCTTCTATAATGTCCAAAAAGGTGATGCTTTCTCCTGGGCTGTCAAGCTTACTGATCATCCTCCCCTGTTTGACGGTTTTCGAGCTGTCCAAATGGTTAGGCCACACGCACCAAAAACCCTCCCACTTCCCATCGATTCCGGCGTCCTCCGGTACCCCACATCGGACAACCAGGTTCTTGTCCACGGGCTGAGGAGGGAGTGATGGGGTGTCCTCCCCCATCAGCCCACCCATCATATCTGCCATTGGATTCATGGCCCCGCCCGCAGGCATGCCCTTAGGCCCAATCTGCTTGATTCGGACGCCCTGCTTCTTTCCCATAGCTATTCCTTGTGTGTATTCAGCCTCACAACGATGATGGGCAGGAAGAGAGAGGCTGGGATGGGCGGGCGATCAGTGTGAATGAAACTAGTTTTGCGTTCGTTCGGTTTTCTATTTCCAAACAGGCACAAATATGTTATAGCAGGCTAGCAAAGGTCAGCAGTAGTAGTGAAAAACACAAGCATTCGTGGGGACAAACTTTTTTGCTGCAGCCTGTTCTAGTCAAGAGCTAATTTTAAGCAAGACTTGCGCTCGGTTTTGAATATGTCTGACGACGGAGCAATACTGTGAGTATCCACCACCCCCCGCCTTGGATTTTTGCTCCTGCCAAGCGATCCTCTCTCTTCTGACGTCATCTCCGTGATACCCTCATTGCTAATCCTCTCCCTTGCCCCATCCTTGCCTTCTTGCGCAGCGGAAGTTTCTTCTTCTATTCTTTCTTTGTGTTTCCAACAACGTCATGGATTTTAAAGCCTGGCCGTTTCCCTCGCCAGCAGGCAATAATCTATGCCGTTTCTTTTCTGGCTCTCCTTGCGGCTGTGAAGATTGGGTCAGAAATAATGGAGAAGGGCGACAACCATTACGTTACTCTCGGGGTTCAGAGAAGTAGCAGTGCGATGGACATAAAGCGGGCGTACAAGAAGTTGTCTTTAGAGGTGAGTGGACTGCATGAGTAAAATTGCATTGCACCTATTTGTTTTCTTATCTGTCTGTTTTCTTACCCGTCCTGTCACTTGTACACATGGCATAGCTCCACCCGGACAAAAGCAAATCCCCAACTGCAGCGGAGGATTTTCAGCGCGTGAAACAGTCATACGATGTTCTTATGGACGTGGAAAACCGAGTTGTCTACAACAAATTTGGGGATGATGGGGTCAAGCAGAACAAATCGACAATGGATGAACAGCAGCTTTTGTTGGAGATGGGAATATTTTACGCGACGTGGTTTATGATGTCCTATATTCTTACCTTGGGGAAGACGGGTTCGACGTCGCGGAACTATATCTTTACTGGTCTTATTGTCATGCTCCTTGTGGAGATTACGCTGATGACCACTGAGGACCCGTTTCCAGAATGGTTTTTTCCGACAATGACAGAGTTTGAATTCATTTGGCTTCTTCACGCGCTATTTCCTGCGTACATGAATGGTTGTCGGGCGATGGGGAATTTCTTGCATGTTGACCAGGAGGAGAACATGAAGAAGGTGTTATTTGCGATGCATGAACTGAACAAGGATATGCTGCGGGTGATGCGAGAAGTTCAGCTATCTGTGTACCAAATTAGCAAGAACGGCACATTACTTCCAAACGCTTCAGCCACTACCAATACCAATGACAACGAAAACAACTCTACCGTATATTCCAATAGCAACCAATTTAATTCCCCCACCCCCAAGGAGAAACTGACTGAGCTAGAAGAGCAGATCGCAGTAAACAATGTGCACGTCGCTCAGGCCGTCTCCCAGCTAAAGAACGACGGAGCGTCGAACAATTCACACGCACTTGTTGCCATGATCCTGGGGTATTGCGTGATAAGCTACCTCTTCTCATAATGCTGCAACAGCAAAAGAAAGACCTTGGAAATTAAGAGACAAATTTAGCGGGAAATCGACCCAAAGAGCATTCATCTTTTCATTTATTACGGGGTTTCTTATCATTAGACGCTTTCTTGATGATTTCCATCTCCTCCGCGACATCGAGATAAGTGGGAATCGAGAGTTTCCTGTCTGATGACTTCAGAACTTCCTTCACAACCTCCCCATTCCCTAACTTTACATTCCCCTCCCTAACATCCTTCGTGCTGTAGAGGTGAAGCTTCCCGAGCCTCAATACAATAATTGTACTTATGCTGGCGAACATACTCAAGAAGTAAAGGCCAGTTCCTGCAGACACCCCAACTGCAGCAGAAACCCAGATAGCGGCCGCAGTTGTCAATCCCTTGACGCTTCCTGTTTTTTCGCGCACACCATTTTGATTCCTTTTATTGGTTATAACACCAGCCCCAATAAAACCAACCCCACTTGCAACGTTACTAGCCATTCTACTCGTATCATAAGACCCAACAAAACCGTACATGCTACATAGTGTGAAGACAGCAGCACCAAGGGACACCAAACTCATTGTCCTAATCCCGGCAGGTCGATCGCTAGTCGATCGCTCGTAACCAATTAAAGCTCCAAACAAGCTTGCGTATACTAACCGGAATGTGAGCTCGAGCTCTACCATTGTTGGTAGGATTCCAAATTCTCCCAACTTCTTGGCCTGAATCAAGCTGTTGTGTACAGCTAAAGAACTTGTTGCACCCCCAGCGGCAGAAGATAATGACAATGTCTTCGCTACGACCGTCTGTGGCTTCAACAATAACACCAACTCGCAAGCAAGGATTGCAGCACATGGCAAGACTTTTCTTCTTCTCTTCACCCTTCCATCTGCCCTTCCCACAATAGCAGTTTCACCAATAAGCCGGCGAGAGCGTAGCCCTCCATTCCCTTCTCCGCTTTCTATACTATTCTTCACTTCATGATACATTCTATCGACCCTGCCAGGTACAGAAAACCTATTCTGTTTTTTCACATGATGGACTATCCATGTGAAGCTTACCGAGTGACAAAGTAGACACAGGAAAAAGAGCAACTTTGCAAGAGCATTCCTCATCTTGTGGCTCAGCTTGAGTGTTGTAAAAAAGCCAGGGTCAGAGTTTTTTACGAATCATACAATTGATTTTCATTGAAGCTTTGGTTGTGTGTGCACGGCCCGACGGCCCGATGTTATGGATTCTTATTTCCATTTTCCATTCCTTTCGAAAGACCATAAAAGAACCGCCCAACCACCTCAAGCAACACTAACTCCTGCCCTCCCCCCCCCTTTTTTTTCTTGCGATCGATTGTTCGATATTCAACCCTCTTTCTTCTATAATCTACTATCTATCTCTCTGAAAGATTGAAAGATCTCAAAAAATCTCTACCATGCGTCCCACGATTTCCCTAATATCTCTTTCCCTCTCCCTCCTACCCTCCGCATTCAGCTCGCAAACGACTACAGCGACAAACAAGAGCGAGTATCATGATGGTGTTGTTGCTCGTGGTACCGGTGAAGTAAAGTTTTCGACATACAGTGACGCTAACTGCAGTATAATTCCGAACGATGACGCGAAAGATATTACTCTCAAGGTTGATGAATGCAGCGTGACGCCGGACGGGAGCGTCAGCGAACTCGTGTGTTATGAGGATAGGATCGAGTATAACAATCACGTGCATGACTATGACTGCGAGGGGGATGTCAAACCAAATGTACTCATGGTTGGGTTATGTCAAGAATTTCCGGGACCGGTTCAGACGTGGAAGCTGATTGATAAGGAGACTTACGATTGTTAAAACAAATTATTAATAATTAGAACATCGTGACGTTACTGAAAATGCAAACACACACCATAAAAACACGCCATTCATTACACAATTTAACACAATCCGTCATAAAACCCTCATTAAAACTTTAGCCTGCCTTCCAATGCGTTGAGATCGCTTTCCAGCACTCTGATTTTGCTGGAGTAAATGCGCTCTCCATGAACTTCAACAACGCTACCCTCTCGGGACTTCCACCCGTCAGTGGGTTTCAGCGTGGTCCAGGTTGTCTCCTCCCCCTTCCCCTCTCCCCACCTCCCCCTCTTACCCTTCCAATCGCCTCCCCTTTGCTCCTTCTCAATTTCCATTTTCAATTCCTGCCTCTTCACTTTTTTCTTCAATTTTTCCATTTCTCCTTCCGCCTCACCCCGTTCCCGTTCAAGCAATTGCATCCGTTCTCGCATATTCTTCATCAACAATTTGTCCTTCTTCATTTCAACCTCAAGAATCTTATCGTTCTCTTGTTTTTTAGCCATGACGGTCTCCAGCCTTGTCTTGCAAACCTTAATCTCTCCCTCCAATCGTTCCCTTTCTGCAACCCAGGTTTCCCCCTCGCACTTATAAGCTATCTTGTTGCTCTCCAAGCTCTTGAGCAGCACATCTTTCTCGTTTCTGACGTTTTCAAGTTCTTTTACGGCCTTCTTAATTTCGTCACTCTTGGCTCGCAAATTTTTCTCAATCAGCTCCTTTTGCTTCACCAACTTAGTCACCCTGCCCTTAACAACTTTGATCTCTTCCCTCATTCTCTCGATTTCATCCTTCTGAACATCGCTGCCCTTCTTGGCCATTTCCACTAGTTCTCGCTGCATCTCCGCGTGATGACTACTGCTCTCCTTTAACCTTTCCTTCATTTCTCTCTCAACCTTACTTTTCTCTTCCTTCAACCCTGCCACGATATTCTCCTTCTGCAAACTCTCTTCCCGTGCCTTTTCAACAGCAGCATCCCGAGTAACGACGCAGCAGTCTAATGCTCCTTGCAGAGTGATAGCCGCCTGTTTCCACTTCTCTTTCTCAACCGTAACCTCTTCTCTCTTTTTCTTCTCGTTCTCGAGCTCTGACCCTAGCTTCTCGATGGTCTCGTTGTTCTCCACCTCAATCTCCTTGACAATTTCCACCTCTTTTATTACTGGTTCCGGTTTCGGTGTCGCTACTGAGTGAAAAGCGCTTCCAACTCCAACTTCAACTGTCTGTTTGGTCGTTTTGACGAACCTACCGGGGGTCAGCAATTTCTCAGCGCTTTGCTGTGGAGTTGCCGGTAGCTTTGCAAGGAGCAGCTTCCTGTTTGCCTCCATCTTTAAGTTCTTCTCATTTCGCTCATTGACGTTTACTAGCTCCGCAACCTTCTCTCGTAGTCGCCTATTCTCGCCCTCGGCCTCGATGCATTCAAAACACTTGTTCTCAAACTTCTCGCTGAGCTTTTGGAGGCTGCCCGTAAGCTGGTCCACGACAGCAGCATCCCGCATACTCTTCATGAGCTCACTGTTCCTAGCTTCTAACAAGTTTGTCAAATTATTACACTCAACATTCTTGCTCTCCACCACTCTCTGGAGAGTTTGACACTTTTCGTTGAGAGTATGGAACTTCTCGTCCAGAGTAGAAAGGTTCGCTTGCCCCACTTTGCTCGACTCAACAAGCTCTTCTTTAAGCCCCTTGTTGTCCTCATCGTAGCGGCGAACCTCAGCAACCAGGTTTGCAATAATCACTTTCTGCTCCCGAAGCTCTCGACTCATCGTCTCGACCTCCCGTAGGTAGTTTTTGTCGACTAGCAACCTCTCGCTGTTCAGATTTTTGAGTTCGCTGTCTAGCTTGGCATTCTTCTCCTCGAGTTCCTGCAGCTGCTCGTTTGCCGCCTTTGACTGAGTGCTACTCTTGTCGATCGTAAAAGCAAGCAGCTTCTTCATTTCCAATTCCTTAGTACTTATTCTCTCCTTGAGATCGGCGTTCTCAACAGTTAGGCGATCGATGATTCCATCCTGACGTTTTCTTTGCTCCTCAAATTTGTCTCTCAGCTCTCTGATTTCCGCGGTGAGTTTGTCTTGAGTGTTGTTAACCTGATTCTGCATCATCACAAGTGCGTCTTCTTTATCAGTTATTTTTTTCTTCATTTCTTCATTTACCGCGGTCAGTTTAACAATCATAGTTTCTTCGGCCACCTTCTCCTCCTCGCTAGCCGTAGCGTTATGAGATACTTGCTCTTTTAATTTCGCGATCTTTTCTGCTTGGTTATCTGAGTGCGTCTCCATTTCTGTGAGCCTTTCAATGACTTCTTTTTGGATGCATCTTGAGCCCTCCCACGCTTGCTGAAGGTCTGCATTGAGTTGCGCAATGGTGTTCGCTTGCTCAGCTTTAGCAGATTCTGCGAACTGAATTTTGAAATTGAGATCTGCCACAGTAGCCGAAAGCTCAACATTAGTCATCTTCGCTTTCTCAACCTCCTCCTGAACATTTTTTTTCTCTGTCTCAAACCTCTCAATCAATAATCCTCTCTCCTTGGCGATTTGCCTGAGTTCAGAATTTTTCTTTTGCAACATTGCCACCATATCCTCTTTCTCCTCTTCCTCTTTGCTCCTTAACTGGACTAGTTGCTCCTTCAGCTGTTCTAGGGCTCCCTCCTGCTCAGCATTCTCCCACTGGAGTTTATCAATAACAACCCCGTGTTCTGTCTCCCTCCTGCGTATCCGTTGCTCCAAATCCTGAATAATTGTCGCCTGGTCATTATTGTCGCTCGTTAACTCTTCGATGGTTCTCAGTTGCTTAGATTTCTCATTCTTGAGCTCGCCAATGATCACACCGTTGTCAGCCTCCAGTTTGCGCACCTGGTTCTGCAACTTCTCATTTAACCTAACAAGACTCTCATCACTACTGCTCATTCGTTTCAACGTGTCATCGTTGGCCACTCTTCTCAATTCATTAAGCTCAGATTCCATCGACACAATCATCGCCTCCTTCTCTCCTAACTGTTTCAGAGAAGCCTCACCGAATGCCCGTAATTCCTCGGTCGCCGCATCGGCTTTCATCTTCTCGACCAGTAGCTCTTCGAGTTCCGTTGCTTTGCAAGAGTTGCTCTCCACAATTCTCCTGAGGTCAACAAGATCTGATTCCATCGTTGCGATTACAGCATCCTTCTCGTCAAGTTTCTCCCTGCTTGTCTTCTTGCCCTCATTAAATATAATTCTGTTTTCGTTGAGCGCGTGGATATTCTGGGTTTCTCGTAAGTTCATTTCCCATTCAGTCTCCTTCAACCTGTTTTCGAGGTTCAGAACCATGCTTGTCTTTGCGTCAAGCTCCTGCTTCAGTACTGATTGAACTTTTTGTTCTCGAAGAGTGCGTTTTTTGGCGCTCTCAATCTGATTACTGCGGCTCACTTCGATCTTTTCGAATTGATTGAGTTGCTGCTTCAACGTTTCAGCGTTGACCTCACTGATTCGTGTGAAGCTGTCGCGCATGGATTCGATCTCAGTCTCCAAGGCCTTAATCCTCTCTTTTGCGGAATTGCTGTCGGCAACGGCTGCTGCAAGCTCGGTTCTGGCCACGGCGCAAGCAGCTCCATGGGCACTAGCTAGCTTGACAGATGCATTCAATCTCCCTTCTGCCGCCAGGCACCTCTTCTCCAGCTTGAGCAGCTGCTCGTTCTTTACGTTACTTTCGAACGCATTGAGATTGTTGTCGATTCGCTCGTTCACCTTCTGGATTTCTACCGTGAGCACCTCACTTAGAATTTTGTCATTCAGCTCAGCCTTCTTGGAGAGTGAGAGAACAGCTAGGTTGCGCGATTCTTCTGCGGCGGCGCGTTCCGCAGCGAGGGAATTATCCTGTTCCCTGACGGTTTTAGACAACTCGGAGACTTGGTCTCGGAAAGAATTGTTCATCTCGCGCAGCTCCCCGATAGTTTGTTGGTATGCAGTGTTCTGGGTATTCATGGATTTGTGGGAGTTTTTGAGCTTGTCGAAGCTTAGGGCAAGATTCTTGAGCTTATCGTTGGAAACATCGATCTTTTGCAGGAAATTCTTGCTGACAACATCCTTTTGCTGCTCAAAACCGACAACAAGCAATTCCATCTGGCGCTTAAAGGAGTGAATCTGGGCATTTCGCTCGCTACAATTCAGCTTCTCCGTCTCATGCTGGAGTCGTCGTGCGCACTCAAGCTCTCGTATTTTGGCGTTAAGCTCATTTTCATGATGCTGGCGCTCTTCGTTCATCTTCAAGCGCGTTTCAGCGATTTCTTTCTGCAGCATCAAATTCATCCCGAAGCTTTCGTCAAATGTGGAATTTCTGTTTTTCTTAGTTGGCGTTGTCCTTTCTGTGATGCTGGCCTCGAGTTTTGTTTTGAGTCGCTCGACTTCTTTCTCGAGAGCTGAGCGAGCTCTGTTTGAGTCAGCCAGCTTGATGGCGATTTCCTCGCTCTTGTTGCGATACTCGATCGCGGCATTCATTTTCAAACGCTCACTTGAGTCCAGTTTCTCTGTCAGTTTTTCAATGGCTCGTTGCGACGACACCTTCGCGTGTCGAATTTCCGACCTCAGCTCGCCAGCAACTTGCTTGACGGCGGTCAGTTCCTCTTCCTGAGACTTTGTCTGTCTTGTGAGCTCGTCACACAGCTTCGTAGAGCTAGAAAGGGAGGCTGTAAGGGTTTCAAGTTGAGAAACGTGAGCGTTTTGCATCTTCTCGATGTGCTCAGTATGGGTCTGCTGGAGCTTATTCATCTGGTGCGTGTAACATTCCTTTGTTTCTTTTGCCTGGCGAGCATTGGATAGTGCAGAAGAGGTAGTAAATATTATGCTGTCTGATTGTCGCTGAGAGTTCGAAGTAAGCGCGAGTGTTTCTGCTTGCGCCTGCTCTCGGTATTTCTTTTCGAGGGAGAGCTGAGAGGTAAGATCGGCGAGCTGATCTTTGTGGATTTTGCTCAGGGAGGCGAGAGTAGATTTGTGTTTGTTCTCCATCTCCATGGTGGTTGTCTGATTAGATTTTTGAAGCTCCCTGAGAGCGGCGCATTCCGCTGAGATTTGCTCGTTTACTGTTTTTAGCATAGTGACCTCATCCAATTTATTCCCGCTGGAATTTCGGAGTGAATCGATTTCGGATTGAAGGGATTCACAGTTTGTTCTTTGGACGGAAAGGTTTTCGCGGGATTCGCTCAGTTCTGCATCGAGGGCTGAACGAGTTTTGTTAGACTCGCTCAGATCGTGTTTGAGTGCATCTCTCTCGGATTGAAGGGCCAGACAAGAATAATTGATTTCGCCAAGTTCGAGCTTAAGGGCGCCACACTCTCGTTCCAGGGTGGCGACCTTATCGGATTCGAGCTCCATGGCAGCTGAACGAGTTTTGTTAGACTCGCTCAGATCGTGTTTGAGTGCATCTCTCTCGGATTGAAGGGCCAGACAAGAATCATTGATTTCGCCAAGTTCGAGCTTAAGGGCGTCACACTCTCGTTCCAGGGTGGCGACCTTATCGGATTCGAGCTCCATGGCAGCTGAACGAGTTTTGTTAGACTCGCTCAGATCGTGTTTGAGTGCATCTCGCTCAGCTTCCACATCCCCTAATGCGACTTTGACCGCTTTGAGCTCATTCAACTCGCCCACAAGGGACTCTCTCCCAGACTTGAGTTTGTTGCACTCGGCAGATTTGTCTCTTAGAGCTCTTTTCAAGTCTTCCACTTCAGCTGATGTCGTAGCGCGAAGCTCAACAATATCTGCCGTGGCTTTCTGCAAACTACCTTTCACAATGCCCAGCTCTACCTCCGATTCCTCCAGAGCGTTCATTGCAGCACTGGTCGCAGCTGCCTTAATCTCCTCCGAGAACTCTTCTTCTTTCTTCTTCAGCTTCTGCGTAAGATCACTTATAGTGTCCTTTGCATCAAGATTTTCCTTCATTTGTTTCTCCAACTCCGTCTTAGCTGACTTCAACAGCTTATCGGCGACGACAAGCTCGTCAACCTTCTCGACTTCACTCCTATTTTTGCTGCTCTGAGCCTTTTCAAGCTCCCCCTTTACTTTCTCAAGCTCGCTCTTCAGGTTACTGTTGTATTTCAAGTATTCTTTAGTCTCATCCTCAGCTGCATTTAATGCCATTGATAGCTCCATGACTGACGTCTCGAAATTCTCTGATTCAGCCAGTGCCACGTCCAGTGAATTTTGCCGAAAAGTCGTAGCAGGAGATCGAGGTGGGGTCCGTGTTGCGTCGGACAGTGACACTGTAGTCTTCTTAACATCGATATCGTCCATTGTCACGTCGATTGTCCGAGAAGTGACAGACTGGTTCAACGAGAGCGATGAGGTATTCAGGACTGATAATGACAATGGCTTCAGAGGAGTATCGCTGGGCGTGTAGTCCACGGAGATTGATACATCGGTATCATCCAAATTTGACGGCGTCGTTGCTGTCGGCGTGGAAGTGGGTATTGGCGTAGGTGGCGCTCCTGAGTTGCTCGCGAGCTTCCTTGGCGGGGTCTTCTCCTTGGATGTCGTCTTCTCCCTGGATGTCGGCTCCTCATTCTCCTCATCCCCCCCCCTGCTTTTCCGTTTACTGAACGCCATTTTACTTCTGTAGCGACTCAATATGCTTCGTCCACTACTCTTCGCCGAACTCATTATAGAAATCCCCGGGAAAAGGTCTGGCAACAGGGCGGAAAGTTTTTTTTCGTTCAAAAAGTGACTGGGACTTTTATTCGAGATTTGTCTGAATTTGGCTTCAAAATTTGAACTCGATGCGCGCTGTAATTACTGCTGAGGCAATCAAGCAATTTTTAAGTTTTTAAAATGCGGAAAGAGGAACGTATGGCAGTTACAAAAATGTCACGATCAGGCTAAGAAGGACGTGAGAGGTTGGCAAGTCTTCTTCTCAAAACACTTAACACTTTCAGCGAAGTGCTAAATTACTACCGCTTTATCAAGGTCGCAAGCCTCGATATATTCAGGTATTTTGAAGCACCGCCAACATGAAGAAATTTGTCAACATCTTTGTGTCCCTCCTCCTCTCTCAACTTGATCTCGTGATCTCCAGTGAACACGAACTTCCCTCGCAACACCTGGCCACCTTATATGAGCGTGCTGGACTGCACACAGTATCATCGCTGTCCGACCTTCACTATCTCCACAGTAGAACACCACCGCAAACTCCTGAAGACAAGACATTGAATGCCCCACAGCTCTACGCGTCAGAGTACGAATTTAACGTGGCGAATTATGTCTCCGCAATTTATTCTCACTGGGGTGCGTTGACGTCTGCTTACGTGCTTCAGCGCCTGGTTGATGCAACACAAACCCCCCTATTTCAGCTGAGTGATGATTCTACGTTGACGCATGCTCTCGGGGCATTTCATCTTTTCAACCTTTTAGAGAATAACGATGGGGCGTATCAGCTGACAAATTTTATAAGCAGTAATTTGCTGACAGGTCAAATGAAGTGTGAGTCCGACTTGCCAATGATGGAATTTGCGGCACAAATGCGCAAGTTGGAGAAATTTGCTCTGCACCGTACAGAAGTTGAGGAATGGACCAACCCGAAAGTACTAGTATTGCAGCAATGTCTGAAGCAAGCAACGGATGAAATCTTAGCATCCTCTTATTCCGCAGACACTCTTTTTGACGCCTGCTCAAATGCCTCCTCAGATTCCTGTCGCTCAAGTGTTACTCACGACGTGGTGATTGCGCAGGGGCGAAACGAGGATCTCTCTTGGGTGTCAGGGATCCACCCACGCAATTCCAATTCTTGCGTGGATCAGTTAAGCTGCTCGGACGGTGACAAAACATGGGAGCCTCTTTTAAATCCGCTCCCCTCTCTCTCAGAAATTGGTGTGAACCCGATAATCTACAGCAAGGGAATTCACAATAATGAAAACGAGCATACTCGACTTCCCTACAACGTCGGGGGAGAGGCCGTTACCTACCTTTACCACATTATAACGCACTATGATTCTCTCGCGGATGTTACCACCTTCTTGCAAGGGGAACCAATCGCTGGTGCTAAGGATGCGACCGTCCATTTCAACTCATTATCTGAGTTACACGAAAAAATTCTCTCTGCCTCGCCTACGAAACGTTTTGACCCAATCAGCAATCTTATTCTACAGAATGATTGGCGCACGGGTGCTCCTTTCGACGAGATCAAACTGGGCACGGGTCAATTAGATCTCTACGAGTGGATCACGAAACAGCCGGCACCACCTACTACATCTAATCTGTGGTGGCACGCTTGTGGGATGTTTTCCGCTTCCAAGGCCGCGATTCGCTCTCGTCCGAAATACTTTTATGAAGATCTGTACACGATGCTCACTGATTCATACGTGGGAAACCTCAAGTATCCGATGGACTTGTCCCCTAAAGGTGTTTTATTTCCTGTCTGCAACGAAGATAAGCGATCGCTTTCTCTGTATTGCACCGAGTATCAGCTCCATGTTCTCTTCTATGTCGTCGAGCGAATGTGGCAGTACATACTCGACGATAATAATCCAATTTGGCATCTTGACATCTGTGGGGACGGGCACCTCTCTTCTCACTTCCAAACAACGAGTGATCACACGGCCAAGTTCTGGCATCAGCTATGCAGCAACAGTTCAGTGCGCGAGAATGGCTGGCTTGTTCCTTTTCTACAAAAATATGCCAGTTCAATATCAGAGTCGTCTCACTTACATTCGCCGCAGTTGGAGCTCTCCCTCCTTCAGCCAACTGATAGGTCAATAGTCTTGACAAAAGAGCTGCAACTAATTCCTATGATCAAAGTTGCCTCGGAATCGGAACTATTCGACGGTTTTGAGGCGCAAGGGGACACCAAGCTGTGTTTTACGATCGATGGAATGGAAAATAGCGAACCTTCCTGTGATAGCTATCAGACGCACCACCGCACGATTGTCAACAGTGAGTTGGATTCTGGCAGCCACGTCCTCAAGGTCTGGCTGGAGAATTGGTCAAATTTATCCTCCTCCTCAGTAACCCGCCCTATTTCCTCGAATGTTGTCTCCGTTCGCTTTTTGATGATGGCATCGAAAGCTTCTTTTGGCACTGACATACTCAATCATCCAAAGTTACGAGAGTTTCTGCTTGCCCATCCTTACCATCAAACTTCTCTGATACCAGAAGATGCCGTTTTATCCTTCTTTCCGGGTCACGATTCGTCAATCGCAGTTATTAAAGACGGTGTTGTCCTTGCGTCTCTAGAGCTCGAACGCCTCTTCAATATCCGATACATGGCAGGGTGGGGGACAGGAAGCGTTGGATCGCCACTCGACAGTCCCCCGACGGAAATCTGGCGCGAGGCTATCGAGGCAATTTTAGAGTTCTGCAATATGTCGAACAGAACGTTTAAGTTTGGAGCCATCGTTCCAATGGAATTCGGAGAGGTGCACAATGCGGCAGTCTCGGCAATCAAGCTTATTGCTCCAGTTGATCACTGGTTGGTCGTGGACCACCATTTGTCACACGCAAATCTTGTCTTACACGATTTATACTGGGGCACCGAAAGCGACAAAAACAATTTCATCTTCACGTTGGATGGAGGAGGCAATGACGGATATCTGCACGCGTACGTGGGCAATAAAAAGTCTGGCCTTCGTGAGTTGAAGAGCTGGAACATAAACCTCGGTGTCGCGTACATGCGAGTGAGCGGATTGATCAGCGAAGTGACCGGATCGCGTGTCTGTAAGGAGCTCGTTCCTTGCGCTCTAGGCTTACCGGGAAAACTCATGGGGTATGTTGCACTGGGAATGACGAGAAGCGAGTGGGAGCAACCAATTTTCGACTTTTTGACGATGAATGGTAACGATCATAACACAAATCGCGATCCAAACAAAGGGCTCTACTACGACCCGAGTGTTTTGCCTGGCTGGAAAACATTTAGCGACGAAGACATCGAAAATAGCAAAGGTGGAGATGGGGAAGACATAGGCGAAAAGATTTTGCAAGAACGCGACCTCTCGAACACACTTCAAACGGTATTCGAGAAGGTATTCATGAGCGTCATTGTAGAGACAATATCGCTGGCAGAATCAAGAGGGATCAACATCGAGTCGATTGAAGGGATTGGGCTGAGCGGCGGGTGCAGCCTAAATGTCCTCCTGAATTCAGAAATCCAGCGTGTCTTCCCCTCTTGGAAGGTTCACGTCCCTGCCGCGCCTGGAGACAATGGACTTGCAATTGGGGCCGCTTGGATGATCTCCCCTCCAACCCAAAAACAACAACAAAAGCCACAACAGCTTCAATTTATCGGTCTACCACCTTTCGACCTCCACCTCCTTGAATCTCTGTCTGTACAATATTCTGCCAAACGAGTCACAGGAGTTGCCGAGATTGTTACCTTACTGAGCGAGAATAAAATCCTTGGTGTCATTCGTGGGAGGCAAGAGTTCGGACCGCGAGCCCTCGGGCACCGATCGCTCCTGGCCGTACCTACTCGAGGCATGAAGGATCGAATGAATAAGCTCAAAAAGCGTGAGTTCTTCAGACCTGTTGCTCCAATGGTCGCGGCCGAGATCGCTGCCGAGTTCTTCGACGAGGAAGGAATATCGGTCGAGTCTCCTTATATGTCTTTTGCCCCGAGAATACGGAGAAATTTTACAGAACTTGTCCCTGCCGTCACTCACTACGATCGATCGTGCCGTCCCCAGACGGTTAGCGAATTTGACGAGGAATGGGTGCACGCCCTCTTGTGGGGCGTCGCAAACAAGATGAATACCCCCCCCGTGCTCATCAACACGAGTTTCAATACCAACGGTAAACCGATCATCAATTCGCTCGTCGAGGCCCTGTATTTGTTAAAGACTGAACCGGAGCTCGATTATGTATTAATCGAAGATAGATTATTTTCCAAGGCGAATGTCATGGCTTAATGTTCTAAGATTGTTTGGTATCGCTTTTGCTGAAACACAACGCACTTTTTTGGTGTGTTACATTACAAAAGAGAAAATCAATTCAAAACCGCTTTTTGCTTTGTTGTGTTAAAGAAAAGGTCACCAAGTCATCGGAATGCCGTAGCATACAGGAGCGTAACCGACAATTCGCTCCATTTTGCAAACTGAGCGGCTCTTGGAAACACAGCTAGCAATATCGCCACAACTATCGTTGTTCACGAACTCATTCAGCATGTGGATGAAGAATTTGTCGATGTCCTTGTCCGTGACATCCCACAAATTACCTACAACGCACGGAGCTCCCGCGCAGAGATAGCTATTCACAGTGCCCTCAGGCTCGTAGTTCATGGACTTAAACTTCCTCCCCACCCCCCTGCTCGCCCCTCCCCCCGAGCTCAGCCTGCCGCTGCTACATCCCATCAGTACTACCATCGCGTTGCAGTTCCGCTTGCCCTCGTCAAGAAGTAAATTCTCAATCTTCACACGGGGGAAGCAGTTTTCAGCGCCTCCGTGGCCGCAGTAGAAGAGAACCCCTCCTTCCTTTTTCAGTGCTTCTTCAAAAAAGCGTGGTTCGGGGATTGCCCCAACAACGCCATTTACATTCCACTTAAATTTCTTCGAGAATGACTCGAAAATGGGTTTCATTGTCTTCTGGGTTCCGGGCAAATTGCTCTCAGGATCGAGCACGTAAGTACAATTTTGCCTCTTGATTCTCGTCTTTTTTTCAATCAGTGGGCCAACCGCAAATGGGAGGGAGGGAACCCGGTAAACACTTCGGCTGTTGAAAACCTCAAAATTCTCGAAGGGAAATCTGTGTAGTCTTTCGTCCAGGACAAGGACTGTTATTTTTGAAGAAGCCGGGGAAGAAATGGATGAGGGTGCCGCAGCTGGCGTCTCTACCTTGGCAGGAAGCAACGAGACAAGCAGATCTTTTAGGCCCGCCTTCAAAAGACCCTTCATCGCACTCTTGTCGGCCCCCGCTTTGAGTATTTCTGCCTTCAGCTGTGACACTGTCAGTGATTCCACATCGATATCAACATCAACGTCAACATCAATTTGCACCTCTTCAATAGTGCATGCGGCTTCGAATTTATTACTCAAGTTCCCAACGCCCAAATCACCTCCAAAGAAACTCAAAACATCACTGTTGTTCTCCGTCAGAAAAATCTCGGCCCTCTTCACGAGCTTCTCGAGCTCTTCGTCAACAATTTTTCTTTCTTTCCACCATCTTCGTTTCGCATTATCATCGAAGTGAGTCGCCTTTACCGGGTCTATTCCATCTAGCTGGAGCCGACTCTTCTCGAGAAGTCGGTCTAAGTCGTCCAAGACTACTTCCGAGAAAGTTCCGTTGTCGTTCATCACGCAGGCTATGTTTCCTGTGAGCACACCTTCTTCCATTTCGAGGGAGGCTACAAGGACATCTGACGTGGGAGAGAGAGAGATGCACACAATCCGCCAATCACGCGGAAGGACGTGTTGGATAATTTCGGAGATTCTACGGGTAGCCTCGGTTAAATCAACATTCTCGTCGATAGTTGAAAAAAGCTGGTGGACAGGTGACGTGGCATCAAGGCCGTGAGCGACGAAGACGCGGCTGGTCCCTCCGACGCTCCGATGAAGGTTCACTACAGCCTCCAACGTTCCCACGCAGCCATTCTCAAAGAGACCAGGTTTCCCGGCTGTGAGGGAAAGACATCGGAAAATGCGACGGGCTAGCTTCGTCGTACCCGGACCGCATAGCTTCGAGGCTTCAACGAACAGAGCACGAGACTCTTTGCATAGCGAACGAACATCGTCAGCTCTGCCTTCGCCGAGTCGCCAGAGGTCGACGAGTTCGCCACTATTTCTCTCTTCGAGCAGTTTTATGCGACCCAACCTATAGCATGCCATCGCTCTGTCTTCCGACCTCGCAAATGTACAGCTTCGCACACATTCGTATAGTACACAGAAACTGTCATCATCAACGTCAGTATTAGTTAATTCCTTTGACCGCGCGATTCGAACCAAGATGGTCATCATAATTAGACCAAAACGGTTCTCTCTTTTGGTTTTCGTCGTCGTACTCGTGGTCGTGTCGGCTGGGGCAGTAGCCGCGCTGAAGCTGACAAGTGACTCAATCAATTCGCCAAACTTGGGATCTACCATCGGCTCTAATATTACCTTTGCTCGCAGATAATAATCGACGAACCCAGTATCAATACCATCGGAAATGCGGCGCAGGGTGTCCCCCTGGCTGATGAGCGATCGGACGACTTCAAGCTTACGTTCCACGTCAATGTCGGTCGCGCCAGCGTTCACATTGTCAACTGCCAAAGCCGATGGCTTCATCTTGGGAGAGAAACAAATTTCCTCGGGAGGCATCTCAAGCATGAGCAAACTCTGATGAAGCCTCGATGACCTTAACTCATAGGTATTGTATTTGTCTGTTACTAGATTGGCGGCGTCAGAGACGTCCTTTCGGAGGTTCAACCCCAAGCACTCGTTTGCCGTCGCACTGTACCCCTTTGCACGTCTCTTGTCACCCAACCTCGACCAAAGAGAGCTCATTCGCTCGAGGCACTCCGCCAAGCAGCCGATCCATTTTCTGTCTGGTCGTTTTTGAATCATTTTTCTGCACAAATGAACGTTGAGGCGCAGATTGGATAGGCTCCGAAAACTATTGTTGCGTTTCTCCTCGCCCTCTGCTAAGGCAAGAAATGTCTTTGCGAGCACCCATTGATTTTCGTCATCGTTATCGCCATTTTTGTTAGTCGTGGGCACGACTGACTCGTCAACAGCGTGTGAACCCTCCTTTGTACTCTGCAAAATTTCGTAAAGACGATCCATCCCGTCACTGCAAGGAGGGAGGTCGTTGCGAACCAATAGGAGGGCTGACGACAATTTTCCAGCTATTTCAAAGTTACCCACAAGGTCATCGAGACCAGCGTGTGTGTAGACGTCACAGATTTGCGCGCTCGCCAGCTCAAGCGATATAGCCCGGCAATCAGAGAGGAGCGACGAGCATGTCGCGGCCTTTACGGTGTCGCAAAGAAAGAGGAATTTGTCTTGTAGGGACATCAATATGCTGATGCAAGGACACTGGTTCGTATTGTGGTCGTCGTGGTCGTCATCTTTGTCGGCGTTCATGAGGTGGAGCTCCACAACACGTTTGCAAGATGACAGAGAGGAGGCAAGGTGCGCGTTTAATTTCGATCGGTCACCTGTGCTTTTTTCAAACACAAGCAGATTAGCCGCGGCGCTATATGTCAACTGGTATTGGTCGATCTCATCACTATTGGTGTCGTCTGTCATATTTTGAGCCGCCTCAGCAAGTTCAAATGCTTTCATCATAGACTTTGGAAGCGTTCGTGATGCTACAAATGTGCCATTGATTTTCGTGAGCTTGTTATCTGTCTGCTCCAGTGAGAGACGGTAACACCTATCGTGCTCATCAAGAAGCGCAGTGGCGAGCGTATCGTTGGAGCCACCGCTCTGGAGAATATTCCCAATGGTGCGCATTGCATCGCAGCACGCAAGGTGCGCTCCGATCTCATTCGAGGAGGTGGAAAGTGAATTTTGAAGGAGAGCTGAGACCAAGTCTTCGACACAGATAGCCGCAAGCTGCCCGACCTTCGATTGTATAAGTATTTCAGGTGCAGGAGGAATCGAGGAGGTGCTCGCGGCATTTTGAAGATCAACGAAACAATTGACAATTTGTGAGACGATAGCAGAACTTGCCGATAGACCATCAAGTCCGGCCGAATGTAATGAGTTCAGCATGACAGACTGCGAAATGTTGACGGGGGTATTGGCAAGAGAGAGTTGCAAAGCAATCGCGTAACTCGCCATCGCAAAAGATGAGAGTTTCATACGCTTTAGCACCGACCCGAGAAATGCAAATCTCAAGTGGAGTTGTGTTGTGGACGCGGGGGTGGCGGGGCTATGCTCAAAAAACTCAATACTAGTCAGCAGGGGAAATATTGCCTGCTGATCTCTACAGGACTCGACGCGTCGGCGCCCAAGAGCCGCGAGGAGTTTTCCAGAATTGATTAAGGAGGATGAGTCAGTAATGCTGCTGCTGTTTTGAGGTTTTGCCGGGGTCAAGGGAGATGACGAAGAGGTAGCGCCCAGAGTTGTAAATAGGAGGCGCGCTGACTCAATCTCGTCGTCCGCGAGGGTCAAGAGGTGATTATTTTTCTTTTTCTTGCTGGGAGTCTGTTTACTTGGCGTATCCGGACTGGTTGTGACAATGTAAGAGAAATCAGACTCAGATAGATAAATGGAACAAACCTCGTAAAGAGCGGCGGCTTTTACGCGAAACTCTATGGCCAGCGCTTTATATGAAAGTTTTTCCGAAATGGGCGCAAAAACTTTGGTCAAAATGAACGCAATCATCAGCCCAATTGCGGCTTGTGGCTTGTTCGCATCCAAATTTGTGGCGCCATTCAGTCGCGCAAGGAGTTTGGATGCCGAACTACCCAGGGCAGAGAACTGTAATATCTTGAAGTTCCGCTCAAGCAGAGTGTTTGACTGAGCGGAGGCGGTTTTTAGCTCTTTCGCGTCCCTAAGGATTTGCTTCACACAGGGCAATTTGGCAGCATCGTGGGTTGATTTGAACCTGGCCAATTTCAGGATAGTGAATAGCAGGGATAAAGACAAAGAGCCCGTTTTGTCCTTGTAAGTAGCAGATGTCAATTGGGTAAGGCGTTGGCTGTCCTCATCGGTCGCTGTCGGCATCGACAATCGGCTGGCGCAGAACTCGGCGTATGAAGGAATAAATTTCGTCATCTTGATGTTGTTGTCGTCCACAATTTTCCCGACTGTCGCGTAAAAGGTAGCCAGGGGATCACTGTCATTCGTAGACTGCATTTGCACCTTTTGTTGGTAGTGAGCAGTCGCTCGGTTGGCAGCCGATATTGCAGGCTCCAAAAATGGTGACTGGAGACGGTTGTTGTTGTTGTTGTTGTTGTTGTTGTTGTTGTTATTTTCTTTGTCTTCAATAGTTTTCGCTGGCATTTCAAGCAGAACTATCACGGATTGCATTCTAATATTGAGACAGATATCGTTCAGACTACTTTGATTCATCACCTTCTTCAGCTCCATCTCCTTCTCTATTCGACTGGCATACGACCAAAGCATCTTGTGGCACCGTTCTCGGTAAGAATTCTCCTCCTTGTCAAAACGGGAACCGGCGCAGTAGAGCATAATGTAGGGGAGGACGATTTCAGCGATGAGGAGCGAAGGGAGGAGCAGGGAGGAGGTCGTAATTTGGCTCGTTTTTTGTTTCTCTTCTTTTTGTTGTCCGAAAACTAGTTCCATCTTGCTGTTCACGACATTTATCGATGCGCCCACAACAATCTTGTAAAGCTCTCTGTTGTCTTCCACACATAGCGAGGTAGGATCTGGGACTGGGAAGTTCAGCAGACCATTCGATGTCTTTGTCTTGCTTCTCTGGTAGGTAGTGCTTAACAGCCGTGACAGCTCATCAAATGCCTCGAGAGTCAACTCTAGGCACCTTGATGTCCCAACCCCAATCCCTGCGGCCAAGCAGTGGTACAACAGCTTCTCGACAGTCAAGGGAGGCAATTTGTTGTGTTGATTGCTCAGCTCTTTTATATTACTGATCGATTTCTGCAAAAATTCAGTACGTTTCTCGACTGCGGCACCCTTATCCAGGCAGCACTTCAGTTGCTGTTTCGTCACCGAAAGTTTGGCGTCCATCTTGTTTAGTATGAGGGTGAGGCGGGGAGGGGTAAGGGAAGATCAGTGTGTGGGTTTCGAATTTTTATTGTACAAGAGACGAATTCGGTATTTTTGTAATCGTGTAATCTAATCTGCGTCCTGAGAATAAGGGTACCAGCGGTACGCTGAAGCTTCCCACTTTTTACCTCACAGAGAATTAACTGTCACCGTTCTTTGGCCTTTGTAAAACACGGACCGTGAATCAGGTAAAATACAATTACGGCCCCCCCCGCTCTTCCTTCACAACCGAAAGCACACGCCCTGCACTCAGGTAAAAGGGGAAACCGGACAAAGGAATAAATTCCTGCCAATACCAGTCTTTGACAAATTAAATTTTAGCTTTTTGAATATCTTAAAATAATCCCATGTCTGCGCTGACTACCTCTGCAGAGCTCCGGATGCTAGGCGACAAGGCCGACAGGTTGAACCGAAAGCGATCGCTGCAACATTTTCACAAGATTCTCTTGACGAACAAGGACTCTGTGGTTGCTCAAGGGTCGAAGTTGGAACTTTTCAACTTTTTCAGTGAATTGTTGTCGACACATCTGTTGGAGCTATTCAAGGACGAGGCGGAGAAGTGCCGAGAACTTTCACTGAATTTGGCTACTAAGATTGTAGGATTTTGCGACGAGGGTGACTTTTCCAGCTTTTTCATGCTGTTCGTAGATGTGTTCATGTCCCGTGTCTCGACGACACCTTTTGAGGAGAAATCAGAAGAGGTACGGCTTCTTCTTGTGAACTTGATGCTAGCTCTCTTATCGCACGAGAGTGTTACATCTATCCCAGACAACGTTGTGGGTGCGATTGCGTCTTGTCTTGGCGACAATTTCCCGGAGGTGAAAAGACAGTGTTGTCTGGTGATAGTGAAGCTGTGCAAGAAGACGCCCAAGGGGATTCAGATGGCAAGTGAGAAGCTTCTGAAGGCCTTGATTATCAACACTACGCATCAGCACAGCAAGACGCGGCAGATGAGTGTCAAGGCAATTGGTTTCGTGTGTGTCTCGGCAGCTCCCGACAACTTTGAACAGATTATGAAGGAGGTGGTGTTACCGTGCCTTAAAAAGGTGTCTTTTGACCGTGTCCCGAACGTGCGTAAAGCTCTGATAAGTGGAGCGATCGGAAAGTTGGCAACTGTTGGCGTGCAAGGAGGCACCGAAATAAAGAAGACATATGAGCAATTTGTCCCTGACTTCTTGTCTTTTTTGATGTTGGGGGTGAGTGATGGGACTCCAGAGGTCGAGGAGGTAGCGCACAACGAATTGAAGCGGCTGGCTGATCTGAGGAAGGCAAACATCGTCAATGATAGCACCGATGATAATGGCGACAACGTCAACGCGCTCATCAGCAACCACTTTGCCAAAATTCTTGTCCCTATGCTGGAGGAATCGTCCCATTGGACGACACAGCAACGACACAGATCTTTGGAGTCCCTCGAACAACTCATAAGCCACATGAATGGTACACAAATTGAGAAGGACCACGTGGAAATGATCATCAAGAGCCTAACTTTCTCCATCCGAGACGACGAAAAAATCATCAGATCTGTGGCAACTCGTTGCGCAGTAATACTGGGGGAGGTCGTCGAGCTCGAGGTGAATTTGAAGATGCTGCTACCTAGATTAGACGGCAGCATCTCGGGAATGAATACCCCAGAAAAAATTACTGGTAGCCTACTGATATTAGCAAGCATATTTCAAGGAGCTGACGGGAAAAGCTTGCTTGAAAGTAGAGAGGTCATCACGAAAACTCTTGCGACCAATACAATCCTCGAATGCGACAACCAAAATGTCTTGGATGCATTGTTCGAGGCAGTTGAGGGCTTCGTGAATGGGGCCGGAAATGCCGGAGGGGGGCTAGAGGGCGTCAACGGAACTAACGTGATGCGGTGCTGCATCCAATTGTTGGGCGTCGGGTCAGACAATTTCTTGTTCCACCCTGCACTGGGGCTGGTTAGGTCAGTGGCGAAATTTAGAAATTGTGCCAGGGGGGACGCGCAACTATTCGACACACATTTTAGGAGCCTAGTTAACATGATAAAAGCTCAGCCACCAGATTCAGGGGATGCGCAGGCTGACAAAGAAAATGGGGAGTTTGGGGAGGGAGTATCAAGGTGGACCCCCACTGACAGCAGATTGAGAGCGTTTGAGGCGCTTATTCGGACTAGCGGGAGTGTTTCCGCTAAGTACTTTGGTGAAATAATTGACATTTTTGAGACTCACATGAATGAGGAGACGGAAACTGGTGTGAGGGTCAAGATGATGGCTATTCTCGAGTCAATCCTGAATTCGGTGGGAGATACTGAAAGCAACACGGAAAGCAGTCAGGAAGTTCAAAAATACAGCTCCAGGCTAATCAACAAGGTCATATGCCCCAGCTTGGTATGGAGAGCGGGAGGTCCGGCGAGCACTGTGAGGAAGGTCACCATTGCCTGCCTGTACACACTACTGAAGAGCGGCAATGCCGTGAGCAAGAACACCCTCTTCGGAGTCGCGCCCAAACTTCTGCCGCCCCTGAAGAGCAACCTTGGGGATTATGACGCGAGCACGAGACAGCTTGTCTGCTTGAATCTCAAGTTTATGTTCGAAGCTCTGCCGGGTGCGCTAGGAGAGGAGCCCGTACACCAGCTCTACCCCGAGCTTCTCAAGTGCTTGGACGACAGCAGTGACGAGGTCAGGTTTGCTGTCTGCGGGACACTAAAGGCGTTCCTTTTGGCTGCACCCGTCAGCCATTTCAAGGGCACTCTTTTCGACTATCTGGTAGATCAGCTTCTCATACACCTCGATGATCCCGACCTAAGCATACAAAAAGCAGTGCTGGAGATTCTTGTTGTGGCATTCAGAATCGACAAGGGTATTATCATGAAAAAAGCAAGAGTTGCTCGAAACTGCCACCGCGACACGATTATGTGCGATTTACTTATAAAGCAACTTACCATAGAGTGACATTGAAGAGACTTTGATAACATTGAATAATTAAATTTTATTTATTAACAGAGGTTAACCAGCCACCTGGGTACCCCTACCGTAAAACTATATATATATACGGTTTACTATGTATACTTCTGTTTTTGGGGGGTGAAGTTCAAGGCAGGTTTTAGTTGAAGTTGAAAGTTGACTTAAAAATTTTCCCAAGTTCGGACGGTTCGGACCAAGATTTTATTGTTGATTGTTCTTGGAGGTGGCCAAAGAAAATAAACAACGACATAAACTTTCCAGAAGCCCTCCCAGTGCAGTTTTAAAATCGCCTTACCGACCATGTCAAACTTACCGTCAATTTCACCCTCCAAACAGCGAGCAGAGGGAGAGCACAATCCAAGCCAGATAGGAGGAAAGATATGTTGGACTACCAGTCAAGATGATGGTTTACAGGGTCTTTCAGGCCTCCAAATAGTAGATGATAGTCCAACAACAACAGCATGTATAATACAAGGAAAAACCTACAATGAAAATATCTTAAAGCAGTTTTTCTTCAATTGCTGAGAAATTATCTCTTGTAGGCTCTATTAAGATTTCAGAAGGGGACTATGAAGGCGACGAGCTTGGTATAGAAGGGACAATTGAGGGACCTGCACAAGCTCTTGAGACATTTATAGAAGAGGCGGAGAAGGTGAGTGGTATGAGGGCGACTGTAAGCTTCCATACATGCAACAACAGGCGACCATAGCTAACACCAAAATTAAGTTACAAGAACATACCCTCATTCGAGTGAAGAGGTTTCAGGGTATTAAAAAAACATCATATACAGATTTTCAGCTAAATACTACCAGATTGAAACAGGATTACACGGAGGTGTCAGGGGTGGAGAGTCCACTCAGTAAGGATTTAGACCACATAGAAGAGTTCCCTCATAGTCTGAGAAAAATTGATCGTTTACAGAGCAACGATAGCAACGCAGTCTTCATCTGCTACTGTAAAGGGGTAAGTGAAGGAAGGGCGAGAGAAATGCACGAGTGAGTGCGTGAGTGATTGTCAATATTTATTCTGAACCCCCCCCGGTGCGTGCATGAACACACCTAACAACCTCTCTTTTCAATACCCATAACCAAAACCAAAATATTCACAGAATGGCTTACACTATGTGACCAAGGAGTTGATCATAAAGGGTGCAAGAAGCGCAAAATCTTCGAATGAAACTCGACGCCTCCTGCACGAACCAAATATTCTCGAGAATATTCATGGATTTTCGGAATCTGATGCCAAATTTCCCTCCCCCAAACCGGGAATCATCCCTCCCCCCTGCGTGATAAGGGATGGTGTCCGTGTGAGTCTTATATACCCAATGTACGCAATGGACTTGTACATTGGCGTGGAGACATACGCGGTAAAATTTCGCCGTGAGGGAGTGACAGAGTCTATCGCAACCTTGTGGTTCTCTCAGCTCCTCAAGACTCTCCAAATCCTCGAGTCAAAAAACGTTGTGCACCACGACATCAAGCTTGAGAACGTACTCCTTGACGAAAAGGGGAACGTTGCCCTCTCAGACTTTGAGATGTCCGCCGCGCGCAGCGATATAACGGGGAAATACCCTCCGTGTGTTGTTGGTACACCGCTGTACATGGCGCCAGAGATTCTCTGCGGTGAGGATTACGACACGAGCGCAAATCTCTGGTCCTTGGGTATCCTTGCTTTCGAGATGGTGAGCTGTACAAACCCCTGGGACATCGACGTCATGAACACTTCACCAGACAGGATTAAGTACAAAATAATTAACGTCCTTCCGAAGAAGTCACCAATAATGAGCGACTTATATTTTGACCTCATTTCCCGCATCCTGAAAGACAGCAAATCCCGTATATCGCTCGAAGAGGCCCTTCACCACCCCCTCTTTAAATCCATCGATTTCGATAACCTCTACCAGGAGAAACACTTAATACCGGAGATGGAAGCATTCGTTCGTACCGTATCTGAACAGAATCTACATCTCATATACACAAGAACTGAGAACGCAGACACCGGCACAGTCTCATCAGGGACAGCAAGCTCCTCTTCTCCTTCCCACCCTGGCAGATCTATGATCTCTGCCGGTGTCGAGTCGGACTTCGATATCGACGCCTTTGCTATGGGGAAGGTGAAAAAGATCAGCCTGTCTCACTCCTCCAACACTGCCGCGTCCTTACCATCGTCACCATCGCAATCATCGACATCGATAGCGAGATCGACGCCAACCACTTCGTCCAAACACTTGGCCAAACAGTTAGAAGGTAAAAAAACCTCGAAGGTGCCCTACAGACCACCCTCAATAAATAAGCCTTCTTTTAACAACAGGCCAGCTAGGGTAATAGCTTAGTCATTTGTTCCCCATGATTTTCTCCAAGAGCAACGCCGCTGAATTAATAATTAAAAGCGAAAATAAGACGAAAAATAGGGCAGCATAGGTTGTAAAAAACAGAAACCCCCCATTCCTTCTTCTAGTTATTGCATGCAACCCTCGCAACCCTCGCTTAAAAGCTGTCATCGAATCCGAATCCCTTGTCCCTGTTCCCGTCCACCCCCCCATCGTCATTTACATTATCCATCACCCCGCTCTTCTGATATTCCCCAACCCTTTTCTCGAAGAAGTTCGTCTTACCCTGTAGCGATATCATGTCCATCCAGTCGAACGGATTCTTGGTGTTGTAAATCTTCCTGTATCCCAGCTGGCTGACGATTCGATCGCTCACGAACTCGATGTACTGTTTCATCAAGTCCTTGTTCATACCGATTAGAGAGACGGGAAGGGACTCTGTTATGAACATCTTCTCAACATCGACGGCATCCTTTACTATCTCATGTATTATCGCCTCAGATTCCCTCTCCTCACCCTGCAACTTGGAGTACATGAGGCAAGCAAAATCACAGTGAAGTCCTTCGTCCCTACTAATAAGTTCATTCGAAAAAGTCAAGCCAGGCATGAGTCCCCTCTTCTTTAGCCAGAATATCGCACAGAAACTGCCCGAAAAAAATATCCCCTCAACGCAAGCAAAGGCCACCAACCTGGTCGCAAAGGATCTCTTACTCCCGATCCACTTCTCTGCCCACTGAGACTTGAGTCGAATGGCACCCTCCTCCAAATTCGCCCTGTAGAGCTCCTCCCTCTCCTTCTTATCCTCAACGTAACTCTCGATAAGTAGACCGTACATCTCACTGTGTATCGCCTCCATAGCAATCTGAAAACCGTAGAAACACCTGGCCTCAGGCACAGTAACTTCCCCGCAGAACCTCTCCGCGAGATTCTCCATGACGATCCCGTCTGCCCCGGCGAAGAACGACAGAACTTTCTTCACGAACTTGCGCTCGTCGGAGTTCAGGGACTCCTCCCAGTCCTTGCGATCCTGGGACAGGTCAACTTCCTCCACCGTCCAGAAGGAGGCCACGGATTTTTTGTACATGGACCAGATGTCAGGGTTGGTTATTGGGAAGAGGGTAAAGCGTTCACCAGCGCGACCCGTTAGGTGGTGAAGGTACTGTTCAGATGATTTCGATGATTCATCTGATAATTCTTTTGCTCCTGATGGTGGTGCTGGTTCTGGTGCTGCTTCAATTATGGTGGGACCAGATATTCCACTGACGACACCAGCTCCAGAAGCAGATAAATCCCCTCCTCTCAGCAGAGTCTTACCCCTCCCAAAAATGCTAACTCTTCCCATCCCGACCCTCAAATTCCGCCCCAACCCCCCACTGACACCCAGGTACTCAGCAGGAAAACCCCCCTCTCCTCCCCCTACTCTTCCCAAAGACCACTGACCATTTCCCTCCGCTGACCCCCCACCGAGTGACAAGGGTAACACGCTACTTAACAATAACAAGGATAGCAACACAGACAAACACCTAGAGTCGAGCGATACTAACCCTAACGACATCGTTACGTGACCACTTATCCCCAGTCCCCAGTGTCAGTTCCCTTTTCCTCTGTGATTGAGCGAATTTCCTCGATTTTAAAACCACCTGGGAGGGAACGAAGTATTTTCAATATCCTGACAGGTAAAAAAAACGAAAATTAGTCCGTAATACTTTCTGAGTCAATGTTTCCCTGGTGTGTTGCTGCGACGAAACCTGCGCTGCAGATTTAGCAGAAAAGGTCAAATATATATATTTTTGTGACGCCAATATTGACAAGAATATACACAAGAGTCTGCACAACAAAATTCACGATCGAAACCTATAAATCCCAAATTTCCAAAAAATGTCCCTCGCTTCCCTCCTATTCTTTCTCTTGCTGCTGCACTCCACCTCCCCCTCTCCTTCCTTAACCCAATCAAGCTCCGCATCAAATGCCTTGACGTCGTCCCGTCGTTTCGGTCGGTTGATGGTGTGTTGTTTGTGTCCTTCTGGGGAGGTTGTTATTGGGAGGAGAATGCGTGGCGATGGTAAAGAGGATGAGGGTGAGGAGGGAGGAGGATTGGAGAGGAGGATGATAGGTAGCGTTGATGATTACTATTGTGGTGGTGGTGGGGGTGGGGGTGTATATGAATTATCACCGTCATCGTCGTCTTCTTCTGTTCCCTTGGAATCTTGTGATGACTCTCATTCTCTATCGTCTCTACTGAACTCCCAATCCCAAGTGCAAGGACGGTCATCATCATCATCATCATCATCATCATCATCATCGTTTATAATACTATCAGGTCTACCGTCGGACGTATCAATTGCGTCGGAAAACGCGATTAAATTGGCTTGTCGAGAGTGGGAGATTATGGGTGGGAAGGAGGATTATTTTGGTGATTGTCAGGAGGAAGGACAACGAGGAGGAGAAGGTGAAGAAGAAGAAGAAGAAGAAGAAGAAGAAGAAGAAGAACAGCAGCAGCAGCAACGACAACAACAACAACAACAACAACAACTAGCAGCACCACCAGGAGGCGGAGAACGTTGGAAAAAAACCTGGTGGTACGGACCCTCCGGCATTGGTGGCTGGCTGGGATTCCGCTCTTCCCAGGGAGGAGGAGAAGAGGATGATGAACGGCATCGGCGACAGAGATACGGTCGTCCACTTGCCGTCGAGGGGATATTTATCTCTCCTGCTTTTGCCACCGACGATAATAGTGACAATTACCGTGGAATTGGAGGAAATGTCGTGGAGTATTTCTCACCGTTGACACCGCCGATGAAGTTTTCTTCTTCATCTCCCCCCTCCACAGAACCCTCACCAGTGCCAGAAAAATTACCCTACTGGATATTCGGATGCGACCCCTCAACCCCTCAAATACCCGTAAAAAAATCGATCGAAAACTCGGTTAAATCCAACATGAATACCACGGAAATTATCCTCGCTGTTAAGAGAGCTCTTTTATCTGACGATGGCGATGATGATGATCGCGATTGTGAAGAGGGGAAGGGGAAAGTAAATGGAAAAAATCACGGTGCTGATAGAAGGAAAGTTGTCATTGATGTCATCGGTGGTAAGGAGGGAAGGAGGACGGTATTTGTTTAACATTTTTTGACCGACCAAGAGATCTCTTCTTTGTGGGAGTGACTTGGGAGGTTGGAGATTAAAATGAATGTAGACGAAGATAAAAAAAGAGGACGATGAATGTCTCTCTTTTGACTTAAAGGGGGACCTTTGAAAAGGCAAAAAAATTAAAGTGGTAGTCGAAAGGTAGCTTTGTAAACTTTCCATGGTTCTTTCTTCACATAAAAAACAACGACAATATTCGGTATCAATTACTACCTCAACTCATGCTCTTGGTAGTAAAATCAACCAAAACCGTCCCAGTCGCGCTCCTACCTGTCTCCTCCTCACAGGTGCTCATGTCAGGATTAACAGTCCTAGAAGGCGCCTCTCCAAATGCCTTGTCATCAGGCACGCCGTTAGTGTCTGGGTAGCATATCTCCATGGGTAAGGGAGGGTTCCTCATGAACTTCGAGCCGCCGGGCATGTAGGGATCGCAGTAGGGGTCGGGGTGGGCGTAGGTCTGGAGGGAGGCTTCGGCCTCTTTTATTAAGCGGAGGGAGGCAGAAGGACTGCAGTTGCGGTTCGACTCAAAGAGGCCGCGGATTCGCTACGAATGGGGTGTAGATACAGCCGAATAGGGTTAGTTTTTCTCTCTCTCACTTTCTTCATATCCAGCTCCTCAACACTCCTCTCCTCTCCCCTCCCCTCCCTTTCTCTCTCACCTCTGCCTCATCACAAAAAATGTCTCTATCGACGACCCAGCTGCCCATAAGCTTAAGACTATGCCTGTAAAGCCTCCGGACCTTATCGACGTGGGATAGATTTGGGCCCTTCTGGACGATGTTAGCGCGGACGGACGCGAATGCTGAGTTCATTGTTGTTAGATTTTTGTATGTATCAGGGACGGGAGAGGGTTGGGCCACTAGTCTTGGCTGTTTTGGGGATAATGGAGGAGAAACGTGTGCGAGTGTATCACGGGAGTCGGCAGTGTCAATCCAACTGACAGATCGGACCAAGGGGAGAGAGTGAGGAGAAAATAAGGGTGGGCTGTTCGGACAACCTTTCAGAGTTCAGGTTTGTGTTTATCGATACCGCCAGCGAATATTATAATTGATCAGGGTCGTGACCACGTAGAGATATGGTATACGAGCGTTTTTAAGTACTTAGAGTTCCGTGGGTAGTCGACGAAAAGTCTGGCTAGGAGTGGTCAATTTTTGTTCGGTTTATTGTACTTTGCTCACACGTTTGTTGTTGTTTGAACCCAAAGAGTTCCGAAGGGCTCCTAATCCCCAACGTCGTACTCTCCTATCACCCCTTGCACGCTGCTCTGCTTTTGCTGCTCTTTTTTCTTAAACTCCTTTTTCTTTGAATCATGTTGGCCCTATTATCCCTCTCCTTCCTCCCCCTCATGGCCTCTGGGTTCTACTTCCCCGGTGTTGACCCGTTATCGTTCAGTTCCGGCGATCCTGTCGAACTTAAGGTGAACAGCTTGACATCTGTCCATACCCAGTTACCAATGGATCACTATTCCAAGGCGTTCTGCAAGCCCTCTGGAGGTCCTGTGTCTGCCTCTGAGAACCTAGGGGAGTTCCTGACCGGTAATAGGATACAGACGAGCCCTTACACGCTCGCGATGAAGGAGGAGAAATTCTGCCAGGTGCTCTGCCAACAGCCTCTGAACAAGGAGGAGGCCACTGGTTTTTACGACACTATAAGATATGAGTACAATCAGCACTGGATCATTGACAATTTGCCGAGCGCAAGTCTTGTCATCAGTCAGAACATGATGTACACCAACTACGCCGGTGGTTTCCCCGTGGGTTTTTTGGACACTGACAAGAAGGCCTACATTTTCAACCACGTCAAGCTGATTGTTGAGTACCACCAAGTAGTCCCCGAGGAGGAGTTGTTCCGCGTTGTCGGTTTCTTCGTGGAGCCGATCTCGGTCAAACACAAGTACGCTGACGGTTTTAAGTGGGACGGCAAGGCAGCGGAGGGGTTCACGCATTCCCTAGAGACGTGTTCCTCCACCACCATGATCAACGCTGATGACGTGAAAGAGCTCCAGGTCATTGCCGAGGGCGAGGAGATTCTCTTCACCTACGACGTGCTCTGGACGGAGTCCGAGACGAGGTGGGCTAGCAGGTGGGACATCTACTTGTCCATGGACAATGCAATTTCCAGCACCATTCACTGGTTCTCCATTGTGAATAGCCTCCTCATCATCCTCTTCCTCTCGGGAATGGTTGGCATGATTTTGTTCCGCAACTTGAGACGGGATATTATGGAGTATAACAGGCTGCAGACGGACGAGGAAAAGGCGGAAGAGCGCGAAGAGAGCGGTTGGAAGCTTGTCCACGCGGATGTTTTCCGTCCCCCCTCCTCTCACCCCATGCTTTTCTGTGTCTTTGTTGGCACCGGGACTCAGTTCATCATGATGACCCTGGTCACCATGTTTTTTGCCTGCCTTGGATTCCTCTCCCCCGCCCGCCGAGGCTCCCTGGTGATGATGGTTATCGTCATGTATGTCCTGTTCGGTGCAACGGCTGGCTACACCTCATCCAGGCTATACAAGAGCTTCAGGGGCAGGGCCTGGCAGCGCTGCACGGTTCTGACAGCAACCCTCATCCCCGGAATGGGATTCTGCCTCTTCCTCTTTTTCAACACCTTCCTCTCCATCTACCACTCCACTGGGGCCGTGCCATTCCTCCAGCTGCTCTCCATTGCTGCTCTCTGGTGTTGCGTCAGCATCCCTCTGGTCTTCTTTGGGGCCTTCTTCGGATACAAGTACGACATGCTAGAGTACCCTACTGTTACTTCGAGCATACCCAGGGAGATCCCTGAGCAGCCTTGGTACTTTAGCACCCCCACTTTGGTTCTTTTAGGGGGTATCTTACCCTTTGGGGCTGCTTTTGTGGAGCTTTTTTTCATCATGAGCAGGTGAGTAAAATTGTGACGTTCCTGTTCTTAAATAATTTATTGGCATTCCTTTTTCTCCCCATCCTCACCCTCTTTTTCCTTCCGCTATCGAAACACAACTCCTACCATGGCATCACTCCCTCCTCGTAGCATCTGGATGGACCAGTACTACTATGTCTTTGGTTTCACATTCCTAGTATTCTTGATCCTAATCATAACCTGCAGTGAACTGAGCATGCTCCTATGCTACTTCCATCTCTGCAGCGAGGATTATCACTGGTGGTGGCGCAGCTTCCTCACATCTGGATCCACCGCTTTGTATGTCTTTGGCTACTCCTTCATCTGGTTCCAGAAGCTCGAGCCCAGCAGCATGTTCATCACTTATCTCCTGTACTTCGGGTACATGTTTATGGTCAGCTTTGTGCTCTTCCTTGTCACTGGAACTGTTGGTTTCGCCAGCTGTCTGTGGTTCACAAAGAAGATCTTCGGGTCCATCAAGGTCGACTAACTTGATTAATTGAATGACGTCTTTTCGAATAAAGTGATTGGGAGTATGAAATAAATAACAAGAGAGATGGTTGACTTTAAACTACCGACTAAATTTGGGATTTTATTATGAGAGCAGATCGCTTGGCTGTGGGATGACTTAACTGTCAGACAATGCGACATTTTGGAGTGATTTGACACACAACACAACACAACCTCTCAGCCTTTTAAATCAACACTGAAAGGCTGCCGCTAGAAAAGCTAGATAGACCTCAGCCCCAAACTAATCCTCTGGCCGGAGAAGGAAAAGAATCGATTCTGAAAGGGGAATAAATCCCCTGTCCCCCTTACATTCATTCCGAAATCAGGCAGGTGGGACAAATCGTTTTGTTTTTTGACCCAACAGAAACCAAACAACCAAACCTTAAAGCATCGAAAGTTAAGTTAATTCATTCTCCTGACTACAACAATATCACTGTAGGATGGTGATGCTTCAGCAAACTTCGCTTGACAAGGAGGAGAAGAGAATCTTGGCCATGAGGGCCCGTGCTCAGTCTCGCACGGAGAGGTTCCTCAATGCTCGTTCAAGGACAATCGGAGTCGACGTTGAAGGCCTGAACCAACAAGTGGAAGAGAAGCGGCAGTTGCGTGAAGCTGAGAGGAAAGCTGATGCTGATCAGGGTAAGTCAGGGGAACTCACTGATTGGCTTTTTCATCCAAGGCCGCCCCTTAGTGCTTTGAAACGCAAACTCCCCATCTGCTTTGAAAAGCTACCCCCATCATCTCAATAGTCCACTTAGCCCCCCCCTCCCCCGCCTCACCAAACCTGCCTTTATAAATCACCCCAACCCATCTAACCCATACCCCACCATTCCTACCACCCTCACCCCCTCTCCTCCTCCTGCACTCTCTCCCTCCTTCACAGCTGCTTATGACCAACACATCGGCCGTGTCTTGGAGCAAAACGAAGCCGATGACCGTGCCCATCGATTGGCCGAAATGCACCGCCTTCGTGATGACCTGCTTGCCCATGCTCAGCTTCCCAAGAACACATGCGAGAAGATGGGCGTGCCCATCGACCCTGAGAACTGCGGAACTGGGGCCGCTCAGTATTTCTCCGGGGAGGACAAGTTGCGAGAGGAGAGGATCAGGATACAGCAGGCGCAGATGAGGCAATGGACGTCCCAGCAGATTGCGGAGAAGAACGCTCGGTCTACGGAGATAAAGGAGGAGTCTCTGCGTTATGACCAATATCTCAATGCAGTCGACCAGATGCGTGGAACAATTGAGGACGAAACAGCGCAGGAAGTATCCAAAAGGCGCATGATGGTGAGGCAAGAGAATGAGAATGCCGCCAAATGGAAGTCCGAAGAACGCCAGAGGTTAAGTCAGCTCAACGATCAACTTAATGATATGGAAGCAGACTCCATGAGGAAGAGTGCCTTCCTCAATGAGGATACTGAATACGGTAAAAGTGCACTGGCTGACTACCGTGTGCGCCCCGATAACTTTAAGGGATACAATAAGGAACAGATTGCATACATCTTCAAGGGTAACCAGAAGGTTCAGATGGATCAGATGGAACAGAAGCAGAAGGAAATTGAGGAGGACATGGCATGGGCTGCGCACCAGGAAAATGTTTCCCGTGTTATGGAGGCGTCAGAGCAGCAAGACAAGGAGCACAGGGACTACATGAATAAGCTCCAGACTGAAGATATTCAGAGACAGAGAGCCGAGCTAAAGGCAAAGCAGCAGAAGATGAAAGAGGACAAATTTGGAGCCATCGGCGAAGGGTTCTTCCAAGGCTTTGGCACTAGCTGCCGATAGAAGGTGATCGATGACGACTCGTCCCAAGTTTATGTTTTTATGTGTGGTTAATATATAATAGCTGTGATGCTGTACCTTTAGAAGCGTACAATTCTACTATTATTACTATTATTTATTTCCTTGTTCCACCCAACTCCCACCAATTTTGATGAGTAAAATAGTCACTGTACTGTGGGCTTGATGCGTTTGTCCGCAAGAATCGAACCCTCATCATCATAAATTGCAGCCACATGGTCATCGGGGCGGACAAGAGCAGCAAACACACCGCGTTGCTCCGCGAAAGTCACTGGAGTTTCTACATGAATTACTTCCAAACCGATTCCCCAAAATGTTGACGGTGGCATGTTCATTTCCATCTTTCCAAATACCAGCAGAGTGAAGGCACATTTACCCCCCCTCAGCGATATCCCAATAGAAGAAAAAGCATTCCCGTTTTCCATCCCCCCCTCCTCATCTTCCCCAGTCTGTTTCAGCATAAAGTGTGGGATTCTGTGCCCGACAGTCAACTCAGGGACATAATCATCTGTGTCACTGCCTGTTCCCTCCACAACACGCCCCTCTCCACACTTATTTTTGTCATAAAAATAACCTAACTCGTACTTGGGAAATAAAAGGGGCAAGCCAACTCCTCCTTGCCGCTGCAGGACGTCTTCAAACCTCTTCTTTGCGATTTCGAGAGCCCAACCCCCAGATTTCAACACTGCCAAGGGTGCCATGGCAGTATCCATCAAAAAGTTGAAAGAATTCTGCTGCAGCTGTAGGGGTATGGTACTCTGCGATTTACTGAGCTTGACGAGTGCCTTAGGATATTCTGCGTCAAGACCGATCGCCTTGGCGATCTCGAGAGTCCTCTCGTAGTTTCTCACACTCAGTGCCAAATATTGGCATGCCACCCCTCTCCTCTCCACTTCGTAAGACGAAAGGAGGGAGATTCTGTGTTCGTCATTCCTCTCACAAACTGCGAGTTTCCACGCCAAATTATGGGCATCTTGAATCCCACAGTTCATACCGAAACCCCCAGAGGGCGGGAAAAGGTGCGCCGCGTCTCCGGCCAGAAAAACTCGTTTGGTTTCGTTAGAGTAAGAGTGAGCTACAGAGTTAGTCATTACCCAGTTCGAGACAGAATTGATTTTCACATCGTCTTCCTCGACTCCGAGGCCCCTAGCAACGAGCAGTCGACAACGTTCTGGTGTGTATGCTGCGAAATCCTGTAGTGGAGGGAACCATGGGATTTGGCAAACCCATTCTCCCTTACGCAAATCCAAGGCAACAAATGCACCCACAACAATTTCATTGTACACGAAGTATAGCATCGAGCTATTACCCTTCTCGAGAAATCTATCATTTAACTTTTCACCAGTCGAGAAATTTATATTTATCATGTGTTGATTGCTGTCATTTACGTCATCATTCATCATGGGTATTTGAAGGAGAGACCGAGTGATGGAGTGCGACCCGTCACACCCGATCAAGTATTTCGAATGAATGTTAAATTCACCATTAGTGTGGTGCGGGGATTTAAAACTTGAGACAATGCCAGTCTTATCATCCATCTCAACAAAGGAGGAAAGCTCACTCTCATACATACGATTCTTTCCACTGTCTGGGTCTTCATCATCTTCCATCCACCTCAGCAATCGCTCCAAACCTAAGTGGACTGGAAAATATTCGCTCCAGCCTCGCATCTTACTCACAATTTGTGGAGCGAACTGATTTAACCGAGCAAAATGACCAGTCATTGGGAGGGCTGCACTACAGTACGTAAAATGTGACCATTGGTCAAGTGGGGGGCAAAGAGAGTCATCGTTTCCACCCGCCGTCGAGGACGCGACCAAATCACGACCCCACAGGTTGTTCAGAATTTCAACGCTGCGCGTGTTGATAAAATGGGCGCCCCCTCTATGTTTGACTGCATTCTTTGCTCGTCGAGGGTGACGCTCTACCACCAAATTGTCCACCCCAAAAGTTGACAGGATCTTAGAGAGTGTCAAACCAGTAGGACCAGCACCGACAATCAGAGCTGTAGTTTTTCGAAGTGGTGCCGACATTGAAACTTGGAGAAGTTCGATGATGATGTCCACAACAAATCTGAGCCAGTGCAGTGAAGGGGGATGATGCTGCCTAGACGAGATAATATTTTGTCAGCTTATAACAAGGGACTTTGACAAACCGTGAAAACGAAAAACCTACTATAAAGATCCTTTTGGGCCAAGTGGACTGGGCAATCTTTTTTTCTTCCGAATTTTCTAAACCAACAGCGCTCCGACGGCCCACAGGGTCGGAAACATTCCCTACCTCTTCTAGACCTCCTCCTCACATACCCAAATAAGACCAATATCCTTCGATTCTGACAAGTATCTCTGAATTGGTGTGATTGAGCACCTCTTTCAACTTCCCCCCGCTTATTTGCAAAATGCTGATGATACGACTACTGCTTGCAATTTGCTTTGCGAAAGCATCTTCTTCCTCTCTACCTAGTGGCGAAGAAGTACTATGTGACGACATTTCAGATGACTGCATTCATTTATCGATAAATGACCACCCTAATGATGCGCTCCTCCCTTCGTCGTTGCTCCTCAGCAGCGAATCGCTTCTCTCACGGGCAAAAATGCCCCAAAAAAGTACATCTCACTGCATGATGATTGATGCGGGGAGTACTGGCACCCGCCTGCACATATACGAGTTCGAGAAGCGACACTTTACTACCCTGCCCCCTCCCCTTTCCTATCCATTTGCGGAGGAGAGCCACTGGACGTCGCGGGTTGCCCCTGGTATATCCGTCTTTGCAGACGTTGAGGAGGACGATGAGTTAGAAGAGAAGATGAGAGATTATTTTCGTCCGTTTTTTGCTTTCACGACGACGATACTAGGCGAGAAGGAGGCAGAGTGGGCGACATTTCCTATCTACTTGAAAGCGACAGGAGGAATGCGTGCCCTGTCGACATCTTCTCGCAACCGTGTGATCACTACTGTCCGCAGCATTTTTGGAGACCCAACTTTTAATCCTTTTTACTTCACTACCGAGCAAGCTCGAGTCATTTCGGGGGAGGAGGAGGCCATTTATGGATGGACTGGTATTAACTTCCTTATGGGGACACTTCTGAATAACACCAGAGGGGAAGGGACTGTCACGGATGTGAATAAAACGTTCGGAGCACTTGATATGGGGGGAGCGTCTACGCAGATAAGCTTTTACGAGCCGAATGAGGACGTTATGAGCAACCTCTTCAAAATGCAACTGGGGGCCAGCAAGCACTGGAATGTGTATGCGCACAGTTTCCTCTACTTTGGTAATGACTTGGCAAGGGAAAGAGTCGGTGCTCGCATTGTGTACAATTACGAGAACGAGCAGATGGAGGGATCTGATCGAATCTCGGCTTTCCTCCGAGACTCCGAAGTTGGTCTCCGGCGTCTCCAAGACGAGCATCTCTACGAAACTTCTCTCAATTCTACCTCAAAGACGAAAATTTACAATCCCTGTCTCCCTGGCGCCGCTGAAAAAACATTTCGCTCCAGGATCCGCTTCAACCCATCTGGTATCGAAAGCTGGTCTCAATCTATTGAGCCCTATAAATATACCTTTGTCGGTGGTTCCTCAGGCGGAAACTTCGAGGAGTGTGCCAACTTGGCCAGGACGCTTCTCCGGAAAAATGCGAATGAATGGTGCAATTTTGAACACAAGGGCGACTGCAGCTTTGCTGGGGTGTACCAACCACCTCTGCCTACTCAGTCGCGACATTTTGGAGAATTTTTCGGTTTTGCGAATTACTTGAAACTGTGGAAGTTTCTGCGGCTGAAGCCCCGATCTACCTTGGAGGAACTTAGGAACGGGGGAAGGTCCATCTGCGCCATGTCCAAGACAGATTTGGGTAAGTTTGCAGGGGACAAATATTTGGACGAGAACGGCAACCCTGTGGCGACGAACTCTGATTACTGTTTCCTAGCTTGTTATGCCTTTGAATTGTTACACACTGGGTATGGTTTCAAATTGGACGACCACATCACAGTCGCAAATGTCATAAATGGTCAGAAGGTGGGCTGGGCGCTCGGATCGGTCCTTTACGAGATAAATGCGCTCCCGTGGAAATATAATGACGAAGCCACGAGAGACACTGGGCTGGGACTTAGCATGGTTGTAATGTCTCTGATCGGGTTTTTAGTCGTAGTAAGTTATCGGCTTTACAGAAGTTCACGACAGCTAGGGGAGTTGCGACAAAAGGTTGAAGGGGCCAAATCTGACCCCAAAGAATACTCAAGCCTCTTGTAAAGGTGGCTAAAAATTAATGCTTAATGCGGCTACAGTTAACAGCACAAACGTGCTTCCTACCTCCATTCTTCAAATAATTTACGCACGCACGTTTTGGTCCACATCAAGGCGTGATCCTATTAGGGTCACGAGGGAACATGGACGCTTTTCTGACGTTGTCCAGGCCAAGGTAGAGAAAAACAACTCTATCAAGGCCGATTCCAGCACCAGCATGGGGAGGGATCCCGTGTTTAAAGCTATTTACGTACGATTGGATCGGCTCGGGACTAGGCGTGCGTGAGTGCGTTGTGACTTTTGACTGTACACGAGCGAGAGGGCAGAGGCATGGCACTTACCTTATTCCTTTTGCCTTCAGATTCTCTAACATCTGAGGAACGTCATGGACACGCTGGGCTCCGCTGCAAATTTCTTGTCCGCGAATGAACATGTCATAAGAGTTGCTCAAACGCTTATCTTCCGGACAAGGCATAGTATAAAATGGCCTAATGGAAGCAGGATATTTGTCCAGCATAAAAAAATCTGTGTTGTGTTTTTCTTTGACTGCCCTTCCTAATGCGAGTTCCTATGATAGACGTGCGATGGTTAGGATTTGATAGATGGTTAGGGTTAGCATGCAAGTAGAATGCATATGCTGACGTACGCAATCGCTCAGCTGGACTCGATTCTGCTAAGTTCATTTTCCCGTTCTCACCTGCTCGCCAGTTAAATCTTGGAATCCGTCATCCATGTCATATCCCAGATTTTTCAAAATCTCAACCCCCTCGCCCCAGTGAATCACACAAGGTTTCTCCGTGAATACTACCGGTTCAGAATAGTACTGCTTGCGAATGACTGCAAGCTCCTTTGCAAAATTCTTTTCTAAACCGTCGAAAATGTGTTTGAACATGTCGTGGGCAACAACTAAGGCCTCTTCATAATGCTCATGAATGGCCATCTCAAAGTCCAACCCAGTGAACTCGCACAGATGACGCCTCGTGTTGCTATTTTCGGCGCGAAAAACTGGCCCGATCTCGAATACCCTTCCAAAGTCAGCCGAGATTGCCATCTGCTTGTACAGCTGTGGAGACTGAGCTAACATGGCCTTTGTGCCAAAGTAATCTGTGGTAAAAACGCCAGCACCGCTCTCACTCTCACCAGAAATGAGCTTGGGCGTCTGAATCTCCATGAAGCCCTGCTGGTACAAGCTCTCACGATAGAGCTGACACACACCGCTCCGAATCTTCATGATGGCGTTGTTGGCAGGCACTCGGAGATCAACCCAACGGTTGTTCAGCCTAAGCTCCTGGCCGAGCCTGGCAAACGGACGGTCCGTCTCCTCGCTCTCAAGGATTTCAGCTTCACTCTTGCTTGCGTCCTCGATCTCAAAAGGAAGGTTGGAATCGGCGACATTCACAGCATGGATACGGTGGACTTGTAACTCCACGTCTTGCTTGCTGGTGGACTTAACAGGCGACTGAGGCTTGACAACCTCGGCTTGGACATCACATATGCTCTCCAAAGTTAAGGTTTTCAGGTATTTGACCATCCTAGCGTCGTCAGGATCGTCAGATTTTTTGAAGAAAACCCCCTGAACAGTGTTCAGGGCATCGGAACGCAACACAAGGAAACAACTTCCCCCTTTTATCCGAATTGAATGTAGCCTCCCTCGAACCCAGATTCTCCCATCAGCAAGGGAAATATCTTTGATCGCGGTGAACTCCCTCCTACTCCAATTCTCTCGACTCTGTACCAGCTCGTAGTCCCCAAATGGGAGATTTTCGTTATTGGAATCATCGTTGGAATAATACACCTCTTCAAACGCCGTCGACGACGTCGTAGCTGCCGCCTGCTGCTGCTGTTTCTTTAGTGCCTTCTGACGTTTATACTCTTCCTTCTCGGCCTTTCGCTTCTCGCGAGCAGCCTTGACCTCTTCCGGAGTGAGATTGTTGGAGCCAGCACTTGTGCTGAACAAGGATATTTTCTCAGCCGACGAGCGCACAAAACCTCCACCCGATCGTCCCACTCTTAGCAGTCGGCTAGCCGACACAACCGAGCCCCGGCCTCCACCAACCCTCCCTAAGTTGGCCGACGATGAAGCCAGATTCAGAAGAGCCATCGTAGGGCGCATGATAGATAGAGAAATCAATAGGAGCTTAACTTGAGGGCCGAGCATGTACACAAACTACAAAGAAATTTCAGATAGGAATGGATTTTTTGAACAGGGGGTAAAATTT
>Ga0115556_1000036_pt1 | contig 74792 bp, 72 predicted proteins | sample COGITO_mtgs_1104_5_FD_87282 | JGI IMG/M metagenome (GOLD analysis project Ga0115556, IMG submission 87282) | Pelagic marine microbial communities from North Sea - COGITO_mtgs_110414 | ecosystem: Environmental > Aquatic > Marine > Epipelagic | place: Germany:Helgoland, sampling site Kabeltonne... | reverse complement strand
CCACCACAAGAATTAATTATGAAAGTAATAAATAGCTTTGGATTAGTTGACCTTGAAGATAAAAGAAGTTTTTCTAGAAACGATTTAGCACAATTAGATACAGTTAATAAAGTTAATGAATTAAAAGGTGACCTCATTAAATATTACTTACCATGTAAGGCAAGATCTTATTTAAATGAACTAACAGAAAAAAATGTTGTAACTATATTAAGACAATGTTTAAAATGTATTGGTTATACTGTAAATTCACGTGAAAAGTATTTGAAGGGTGAAAAATTTATTATATACAATTTATGCAAATGTGAACAACGTAACTACATTTCGGTTATAGGTCCAGTTGAAGTAACAAAAGAAACTACATTTATTACATTTGATTAAGGAATATTAAATGATGTTCCGGGATTTGGCCATTTAAATTCGTTCCATTTATGTTTTTTACATAGATCACTCAAACCTTCCTTTTGAATAATATATTGTTTCGAAGGTATATAACAATTATAATCATTATGAATTATTGATGTAAAAAAATGGTCACTTGTACCATCAGTATACGACCAACCTTTATCTATAATAGTATCAAATAGGTTTTTATTAACTATATATGCATGATTACACCATATAACGCCCCTAACCCAGTTTTCGTCATAATTATACTTATAATTTGTACATAACCCCCCAAGATATATCATATCCCAATTTTTAGGTAATTTACTAATATTTTCAAGTTTTTCAATAATTTTAATATCATCTTCAAAAATGAGTATATTATTAAAATTATTTTCCTTTGCATATTTAATAGCCTTAATATGAGATTCAAGACATCCTCTACGTGGATTTTCATGCAATTTGTTAAACATAAATTTACAATTAATACCATTTTCAATTAAATGATTTTTTACATAATTATATCGTTCTATACGTTCATTAAGACAAAGACATACAATAATATCAATTGTTAAACCGCCTATTTCCATTTATTAATAGTATAATTAAACATTTAAATATATATATATTTGATAAGATCAGACATTGTAAAATTGTTTTTAATATCAGATTGCAATGAAGGAACCCATTTTACATTCGAATTAAGGTATGATGATTGGTCATAAAATAACATACCTATAATTGTTTCTGCAAAAATACGCCCACCGACCCCTGTTAATTGTTGACCATCAGTATATATTTCAGCTTCTTTAAGGAAGTATAATAATAATGGTGTTTTATTTATAAGTGAAAAATTTTTCAATATACTATTATGATCATATTTATTCATAAGGGCAATCGGAATTTTTTCAAATTTAATTTCATCAGCAATATCTTGACCAGATGGTAAATTATATATGTTAGATGAAACTAAATCAGAAGCTATTTCATTTACATAAAACGCATTATCATAAATATTAAATGTCTGTGAATAATCTATTTTTTTACAATATTGTGGTTCAGGCATTTGTTTATCAATCTGGAAATATTTATTCCAGTCAATTACAAATTCAGGTAATGTACCCCTGGTATTTTTCATTATTTCGGACAATGTTAGACTATAATCATAAGCTATATTATATTTTTGAGGCATAATATAATTAGTAATTTTGGAAATGGCATTTATATATTCATATGGCATAAACGTTTCATTTACAGGATTCGGTTTATATATTTTAGTCCCCCTTTGAAATATTTCTTCTATAATATCATTATCTACAATTCTTGGTAAAATATCGTTAACAATAATCCATTGCCAATAATATTTAACCTCTTTCTTTACGAGTTTAAAAATTTCTTTTGGTGTATAACTTGATTTGTTATTTTTAGTATAATATGCAAATAATTTATTATGAAATATCATTAATAAAGTATGAAATTGTGACAAAATGTAGTTATTATCATTACGTTTATCAGGTATCATTGGTTCACCATAAATATTTCTTGGTATATCATTTTTTTTTTGGTTAATAATAAATTGATAATTTCTATATAAAAAATCATAACTTGTACTATGACCATACATAAGCTCAAGATCAATACATGGTAATCTTTTTGTAGCAGTACCAACTGTAATAGTTTTATCCTGATTAAACGTCATATCATTCATTAAAAACATTAGCGCAAAATTATACCCTAAGGGTAAATTTTTATTAACCCAAGTATTATCATTATTACGTATTAAAAAATTACTTATTAATCCTTTTTGTTGAATTTCTGTTAATTTAAATGGTGGTAAATGTCTAAAAAGACTTTTTGAATAATTATTATATGTAATATCACTTTCAGATTTTCCATTAACTTTAAAATTAAGTTGAGTAACAGTTTTATCGATAGAATTTTGCGAATTAATTGGTTGAGATGGGTTAATTTGTTTTGTTGATTCAATAACTATAAATCTTTTTAGATAAAAAATATCACCTAGATTTGGGTTTAAATATAAAATACCGAATCGTATATCATCGCCATTTTCAGAATAATATTCACTTTGATGGTTAACAAAATTATCTTTCCCATTCAAAAATTTATAATTTTGAAATAATTCAGTTTTTTGAGTGAGATTATACCCCCATAAGTAATTTGTATCATCTCTACAAGATTTATATTCGATATAAAAGGTATATACTTTATCTCTAACAGTTTTTAAACTCCCATTAAATATTATTCCAGGATTTCCATGATTCTGCATAGATAACACCTTCATATAGTCAGAGATAAATTCAACACTAATATTTTCTTGGTCATCTACATTATTTTTTTTTTTTGATATATCCCACTTAAAAACAATTGTATTATCAGTCATCTTATTAAAATAATATAAGAAAATGATTTTAGATTAAAAACAAGAAGATTATGTCTAATAATGTAAAAATAAATTATAGATTTACCCTTAAAAAAGATTGCAATGGAAAATATGTTACTAATGGGTTAAAAGATACGTTAAGCGAAGATGAATTTATTGTATATATTAAAAACCATATTTTGTTATTTATAAATAGTTCAATAAGTTTTGATAAATTAGGTAAATTTATTAAAAATGAAAATAAGTATAATATTACATTTTCAATAAATAATGATAAAACTAGGATTTCAGGTATGCGAAATGTTAACAGCTTTATCCGTAAAAAAATAGGGGGGTTGCAAAAATTATATGATATGGTTATAAATGATTAAGAATAAGTACTTTTTATTTTTATTAATACTATAACCAATAATATAATATTAGTTAAACTAATACCATTTTCTTTTATATATTCTACTATTTTTTTGAATATAGGATTATTTAACATTATAATATATATAAATATTAGTTATTTTAACATCTTTTGATTTATTTCTTTAAACCTTTCTCCTATATTTTTATCTTTATTTTTTAAATTACTAAGCCTTCTATTTTCCAGTATTTGATTAACTTTTTCTTTATTAGAAAAATATTCTTTTTCTTGTTCATCCATTTCATATGAAATATTCGATCTAGCTTTTTCAAGTTCATCTAAATTTTTATAACTATTAACTACAACATTATTAGGATCAATTAGTCTTTCAGTGGTATGAGCTTTTTTATAGTCGGTATATTCAATATTATTTATTTTACCACTAAAGTCATCGACTACATCTTTACCCAATTCAGTAAATTGTATTGCGGATGATATATTATTATCAAGATTATATAATCTTTGTATCTGATTATCAGGTTTTGCTTTCACTGTTTTATTAAATTTACTATTAAAATTATCCTGTGTGAAATTAGTCATTTTAACTGGGTCTGGTTTTTCGTCTACCCTCCAAGTTCCATATCCGGAATCATTTGCATCAATCACCCGATTTTCTTCATAAAATTTATTAAATTTTTTTGGATTAAATTTATCTTTCTCATATAAAGACACATTTTTGTTTAGATTAACTTCGTCATTTTCATTTTTAAGTTCATTATGGTCTTTATACATATTTGCCTTAATAATAGCCTGTATTTCTTTATATGCTCCAGTATATTTATCAAATAATTTGTTATTACCATTTGGTCTATCTGGGTGATATTTTAAAACAATCTTTTTATAAACGTTATTTAATTCTTTTAATGTAATATCTTGGTTAATATTTAAAATCAAATATGGGTCATTCTGGTTATTAAGTATATTATTTGCCTGGACTTCCTTACTATTTTTTGCATATGTTTTTTCATTTACAACACATTTTGAATATTTATTATCTTCAGTCTTTCGGCTATTATTAAATTGATTAAATTGTTCATTATTAAAATTCGGTTTTTTATTGAATATAGGCATTTTTCTTTCAGGATAATTTGGTTTCATATCATTATTTTGATTATTATAATTAAATATTTTTTCATTATCTATATTGCATTTATCATTAGTACTTGTTTGTGGAATATTACGGTCAACATATATGTTTTGATGCGACTCTTTATTATCAAAAGCATTTTTTTGTGTATTATCTAAACTGTTTATTTCTGAATCACCATTATTACATGTTGAATAAAAATTGAGTCTATCCCGATCAAATTCATTTTGATTTCCACTATATATATATCTGTTATATAAATCATTATTCATATTAGTTTTAATTTCCTTTTTTTCTCGCATATTATTTAAATCTTCAAAATTAAAATTACTATTTACATCATTTTTATTATGTTTCGATTCTCTAATAAATTCACTATATTGTTCAGGAGATAGACAAGCTCTATCTTTATTTTTTAAAGTTTGGTTACTTTTTAACTGATTATTAGTAGGTATATTTGTTTTTTTTATATTTTCACCAGAATTAGCATTTTCATTTGAATTAGTATTCCCCATAATTATGTTTAAATATAATATTTTATTTTAAGATAAAAAACAAAATTTGATTTAAAGTTATAATTAAAAAATTATACATAATGTCTTCAAGTCCGTCTATAAATTCGAATGATGAAATTAAAGAGACATATAAAAAAATAAGTCATAAAGACCATGTCTTGCTTGCTCCAGATACTTATGTGGGAAGTACTGAAAGACATACTGAGAATTTATATGTATATGATAATAGTGATGAATTTGATAGAATTATTAATAAAGAGGTAACATATGTACCTGCACTATATAAAATATTTGATGAAGTAGTTGTTAATGCTACTGACCAATGTACCCGAATGAAACAAAATAAAGACGGTAAACAAGTAACCTCGATTAAAATAAATATAGATACCGATAATAATCAAATTGAAGTATATAATAATGGTGAGGGTATTAGCGTTGTATATCTTGATGAATATGAATGTTATGCCCCTGAATTAATTTTTGGAACATTATTAACATCATCAAACTATAATAAGGATGAAGAAAAAACTGTTGGTGGTAAGAATGGGTATGGTGCTAAGCTTGCTAATATATTCTCAAAAAAGTTTATCATCGAAACGGTTGATTCTAAAAATAAAAAAAAATTTATACAAGAGTATTCAAATAATATGAATGATAAAAGTGAACCTAAAATCACAAGGTCAACCGGTCAACCATATACTAAAATTACATTTGAACCTGAACTTGAACGTTTTAATATGGATCGATTTGACGATGATATTGTTTCGATCATGAAAAAGCGTGCATATGATATTTCAGCATGGACTGATAAAACGGTTACAGTTCAGCTAAATGGGAAAAAAATAGAATGTAAAACCTTTGAAAAATATGTCGATTTATATTTAGGTGATAAAATAGAACGTCCTAGAATATATCAACAAATTAATGACCGTTGGGAAATTGTTGCTACTTACAGCGATGACGATGTTTTCCAACAAGTTTCATTCGTGAACGGTATTAATACCGTAAGAGGTGGTAAGCATGTGGAATATATTTCTGACCAAATTAGAGACAAGTTAGTTGAATATATGCATAAACGAAAGAAGCTAACAGTTAAATCAAATATTATTAAAAATCAATTAATGGTATTTGTAAAAGCGGTAATTGTTAATCCTTCATTTGATAGTCAAACTAAGGAAACTTTAACAACGTCTAAAGCCAGTTTTGGTAGTAAATGTGATATTCCTAATACGTTTATAGATAAATTATTTAAGACTGCAATTGTTGATAAAATTATAGCTCAATCTGAATTTAAAAATAATACTAAACTCAAGAAAACGGATGGTAAAAAACAAAAAACACTATTGGGTATTCCTAAATTATCAGATGCAAATAAAGCTGGTACTAAAGAATCAAAAGAGTGTACATTAATTTTAACTGAAGGAGATTCAGCAAGAACTACCGCTATTACTGGTTTAAGTGAAGTTGGTCGAGACCTATATGGTGTATTTCCATTGAGAGGTAAACCATTAAATGTAAAAGATGCCGATGTTGAAAAAATGTTGAAAAATACTGAAATTGGTAATATTAAAACAATTCTAGGACTAAAAACTAATAATGTATATGATACAACCAATATTTCAGAACTTAGATATGGTAAATTAGTCATTATGACTGACCAGGATGTTGATGGTTCACATATTAAGGGATTAATTATGAATATCTTCCATTCTCATTGGAAATCACTACTTAAAGTTGGTTATATTTCCTCCTTACTAACTCCTATTGTAAAAGTTACAAAACATGTTGGAAAAAAAGAAAAATCATTTTATAATCTTACAGATTTCGATTATTGGCGTAATTCGAATAATGGTGGTAAAGGTTGGACAATCAAATATTATAAGGGGTTAGGTACTTCAAATTCTAAGGAAGCCAAAGAATATTTTAAGAATATGAATTTAGTTAAATATACTTGGAATGAAGAGTCTGATGAAGCAATTGATAAAGCGTTTAATCCAAAAAGACCGAATGACCGTAAGGAATGGCTTAGTGGGTGGGATAAAAATAATATTATTAAAGACCAAACAAAATGTGTAACATATAATGATTTTGTTGATAGAGAGCTTATTCATTTTAGTCAAGCGGATAATAAACGTTCAATTCCATCAATATCAGATGGGTTGAAAGTTTCACTTAGAAAGATTCTATATAGTTGTTTCAAACGCAACTTGAAAACTGAGATAAAAGTTGCCCAATTAGCTGGGTATGTAAGTGAACATTCGGCGTATCATCACGGCGAAGCAAGTCTTCAGGGAGCGATTGTGGGTATGGCTCAATATTATACGGGTACAAATAATATGAATTTATTATATCCCAGTGGTCAATTTGGTACACGACTACAAGGTGGTAAGGATTCAGCATCTTGTAGATATATATTTACACGTTTAAATGATTTTACTCGTAAAATTTATAGAGAAGAAGATGATCAAGCTTATACATATTTGGATGACGATGGATTCCCGGTTGAACCTGAATATTATTGCCCAATTATTCCAATGATTCTTGTAAATGGTACAAAAGGTATTGGAACCGGTTGGTCTACTCATGTACCTCAACACAATCCAATTGATGTTATTGATGCTGTTATAAAACGCATTAATGGCGAAACAACTGATATTTTAAAACCTTGGTATAATGGGTTTAAAGGTGAAATTGAGGCCATTGAAGAAAATAAGTATAATAGTCACGGTGTATATAGCGTTGATGGAGATATATTAAATATTACTGAACTTCCTCTTGGTAAATGGACAGATGATTTTAAAGCCTTTATTGAAACAGATATAATGTCTAAGAAAAATAATATCAAGTCATATGTTGATAATAGTACTGATAAAGACGTTGATTTTACTATTGAATTTTATCCAGGTATTATCGATAAACTTAAAATGAAAGAAAAGAAGTACTGTAATGGTTTAGAAGAATATCTTAAATTAACATCTATGAATGAAACTTGTTACACAAATATGAACATTTACGACCGATATGGTCATATTAAAAAATATAATAATACTAATGAAATTATTACTGATTATATGGATATTCGTAATGAAATGTATATTAAAAGAAAGAAAATTCAGCTTAAAAAGATTGATCGTGAACTAGACATTCTTATAAACAAGGTTAAATTTATTGAAGGTATTATTAATGATAAGGTTGACCTTAGAAAAAAAACTCATGAACAAATGATTACACATCTTGAAGAACATGCATTTGCAAAATTACATATTAACTTTGAAATTGACGAAGGAACATATGAATATCTAATTCATATGCCGATGTATTCACTAACGGTCGAAAAGGCTGAAGAATTAAAAAATAAATGCGATAATAAACAAAACGAGTACGATGTGCTACTTAAGAAAACCATTCAAGAAATTTGGCTTGAAGAATTAGATGAACTAACCGAATCATATAACAAATATTTAAATATGATTAAAAAAGAGGAAAATGTTGGGGTTAAAGTAAAAAAACAGATTAAAATTAAAAAACCCGTTAAAACTAAGTAAGTTATATCCAATAACTTACTTATTAATATATAATAAAAATATTATTATTATAATTATATTAGGAAATAAATTATAAGAATATAATAATGAACGATGATATGTTCAATACCAATGTTAACAATAGTTTGTTAAATGATTTTGAACCAACTAATAATTTATCTTTTTTTGAACAGCAAGAAAAATCAAAAAACAATACAAAAATAAATAAAACCTATATAAACATAGATAGTCGTAATCGAAATATCACTAATAAATTAGATTTTAATAAAATTATTTCTATAAATAGCCTTGACCCTGATAATTATTTAAGTACGCAAAATGGTTCAAATAAAATAATATTTAAATATTCAACTGACAAAATATCATTTGATGAATGGGATAAAGTTAATGAATTTGAGAAAAATATAACCTTTGTATTAACTGGTTTAATACCAGACAATGACGGAAAACTAAACGGCATACCTATTGAATTTCTTAATTACACAGATATTAACAATGGTCCGATTCATTATTTGAGAAAATATAATGAATATAATGGTATTAATTATAAAATACAAAACGGTGTAAAATACAATTACGTATATTTTACGATTAACTATAATACCGAATATATAACTACTGGTCGGATTAATAATAATTTTGAAATTAAAACTATATTAAACCTAGATAAAGGTTATAATAATACCAACTATTATAAGATTAAATTAGCTAAACCCCTTCGTAATATTATATCTGTTTCATTAGTAAGTAGTGAAATACCTAATGCAGTTCAAACAATTACACATACTACCACTATTAACGAAACAAAATTCAAACAAAAAATAAATAACCGTTTAAGATGGATTAATGAAGACGATAATGTTTTAATTAATGATAAGAAATTACATATTTCTCAAAAAGGTAATAATACATGCAATACAGTTGTAAAAAAAAATAAAATTATGAATAGTTTAGATAATTATGATCTATCAATGAATAAACAGATATTTAGATATAGACAATCCACTTTTGAAAATACAATAATTGAACAAGATAAACATCTAAATGGTACAAAAAATGATACACAAAACTATAATATAATTGATAAAAATATAGAAACCGGGGTAAGATATAATTTAAATAGTTTGGAGTATACTCAATTATTAAATAATGAAAATACTACTTTAAGACCTAATTTTGCGGTTGATAATATTCCAGAGAAAGTTAATATAAATGTTAAAAATTATAGAAAATATAATGTAAATGAAGTTATCTTACCACCTGGACTATATAATGAAAATCAATTTTCAATAATGTTAAACAATTTATTTAAACCAAATGAAGTAAAACATTATAATTGGAATACTGAAAATTGGCATCATCAAGATAGTTATGATAGTTATATATCTAAAACTAAAGGTGATTTAATAAATGTTAAACTTGAAAAAGTGACAAGTAAACTAGAATTTAAGCAGTATAAGGATATAACAAATGATATTCAGGTTGAAGGTAATTTAGTTTCTAATGAAGGTTATCCTTATCTATATTTAATCAATTATAATTTTAAGCTTTCAAATGGTTCAAGAATAAGAATTGAAGGTTCGTCTGATGTTTTAAATATACCTAAAGAAGAAATTAATACTGACCATACGATTCGTATAGGTAAAGTATATAACTATAGTTTACGGTTGATATATCCTATACCACAATTAGATTATTTTTATAGCGAAGATGAATTATTTAATGAATATGAATATGGTATTGAAAATGAAAATGATTCTTATTTTGCATTTTTATCAATGTATCAACAGTTGTTCGCTTATAATAAAAATTATTTACGCATGAATAAAACACAAAATTTATTTAGCTATAAAAATTCTGAACATATTTTAGATGAAATTAATAAACGGGACCAAGTAGGCAATACCAATGCCGCTATTGGCATTGACAGTACAGCTTCTGATGATTATTTGGTATTTATAAAAGACGTAATTGGCAATAATATTGCATATAATCATTTATTTAGTGACCAAAACAATATTAAGACAATAAAAGATTTACATATGTCAAATATCGGTTTTAAATTTAATGATGATGCAAATTGGTACAAGGGACCAAAAAATTATTATATTAACTCGTTTGTTAAATATTATTCTGATGTACGTTTTAAAAGTATAGAAGCAAGTGGTTTTAATAGTAGCACCGGTCGTAACCTAAGTGATATTTTAAGACTAGATTTACAATATGATGTAACAATTAGTAATAATGCTAATAATAAAAAATATGTAAATATTGCATTACTTGATGAAATTAGTTTAAATAATATATATCTGGTAACTAAAGATATAGTTAATGATGTGAATATTATACTAAATAATAATATCCAAATAGATAATATTGATTTTAGTTATTATAAATCTAAATACCAAGATGCTTCTTATAATTATTATTTATATACGTCTAATGATGTATTTACTGATATTTCAAATATTAAAATAGAGTTTAATAACGAGAATGTTATAGTTAATAAACTTATTATAAACGCTAACAAAGACCCACGCGATATAGTAAATAGACGGAATTTGACTAATTATGAATTTAAAATATATCCTAATATACACGATAATAGTGGAGATTATTATCATACTTTTTTTAGTAATTATCATGGATTTAGATATTCAGGTGATGATTTGACTATACACAGAATGTTTTACGAAGGTTCACATCTGGAAGAGGTGATGGGTGAATTAGATGAACATGTAGATAAAAATATTTTAAAGAAATTTATAAAATCATCATTACATAATATAAATGGTTCTAATATTACAACTACCAAGGATAATTTACGAATATTGGCTGAAATTTATAATAATGACGGTACACCTTATTTTGGTATAGAATTTCGTAATATTCATGATATTATCTTAAAATATTTCAAAGGAGATTATTCAAATGTGACCAATCATCTAAAAAAAAATACCAATCCTGGTAATCAATGGTATGCCGTATCTATTAATAAAATAGTACATGGTGAAAATAATATAAATGTTGATATAAAAACTAAAATTGAAAATAACGAACAATTTTACATTTATATAGGCTACATGTACATAGATACTAATCCTAGTTTTCCTAATTTAGGGTTTAAATTATCACATAAACAAGATCATGATATTGAACCAATATTTTCAACGGGTTATCAGAAGACAAATCTTGGACATATTCGTGATAATAAATATAATTTTAATATTGATCATGTGGAAAATAGTTGGACTATTGACAATAGCCCAATAATACGTCTATCGTATCGCGTCGAAAATGAAAAAACTGAGGGTTCTAAATATTTACATTATTATAATGTTAATAAAACAATAACTGAAATTCGTTCTAAATATACAGATGGTTCATTAGCTACAATACATGATTTAGTTGAACAGGAATATATTAATGATTTAATAAATATATATGATGTATCACAAACTCGTTTATTTATAGGTGGTACATATGAAACGGAATGGAAATGGGATGATGGAATATCATTATCAAAGACAAAATACAATAATTTTTCAAACGATTTTGATTTATTACAAAACCCTGGATTAGATAAACAAATATGTATTAGTAATAATGTTTGGGCAAATATATCGGGTAATTCTTCAGATGTTAATACTAATACAGGAGTCATCCTAATGAAATATAAATCTAACGACAATAAAAATGTTTTTAAAAGCATTTACGATAATGCAAAGAATTTTACAAATAATAATTATTTTATAAATGATTGGAGATCAATCGAAGAGACAAAACATGTAAATATGAATATAAATTCATTTGATGAAGGTGTATTCCATAATTTTTCAGGCGAAAATAATCCCATAAAGGCTTATGAAAATTTTGGAATTGATAATAATGTACCTATTTATGATGAACCTAATATTTTTAATGATATTAGTGGCAATGGATATCATAAAGGTTTAGATGGTCTTGATTTTATGTATTATTTAAATTATTGTAATGATATAAATGATTTAGATTCAGTTTATAACGTGTGTAACAATAATGAGTTTAATATTAATGATATCGGTATAAATAAAAAATTTTCACTTATTTCGCCAAATTTTTATCATCATAATACAAACAGTCTTTATTTTGGTAATATATTAGTAAAAAATGATTTTGATAGTAATTATATATATAATTCGATTATATCAAGATTTAAGGATACTACCAATCAGATTGATGACGAAAATACCGTTAGATATAATTTACCATATTTAGAAAATATTGGAGTTGAAAACCCTTTCGACCAATTCGAATTACTTGCGAATACAGAACAAGACGAAGATAAACCTCTAAGTTTGGGTCGAATATTAAAATTAGATAAATATACAAACGGATATGGTAATTTAACTATGAATGTAGAATTTCCGTGTAATTCTCACGAACCCTTTAAAATTGGTGATATAGTTATGGGTTTAAATAGTAATAGTATAGCAATGATAGTTCCCAAAATATGGGGTAAACATAAGGATATATTTCCTCTTGAAAGAGGGTTAATGACTGATACACTAATACATGGTGGGTTATATAATTATATCAGTATACTTAACCAACTATATTCTTACCGATATATTAATTATGAAAATTTAGAAGTTGGGCGTAATGAGATAACCAGTATAAATAATCAACAGACAGCAAATATTAACATTAATCCTAAAACTGAATTTAGGGAAAATGATGTTCTAACATTTGAATCATATAAATATTTAATATCAGAGCTAATAAATTCATCAACAGATAATAGGATATACCGAGATATTTCAAATATTATTAAAAAAGGGTTTTGGCCTATTCAAGAACTAAATAATGCACAGACAGGCTTTGAATTTAAAGTTAACCATTATCCTTCTGAATCAGTTTTTGATGGTCTTGGTAGTTCAGAATTAAAAATATTTAAACCTAAAAAATTTAAATTTATTTTTGATACAGACGATACACCTAAATATGTTTTTGGTATTGAACAATATGGTGAAAAAAGCACTGAGTTAGAATTTAATGATAGTCATAGTAATTATATACAGTCTAGTAAATTATTTATTTCAAAAATGTATATAAATCAAAAAAATATAGATAATGATATTGGTCATATAAATGTACAGACAAATTACATTTCAGATTATAAAACGGGTGATATTGTTTATTTTAAAGACTTATATCTTAATAATGAACAATATTATGATGTTTTTATTGATAAATTGGAACCATTTAAAAATTATATTGAAAATATAAAATTAAGATTAACATGTAAATATTCTGATATACCTATACCTAATTCAATATATGATATTACAAATAAATATTTAGAAGAATATAACAAATTAAATTTTAATATTGATGGTGATTATATAAAATATAATAAAAATATAGACATTTCAATTAACCCTATTTCTGAATTGTATAAGGAGGGTATTGGTGACACATATGCAATAAATTATATTTTAAAAAATATTGTTAATAAAAATTTTACTATAAATAGTGAGGACAAGAATCGGAATATTAAACGTCAATTAGAAAACAGTTATAAGCTAGCTATTAATGTAGTCGACAATATAAAAAAATATATGTATAACAATCTAAACAATATGATAGAACAGTCAATGATTCAGGATATTCATGAAACATATAAAACTAATAATATTGTAAAGCTAATATTATTATGTAAGTTTGCTAATAATATAATAACTTATGGACAAGTCACATATGAATCAGATATTCGAAGTGATGTATTTCATAAGGGAATGGATATATTATATGAAGAAAATAGTGAAATATATCGAATGGGTAAAGTAGTATATAGTTCTTTGGATACATGTGATAGAACTTATGCGAATTATGGTAAATTATACTATATATATGTTAAGTTAGAAAATAGTGTATTTGGGAATAAAACTTTTTATAATATTAAAAATAAAGAAGTATTTTTATATAGTAACTGGTATAATATAGAGTATAAACCTAAATTAGTTAATGATAATATACGTTATGTTGCCCATGAATATATTAATAAAATAAAAAAAAAAACTAATATATTAATTAATGAGGAGAATAGCGCTGGTAATTTTATTAAAAATGATAAAAAAATAATAACTGCACAAATATTAACAATTCTATCCGATTGTAATTATAATTATTTTTATGATGATTATCTATCAAATAAATGTATAATTAAATATAATCATCCTTATAGAAAATCAGACTATGAAAGTTTAAATAATATGTCAGAGTATAAATATTTAAATAATAATGTAATAAATTATGATGCAAAACCTTTTTTTACATTAGAAACAGGAAATAACATATTAATACAAAAAATAGGTAAAAAAAATTATAGATATAATAAAGTAAAAACAAGTGATATTGATATAACTGGTATAGGTAATGAAACAAAAAAATCATCAAATACAAATAAACAAACTTTAATAAATAACCTCTCTAATCAAAATAAACTTGTTATAGATGTTAACAATAAACGTTCTCAAACTGATATAAAGTATGGGGTTAATGTTAGAGTTTTAAATAATCTTTGGCCAGGAAATTTAGACACTTCTTCTAATTATATTTTATCTGATTATGGTATTGGACAAGCTTTTTTGTCTGATTTAGAATGGACACCTGAAATACAAGATAATATGTTTTATCACAATAAAATGAGAATAAATCCAAATAAAGTTAATATTATAGGTAATAACGGTATTAATTATTTAAAGTATAACGAATCATTTTTTAAGGATAGTAATACAAGAATTTTTAATGAAATAACAATTGTTTTAAAAAACTCAGTTTCAAGTGGTAATAATGAAGCAATATTTACAACACGAATAGGTAATGATGACATATATTATAGTAATGATAAATATAATGATATTAGTTATTCTAAACATATTAAATTAGCAAATGTTTATAACAACCAAATGATTCGTAAAAATTTTATGCTTCATTTTAATAACCAATTTATAGAAGACGATAAAAATTCTAATAGTGAAACAGCTATTATAAAAAATGTTGAATATATGGGAAACAACGAAATAAAGGTTACTTTTTATTCAGAATTAATTAATAACCATTCTGTTAATGAACAATGTATTCAAAAATTTTATTATGTTGGAATTGATAAAATGGATATTAATGATGAATATTTATCTATAAGTGGGACATATGAATTGCATAATAATATTTATAAAGACATTAGCTCTAATTATTTATCAGTATTTATAAATTATGGTGATAAAAAATATGGTCAAATGAATACAATTAAAAAAATAGAGGTAAGTAATGGATATTATAATGTATATTTTAAAAATAAAATTCGCGATGAATTAAAGAATTATATGTATAATGATATATCCAATGGTACAACATTAATATATGATGCCCCTCATCATGACCATCATCTAGTTTTTATGACATATGATGGTAGTGGTATTTATAGTTCAAACACAATTAATAATAATATGTTATCTACTCAACCATTTTATGTGAATAATGGAACTATAGATAATCCGAAAATAGAATGGTATACTAAAATTTTTTATCAGGGTAATAAATGCATAAATCCTTTAAAATCCGATTATATTAATGATGCAACAAAAATTAACAAAGAAATAAAAGACAATATTACTACATTAATAGATGTTTCATTTACATTAAATGAAAACGAAGAATATGATGATAATTTTAATACAGGTCTTCCAATATTTAACAATAATTACAATGGATATATTTATATAAATGGTATGAAGGGATATCATTATAATACACAGGGTATAACATCTAAAAGTTACCGTGAAATAATATTAGAAAAAAATAATTCAGACCACATTGATAATTATATATTAAATAAACGTATTGGACCTGTTAATGATGGATTATATCGTGTTGAAAATATAGACGTTTTAAGTATAAGTGGGTTTGAATTAAACATTCCAAATTTTTATGATAATTATAATTTAGGTAAATTTATTGAAATAAAAAAAAATGGAAATATATCTTATGAATGGGTTGATTTTACTATGTTAAATGATAAGGATGGGAACGTTTATAATAATTTAATTAATGGAAATAGTGGTTATATTAATAATTATTATTCTGTAACAATTAAGGGTAAATATATGGGTTTTGGTGGTAACATTAAACCTCAGAATAAAGATGATAATAGTTATTTTACAAATACGGATGGATTTAAGGTTACAAATGTTGTAAATAATAATAACAAGTCTATAATAAGTATTGATGCTAATACAAATTATATAAATTTAGAAAGAGGGTTGCGAAATAAAAATTTAACAAGTTATTATAATAACAATGTTAGAGATAATAATATCACCCTATCTAATTCAGGTGTTATATATAAAAAAACATTAAAGGCACCATATAATATAAAAGGATCAGACTATATTTTTATGTGTTGTCCAACATTATCGACATTACATGAGACCGATAATGTAAGAAATCAACATTCTGATTTTATTTTTGCGAAAATTTTATTACCCACACAACCAGGTAAAAGTTTATTTAATACATTTATTAATATTCCTAAAAGATTTGAACATCCATTAAATTTAATTGAAGAGTTGGAATTTTATTTTATCGATAGTGAAGGATTTTTATATGATTTTAATAAGCGTGACCATTCATTTACATTAGAAATTACAGAAGAATTGGAATCTTTTTAATTTACCATTTACTATTAAGTTTATTTACAACACTTTCAATTTCTGAAATTCCGTATATTTGGTCATATTTTTTAAACATATATTCAGTTATAAGCTTTAAAACGCGAGCATCGTCGAAAGCACGATGTGCATTTTCTTGACTAATACTGTAATATTTGCAAATTGTTGCTAAACTATGAGAATATCTTTCAGGAAACAGTAGTTTAGAAAGATTAATCGTATCCAGAAATACAAAATTGGGTAAACGCACGGAATGTCTTTTAGAAATTTGCTTAAGAAACATAAAATCAAAACTATTACCATTATGTGCAATTAAATATATGGGTGTTTCTGGATTAGTTGTTCGAAAACTGTTATTGCAGTATTCAACAAACATGATAAGAGCCTGTTTTTCATTAGGTAACCCACATACCATTTCATTAGTGATATTTGTAATTTTTGTAATTTTTTCAGAAATTTTACGAATAGGCATCACAAGTGTTGAAAAGGTATCACCCTTGCTATTAATTGCTCCAATTTCAATAATTTCTTCATGGTAAATATTTAATCCAGTTGATTCGAAGTCAAACCAAATCTTATTTTGATTATAATCCATTTGTGTACTCATGTGCGACATAATTAATATTTTATTATAAATTTAAAATCAATTTTTAATAAAAAAATTAAAAATATAATACATTTTATTAATATATGGACTATGACTTGACTATAAGTTTATGTATTATTGGTGATTTTGGTACAGGTAAGACTGCATTATTGAGAAAGTTAAAAAATCCAGAATTGGGGTTAGATGATATGCCTTTAGTAGCTACATTAGGTGTTGATTTCATATCAACATTTGTTACAATAGGTAATCGTCGGATTAAATTGTGTATATGGGATACAGCTGGACAAGAAGCATTTAGAAGTATTACTCGAACCTTTTATAGAAATATTGCAGGTTTTATATATGTTTTTAGTATGAATGACCAAAAAACACTTGATAGATTAGATGGTTGGGATAGAGACATATGTACAACATGTAATAGTCCATTTTTTAAAAAAATTATTATAGGTACAAAATCAGATTTACCACAAAAAATAAACGATTTGGACTGTTATAATAAAGCTCGTTCATTAGGAGGTGATTTTATAAAAACGAGTATAACTGAAAATGTAGAACACATATTTTATAAATTGGTAAATGATATTTTAGCAACAATAAAAAATAATGACTATTCTCTATATATTTCAAACGATTATGGTATAAAACCCCGTAATTATATGGAAATTTCTAAGAATGTTGATATTGATGAAGATAATATAAATAATAATAAAAATTGTTGTACTATTTTATAAATTTTATAGCTTTTTCCTTAACTTGGTCTTTAATATCTTGTGGTATCATGATAAAACTAATAATTAATTTATTTTGTTCAAATTTTTCACGATATTCAATATTTTTATCTAACATTGTATTAAGTAATTCCCTATCATCTAAATATTTTTGAAGTGTTTTTTTCCCACATTTTGGAAATACTTTCCCTATATTATCAGATTTATCTCCCATAATAATTTTAGATAATAGGTCGTGTTCTGGATTGCCAACTGATTTATCATTAAGACATTTATTTTGAAGGCTATATATAAAAGTATTATCATCTAAAAGTTGTAGATAATCATGGTCATTAGCTATAATTGTAACTTTATCACTTCCCTTATCTCTAATTAATGTCTTAATTATATAAACAATATCATCAGCCTCAGTACGTTCATTATCAATAATACCAATCTTCAATTTATCAATTACCTTAGGTACTATTTCTTCATAAATATATTTATGAATTGAACCTGGAATATTATTATTCCGACCATCTTTATATTTATCAATATGGTCATTACGCCAAATGTCTGAACGCCTACAATCTTTGGCTAAAATGCATTTATTCGGTTCAATTGAATATTTTTTTAATAGTTCTTTTATTTTTTGAATAAACATTTTCTCTATTTTTTCTTTAAACATTTCTTTATTAACTATTTCATCTGTGGTTTCTTCTGATTCAGGATTAGTATGTTTATACCATGTTAAAAGGGCGTAAATACGATAAAACGTATAATAACTTAGGTCAATTAGTAAATATGACATATTAAATTTATTTTTTTAAAATCAAGTTTTAATATTAACTTAATTTTAAAAATTTAGTATCTAAATTTTAAAAAATTATTATCGAATTGTTCAATTTTTTCATTTTCTACATCCACTAAGGTGTCTTGATTAATAGTTTTATTTAACATTTCTAATCTCTTTGATTGTATAACACCTATTACTAATAAAATAAATAAAATGGCTATTGTTATCTTTAATATTAACATTAAAAACATTATAAATATTGATGAGATAGTTTTATTTATTTGATTCTATTTTATTTACTTGAGTCTGGGTAATTTTATCTCCATTTTTAATATTTAACTTTTGAATATTCTTTCTAAGATGATCGTTATAACTTTCTTCGTCTGAAAAATAATCTTCATCACTGGTTTCTATAAAAGGCTCTATTTCATCCACATATGTTTTATTTCTTCTTATAATTAAATATAATGAACGTATTAAATTACACATTATTAATATACTTATGTATTTTTTAAGCTATTTAATTGTTAAAATATCACCTATAATCTTTCCTAAAATACATGAATCTTTTTTACCTTTATTCATTTCTTCTAAATAATTATTCCAAATAGTTTCCCATAAATGAAAACAATATGAATTAGATAAGCTAATATCCATTTTATCATTAAATATGCTATTATTTCTAAAATCAAACGGGATAAATGATTCAACTGGTTCAATATGAACATCGTACTTACCCCTTTTAATAATTTCAAGAGGTAATAATACAGCATGCCAAGCCCAAATATTATTACACATATACTTTTCATTAGTTTCATTTAACCAATCATGTATAAATTTGTTATGTTTTTTACATATAATTACAGCATTTGTTATAGAACAAAAATCAGACGGCTTATTTGAAAACTGTATTTTATCATCAATATATTTTTCACCACCAATACAACATTCATACTTAAGGAGATTTTCATATGATTTCAATGTTATTACATCAATATCAAGATATATGCCTCCATATGCATACAATATTTCTAATCTTAAAAAATCCGCTTTATATTGGTAATGGTCTATTGGATTATTCTGACAAATTTCTGGGGGTATTGTAAATATAAAATTACAAATATCTTCTAACTTATTCCAATATTCATTATTTATTTTTTTATAATAAAAGATATTAATTATTGCGTTTGGATTATACTTCTTTGCTGAGATAACAGATATGTAATGCATATATGTAAATTCAGTCAACCCGAAAAATATAAAATGTATATAATATGGTTCTAACTTATAATTATACAGGTTATAATCTTCCAATTTTTCATTAAAACCAGATACATTAGCACATAAAATATTGTTTTGAATATTATTTTCACACATATATTTATTTTTATTAAAATTATACCACCATTTTGTTTTATACTCTTCTGTTTCTGTATTTTTTGGATTAGGTATATTAGTTATATCACATTCATCATAAACATGCCTATATTTTAATCCAATACTAATACCTCTTATAAGTATATCTGTATCTTCAAAACTAATAAATTTCATATTTTCATCATAACCGCCAATTTTTAAAAAATTTTGTTTAGTCATAACTACACGTCCTACATCACCAATTTCATGTTGTTCATCATTTATTTCATCAGTATGGAAATCAGGTATTAACCCTTTTATGAATAAATAAGTATTTTTATTATATTTAGATTGATGTAATATTACATCTTTATTTTCATTAAATATATTTCGAATAGTAATATCATTATTAGGAGGTATAAAATTATCACAATCTAAATTAATTACTATATCGTTATCCGAAGCTAAACGATGAGCTACATTTTTAGCTATTGATGCACACCATTCAAAATTATCTTTATAAATATAATATATTAAATTACCATTATTAATATATTGTTTACAATTTATATCAATAAAATTAGTAATATCTTTATTATCATTTCCATTAAAATTTACTAATATTATACGGGTATTATTTGTTTCTTTAATAGTAGATAAATTTTTTAAAAGCGTTTTCTGTAATTGTTCATAACGGTTATAACAAGTAATACAGTATGATAATTGCATTATAATTACTATCCTAATACTTTTTATATTAAAATAACCTTTTTAAACTTGAAAAAAGATTGAAAAAAAAACTATCATTTTTAATATTATACAATATTGTTGGTTTTTTATAAATAATGTTATAACTCCAACCCGAAGGTATTACTAATGCATCACCTAAATTTAATGATATATTTAGTGTTTTTAAATTATCTTTATCTTTGAATTTAAAGAAGAGGTTATCATAAGTTTTTGTAAAGCTTTCATTTTTTAGAATGTTTGTATATGCAGGTTTGAATAAACTGATAATGCATTCACCATCTGAGCAGATTAAAGTTTCAATTTCGTTTTGAACCCCAACTGTGATTGTTTTAGGATTTTTGGTAGAACCATAAATAACGGTTTTTTTTGTTGTTAATGATAGTGGTAATAATAAATGTTTATAACCGTTTTCATTTATACTATCATTAAAATTTACATTTGCTATATTAGGCTGATATTTGTCGTTTTTATTAATATTAGATATAGTTGTTTTCATTTTATTATTGGCATCAATAATCAGTTCTATATCACTATCGTTAATTTGTTCAATTGTAAGATTATTAAATGCTGATGTATTTTTTGTTATATTATATATAATAATAGGTTTTTTTTCTCGTAATAATTCGGTATAACTTTCACCTTTAAAATTATTAATTTGGATTATTTCATTAAGATTAGATATTTTAACATAATGTTTAAAGTGAAATAACAAAAAAATGATTATAATTGCAAATATTATATGTTTAAAATTCATTCTTTATATTAAACTTAAATAATATTTTATAGTTTTGAAATAAAACGATATAAGAATTTATTAACATTGTAATACACAGTTTACAATGGCTGAAGAAAAAAGACACCTCGGAAAAGTTAAATGGTTTAACCCTCGCTCTGGATTTGGATTTGTTACTCGCGTCGATGATGACAGTGATGTTTTTGTTCATCATAGTGGTCTAATGCCAAACAATGAATGTTTTAAAACCCTTTACACTGGAGAATATGTTGAAATGGATATTACCACTGACGAACATGGAAAACATTTTGCATCAAATGTTAGAGGGCCTAAAGGAGGTGACCTAATGTGTGAACGATATGTTAAATCTGAACGCCCTGAACGTTCCGAACGCCCCGAACGTTCTGACCGCACCGAAAGACGCCCCCGCCAAAGTGGTGGTGGTGGTTGGAGTACTCAGGGACGCAGAGAACGCCCTAACCAAACTCAAGGTCGCAGGGAACGTCCTAACAAAAGTAATCAAAGCCATGAACGCGAAGATTAAATTTTTTTTAAATGAGATTAAATATTAAATATTAATAAAAGTTGTAAAAATTTTATTAATATTTAATATTATATGAAGATTAAATCTAAAATTATTCCATTTATAAATGGGTGGTATGATGAATGTTTATTAGCATTAGACGAACCATTAAGAAATGATTTAAGTCGTTTAGAAGAAATTAGTGACTGTTATATGAACGAGTTTTTCGGATGGAAAATCGACTATTTTTATATTTGGTTGAATAATTATTTTATTAAAATTATAAACGCGTTATTTACACTTGAAAAGGTTATTTTAATCCCCTTTTTAAAAGGTAGGATAAATGAATTTAATTTTGATATAGCCTATTATAATAATATAATAAATAGTTTAGACAAAATATCTGAATATAAGGAACAATTAAAAATGAACTTAGGTAAAAATATTATTGATTTTAGATTAATGGTAAAACAATTATGTAAAGATATAAGTTTTTATTTAGATTATAAAGAAACAGTAATATCTGATATATTAAAGCAAAACTTTAGATTTATTAATAAAAATATTTTTGTATCAATTGTTAAATATAATAGCAATGAGCTGAATGGTTTATTAATACCTTGGATTATTAAATCATATAGTAAATGGAGCAATGATGAAAAAAAAAATTTATTTATTAATCAATTGCCAAAAAAAACTAGAAATCATTTACGTACTTGGATGCGTAATTTTAATAAAACAAATGATGAAATTTATGAAGTGTTATCACATAACGAACGTATGATTAAAAAATGTTGTTCATGTATATAAGAAATTTAAGATAGTTAAAGATATAGTTATATAATATTACAAATGTGCGGTATCTTTTTTTATTTAGGTCAACCTATTACAGATGAATTACGCACTGTTCTAGAAACAAATTTAAAAAAAACACAACATAGAGGACCAGATGATACATGTTATTCCGTATTAAATAATATTTTTTTTGGATTTCATAGACTTTCTATTAATGATACAAGTACAAAAGGTAATCAACCCTTTAACATTGATTCTCATAAAGATATTACACTAATATGTAATGGAGAAATTTATAATGCACAAAAAATTAAAGATGAACATAATTTTAAAACTTATTCTGATAGCGATTGTGAAGTTATTATTCATCTATATAGATTATACGGTATTACTAAAACTGTTAAAATGTTAGACGGTGTATTTGCGTTTGTTTTACATGACAATTCTAACAAGGTTACATATATTGCAAGAGACCCAATCGGTGTACGTTCTCTATATTATGGTTCTAGTGATAATGAGTTCTTTTTATCGTCTGAATTAAAATCAATTCATGAACTAAGTAATAAAGTAAAACCGTTTCCACCAGGAAGCATTGCTGAATTGTTACATGAAGATGGTATTGTAACTTATTCATTTGATAAGTATTATGATTATGATTATAAACTAATGCCTGACTTAGATGAATCAGAATATATGAAAAATATTAAACTTCTATTGGAAGAAGGTGTTAATAAACGGTTAATGTCAGACCGACCAATCGGGTGTCTTTTATCAGGTGGACTTGATAGTAGTCTAATTACTGCTTTAGTAGCTAAACATTTCGAAAAGGGTAAATTAAATACATTTTCTGTTGGATTAGAAGGTGCTCCTGACCTAATATATGCACGCAAAGTAGCTGAACATTTAGGTACTAATCATCATGAAGTCGTATTAACTGAAGAACAAATGTTGGGATGTATTGATGAAGATATTAAACAAATTGAAACATATGATACTACAACCGTGCGGGCCAGTACACCTATGTTTTTACTAAGTAAGTATATTAAAGAAAACACAGATATTACTGTTGTATATAGTGGTGAAGGTAGCGATGAAGCGTCTGGTTCATATATGTATTTCCATAATGCACCTGATGAAGAAAGTTTTAAAAATGAAACATTTAGGTTAATGCGTGACCTTAATCGTTTTGATGTTTTAAGATGCGATAAATCTACAGCAGGAGCAGGTTTAGAAGTAAGAGTTCCATTTTTAGATAAACGCTTTTTGCATTATTATATGTCTATACCACCTAAGTTTAAAATGGCTGGAGGGCGAATTGAGAAATATTTATTAAGAAAATCATTTGATGATGGTGAACTTCTTCCATATGATGTTCTTTGGAGAAGTAAGGAAGGTATGTCAGACGGTGTTTCTAGTAAAACCAAATCATGGTATGAGATTATTGGTGAAAAGGCTTCATCGTTATACTCAGATGAAGATTTAGAAAATGCTAAAACAAAATATACGCATAATCCACCCAGGTCTAAGGAGTCTCTTTATTTTAGAGAAATTTTCAATAAACATTATCCAGAAAGAGACGGACTAATACCTTATTATTGGCTACCTAAATGGAGTGGTGATACGGTTGAGCCCTCAGCCCGCACTTTAAATGTTTATAAAGATTAAATATTTAAAACTATTTTAACTTATTACTTTTAATAATGAGATTCATTATTAAGAATAATTATGATGAACTTTCATATTGGGTGGCATGTTATGTAAAAAATCGTATTATGAATAATGTAAATAAAACTTTTGTTTTAGGATTACCTACAGGTTCGACACCAATACGTATGTATAAACATCTTGTTAATTTTGTTAAACGTAAAGAACTCACATTTAAACATGTCGTAACATTTAATATGGATGAGTATGTAGGGTTAGATAAAACTCATAAACAATCCTATCATTATTTTATGTATGAAAACCTATTTAATCATATTGATATTGAACCTACGAATATTAATATATTAAACGGGAAAGCAGATGACCTTAATCAAGAATGTATAGAATATGAAAATAAGATAAAATCTGTTGGTGGTATTGATTTAATGCTGGGAGGACTTGGAAAAGATGGACATATAGCTTTTAATGAGCCAGGTTCATCATTAACATCCAAAACACGCATTAAGACATTAAATGATGATACGATTGAGGCAAATTCACGATTTTTCAATACACGCAATGAAGTTCCTAAAATGGCTTTAACAATTGGCATACAAACTATTATGGATTCAAGAGAAGTATTAATAATTGTTTCTGGTAGTCAAAAGGCATATGCCCTTGAAAAATGTGTAGAACAATCAGTTAATCATATGCACCCTGGTTCAATATTACAAATGCATGAGAAATCATGTTTTATAGTTGACCGTGACTCAACCGAAGAACTTAAGGCTAAAACAATACGTTATTTCAAGGGTCTTCAAAGACATATTGATTATTTAGGAAACCCCGTTTATAATAATATTATGAAACATATTAACTTAAATGAACGAAATATAATATTTAGTCCACATCCAGATGATGATGTTATCGGTATGGGTACATTTATTAAACTTTATAAAGGTAAAAAAAATATACGAGTAGCATATATGACAAGTGGTGAAAATGGATTATCCGAAAATTTACCTAAAAATGTACGTGAAACTGAAGCTTTTAATTCATTACAATCACTTGGTTTAAATGAAAATAATATGAAATTCATGCATTTGCCATTTTATAATCATAAAATAACCAGTTCGGATAATTTAGAATATAATGAGTATCCTAAAGATATTAAACAATGTAGAGACTATATTAAGACATATGGTGCTAAAAATATATTTATATGTTCTGATATTGACCCTAACGGAACACATAAAATATGTTTTGATATTTTAAAAAATGCAGTTAAAGATTTAGATATAAATTGTTGGATGTATAAAGGGGCTTGGGGTAAATTTAATTATAAAGAAGACACATATTATCATATTTATGGTCGTAAAGAATTAAAAAATAAATTAAATTCGATTAAAATGCATAAAAGCCAATATCCACCTAAATTCCCAGGAAATGATAACCGTTCTTTTGATGAGCGTGTTATTGATTATAATAAATCTGAACTGTTTCCAGGAGAATACGAGGAACGTTTTAGATTAATTAATAGTAAAAATTTACTTAATTTTGAAATAGAAGATATTTAAATAATATTTGTAAGTAGAACGTATGAAGGAATTTATTGAAAGAAAAATAAATAATTAAAAGTAATATAATATATACTAATGAATAGTTATAAAATATACATTTTTTTATTCATAATTGCATTATTATTATATTTTTTTGGATTTTATTTATATAAACGTTTTATATCAAATCCAAAGTTTGTTTATAAAAATAATATAGGCAATAATTTAATATCAATATTGCGAAATTATATTAAGCAGTTACGTAAATTTGAAACAAATATTAAACTAAACATTTCTAATAATAAAAAAATAAATAGATTAGAGGTGTTAAAGGTATATTGTTCATCAATTAAAGATTTTACATCAAGTGAACAAAACAGACTTAAAATTTTAACAAACGAAATTATCAATGATGTTATAGAGTTCCCAACATTATATCACCAATTTAATTGGAATTTTGTTAAACTTGATAGTGATATTGAATGGGGTATGCCGTTTACTTTAGGAGAATACATATTTTTGCCCGAAAACATTTTTAATATGAATGATATAGAACTAAAAAGTACTTTATTGCATGAACAAATACATGTTATTCAACGTAAAAATCAAAAAAAATTTAATTTAATGTATACTAAATTTTTAGGATTTAAAAAAATAAACAATTGTGTTAAAGGAGAATATTTAGATAAATATCGTGTAAGTAATCCAGACGGTATGGATGTAAATTGGATATATAAAAGTGGTATGCATTGGATAATGCCTATGTTAATGATGAATCCAAATAATACTAATAATATAGAAGAATATGGTGTTTATGTAAATAATAAAAAGGGTATATATACTGTTGATTTAACAGGTGGTGGCAATGAACCAGTTATGCTTCCATTAAATAAAATTAGTGAATATCGTAAAGATTTTAAAAGAAGTAGTGGGATTTATCATCCAAATGAATATTTAGCACACTCAATTGAAGATGCAGTTTATAAAAACAGTAAACATGCTAAGTTATTATTAAAATTATTTTTTAATTAACATTAAAATAGATTTTTAATTAACATTAAAATTATTTTTTAATTAACATTAACAGGCCTTAAATTGTGAAACGCGACAGTCTGCCAAGTCAATTGTCATAAATTTTATCTTTCCTAAAAATATTTTAGGTTGTAACATCTTAATACCTTTTGTATCAAATGGTATCTTTTTGTTATCAATTTCTTTCATAAAGTTCATATCACGAGGTTTTACTGTTGATGTTAATAACTTTCTTCCGCCTATATTTTTAGATCCTTCTGGATCAGTATTATCTCTTCCATGTAAAATACCCATTTCCCCAAAAGTATCACATAATTGTATATTACTTGCATAATTTGTTAATGATTTACTTACAAACATTTGCATAACCATATCGTCAATTGTTGTATAAATTGGTTTTACACGTTTACATATATTGTTTGCACCCTTCTGTGTTATTATATATGCGACAAGTCCATACATAGGCACACTTTTCCTAATAAATTTTTTATCTTTTATCTTATTTTCCTCTTTATATAGTTGTTCTTGTTGCCAAGGATGGTGAAAAAGATAACACATATCTGCATCATCAGGAAGCTCTTTATTAATACCTTCTATTTGTTTTTTAAAACTATCATGTATAAAAACGTCATCTTCTAATATTATAGCTTTATTAATGTTTTTAAGGCGAATATATTCCCAAATGAAGTATTGTGTTAATGCTACACCCATTTGTCCAGGTTGTAGTTCTCTTGAAAAATAGTTTTTATCTTTTAACACTTTTTTATCTTTTTCTCCAAAAATATATCCATTAACAGCATTAACTAAATGAACTTTATGACCCATTTTTGTAAAATCATTATTTAGTTCTAAAACATTTTTAAGTCGTTCGTTTGAACTTGTTAATGTTATTATAAAAATATCCATAATAATAATAATAATATTAATTACTTAAATATTATTTATTAAATTAACAATTATGAGACATATACAATATAATTTTTATATAACTGATTTTAATGATAAATTAAAAGAACAAAAACTTAATAATGACCCAATTTATTTAGTTCAACAATTTTTTATTCATAGCAATAATGAACGATTTAATGAAATTCGATATTGTTTAAAACAAAATATACAGTTAAATTTATTTGAAAAAATTATTCTTTTAAATGAAAAAATATATTCAAAAGAAGAACTTGATTTATCAGATGAACATATGAACAAAATTATTCAAATTGATATAGGAAGACGTTTACGTTATAAAGATATATTTGAGCATGTAAATAAGTTAAATCTAAAGGGATATATCTCAATCGCAAATAGTGATATTTTTTTTGATGAAACAATCCAAAATGTTAGAAAAAGTTGTTTATCAAAAATTAAATCTTTATATTGTCTTTTAAGATATGAATATAAAATAGGTAAACAAATATCTGATTGTGATTTTTTTAGATTTTGTATAAAACATCCTAGATATGGCGATGCAAGATATGATGCACAAGATTCATGGATTTATCATACTTCTCAAATAGATATTAATGAAATTTTTTTAGAACAAATGGATATATTATTAGGAATAGCTGGTTGTGATAATGTAGTTACTATGAAACTATATAATATGAATTATCTTTGTATAAATGCTCCAAGTAATGTTAGAACATATCATAATCATAATACAGAGATAAGAAATTATGATAAAAATGATCCTATATCTGGTCCATACTTATTTTTGAAACCTTATTAATAAATATTTAAAATAAACATATTATACCTTAATAGTATGATGAATCGTTCCATTTTATATCAAAAATTTATAAATGATACAGAATCAATATTTAGTACACAAAGTGGTTACTGTATATATAATATAAACCCTTTTAAGAAAATATATGAGGAAGAATTTGGAGGAGGCATTGGTATTATTGATATAAATCGTACCTTGGGTAATGTTTATATTGTTGGTGGTGGTATTAATCCATGTTTTCCAACTAATAACTTAGTAATCCGTAATTATTATACTAAAGAAAATATAGAAACACTATATTTTAATGATATAATTAGAAATGTACATGTTAGAGATGATATAATTGTTGTAAGTTTAATTGATACAATTTTTGTTTACAATATTAATGATTATAATATAATCAGAAAAATTCAAACATGTAATAATCTAAAAGGCCTTTTTGCTTTAAATACTAATCTTAGTCAGAATAATAAAATGAGGATTGTAATACCTTCTAAAAGACAAGGAGAATTAATTTTATATGATAAATATTCTAATTTTCCATTAGACACTATTAAGATACATGAATCACCGATTGAATATTTTACAATTAATAATGACGGTCAATTTCTTGCTACATGTTCTACTAGAGGTACTGTTATAAAAATATATAATTTTAATACTAAAGAAATAAAGGAGTATCGACGTGGTTATAATCAAAAAAAAATACATTATCTTAATTTTAATATTGACTGTTCTAAACTTATTTGTGTAAGTGATACCAGTTTACACATATTTAAAATTGATAATATATTAGGATATCTTGATTATGTTTTCAATACAAATTTTAGTTTTTGTGTATATACTTGTGACGGTAAACTGATACGGACACAATTTTTAGATGATAATAATATAATAATTTATGATAAAGATAAACTTATACAAATTAAATACGATAATAATGGCAAATGTTCAGTAACAAATTTGAATACAGTATATTCTTCATCAAGTTACCCGTTTATAAAATAATTAAAATATAATTAAAATATAAATTACAGTATGAAGATTAAACTTAATTTTTATAATGAATACGATGAATTAATAATTGAATTATATGGTGAAAAAACATATAAAATACTAACAAAAAAAATAATTGAAAATATAAAATCAATTTATACAGAAGAAGCATTAATAGTAATTTATAAAGGTAAAATATTTGACGATAAAACAGATTTTTATAATTTTGATAATGATATATCATGTGCTGTTTTTATCGATACTAAAATTAATAATAGTAAGAAAAAATGTGCTTCTAAAAATATGATAAATAATATAATTGTTGATAGACAGCTTATGTTAGTAAATAACTTAATGACCTCATTAATTAATTCCAATGTAGAACCATATGATAGTAACACATCTAATTATACATCTGTTAGTGGTGATATAGTAAATTCAGGATATACTGATATATCATTTATTGAAAATAGTAATATTAATGAAGAAGATAATGATGACCAAAATGCAGTTCTAGAATATGAAGAAGATAATGACGACCAAGATGCAGTTGTAGAATATGAAAGTGATGACGATGATACTATTAGAGACAGTCTTGTTAATAATAGTCAGATTACCATTAGTGGAGATATTCATCAAACTAATGAAAGTTATAGAGTTGAATATTTTTCAGAAATTTCCTTATTAAATAATATGGGGTATTTTGATGATAATTTAAATATTTTAGCCCTTGAATCGGTTAGTGGTAGTGTAAATGGTGCAATTGATTTTATAGAATCTCTAAGATAAATATATACATTATTAATAAATGAATAGTTTAAAAACTTATCAAAACTATTATGATTTAATATTTACAGGTCACGGATATTTTTCATATGACACACAGGGAAATATCTTATATAATAAAAATAAATGTGATAATTGTATTCAAATAAATAAAAACAGTATATTTTGGAACATGTTTTTATTAAACTCTGTAAAAAGTAAGAAGAAGTTTATCAAACCCTTTTACATAATTAAAAGAGATGAGATTTCTAAATATTCACATATTTTTAGCAACGAAATATACTATAAGATAACCTTACCAAATATACAGGGGAATGATATGATAATTACTAATAAACTTGAAGATTTTATAAAATTTGTAAAATATACAGGCGATTCCCTATTTTTATTAGAAAAATATTTTGTTCAGCAAATGCTATATAATTATAAAAAAATAAAATATAGATATATAGTTGTAACAATAAATAATAAACCTATTTTATATCCTATACATCAAGCCCTTTTATCGAAATATGATTCTAAAATAAAAAATGAATTAAAACAAGAATACACTTTAAAGTCCGATAATGATTATAAATATATTTATGGTAAACAATATAGTGATAAAACTCTAAAAAGGGTTAAAAATATAATAAAAGATATATACCCTATTTTTAACAGTATTAATAGTAATAATAAATCAATGAATTACACATTTTATGCTATTGATTTTATTTATGATGTTGACCAAAATTTATTTATTGATAATATTCAAAATATAAACGATATTAACTTTGACAATAATATAAAAGTTTTAGACGTTAATGTACAAAAAGCACATTATGGTTACCTAGGTAAAAATATTCATGATTATTTGGTTAAAAAAAAATCAATATTTTTAGAAATAATTAATGATATAGAAGGGTTTAAAAGTAGCAATAATAATATTTATATAACAATATTTTTATTAATATTATGGGTATTGATAGTTCTAAACCGATAAAAACAAAATTTGAGTGTTATTATTCAAATGACAATATTTTTTATGACGCAATGATACCATATGACCTAAAAAACTCATATAATCAATCATTTGTACATTATAAAATTAATAAACCTATTAATAGATATACAAATATGTCTTTTAAAATAAATATAAATGATATGACCGAATCTATATTTTTAGAAGACTCATTTTATAATGATAGGAATGCAAAACGTATAAATTATTTTGGAGTACAATTATTTGAATATAATATAAAATTAATAGTTATTAAACACTTATCTGTTTTAGTTAGATTTGATAAGAATAATAAATTATATTCCCTAGTTTTACAAAAGGAAATTTAAATTACCATATTTTTGTAAATCTATTTATAGTATCTGTATTTATAATTCCGACTTTACTAAATATATCGTGCATTACTATCTCTTTAACCTCCTTATCACAAGTGTCACCAACTATATTCATATTTAGGCCTTTATTTATTTCAATAATCTTAAATTTTGACCATTTATCTGGAGCAATATCTGCTTCAAATAATTGAAATGTTTTATTATCAGCTAAATATTTATTATTACATATTTTTTGTTTAAGTGGTATAAATACTTTTTTTACACCTTTGAACATTTAAAACGCCAACTTTGTACAATGAAAATGTATATTTATCTTAATCTATCTTTATTAGATTTTTAATATGACTATTCCAACAATTTGTTTCTCCAAAAAATCTAAATAGGTTTTCTTCTGGTGAATTTTTTTTATTTACGTTTCTACCAAATAAATTAGACGCTCTAAAAAGAACCTTATTCGTTCCATAACGATAAAATTTATTATTATCAAAAAGTTGTTTTAAAAATAATTCACAAAATATTACACTTCTATGAGAAATATTATCATGATAATTTAATTCTGGATGATTTACTATATTTTTACTAATTAAATCAAATAATTTTTCTATAAGATTTATGTTAATAATATATGTTCCATCATTCCACGCATATATGTTACATTTTTTAAAATCTCTACTATCATATTTATAAAATTCAACATTATTTATTTTAAAAGTATCGATTGGTATTAGGTTTGGTTTAGGCTTTCCTTCGTCTCCAAAAATATGTAAATATTTTATATCGTAATTAATTTTATAAGTTTCAATAATATCATCTAAATCTTTTAAGTTATCGGTATTTTCATTTGAATTGATACCATGTTGGTCATCTTGTATTTGACAAATATCAGTACAATTTAATTCTTTACATTTTATTATGATGTTTTTGTAACATTCTAAATAAGAACAATTATTAAATTGTAATAAGATTAATTTGTCTTTATTATATAATTTTGTTAATATTTTAGTAGATTCTTGGTAAATATGGTCAGGACAATTATGAAATGAAAATATTATATATTTACATTTATTTCTTAAATAATTTCCTATCACATCATATTCCAATAGTTGCATATTTAATATACGGTCACTTCCATATGTTTGTGTCCACGAAATAATATTCTTCATATAGTTAACCCTAATATTATTTTTATATATTTTTATATTTTTATATTTTTATATATTACGGTTAAAATACGAATCTAAGTCGGCGTTTTAAATGTTCAAAGGTGTAAAAGATGATGCATATTGCCTCTAAATTTTTTCCAATTACATCCATTTATATTAAACCAAGTATGGAGTTGTTCTAAATTAGATGGTCTATCAATATCACTAAAAATATGTCCAGAAGTTATATTTCTATCAAACTCTGTATTACTTTCTAAAAATTTGTTAGGTGTATAATAAACTATACCGTTTTGATGATAATATATTTGCTTGTTATTTTTTTCACAAATAACTAATATATAAATTCTAATAATTATTTTATAATTTTGTATACAGAATGGGTTTTTAAGCATTTCTTGGACTAAAACATATTCATTTTTTAGTTTATATAGTATTTCATATAATTTTTGAGTAATATATAAACCTTTTTGTGACCGTATATATTTCTTTAATATATAATTCGTATTTTTTTTATATTCATTTCTAAATTTTAATATATCTGTTGATGTATTTAAATATGTTTTTGGACATATAATATTAGAACATTGTTCGCCATAATAGTTAACTAATATTTTCCACATATTATCCTTAGCTATAATATTATCACACCCATCAATACCAAATATAAGTTTATCTTTATATTTTTGTAAAGTTTTTAATTCATAGCCAATATTATTGTAACCACGAGGTAGATATATTTGCCAATTTATCTTATTTTGATTAATGTTATTTTTTTTTAAAATATCTCTAATAAATGGATTAATTTGTTTTTCGTTACAGAGTTTATAACTTAAATTACCATTATTTTTTTCAATACTCATATTATTATTAATAAAATATAAACACAATAAAACCGATAAAATAAAGAGTGTTTTTATTCATAATATAGTTAAAAGAATTAAAAATAGAAGAAATAAAAATATTTATAAACATTAAATGAATGAGAAAGATTTTTTTCCAAGAACGCTTTTATGTAATTCTAGAAATGAACTTAAAAAAAATTTATTACTTTCATCTAGAAATTATCCCGAATCAAATTGCAATCTAAATGTTTTTCCAAGAAGTATTACTAAGGTTTGTAATAATTATGTAGATTGTCCTGGTATGTTAACAAACCATACTCAATGTAGAACATATAAATTACCAAATAAATGCAATTTTAACCCTAATTTGGTTCATGATTGTAACTATATGAAGGATATTGATATGGAAACAAGGCTATTTAAAATAAATAAAAAAGATAAATGTCAAGACTTAAGAGAAAGTAAATATGGTAATAATAAATTTTTAGAAAAGCAATTTAATACAAATTATATGTTATATAATAATACAAGTAAAAATATAGCAAGTAGTGAAAATGTTAATACACATACTGTTTCATTAAATATACATAATAAAATTCAACCAGAGGGGCGTACCTTAAAAAGTAATATTATTAATAATGTATGTGAAAATAATAGGTTGGTAATGGGCAATAAGGCTCAATATCATACAAGTGAAAATTTTTGGAACAATAATACAAAAAGGAAACTTAATACGGAAAATTATATGCCTTCCAAAATTAATTTAAGTTAATTTAATTTAATTATATTTTTTGTTTGTTATAAATATTTATAATGAGTGTTGCTACGACAAGTATAATACAAGCTCAATTAGCTTTAGCAGTAATAACAAAAAACATTTTTGAAAAGGCTATTAATGATACTGCATCAAGCATATATTTAACAATTTATGATGTCATTAACTTTGAAGACCCTAAAGTTAATGAAGTCTTAGTTAACTCAGATATAAGTAATAAGATAGAAATTACCGAATTATTAATAAAAGATATTAAAATAAAAAATGAGGCAGTTAACATGTGTCTTGATAAAATATATGATTCTATATTAAGTATACGTGAAGATTTGAAAAATATAAAACAAGTTCTTTTAAAACATAATGAAATATATTTTAAACACTTTCGTAAAATATACAATGATGGTAACATTATATCGTTAAAAATGCATATAGACCAATTTAATATAAGAATGAAAATGCTTATTGATATAATAACTGTATATAATGTAAAAAAATTAGTATAAGGAATCCAAAATTTGCGAATAATTTAATTTAAACCTAAAAAGATATATTATATAAATTATTATGTCAGATTTTAATAAAATATATTCTAATTTCAAATCTTTAGAACTTTTAAAACATGCAAATGAGGATAGCTTTGATAAGTTTTCAAGATATATTTGTAATAAACATATTATTACAACCGTAAATGAACTTCTTAATTATATAAATAATAAATATAGGAAGGTTGTAATTACAAGTAAAGAAACAATATCATCCTATACTATTGGAGCGTATGATAATATAGTATTAAATACAGAAAGAACACCAAATGATATACGAGTACATGAACAGGCTAAAATACTGGTTGATTATCTTGAAAATAAACTAAATGAAGAAAAAAATTCGCTTTCGACTGTTTCTAATATATTAGAAACATATCAGGAAACTTTTTGTGAATGGAAAAAAGATGATAAACAAATTATAATTGATTCATTAATAAGGTCATATCATGAATTAGAAATGAGTTCACAAGCAGTAGATATCTCTGGTGCCGACTATGAAGAATTTCATGATAATTTAGATAAATTAAAAAATCAAATATTAACTGATTTAGAAAAAATCGGTGGTAAAGAAGCTTTAGATGAAATTAATAATTATCAACCTTATTCAGTAATGTTTGATAACAAAACTATTGGAGCAATACAGTCGAATATTAAAATGATTTTTTGGGATAAATTTAAGTCTGACCTATCAGAAAAACCACCTCAATTATCAATGGTTCCTGGATTAGTTTCAGATATTAAATCGTTTTTTTTAAAAATTAGCGAAAATAATGAAACGTTTACTAATTATTTTAATAAAAATATAACACCAAATTATTATGAGGAAGGTGTTAAAAATAATAGTTTAGGATTACAAGAGCTATATAATTTGTTTATCGTTTGTTTTATTAAAATTAAAGAATTAGGACCCCCTGTTAGAGATAATAAAATTTTAGAAAAGATTGATACTATTCATAAACAAATGGAAGATATAAGTGAGTTAGATATAAAATTATTTATTGTAACCCAATTTAAAGATATCATATCTAATTTAGAACTTATTTTAGATGAAAAAAACTTTATATTAAATTATAAAAAAGAAGATGATAACCCTGATAAAGTTGAAAAAAATACAAATACGGAAAGATAAAATCACTTAATAATATATGGATAAATTATATCTTATAATTTTTATTTTATTAGTAATAAGTTTTTTATATATTTCAACTAAACAAGTTAATATTGAGGGTTTTAATCCAAATATAAATATGGATATGGGGTTTATGGTTAAAAATGGTATAAGTTTTATACGTAAAATAGATAATATCGAGCGTAATCTTAAAGAAAATACTAAATTTATTAAATTAATGAAGAAAGAATACGAGGAAAGAAGAAGAAATGCAATAGTTATGAAAAATGCTGGCGAAAGTAAATCTAATGATATGATAAATAAACAAAAGGCTGAATTATCAAAAAATATGGGGATATCACAAACAGAATTAGATAATCTTATAAAAAATCCAAAGGAACCCACTCCCGCACAAGCAAAAAAAAGTAATATGCGAAATTTACAATTATTAATGTAATTTTTAAATATCAAATAAATATTTTAAGGCGATAATCTTTAAACATACTTAAAGTTTATATAGGTTTTATATTAAATGACAACAGCAATCGGTATCGACCTTGGAACTACATATTCATGTGTAGCTGTATGGCAAAATGACCGTGCAGAAATTATTGCAAATGATCAAGGTAATCGTACAACCCCTTCATATGTTGCTTTTACTGACAATGAGCGTCTTATCGGCGATGCTGCTAAAAATCAGTGTGCTCAAAATCCAACAAATACGATTTTTGATGCAAAACGTCTAATTGGGCGCAAGTTTAGTGATGATTCTGTTCAAAAAGATATTAAACATTTTAGTTATTCTGTAAGCTCAGGTGAAAATGATAAACCGATTATTACAGTAAAAAAAGGTGAAGAAGAGCTTAAACTTCAAGCTGAACAAGTTTCTTCAATGGTTATTCAAAAAATGAAGGAGGTTGCTGAAAATTATCTTGGTACTGAAGTTAAAGATGCAGTTATCACTGTTCCTGCATATTTTAATGATGCACAACGTCAAGCTACCAAAGATGCGGCAAACATAGCTGGCCTAAATCTTCTTAGAATTATCAATGAACCCACTGCAGCTGCAATTGCATATGGTCTTGAGAAATCTTCAAAAGTTGAACAAAATATTCTTATTTTTGATTTAGGTGGTGGTACTTTTGATGTTTCTCTTCTGACTATTGATGACGGTGTTTTTGAAGTTAAAGCTACTGGAGGTAATACTCATTTAGGAGGTGAAGACTTTGATAATCGCATTGTTGATTGGTGTGTTAAAGATTTTAAGAAAAAAACTAAAATGGATATGTCTGATAATAAACGTTCTATGCGTCGTCTAAGAACTGCATGTGAACGTGCTAAACGTACTATATCTAGTGCCAATTCAACTAATATTGAGATTGAATCTCTATTTGAAGGTAATGATTATTATGTATCTCTTTCACGATCTCGTTTTGAAGAACTATGTGGTGATCTTTTCCGTTCTACTTTAGATACAGTTGATAAAGTGATGAAAGATGCCGAAGTTAGTAAGAATCAAGTTCATGAGATTGTTCTTGTTGGTGGTTCTACACGTGTTCCTAAAGTTCAAAAAATGTTATCTGATTATTTTAATGGCAAAGAGCTTTCTAAGACAATTAATCCAGATGAAGCAGTAGCATATGGTGCTGCTGTTCAAGCAGCTATTCTTAGTGGCCATACTTCTGAAAGAACGCAAGATTTACTACTTCTTGATGTCGCACCCCTTTCACTTGGACTTGAAACTGCTGGTGGTATTATGACTAAACTAATTCCTCGCAATACAACTATTCCTACTAAAAAAACTGAAACATTTTCAACCTATGCTGATAATCAACCTGGCGTTCTAATTCAAGTTTACGAAGGTGAACGAGCTAAAACTGCGGATAATAATCTATTAGGTAAATTTGAACTAAGCGGTATTCCACCTGCTCCAAGAGGTGTTCCGCAAATAGAAGTTTCATTTGACTTAGATTCCAACGGCATTCTAGCCGTTACTGCAAAAGATAAGGGAACTGGTAAAGAAGATACGATTACTATTACAAATGATAAAGGTCGTCTTTCACAAGAAGATATTGATAAAATGGTTTCTGAAGCTGAAAAGTTTAAGGATGATGACGAAAAAATTAGACTCCGCGTTGAAGCACGAAATGGATTAGAAAATTATACATATGGTGTTAAGAATTCCTTATCTGAAAATAAGGAAAAACTTGGTGAAGAAGATGTTTCTAAACTTGAAAAAACTTTAGATGAAACTATTGAATGGCTTGACCAAAATTCAACCTTAGATAAAGAAGAATATGAAGCTAAACAAAAGGAGCTTGAGGGTGTATGTATGCCAATTATGAGTAAACTTTATTCACAAGGAGACCCTTCAGCTGAAGGAGGAATGCCTGGTGGAATGCCTGGAGGAATGCCTGGAGGAATGCCTGGAGGAATGCCTGGGGGAATGCCTGGGGGAATGCCTGGAGGAATGCCTGGGGGAATGCCTGGGGGAATGCCTGGGGGGATGCCAAGCGATAGTAATGTTGCCCCAGAAGTCCCTGATATTGATTAAATTAAAGTAATCTAATTTGATTAAAACAAAAGATATTTTTTATTTATAAAATTGATATTTTTTATAAATAATAAATATGTTATCTTTCGATGTCAAAATTAAACAATTATGTTATCATCAATCAATTAGTAATATTAATCAATATGAAAAAAGTAAATTTGTAGTTTTACCATCATATATACTCGAAAAACTATATAATGAACTTGATAACCAAATATCTTATCCAATATGCTTTACAATTAAATCTGATAAAATAATTAGAGATTTATATGTTTCGGTACTAGAATTTTCTTCATTTGAAGACATATGTTATATGCCCACTACTCTAATGAATGAATTTTGGTTAGATTCTACTGATAATGTAAGTTTAGAATATGTTTCACCACCATTATGTTCAAAAATTATTTTACAACCCGATAAAGATGATTTCTTTAGTTTAACAAATAATAAAGAATTATTAGAAGAAGCTATATCAAAATATTATAAAATATTAACTATGAATGACATAATAACATTTGACCATAATGGTAAAGAACATAATATATATATTAACCATATTGAACCAAATGATGTAGTAATAACACATGAAACAGATATTGACCTTGAATATATTGAATCAAATGAAACTCAAAATAAAAATAGACTAGAACAATTAAAACTTAAAAGATTATTGGAAAAACAATTAAAAGAAATGGAGGAAGAAGAAAAAGAAAAGAAACGAATTAAAGAATTAAACGAATCCAACCAAAGTGATAAAGATGCGGAAATTGCTCAAAAAAATTCATTTTTAAAAGAATTACATGAAGCAAGAATAAAAAGACGTTAATATATAATGGAAATCCATAAAGATGATTCTAAACCTGAAATATTATCGGTTGGTTGCGATATAACCGAAAATGACCGTGAATTTATTTTAGTTAATTTAGATAGTGAGTATCCAACATTATCAGGTATACCAAAAAAATATTTACCTTATTATTTTTCTAATAGTATGAATTATTTTATTCCATGTGGTGGTATAGGTTTAGCTTTTGTAAAAAAACCAATTAATTTAGATAGATTCGGTTTAAACGGTAGATATACAATAAATCAATTTATTAGAATAATTGACGGAAGCTCAATAACTGGTAAATTTTTTATTAAGGAAAATACAAATATAATCGATAATTGTATAGATTTATGGTTTATTAAATTAATAGCCTTTAATAATATACAAGGAGGTTATTATACTGATAATGAAAAGAAAATAGTACAAGACTTTTTCATAAAAAATAACCCTGTAAATATAATAAAAAATGGTGCGATTAAACAATTAAGTTCAAAATATCAAAATAATGAATATTTATATAATTTTGTTAAAGATGTTAATAAATTGGGGGGTAATGATAGAATGCGTATTTTTCAAAATTCAGCAGGCAATGTAATCCAGGTTAACTGTGACTGTTATTTAAATGTTATTAAAAGTATAGGTTCAAATAATGTTTTTGGTCGCAATTTTCTAGATTTTGAACATCTTCAAGAATATACCTTAGAAGGTGAGAAATATTCACGTAAATTAATGTGCCTTATATCGTATATATTTTTTAATTTTGCTGACATTAAAATATTAATGAAATTTACCCAAATTTTTAAAAAAAAAGATATAGTAAACAATAATATTATAAATAATTGGAATGAATGTATGATTGAATTTATTGATATAGTATATACTCTAATAATAAATAATGCAAGGGGTAATGTTAATCATGATTTAGTTATATGGAAGGGATATACAGCAGGATATATAATAAATTCGTTTAAATGTTCAATTTTAGAAACTTTAGCTCTTTTACCTACACTAATAGAATTGGGTATACCTGAGCATATGGGGTCCACTTCTTAATTATATAGAGTCATAATTAAAAGATAATTATAAATAATCTTATTTTATATAAATGGATTATACCCAAATGCGAGATAATGCAAGAAAAAATTTTGTAAAATTTCTTTTAGAAAATAAATACTTAGTTATAGGTATATCATTATTTTTAGTCTTATTTTTTATTATTAATCGTTATTATATTGGGCGTATTGAAAAATGTTTATCAGTCCATGATGTTTACAAAGATATAATAAATCAACAAATACCATTAGAACAAAATAAAGATATTATGAAAAACAATTATATTTTAGCAGATTTTTATATATGTTCAAGTCATAAATCATATTTACCTTGTACACAATATTATGATTATTCTTCTCCAAAAGCAATTGAATTTGCTCTTAAAAGTGGGTCAAGATATATTGAATTAGATGTTTTTAATAAAGGTTTTTGTAGAGAAACTAAACCAGTTGTTACTAATGGTGAAAATCCAGGCAACTGGCATTATACAACCGATATTGATTTATCTGATTGTTTTGCAGTTATTAAAGATATTGCATTTTCAAACGCAATTTCTAATAAAAATGACCCATTAATATTGATGCTTAATCTTAATGTAGAAGATAATGATTTTACAAACAATGCCATTGCAAAATATTTGAGACAATATTTTGGTCCAAGATTACTTAATAGCACATATAGTTATCAACGAAAAAATATAGGGTTGACACCTATTAAAGAATTATTTCAAAAAGTAATTATTATAACGAATAAAAGTACTAAAGATACAGATTTAGATGAGCTTGTAAATTATAACTTAGAATTACCATTTATTCGTAATTATAATAATAATATGATTAATGATTTACATGATAGAGAAGAATTAATTAATTTTAATAAACGCAATATATCACGTGTATATTCATCAGATAAATCGCGTAATTCTAATAATTTTAATCCATACGGTGGATGGTTTTTAGGATGTCAAATTGTAGCCCTAAATTTTCAAAATCCTGACAAATTTATGAAATTTTATATAGATAAATTTAAAGATTCAAGTTTTGTTTTAAAACCCTTACAATTAAGATACACACCTTTAACTTATAAAAAACCTAAAAAACAATCAAAAAAATTAAGCTTTGCTCCCAAAAAAATTAATAACCCATATTATTCAATAACTTATTAAGTATATAAATAATTAGTAATATATCTAAAATATGACAAAAAAAAATGATACAAATTTAAATGTTTTTGGAGTTAATAATAAACGATTATGTTTAGTATATATTTATAAAGATAAACTGGGGTTTGAAGACACTCTTATAAACACATTTAACCAGTTTAAAAAAATGGGTGTGAATCTTAAACTATTTAATATAAATGAAGTTAGTAATATTAAATCAATATTATATGCACCCGCATTCTATTTTTATAAAAATAATAAAATTATTTATAAATATTATGGCACTTGTTTAAATTTTATTGATTCCAAAATTAAACAGTTTTTATATAACATATCTATTTAAAAAAAATTGAACATTTTTTTTATATAATAACCTTCTTCCTCACTATTTTTTTTAGCAGCGTGATGAAAAAAATCAATTACATGCTCACTATATGTTGAACGATTAGACATTTTGGACTCAATGTGAATTATCGCTTCATCCTGAGTTTCGTCAGGTATAAACCTATTTATAATATGATTATATACTAATTCCTTAGTGTAGCTACCGTTATCAATGCAAGGTTTATATAAATAGACAAATGAAAGTAATATTTCAAATACAGATGAATGCTTACGCAAACAATTAAATGATTCATTGCATATTTTTTTAAATTTTTGATAATATTTGCTATTCATACCACCCATTACATCTATCATATCATTAGTTATCCTTATTTCAGATACTATAAGTTTAGGATCTTTACCTAATATAAATCCAAAATCAATATGAAATAAAAACCCCTTTTTTGTTATCATTATATTATCAAGATGTCTGTCACCAAATCCTAATAAATAACTTATAACACAATATGCTGCGCAACTATTTACAAAATTATCTTTAATAACATCAATTTGTTCATTATCATTATTCTCAAGTATGAAATTTTGGATGCTAAAATTTTTTACTTCAGTTATATTGTATATTGTATCTGAATTATTAACAATTTCAACATATCCACATTTGCTATTATAAGAAAATATATCATATTCAACAATATTAAGGTCTAAACCATCATTTTTTAAAAAAATGTTCATTAATTTTATTATATTTATTACAATATGGTCTTTGCGTAAATCTTCATTTTTAAATAAGACTTTTAACTCATTATCCGATTTTAGAGGTATTAAAGTAGGTTTTGTTGCACTATTTTTAACTGAAATATTGGATACATCTATCCCATTAATTAAATTATTAGGACAAATTGGTAAAGAAATATTATTTATAAAATAATTTTCAGTTTCTATATGATTATTTAGAACGGTTTTTATCTCATTTGTACTTCGGTCTATTTTTAGAATGGAATTGATATTATTAATAAATTTGTACATATTTTCTAGATTAAAACTTGTTTCATGTGATATAAGACCTATAAATTTTTTACGTAATAATATATATAAGTTATTATATTCTGGGTCTTCACTCTGTAATGTCAATTCCCAAAATAATTTACATGATAGACTATAATTTAGAGAAAATATATTAAACAAAACAGCTATAAATTCAGGTGACTTGTTATGATAAAAGCGCATTATATATACAAAAATAGGAATATAACAATTAATTTCATTTATAGGGCTATCAGCTAGAATATAATACAAAAATTTTAATATTTTATTATTTTGTAAATAAGGGTAAATACATAATATTGCATGTTCTAATGTAAGCTTTGTGCTACAATTATTACACATTAAATTATTACAACTTGTAATTTTAGGTTTATATAATGCTCCTAAGATTAAATCAATATCTTTTTGATTATTTATAAATTCTGAACATTTTATTAATTGTACAAGCCAACAACTATGACCTCCAAAAAAATCTAAATTTTTTAATAAAATATTTATTGAACGAGAATTATATTCTTGGTCTGGATTATAAAATAATAAATTACGTATATATGATAGGTTTTGTTTACAAATAACATTCCATTTTTTAGAACATATACTTAAATTTTTAATATCATTAATGTTTAGTTCTAAATCATATATAATATCAACATAAACTTGTATTTTTTCATTTTCAATATGTTCTATATAACAATTTTTACAAGATCTTTTATTTTCATTATCAATATTTACGATATCTTCACTACATGAACTACAAAAAATATTACCACACAATCTACAATGATGTTTTCTTGCCCAAATGGTAAATTGATAATCACAATTATAACAAACTTTAACTGAATCGTCATTAACCCATCTATATTTTTTTCTTTTTGCAAACAATTTATTATATCGATAATTATCGTCATTTACAAGTTTAATTCGATCATATTTGTTACAATTTGTAGTACTCATTGTTACTTTATATTATATTTGCTATATACCTTATTTTTAAATATTACGTAATACTATCATATTTATTTTCCCAATCATATTTTGTATCATTATCAAAATTTTGTTTTGTAAATATCTTACAAAACAATTTTACTAGATAATCATAATCAGGTTTTTCATTAAATCGCAATAATCTACAATATTTCATATAATCAAAAAATTCAATTGGAAGAGTATTACACAAATCTTCAATAAATGCAGTTTTTTTTTTTTCATGAATATTCATAGAACGTTTTGATTTTGTTCCATCAACACCCTGCCAAGGTAATTTTCCTAAAATAAAATAAATTAGAACATTGCCCAGTGATTCTAAATCATCTCTTCTACTTGATTCAATACCTTCGTGTGTTCTTAAGCTACAATACCTATATGAACCAGTAAACCCCTTATCCGACCTGAAAGGTATATGTTTATCATTTTCTATATATTTTTTAGATAGTCCAAAATCAACTAAATATAATCTTTTACTGTATTTTTTTCCATTCCCAATTAAAAAATTTTCAGGTTTAATATCCCTATGAATAATGCCATTATTATGAATATATTCCAATATTCTTATGCTTTTAATTGCTATATAAAGGGTTGTTTTTAAAGAAAATTTTTTGTCACAAAATTCGTGTAATTTTGATAAACTTGGACCTAAATAATCAATTACCATTGCAGCTGTCTTTTCATTACTTTTAAAATTAATTAGTTTAGGAATATAATCATTTTGTTTTTGATTAAGCACTTTATAAATATTTTTTTCAAAAACAAGACGATTTATATCATTTTTTTCTATTTTTACTGCATATACTTTACCATCTTTTTTTTGTTTAATTTTAAATACTTCTCCAAAGGCACCTTCACCAACTTTTTTAACAGTATCATATTCATTTAATAGTTCATTTATATTCATTAATTAAGATAATTCGATATATTTTTTTTAATTTTCAAACTTTTAAATCTTTTTTAATCAAATAGACATTCATCAAATAAAGAAGGTTTGGGTTTTTTAATATTTTTTACAATATTCTCAAAACGTTTATCTTTCCTTGCTTCTAAAACTTCATCCCAAAATTTTTTGATAACCTCGAATTTGGTCCAAAACCAATTTCTATTTCTATAAATCATTATTTCATATGTTCCTTCTATATAATAGAAATCTTTTCTAAAACCACTTATATTTCCATCCTTATATAATAAATCACATTGCTCTTTAACCCATGATAATAATAGATGTTGTTCTCTTGATTTTAATATACATATTGGTGGATATATATAGTCTTCCTCTTCTCCAATTTTAAATATTACAATAACAACCCCCTTCTTATAACCTTTTTTTGAAAACAGTTTATTATCAGATGTATCCTGTATAAATTCAGTTTCATTTTCATATAATTCAAGTTTACATTCGATAAATATACATTTATTTAAATTTGCTACTTCCAGTTGTAATTGCATTTGACACCAATATTCATAAGTTGGCAAATGTCGAATTATTCTACTTTTTGGACATTTAATTTCAATCATAGTATAGTCTTTAATATCAATTCCATCTGGCGAAGCACCTATAAAATCATATTTGTGATGTATTAAACATCCAAATTCTTTAATATCTGTATCATTTTTAATCATATATTCATATTGAACAATAGTTTCAAATTTTTTACCATGAAGAATTGCATCACCTGTAAAAAAGTTGTTTGTCGAGCTATTAATACATTTTTTTTTCATTAATTCATTCCATTTAGCTTTAGAACCAAATAATGATGCAAATTCGCTTGCTGTTACTCGATTTTTTCTAGCAGCAAACCATTCAGGGGAACGCTGTATTTGCGTAGGTTGTGTACATATGGATTTATAATTATTAAAAAGTGAATTTTTTAATAAAGTGTTTTCCATAAAAATATGGTCATATTTATCTTTACTTGAACGATTATACTTAACCTGTTCAATATATTGAAAGATTATTTCATTAAAAATGTATTTACCTTCAATTCCTGATTCTTTTAACATTAATTTGATTGTATCCATGAAATTAGCATCTGAAGTATCTATAGACTCACATAATTCATATAAATCATTATTCATATTTTATTATAAAATGATAAAATCAAATTTTTATAATATTTGATTTAAAAATATGTAATTTATATTAATTATGTCACTTACAACTTACAATACACAAATTGATACTATACTAAATGAAGTAAAAAAACAATATTTAATTAATGAAATGAGTTTTGATGGCGAAAAACTTGAAATTAAAAAAAAAGAAAAGTCATCAAATAATGTAAATTACGGATTTAATTCTTTAAATGCTAAACAAAGTAAAATAACACTTAGTCGAGATATTCGTTCAGGGCGATTTTTTAAAGTAAATACTGATATCCAGCTAGATTCTTTAGAAGAAATTGATAATCGTCCTATTGGTAAAAAATGGAATAATGTTATTATGTGGGATAAAAAACAATTTATTAATAATTATATTACAAATGATAACTCGATTACAAATAAAGAAAAGGAAGAACTATTAACTAAAATCTATAAATATTTGGATGATAAAAAGCCCATAACACAAAAAAATATTGATTATGATCCAAATACATGTGAAATTATTAAGATTGATTATAAAATATTCAAATGAGTTTATATTTAAAAATTATTATTCTAAAAGTAGTTATATGGGTGGTGCAGAAAGTAAACCAATTAATCCAATTATTTATACATATAATAATCTAATCAATTTTAATAAATTTAATTGGACATCATCGTATAAAATTCATACAGACATTGTTATTCGTTTTGACGATAATATTACTGAAATAAAAGAATTTATTGACCAACGTTTGAAAATATCGTATATTCAAGAAGATGATGAACAGAGTTTAGGTGTAATTAAAACAATTTGTAGTTATTTAAATTATTTATTATATACTTCAAGAACTTTAAATGAATTCCACCCTTCAGTGGCATTTTTACATTATTGTGCTAACAACAATTTAAAACTCACCCAACTTCATTCATTTAAACATATCTTTTTAATAATAAAGACATTTGGATTTTGTTCTGAAAACGATTTTATAACTCCATCTGATATTAGTGAAATAGATACACCGTCAGAGGAAGCATATATTACGGCAAAAAAATATAAATCAATCAACGTTATGCGTGTCTTAAATAATTTAGACCATATAAAACAAATATTAAGTAATGATGAAATAATTTTGTTAGGAATGCCTATCTTCAGTAATTTTTTATCATCAAGGACATCTGCTAATTTATCTGCTCCAGAAGTTAATGATATTGAAATTGGTGGTATATCTGGTATTATAGTTGGATATTTGGAAAATAAGCAAACGTTTATAGTACTTTTATCTAAAGGAAAATATTGGGGTGATAAGGGATTTATATATGTTTCATATGATTATATTGTAGGTAATTATGGTGCTGAATTATGGGTTATGTCTTTAAATGAAGAATTAGTACAAATTAATAATATGAATGAACAAGAAATGAATGCTTCTAAATTTTATAGAAATAGTAAAAATACTAAAAAAAATAATTCACAATCATCAACTACAAATTTTATATTTGGTTAATAATTAAATTTGATTTAAAAATAAATTAATATTTAAAAATATGACAGAATCTGAGATTGATATTTTAAATATATTAAACTCATTTAAAGAATTTACTAATGAATATCCAGATAATTTAGATATGGGTATAGATAATACATGTGATAAAGAAATATGCGAATCATCCGAAAAAAAGTGTGAAAGTTGTGGTAATAAACGATTTTCTTATGATGACGGCTGTGATTTTTGTACAAATTGTGGCCTTCTTTGTCACGCAAATATTACACAAGAGGCTGAATATAGAAATTATGGATATGCCGATAATCGTTCTTCTGACCCATCAAGAGTGGGTATGCCTATTAATAATCTTTTACAAGAATCATCATTAGGTACAATCATATCAAGAAAAGGTTATGAAAGCTCGAATTTTAACCGTATGAGGCAATTTCATACATGGCACGCTATGCCGTATAAAGAACGAAGTCTTTGGCGCGTTTACGAAAGATTAACTGAACGTGCCACCAATAAGGGGATTAATCAAATTATTATTGAAGACGCAAAACAAATGTACAAAATTTTAAGTGAACATAAAATTAGTCGGGGGGGTAACCGTAATGGATTAATAGCTTCATGTATTTATATTGCATGTCGTAAACAGGGATATCCAAGAAGTGCAAAAGAAATAGCTGATGTATATGCTATTAGTGTTAATGATATGACGCGTGGCTGTAAACGATTTTGTGATATTATGTATAATGCAGGTATCAAGCGTAATTATGATATTAAACCCTCTAACCCGATTGTTTATGTAAATCGATTTTGTTCAATGTGTCAACTATCTCAAGATATTGTTCATTTATGTGAATATGTTACAGTTAAAGCATTAAATCTTGATATAGGTGAAGAACATTGCTCTTCATCTATAGCAGCAGGAAGCATCTATTTAATTATTGAATTATGTAAATTAGATGTAAGTAAAAAACTTGTAGCAAATTCATGTTTCACTTCGGAAGTAACCATAACTAAATGTTATAAATTACTATATGAATACAGGCATACAATAATTCCTAAACAGGCCCTTGAGAAATATAATATTACATTATAATATATGAATATTAATATAAATTTAGATGTTGTTTTGATTTTATTTATAATTTGTGTAATTCTTTATTCATTAAAAGTTTATTTTGAAATTAATCAAGAAAAAACAGATATTCCACACGACCCTTTAATTCATAAGAGAGAAAGTTTTGATGGTATTGGTAAAGGGTTTTCCATGTATTATAAACCTGATAATAATTGCGAAAAAGATGTTTTTAAAGGGAGCTATATGACATCAAGATCGATTAATGATTCACATGATTGTATTATTTCCCAAAAAAAAATGGTTAGTTTGAAATAGATAAACTATTTTTAATTTTTTTTATTGGATTTTGATTTATTTTTTTATTTGTATTACTTGCATCAATTTCATTATCCTTAATAAGTTGCTTTATTTTGATTTCTTCTATAACATCACAAAAGACACCAAATTCACTTTCATGTGTACCCTCAGTATATTTACCAGAAAGTGAAAAATAATGCCAACCTTCACTTACAAGTTCTTCATGTGTTAAGTGTGCCATAAGATATTTTTGATCAAGACTAAATAATTGCATTATTGCATTAAATATAGAAACAAATAGTGACAATAGCCATGTAATCCAGTAAACTATGTTTGCAAATTCTTGTTCATTTTCATAACCTGCTTGACTTCCCATATGTTGAACAGGTAATAATCCAGATACAACCATAGTACCAACAGTAACTAAAAATCGTATAGAATTATACCAAAATCCATATTGATTATATAAGTTATTATATTTTACTACTTCATTGACATATCGTTTTTTTAAAATCTCTTTTTTATTTCCATCGAGTTCTAAATTTGTAATTATTTGTTTTACTTTTACTTCAAAACTAGGTCTACAACAATCACCACATATACATATTGAAAATAAAACCATTATATTATTTATTTACATTATTTTTACAATAATTATTATACATAATAAGTGCTACATTAAAATTAGGTCCTGGGAAAAATGCTATTTTTCTTTTACTATGTATAAACTCAATTGTTTTTTCAATTGTAGAATTATATTTATTTATTAGATATGCAGATATTACACTTGCTGACCGTTGCATACCTGCCCTACAATGTATCAATATAGGCATTTGTTTTCTTGTAAATTTTACAATTTTTGGAATATTTGTAATATATTCATTAAACATATCTTGATTTGATTTAATACGTAAATCATCATCAATTGGTATTCTTATCTTAATGTATTTATCATCATTTATAAAATCTAAATGTTTACTACAATTTATAATAACTTTAATATTATTTTTTTTTAAAAAATCATTATCAAGGGAAGAGTATGTATTACCCAACCATATATTATCTTTAATATAATGTGCATTTGGATAATTAAACATTTCTATAACTTTTTGCATTTAAATTAATAATATATAAAAAAATATTTTTAAATAAAAGTATGTCATATACTAATATTTTACCAAGTCTTTGGTTAGGTGATCAAAAAATATCGGTTTGTAAAGAGTTTTTTGATGTATATAAAATATCAGTCGTTATAAATTGTACTAAAAATTATAATTATTATACAAATAACACAACTAATATACGTGTTGAAGTAGATGATTCCTTAAAAAAAGAAGATATTGATAAACTATACCTATATTTCCATGAAACATCAGATTTTATAAATGAAATGATAAATAAGGGTAAAAATATACTTGTTCATTGTTATGCAGGTAAACAACGTTCTGCTAATATTGTTCTGGCATACTTAATGAAATATGGGAAGATGACCTATAAAAATGCAAAACAATATCTTAAATCTAAAAGACCAATTTGTTTTGAACCATCTAATAATTTTGAAGAAGCAATTTTAAAATTTGAAAAAGACTTAATTAGATAAATTATTATCATTTATATACAAAATTTATTTAAAATATGTGTTTCTAAATTAGTTTCGTCATCAAATACAACTGATTTAAAGGAGTTTTAGAAATTGTAATATATGGTGTTTCATAACTGATTTAAGTTCATAATCATAAAATTTATATTGAAATTGTTATATATCCTTATTATCCATACTTTCTTTAAAGATGTCTTTATTTAATGTGAATTTTAATGATGTATTAATAGATAATACTAAACATATTCTATATTTTGGAACTGTAACCCAAACAATATTTTGATTAAAATGATTAATTATCTGTATTAATCATGTAATTTAAAGACACATGTATATTAAAGTAATATGAAATCTGAATCTGAACCTGAAGATGCTTCAAGTGTAATTTATCAACAATTACGTCCAATTTTTAGGCAATTAAACCCAGAATTCCCACTCAATCATTATACACATGAAAATTTAATAAAATATATGGAAGCTTTTAGTGAAACAGATATTTATGGTTGGAGAAATTTAGTAGATACATCTATAAAAAAACAATGTATAAATAATGATATAGAACTTTTTAACTATCATGATTTATTACGATGGATAAATAATGATGTTATACAACCAAGATATTTTGATATTGTAGAGGGTTTATATAAAAGTTATGCGAAACCTATTAATAAACACGATTGGTTATAAATTAAATACTTATTCACATATTTTAAAAATTCTGTAAGTATCTTCTTCAAGATATTTCGAGGGTTTAATTTGATTAATTTCGTCTGAATAATACATTTCATTTGGTTTTTTTAAGTTATATAATGGAACTTTTAGAAGCGGTGTTTCATTTTTAGTATTATAACCTATTTTTAATTTTTGCACAATACAGTTTGATTTTGAATTAGACACAATTTCTTCACAATCTTTACTATTATACTCCCCATTATACTTATATAATTGTCTCATTTTTATCTTTTTAATAAGCTCTTGAGCTTTAATATGATTTTTATTTTTTTGTCCAAGGGTATGTTCATTGCAATATTCAATTATATTTATAATATCATCATTAAGGATGGCAAATCTCTCAGGAATATCACATGCTTCTGATATAAACATATAATCATCGGCTAAAATTAAGATATCTCTAATCATATATTCGACTGATTTTACTACTGGATGATTATAAATATTGCGATGAAGTGTATACCTTGTATGAAACATATCCATTATTAATTGTCTAAGTTTATCTGGATAGCAAATATTACCGTCAATAACACGTGCTTGGTCAATTAGTCTTGATGAATCAAATGAATAATTTAAGCCTATCATTTTTGGGTCACGCATAAGATAGTCGAATTTATCTACATCAATCCCACACTTTTTATTATTAACAATTTGATATATAAATTTCATAGTATCAGTTTGAGGCTCAATCATATTTTTAATAATACTTATTTCTTTATCATTCAACTGAATATTATAGGTTGTACACATATATTCAAGCATCATACATGAACGTTCTTCATGTGTTTTATTTTTGATTTCTTTACTTTTAGATAATACGGGGATTACTTCATTATCAAATGTATGCGAATAAGGACCATGACCCAAATCGTGTGTTAAACCCGCAATTTTAACAAGTTCAATATCTCTTTCACTAATTTTTAGTTCTGGTTGCTTATATTTAATATTTTTTAACATCTTTTCTGATAAATATCCTACTCCTAATGAATGTTCAAAACGGTTATGTGATGCACCAGGCCATACATCATAACAAGTTCCAGTTTGTTTAATGTGTTTAAGTCTTTTATATACAGGATTATCTATAACTGATAGACATAAATTAGACATTTCAATATATCCATGAATTGAATCATAAATTAATTTAGTCATAATTTTATTCTTATTCTTTTAATATTAAGTCAAATTTTTAAAAGGATAATAATTTATATGTAAGGGCCTTCACCCCAAAAATTTTTAGGCATTTTATTTTTTGTTGGATATGAACGACTTTGTAAAATATGTTCTTGATTTCTAAGTGAACGGTCATTTGGGTCATGATAAAATCCAGGTTGTGTACGAGGTTGTGTATTATTTGTTATATTCGGGTATGTCATCATTCTAAAAGGTACACCATTATTTAGATTTATTTTTTTAACCTCACTTTCAATATTACCTGGCTCACAAACCTTAACATATACATGTGACTCGTTATATATAGTACCTAAATGAGTATAGTAACTGTTGGGAAATCTCACCTTAAATTGGAACTGTCCATTTACAATAGGAACAGACCCTTTATTCGGTGTTTCATCATAAGCCATTTCAGGATTAGGGAATGGTAAACCAGAACCAGAAAATGATGCGTGATAATCAGGGGGATTTGCAGCCCAATATACAAGTCTAGCATTATTACTTGCGGTAACAACTCCTTTTACAGTATAATCACCGTCTTCCGAATCAGTATTTACTACATTGCATGATAATGTAGTATTCAAAAAATCATTAGCGTTAACTTTATTCATTTAATATATAAAAGATAAAAAATTATTCAAAGAGGTAATTATCAAATATATCATTTTCTACTTTTTTAACATTTTTTGTTGAATCATAAATACTAGTATTATCTAACATATTTGTATATTCTGAAACATCGAATTTACAATTATCATGAATTTTACATACGACTGTTTTATAATTATTTTTTTTATAAAATTTTTTTCGTTTATTTGCTTGGTTAGTAAAAACTGAAAAATCATCAACTATATCAAATATTTTGGGAGTTAAATCTTCATGGTCTTTTCTTAATATACGGCCAACCGATTGTTCAATTTCTGATTTAGGAGAACCCATTATTAATGTATTAAGTTCAGGTATATCCATACCTTCACTACTCATACTATACGTACCTAATAATACTTGCATATTTTCTGATTTTTTTAAGTCTTTTTCTTTCATACCACCTATATAATATCCAACTGAACAAAGTTTCCTATTTTCAATCATATTATATATCATTTTTAGATGTTCTCTTCTATCACTCAACACAAGAATTTTCCTTAATAAATTTTCATTTATTATTTTAGCTATAATTGCATATATCAATTCAGTTCTTCTAAAATATTGTGTAATATTATTTATCATTTTAGGCATACAAACTTGTCCCTTAAAATTTTGTACTTCATCATTATAATCTTCATTTTCGGAAGTAAATTTTACAATATTAATTTCTAACGGTTTAGGATCGTTCTTTTTTTGAATATATAAATATGGACCAATATACCATTCAAAAACTTTACTTAAACCATCTTTTCTTTTAGGAGTCGCGGATAAACCTAACATATAATAGCTATTAATCTTAGTTAATGACCTTGAAAAAACTTCAGCAGCAATATGGTGTGCCTCATCAATTACTGTAAATCCAAAATCATTAAATACATTATCATCATATTCTTTCATTGATATACTTTGTAACATACCAATAACAATATCTTTGTCATCAACATCAATTGTTTTACCCTGTATGAAACCAATTTTAGCTGAAGGGATATATTGCTGTATTCGTTCCTTCCATTGATTCATTAAAAATGTTTTATGAACAATAACTAATGTTTTTCTTTTCAAAACAGTAGCAATATATAAAGCTAAAACTGTTTTACCAAAACCACAACCAACCGAAATTATACCCCCCTTACTATATTTAGTAAAATCGTGTGATTTAGTACATGATTTTAAATAAGACTCAACTACTACTTTCTGTTTATCTCTTAAACTTCCATAAAATTCGATATCAATTAAAGATCCTTTATTTAATTTAATTTTATCAGGATTGCCAAATTTACTATAACCGATATATTTAGGTATATATAGCTTGCTTTTACTTTCAATATATACATTAAACGGTTCACTCGTGCTACCATAATCGGAGCATACAAACGGTTTAACTGTTAATTCTAATTTTACTTTTTCAATTTCTTTTATACTAAATTTATCTTTTATAAGTGAATATCCTCTTTTTGATAACACTGTGTGATTTTTTTCCGTTTCATAATAATTGCTTTTTTTAGTATAACCAAGACTGATGTCATCTTCTATACTACTGTCATCACAATTAAACATTATATTACAATATGTTTATAGTATATGTATTTAAATGTATTTATTCAAAAAAACATTTAAGAAATTTTAAATCTATCTGCGTTTTAATTTATTTTAATATATTAATACATGAGTCAAAAAGATTCATCTGAGAAAGATATGAAAAATAACCAAAAAAAATATACTCTTTTAAAATATGTTAATAGTAGTTATCTTAGTGAAAGAACTGTTATATTAGATAATATTCAAACATTAGGAAGATGTATATTTATTAAATCTAAAAATGGAATTCAAAAAAGCAAAAATATTATCCAAGTTTTTAATTATAATCCAATAACACAAATTTACCCTACAATAAATGGTAAATTGTACATTTGTGCCTTAATCAAACGACAAAATGGTGAATCATTAATTATAACTTCTGAAAATGATATTTTAATTGAATTATTTATTAATGATATTAATGAATGGGTAATAAAAACCAGAGAATTTAGAAATATGTTGCATAGATGGTGTAACTGTATTCAAAATAATATAGTACGAGTAATATATAGTATTCATATGCAAAAAAAAATACAGGAGGTAAACAGAAAACTTAAAAATAAACATCATGATGAAATAATACATTTACATGCAAGATATAATATAGCTTGTATGAAATACCTATCATATAATTTAACATATGGTCCGAATGGTTATAAATTCTTAGAAAAACATTTTTTTAAATTATGGAAACGTGAATGGAAAAACCAATGTTTAAGAGAAAATATAAAGTACAATCATGGTTTAATTAAATATGGTCTTAATTTTTTTACGCAAACCAAGAATGATAATATGAATGATAAATGTATTAATAAACGTTTTTTTCATAATTTACATGATAATAATATAAGAACAACAAAAATTGACCGTACATTTAGTGAAATTATAAGTTCATTTGAAAAAGTTATTTCTCATGGCAAAGCTTTGGATGCGTATACTGAGGAAAACAAAATTGAAATTGTTAGGAATTTACAAAAAATTGCTGATTTAAGACATCATATACAAACTATTACAAATGAAGGTGAAGAATTTATACTTATTGGTGACCAATCATCTGGTAAATCTAGCTTATTATGTATGTTATTGGGTGTAAATATTTCATATACTGATGATACTTTTGCTACAAGATGCCCTGTAAGATATTTATTAGAACCTTGTGAACCACATCTTGGTTGGAAATATGAGTTTGAAAATACACACACGCGAGAGTTTACTTCAGTTTCACAAGAGGAATTGCAAAAAAGATTAATTCATCATTTTAAAAAAAATATAGGGAAACATATTGTATTTGAACCAATAACTATTAAAGTATATAGCCCTGTTTGTACATCATCAATGACATTAGTTGATTTACCTGGATTGGTTGGATTGGGTGATGCTACTGAAAAACGCGAACAACATGAGGCTTCTTATAGTATTGTTAAAGATTATCTAAAAAGACCAAATATATTCGTATTATTTGTACATCGATTTGATGTAGATATAGGTTCTCTTAATACGAAAATTTTAGAAGAAGTTAATAAAAAATGTAACGATAATGTTATTTATTGTATTACTCATTTTGATAGATATTGTACAGATAAAGACATATCAATTGATGATGTATATAATAATATTTTATCATGTAGTGACCAGATTGCACGTGGTAAAGATATGTTTTTACTTTCATTATCAAAAAAAGTTGAAGATTTAGGAGAAAAAGAAATGCTTGTTCAACGAACAATTACAGTGCTTAGAGAAGAACACCTAAATCAATTATCTCAACGAAATGTTCACTTTAATATCGATTCTATAAAATTATTTTTAAGAAAAAAGATTCATAAACATATTATTGACACTGAAAAAATAATTTATAATTATGTACAGAGCCAACGTAAAAATTTAGGTGATAAAGATAGAATAATAAGTAAAACTTTAAAACGACCTGAAATAAATGAATGGGTTCTTGACTCATTTATGACAAACTTTAAAAATAAAACCCATAAATTATTAAAAGGTCATTTTATCCCTGATAAAAATTCGAATGAACATATCTTTTTTGAAAATCTTGATGAAGAAATAAATAATGCCAATAACTTTTCAATAAATACTGATGTACCTGTTTGGCCCAATGTAACGATGCCTAGAAAAACAGATATATGTGGTAATAAGAAAAATTTTAATGATAAATTAGATATAAGTCTAAAAAGAGATTTAGTATCACACGCGTTATTTACAAGAACTATATATGAGTTACAAATGAGATTGTGTTCTATTAATCTTATACCTAATGATGCTGATATTAAACACGGTATAACTGCTGACCCAAATATTAACTTAGATGTACCTAAAGATTCGGCCCACTGTGTTATGGTCCATACTGTTCAACAACAATTAAATATGAGTAATTTCTTTGATTACACTATTAAACGTCTTGAATATATTATATATAAAATTGTCAGATATGTTGTATGGTCTATACTTAATTCACCAGAAACGCCATACGAATGTTTATTATTATTTGAAAAATCTGAATTCCAATCTATATTTGAAACTGAAATATATAAATTTGTTAATAAATTAAGTGTATTTACGAGAAAAGAAATGACATCAATATTTGATGAAATAATGAGTGCTCCAATTGTTATGGGACATGCTATACGATATAAAGAAATGTTAATACGTGATTACGGGTGGTCTGATGAAGAAATAAATCGATGTATAGACAATAGTATTTTCCAACCAAGACATATTGATGTTCACAATGATGATGATGATGATGCTCTTAATAATGAAGAAAATACCCGTATTACTAAAATACAACAACTTATTAAATTACATATACACGTAAGAATGATAATGATATCAGAACATATTGTACATTCGATTGATTATAATTGGAGACGTATGTTAGATGATAGTAAAGAATCTGCTATATATGAAAAATCTAGTTTCCCATATAACTTATATGACCATATACGGGCTAATGTATGTAAAAAACTTAATATAGATGGTGACGAATACGATTCTGATGTATTATATAAATTATATACAGGAAATCAAGAATTATTACTCAAGGAATATAAGGATAAGGTTAACGAATCATATGACCATCTTAATACCTTAATATTTAATTGCGAAAAACTTCCAGATTTAATGTTTAAATCTATACAAATTGCTGGAAATAGATTCTTATAATTATATATATGGACAATATATCTCAGGAACATGTCAATATTCAAGTAAACTCAACTAAAAAACTTAGTAAAAATAAAAGTTCTGATTTATATAATTATAACGCTTACGAACATTTTCGTATGATAAGAAGTAACAAAAAATATAAAAATATTTTTAATTTTAAACAAACTATAAATAATATTCATAGGTAGTTCAATTCATTAATATTATGGAATTAATTAATATTAACAGATGTTAATTTTCCTAAATTACCTAAAGCTTCAAAAGATAATTTCATTTCTCCACTTAATTTTTTTAAATCATCACGTACTTTACAAAAATCAGCACGATGTTTGTTAACACATTCTTCAATTTTAGTATTTTGTTCATCAATTGATTTAAATGATGCTTCTACATTAATACCTAAATCTTTAAATTTCTTAAGGGCGTCCGTCGCATTTGCCAAGGTATTTTTACCGTCTTCAAGTTGTCCACATAAAGAGATAATTTCACCAGATACTTCATTTACTGATTTTGCAATACTATCAATAGTTTCAGAATTACTCATATAATCTTCTTGAGATATTTTATTTTGATTATTTTCGCATTCAACTACAGATTTTATTAGTTGATCTTCTTGTTTAAGAGGCTCTTCTTGTTTAGGTGGCTCTTCTTGTTTAGGCGGCTCTTCTTGTTTAAGAGGCTCTTCTTGTTTAGGCGGCTCTTCTTGTTTAAGAGGCTCTTCTTGTTTAAGAGGCTCTTCTTGTTTAGGAGGCTCTTCTTGTTTAGGAGGCTCTTCTTGTTTAGGAGGCTCTTCTTGTTTAGGAGGCTCTTCTTGTTTAGGAGGCTCTTCTTGTTTAGGAGGCTCTTCCTTTTCTACAGTTTCTGCATGTACTACTGGTTCTACAGATTGTGTTGATTGTTCTTCGTTTAATATCGGTTTTGAATGTTTTTCCTCAACTACATGAACTTCTAGCTTAGGAGTCTCTCCTTGTTCAACAGTTTCTACATGTACTACTGGTTCTACAGATTGTGTTGATTGTTCTTCTTCAACTACAGGAACCTCTGCTTTAGGAGGCTCTTCTTGTTTAGGAGACTCTTCCTGTTCTACAGTTTCTACATGTACTACTGGTTCTACAGATTGTGTTGATTGTTCTTCTTCAACTACTGGTTCTGTAGGTTTTTCTTCTTGTACTGTCATTTGTATATTTTGTTCATCAGGTGTAGGTGACGGTGTTTTTAATTTATTCCTTAACCGATGTAATAAATTTTGTAATTCTTTAAGACGATTTTGATTTTTTTTAGGCAATTCATTTGAATAAAATACAAGTTCCTCATCTTTTTCATGTATTGAAAAATATGATTCAATCATTATATTTTCTGCTTTAAAGACAGTTTCCAAATCATTTAAAAAATCATTAAATAACTCATAATCGTTAGAAGAACTGTTTTCGGTCATGAACCCCATATAACTATATACGTCTTTAGCATCCTTATAATAATTAGATAATATTTTTTTATAAAAATTATTCTCATCACATAACATAAACAAATATTTACTTATAAAACCTTTTATATCTTCATTTATCATTCTATCAATTAAAATTTTACAAATATTAATAATTTCTTCATTTCGTTTAATAGATAAAAATAAATATTCTTGTTCAGATGTAATTACCATTAATTGTTTTAAATCGGATTCTGAATAATCTCCCATATAATATAGGCTTTCTTTTTATTTTTTTTATATAACGCATTAGTTTTGGTATTCGTCTATTCTTTTTCGTCCTTTACTTACATGTTCTGTTTTCCATTCATTTACTTTAACTTTAAGAATCTCATTATCATTTAAACTAAAAATTATATTACGAATACCCATATTTTTAATAAATTTTAAACAGTCTTTACATGGGTCAGATTTACAAATATTAGTAGATGATGAAACACGAACAACATAAATATCCATTTTTTTAAGTTTCCCCATAAGTTTTTTTTCCTGGTAAAACACAATACTGGTTAAACGATTTTTTCAGGGTGATCGAACAATACTGCTTAAGAACGTTTACTTCAGCATGCATGCAACAATTGTAGTAATTACCCCATTTAGTACGAGACTCATTTGGAGCACATGCTATAATACGGTTACCTTGTGCAAGAACTGCACCATGTCGTGAATTCAATTTAGATGTTTCAGCTTTACATGATGCACAACTAATTATACGGTTTAACTTATTCGGAAGGCTACTCAGATTAAATACAGTTCCATTAGACAAACACATTACTCTTTAATTAAATTAATTAAAATCAAATTTCAATATCTATATTTTTATTATCAATACAACCACAATCACTGTCTGAATCTGAGTTACATAATTTAACATTATTTAAGTCTAACACATGTATTGAATCATCATATGGACATTGTTTTTCGAATATTTTTGCAAGTATAATATTTATCTGGTCAATTTTTTTATCAAGTATAAAAATACTTCTATTAACATCTTTTTTTATATATTTTTCTAAATCCCAAGAACGTTTCCATGAATATTCACATTCAATTTCAATTAATCTAATAATTGTAATAATTTTAACCAAAAGTTCATGTTCAGTATAATTAGCATCTGGGTCTTTTCGACGTCGTTTATCACTAACCATACGCATATTTTTAGAATATAAATGTAATAAATCCTCTAAATTAAAATCATTATTAGAATTTTCGTTAAAATTTAATATATTATCTAATTTCCAATAATAATAATCTAGTTCATTAAACGTATCACCTTTCATAAATTCAAGTTCAGTAGATAATTGTTTTGCATGACGAATAATCCACATTAATATAATGAATATTCCAAATGAAACAGATATAGAAATCATATAAATGTTATCAATTGGTATTGTTTGGTCATTATTATTATTTATATTAACTGTCCTTACCCATTTATTATATATTTTATCATAATATGGTGAATTTAAGATTTTAAGAATACATCTGTTTATTTCCTCTTCTATAATGATATCATTCACAATTATACCATATTTTTGCTTATATAGTATTGGTCCAGAAAGTGTAAGATTTTTAAAACCGGTTTTTAAAAATGTGTCACTTATATAATAATTTAAAACAGGAAAATCATATACATTAGCGTATACTTCACCCGTTTCAATACCCATAAACATTTCATCAATGGTTTGATATTGTATTATATTATCATTTAATCCTTCATTTCTTAGATAATTAACAGCAATACTATCTACAACTGTACCAATTTTTTTACCTGCTAAATTTTGTACTGATTTAATATTTATTGTTTCAGACTCACTAATATATACAAGTGTTATATATGATGTAATTATAGGAGCAATCCAAATACTTAAAAAATTGATAAGTATTGAACACGTTTTTCCTGAACGGCTATTTGGTTTTCTATTTTCTTTTCCAACTGAACCAAGAAATACCCAAACTATAGCTTCAACTATGCCTCTAAAATAATTATAATTAAATAATACTTTATCTTTAGTAACACCCGATAGCCTTGTTTCTAATAACCACATAATATGACCTAAAAAAAATGTATATACTATTATTACTATAAAAATATTTGACGTAATATTTTTTATATAATTACTACTAAATACTTTTAATATTATTTTTTTTTCACTTTTAGGAACCATTATTTGTAGACCAGAATCAAAATAACTATGTGTAAAGTCAAAACGATTTTCTCGATTAATTGTTTTTGTAATCGCAGAAAACCCTAAATCAGTTACATTATTTTCTAAATTATCAAATACACTTTCAATATCATTATAAACTGTAACATTATAATCGGTATACATATTTGAATGCTTAATTATTTCATCTAAAAAATCAATATTAAAACCTTCTAAATCTCCTTTATAATTATATTGTATAAATGGTGGTACTATTTTACTACCTATATTTAGTGTAAACCCATATATTTGGATAATATATAATACGAATATAAATACTTTCATTTAAAAGATAATTATAATTTAGTTTTAAATGGATTGTGCATATATAATTAATATAGGGGATATAGAATATAGTCGTATAACAATACCTTTAATACAAGATTATTGTAATAAATATAATATAGAATTACATACAATTACCGAAAATTTAAATAATTATACCTATCCCCATTGGTGTAAATTAGATGTTCTTAAAAAGTTCTTAAATTCGAACTACAACCGCTGTTTATATATGGATATAGATATTATTATTAAAAATAATTCTCCAAATATTTTCGATTATTATAAAGGAGGGTTAAATATAGTTAGTGATTTACATCATAATAATAATTTTTGGACAGAACATAAAATGTATCCATATCTAAAAGATTATTATAATATGGGTGTATTTATTATTGACCGAAAAACTGCGTATAAAATATATAATCATTCAATAAATTTTCATATCAATTCGTTAATGCATTTAAAATCTTTTGAACAACCATATTTCAACATTTGGATTGATCAATTAAATATTAGTATACAAAAGATGAGTAATGTTTGGAACATATGTTCTAAATTTCTTGATAACCGTCGGTTTTTTTTCGTTCATTATTCAACATCTGATGAAAAAAAAAATATTACAAGATAATTAAATTAAAAAAATTTCACATACATATATATATATTATAATGTCAAAACCTATACCTAGAAATAAACTTCAACTCGGTGGTGGGCGAATTTCGAATAAGCTTAAATCTAAATCTAAGTCCAAAAATAGAACTAAAAAAACATCTATTAAAAAAACATCTAATAAGCGTAAAACATCAGGTAAATATAGTCACGTTAAATCAGGGCAAACAGTCACGTTTAAAAATGGATCTTGTGCAAAACGGTTATCTAATGGACGATTTAGATTTGTTAAGAAAAACTCTTGTAAAAAGAATACCCGAACTAAAAAATTAAAGGGAGGAGGACCTACTATGAAAATCATTGGTGGAGAGGAACAATTAGTATATAAATCGGGTGAAGATGGTCCAACTGATGGCTTAATGCATTATGTTGATTACGGATTAGATAATAATGGTAATGACCAAATTTATTATATGACTTGGCATCCTACTACAGGATGGTATGATGGTAATGCCCAAGTAATGGATTTCGGTTTTGATGAATATGGAGGTGAAGATGAAGATGATTTTGGAGGGAGATATTCACCAGATAATGTTTTAGATACAGATAGTCGTTAATATAATAATTATAACGTACTTAATCCTTTAAGATAAAAAAATTTGATAAAATTTATTTAAAATAAAATAAAGCTTTATTTTAAATGCATTCTGTAACAATTACTTATTCAGATGATGAAAATTGGTTAAGTGAATTAGACCAACCAACAATATTAAACTATTTAAAATTAGGTAAATATATTTCCGAAAATGTAATTATGAAGTTGAATATTGATCAAACAGATGATGTATTAATAGGAGACATGAAAAATATATTTGCAGAAAAAATAAGTGAATTAACTAAATCAGTTGATGCTAAATTATTTAAATATAACGAAAATTCACAAAAAAAAGGGGAATATAATCAGTCTTTAGTTGAAGAAATTTATAATAAGTGGTTTAAAGATATAATTTTTGAAGATAAAAGTAAGGAACCACATAGTGGTGATGCTTGGATAGAAAGTGAAACTATTCCACTTACACTTGTTGAATTAAAACATTATACGAATGCAGTTCCTACTAAAGAAGTTGAAAAATTTAAACAGGATATGGCTAATACTAACATTTCTTACGGTTTATTTATTGCTACCGGGAATATTACTAAAAAACCCAAGTGTATTTCGTGTGAAAATTCCTCTAATCGAACTTTAGTATATGTACCAAATGCGGATGAAGCAAGTATTATTGCGGCGACATTAATGATCAAACATATTCATATAAATCGTAATGCACAAGGAACTGATATATCCAAAATTGACCGAAGTCTTAGAATAATTCGTAGTAAAATACCACAATTAAAAGATAAACTTAATACTATTGAGACATATCGTGATAAAATTAAGAGTAAAAAAAAAGCTTTAAATGATACACTTGATGATATTGATGATGATATGAAAGCATTTAATCTTGATTTTGTTGGTATTATTCATGGTATTGAAAGTGATATTCAATTTTTAATATAATATGTATATATTATGCCTAAAAAACCGAGTAAACGAAAATCCAGAAAAAATTCTAAAAAAAAGAGTAAATATAGTCATGTGAAACCGGGTCAAACAGTTACGTTTAAAAATGGTGCTTGTGCTAAACGATTATCTAACGGAAGATTTAGATTTGTTAAGAAAACCTCTTGTAAAAAAAATAAACAAAAGGGGGAGGTAAAACAATAGGGACTATGTGCAATAATCCAAACGAATGTAATACTAAATGTTGTGATAAAGGTAAATGTGTTTCATCGTATGTATGTAAGGCGAAATCTAAAGTATCACCAAAAGCTAAAGCATCCCCGAAAGCTAAAGCATCCCCGAATAAAGTTTTACAACTAATACCGAATGTTAATAATATTGTTTCTAAAAAAAGTAAAAAACAAACTTTAGGTAAGTATTGTGATGTTGGATATGATTGTAACACAAACTGTTGTTTAAATAATGTATGTAAACCTAAAGCAAAATGTAAACCTTCACCAACCCCTATTTTTTATTCAGTAGATGAACCTACTACAGTGCCTAAACCAAAATTGAAAATTAAACCTAAATCTAAACCTATTTTTTATTCAGTAGGTGAAAGTTGAAAAACATACTCTTAAAGGAAATAGTGATTTACCCCTTTTTGGAGATATTGGTGATTCCTCATCAGAAGAGGAAGAAAACCAATCAAAGTCCAGAAGAAGATTAAGTTGGAAAGATGCTGGCAACAGAGTTGGAAAACAGACTCTAAGTGCTAAAAAGTTTGAACAATCTACCCAACAAGATGCTAAACCTAAACCTTCACCTAAATCTACTAAAACAATAAGAAAATGTGTTACATCTGATGAATTAAATAAAGATCAACATAGACTTAACAAATTTTTATCTAGATTTTCTAAAGATTATAAATATTTTTGTCCTAAAAACTCAGAATCTATTAAACCTGATACTTTATTACATGATTTTGATGGAGTAAGTAATAATTTTATTCAGGGTAGTAGTTTTATAGATATACGTCCTAAAAAACATATATTACCTGCTAAATTTAGAGAGCATTTAACTGATATGGCCAGATACTCTGATACAGGTAACAGGTTTTATTCTAATATAGCCAGTTTGTATTCAGATGATGTAATTTATTCCTTATTTACAGGTATAAGTACAGGTTTATTTGGTAGTAATACATAAATAAATTTTAGATTTGTAAATGGTTCTTTTCTTGATTATCCAAGTTATGGCCGTGCTGGGTCTGATAATAAAATTAAATTTTACAATCAGAGAATGGTTTATAATTCAACCGGGAGAATGAGTGGCGTCGCTCATGCAATGTTATTTATTCAAGAGTCAGATGGAAAGATATATTTTTTAATCCAAATGGGTTTTATTGTGACTATACTAAATTAGTATTAAATGAAAAAACAAAATTTTTAGATTTATTTGAAAATCAAGGAGATGGTAATATTTATAATTTATTCCCATCTTTTGCAATAATTATTGAAGGGTGGCAACCGGGTGACAGTGACCGATTTATATCAATTAATACGAATAATTATGGACTATGCAGGGCAATATGTAGATATTTTAAAATGATAATTGTTCTTAATACTACACAATCGTTATATAATTTATTATATTACTTATTTGGAAAATTATTTTATTTTACAACCAAAAAATTAGAATATTTATTTGAAACTGTTATTCGTAAACAAATTTTAGATGCTTTACATGAATTTAAAGAATTCAAGAAAACACCACATTTTGAAAATTTAAACGTAAATATATCAGAAGACTACATAAATATAAATATGAGAAATGATGATCTTTGGACAGAGGCAACATTGGGATTTTACTTATTTGTTTTAGAAACACATTTTGTACTTATTTTTAATTTAATTAAATGGTGTGAAACAAATAAATATACAGATTATCCCGATTTTCTTACATCACTTGATAATAAAGATACGGCAAGTAAACAAATTTATAATTTTAGTTCAGTTTTTCTTAATGAGAAAAACACAAATCGAGTTAATTATACTGACGTTATTGAACGTAATGTGTTGACAATTTTCCCTGGATCTATAGAAATTATATCACCCTGGACAGTAAATGATGTTTCAGATGTAATGGAAGAAATGTTGCCTGAAATATATTCAATGTTAGTAAATGCAGGATATGACCCTAAAAAAGATAACCACGACGGAGGAAAACTAACTAATAATAATTTAGTTTTAAAATTACTTAATATTGATTAAGTTAAATAAAAAACTTGAAATATAAATATTATACTGGTAAAACGCCTAAAATTTTAAAATTTAAATCTTTTAATATTGATTTAGAAATACATTCTTTATTTGTTTCAGTAATTTTATGTAACGCTGTTTCTTCATACATATTTTTACCATAGTCCATTTTTAATATATAGTCTTTACTATGTTTTAAACATATAAACGGTGTTTTTTGTAATTGACCTTGTATAGCTATCCAAAAACTTACCATATTTTGGAACCGAATATCGCTTGCGCTTAATCTAAATGATTTTGAATGAAATCCAAGAATACCGTATTCTAAATTGTGAACTTCGCGGTCTTTATCTAAATATTGGTCTATATTATAATGAACAAAAATATCATCTATAGTTTCAGCTTCCTTAGTAAATAATTTACCATCATATCCAACAACATATTGTTTATTATATTTATCAATATTATTTACTATATTTTGAACATAATATTTTGGGAAAACATATTTATCGTTAATGAATAGTTGATATCCTTCATATGATTTATATTCGCTATAATCATCTCTAAATTTAGTATTGATTAATTTTATTTTATTATTTTTGGGCAATATTGGTTTTTCAGTATATTCATTTAAATAGATAACCATTTTATCACAATTATCTAAAAAATGTTCAATTAATGGTTGTAAATTAAGTTTATTTTCATTATAACTAAACAGATGTATTGTGATGTTATTGTTATCATATAAACTATTTATTTTCCTATAAATTATTAATACAATTGATAATACAATAAATAATATAATAATTAAATTATATATCATACTATTTAATAAAAAAAAAAAAAAATTATAATTACGTACAAACTATGTTAAATATATTACATTTCAATTGCGGTTGTTTTATCAATATATATAATAGTATCATATTGTATTGATAAATGTGATTCACCATAATGGGCATTAAGTTCACTGTCGGGATGATAACTAACACCAACCCATCTTTGTGGACGTGAATATAAAACTAAGTCTTTAACAGTTTTGATATCATGATAGTTAGTATTAATACAATAATTTGATATCGGCCCAAAAGGTGAGCATTCGTTAATCCAGCTACCATCACTTAGTTTTAATCTAACAAGACCATATCTTTTTTCATCTATTTTTCTTTCAACTGCAAAAAAAATATCCCCAGGCATATATTGTTTAACGCTCAAAGATGATAATTCAAAATTAATTGTTGAATTCGTAGGAATTATTACAGTATAAGAACCGGGTAATACACGATTATCGTATGTTTTTTTTTCTTTTTTATATTCTGTTAAGTCTAGAATAAATGATTTAGTTTTAGAATAATTACAATATTCATGGAAATAATATTCTGATGAAAATTTTATTGCACTATTTAAATTATATATTTTATCATCATTGCCCCACTCAGATGATGCTCGAACAGTACCATTATTTGTATAAAATCCGATAATATGTGTTTTATCGAACATTGCTCGAGTCATTTGTCCTAAATTCCATGAATTATTTTGGTCAAACGTTTGACTACCATTCGATGTAGCCATCGAATCACCAACATGACTATTATGTGCCCAAACAATAACTTTTTGTTTATTATTAGAAATATTTTCTAATTTGTCTTTTAATCTTAATATCGTCATAGTCATATGTTGGTCACGAGTATTCCAAGATGCACAGGAACCAGATGGTTCAGATGTCATTTTTTTAAAATATTCTTCACCATTAATAAGAATTTCAAAATTTTGTTCAAATGCGATAGCTTCTAAAGGATCTACTCCCTTTTTTTTACAATATTTCATATAATTTTCAGTTTTTTCCCATTGAATTTCAGAATATATTGATTGTAATAAATTTTGTATATCTAAATTATGCTTAGATAGTTGTCCATTTACTACATCATGTGAATAATCACGTTCATTCGTATAATTTAAAAAAAACGATAATTTACTTTTAATTACCTCACTATAAACTGGGTCAACTTTATCTAAAAATAGGAAAATCTTTTCTAATGATGGATAAAAACTTTGACAATCTATACCAAATACATTAGCTTCAAAACCGTTATTTATTTTATTATATTCCTTCATCCATTCAAATAACTCCGTTGAAACTGAATTATTCCACATCCATTTAGGATATTTATTCAATTTATCCATTGATTCTTCTAAATTTTTATTATTATTATGGATATATTCATTTATAGGATATAATGCATTCCATTCACCTTCAAGTAAAACAAGATTATAACCTTTATGTTCAATAAGATATTTAGTAATATGTGAACGAATATCGTAAAATTCATGGGTTCCGTGTGTGCATTCACCTAGTAGTAATATTTCATTATCTTCAGGTATTTGTTTAATAATGTTGTCTATATTTAATTCAAATATAATCTCATCAAAATTTTTATTAATATCGTTTAAATTATTCATATATAGTTATATAATAAAATATATTTATATATGTTAAGTAGGATATCAAAAAGTTTATCCTAAAAATGTTGGTAAATTAAATACTAAAGATATAAATGTTTGTACTGGATTAGTTGGTTCTCCTACCTGTGGTTATTTGATGAAATTACAAATTCAAGTAGATAGTGACAATATTATAAAAGACGTTAAATTCAAAACATTTGGTTGTGGTACTACAATTGCTTCTGGTTCATATGCGAATGAAATAATTAAAGGTAAACATATAGATGAAGATATAAAATTATCAAATAAAGATATTGCTGAACCATTTAAAATTACTACCCTTTAAACTTCATTGTAGTATGCTCGCTGAACATACAATAAGGGAATCGATAACATATTTAAAAAAATAAAAATTAGTATATTATAAATATACTAATGTTGGATAAAGATTTATCGTATAATAATTTATACTGTATTACCATTATAGATAAGTATAAACAAACATTTAAACATAATAAGCAATTAAAGTTAACTAATAATCTTTTACAAATCGAAAATGATAATCTAAAAAAAGAAAATATAAGACTTATAGATGAAATTAATAATTCATATTATATGAGTTTTATTTATTGAGAATCGTTCATAATTTTTATATATTCGGGTATAAATTCTTTCTTAAGATTTCGAGTAATTTCTTTCCAAAAATTATCATCTTTTTCAAGTAAAGTTTCGTTAGATTTATCACAAAATGTTTCAGTATGATAACACTTATCACAATTAAACATTCTCATATAAACTTCACATTGTACTTTTTCATATGTAGGCACTCTACTAAATAATTTATTTTTACGATGTTTTGTTTCAATTATACAGTTTTTGCTTTCACAATAACCGTCTGTACGACCAGTAATTTTAATTTCATATTTATTCGAAATATTTATAACAAGGCTTCCTAATTTCGAATTTCTTTCACCAATAGTTATATTTTCTTTCTTTTGAAGTCTATCTAAATCTGTTTTTTCATTATTAACCCCTTTTCGCATATTAATATCAGAATTTAAAATATTTTTAATAGATTGATTATCTATTTTATTGATAAATTCTTGTTGTTTTGTATTACTATATGCTAATTCTGACAAATTTTTTTTAAATTCATTTTGAATATCAATAATAGATGATTCTTTTGGTAGATTTAATGATTTAGCTAAATTAATACGGTCAGAATCACATAATTGTTTTTTTAATTCTAATTTTTGAAATGTACCTTTACCCTTCAATTTAAAATAGTCTATTATTGTATCAGCTATTGTTACATAGGGGTTCATACCTATACAACCAGCAATTTTACTTGCAGGAATACTAATTTTAATCATATATAAGTATAATAAATATAGTCTTAATTAATATTCAATTTTTAAATTTGATAATATATTAATAATTTAATTATTAATGAAGATTTTTATACTTCGACATGAAGAACGTGATTCAGACCATTCGTTTGATGCACCCTTAAATAGTAGTGGACTATCACGAAGACATAATCTAACAAACGCAATTAATAATCTATGTATAAATCGTGTATTCTCTTCGCCATATAAACGCACAATTCAGACAGTAGAACCTTATTTAGAAATGAAAAATATGAAAATTAATCTAGAATATTCATTATATGAATCTCTTACTAATGATACAAATGATAATAATATACGTGAATTAGATGAAAATATATATAGTCATAATCGTGTAAATCATAACTATTACACATTTTTAAAAAAAAGAGATTTAAATTATGGCGAAACATATGAAGATATTAAAATAAGAATGAATAATTTCATAGAACATTTATGTGATACAGATGAATTTAAAAATGATAATATATTATTAGTAACACATATGACACCAATTAACTCTATACTAAATAGACAACCAATGTCAATATATAATCAAGGCGTCGTAAGTTTAATTTATGATAATGATACGCGGGTTTTTCAACAATTAAATTAATTTAATATTATTTAATATTCTTTAAGAATATTTTTTTAGATTTTTTTAGAAGTTTTTTTAGTTTTTTTAGAAGTTTTTTTAGTTTTTTTAGAAGTTTTTTTAGTTTTTTTAGAAGTTTTTTTAGTTTTTTTAGAAGTTTTTTTAGTTTTTTTAGAAGTAAATGGTTTTATTGTACTTCTACAGAGTTTGGAATTAATTAAATTATGTGTTATTAAATAATTAAATTTATCATCAAAAACATATTTTATATTTGGTCTCTTAAAAGGTATGCCGTATAGAAAAACTTTATTTTTCATAAGTTTATTATCTGTATATTGGCATGGTGTATCACTGAACCAATCAACAAGACTAAATAACATATCTTTACCTTTATGTTCTCCATGAATATATAATCCAGATTTATAAAAATTATTATCTAATCCAACAATTGGTTTAAAAAGGTTATTTTCACGAGATGGAAATACATCACCTAATTTATGAAGAAGAGCGTCAATCGCAAAAATTTTTTTAGTTTGGGTATCAATTAAAACTGGAAAAGTATGTTCATAGTATAAGTTTTGATAATTTTGTTTTATATCATTGCTGTTATTAACACCAACAGATGTATATATTGGCATTACTAAATATCTATTTTGAGTATCATTGTAATGTAAATATATACGAAGTAAATATAATAAAAGAAAACAATGCTCTCGACAATCACCTGTAAAAAATAAAAGCATTGATAAATTTGTTGGTGTAAATTTATTTTTATATTCACTATATGAAAAAATATCGAGGCATAAATTACGGAAACTATTTGTCATTGTATCGAAAATACTCCATTTTTTATCATTAACATTTAAGAATAATTTGGTTTTTAATTTATCTTGAACAAGTTGTATACATGCTATAACAACATCATTAATATTAGAAATCGGGATATCCATAATATTGCATTTTTCCATAATAGTTTTAAGATATGTCATTTCCTCTTTATTTACAATATAATCTGGATATCTTGCCCCAACTGTACGCATCCCACCTTGTATTATATAGTTTCTTGATGGATTTTCATATAATGATTCAATAGTCGGTAAAACTGGAGTATGATTATATATTTTTTTAAAGGCATTATTTTTAAAAGATATTTTTGGTTTTTTAAATTTACAAGATTTCAAATCTATGGTATTAAGTTGGTCATGCATTTTCTTGTTATTATCGATAAAATCCGATTTTGAAAAATTTTCAGTATTTTCCATAAAATTATTAAAATTATATATAGGCATAAATATACTATAAGTGATATTTTTTTTTAAAAATTGATTTTATTTGTTATTAAAATAACAATTTATGGATATCGAAGATTTACATCTTGTTGTAAACAAAAATAGTGAGTCTATTAATAATATTATAAATTTATGTCATGTACATAACCATAATAAACCGTTTAAAACCGTTAATGAAGGTCTGTATATAAGACATAAGATATATGTAAATACTTTTGGGTGTTCACAAAATAAATCTTATAGTGAGTATATTACTGGAATTCTTGCTAAAGAAGGTTATGAACTTATCGATGAAGATATTAAATATGATGCCGATCTTTGGGTTTTAAATGACTGTACTGATAAAGACCCAAGTGAATTATCATTTGATAAAAGTATTAACTTATCTAAAAATAATGGAATTAAAATAGTTTTAGTAGGGTGTGTAAGCCAAGGCGATAGTAAAAAATATAAAGATTATAGTATTATAGGTATACCTGAATTAGAACGGGTAGGTGAAGCAATTGAAGAAACATTAAGGGGTAATATTATTAAGTTTGTTAAAAGAAAAGTGGAAAGTGGTGAGAATAGTTTATTATTACCTAAAATAAGAAAAAATAAGCTTATTGAAATAATCCCAATTAATACACATTGTCTTAATAATTGTACTTACTGTAAAACAAAATCAGCACTTGGAGGATTAACGTCATATACAGAAGATGGAATAATTGAACGAATTAATACGAGAATTGATGAAGGGGTTGTTGAAATATGGTTATCAAGTGAAGATACCAGAACATATGGAATAGATATTAATACAAATATTGTTAATTTATTTAAAAAAATAGTAAGCATTTTACCTGAACACGTAATGTTACGAATAGGTATGATTAACTCATTATATATTTTAGAACATAAAGAAGAAATAGCTAAAATATTAAATCATCCGCGAGTATATGAATTTATACATATACCTATCCAGTCTGGTTCAAATAAAATATTAGAACATATGCAAAGAAAATATAGTCGTGAAGATTTTATGACTTTAGTTGATTATCTAATAAACAATGTAAAAAATATTCATATTGCTACAGATGTAATATGTGGGTTCCCTTTTGAAGATGATAATGATTTTAAAGATACATGTGACGTTATAACAAATTATCAATTCCAAACATTAAACATTTCACAATTTTTTCCAAGAAAAGGTACACTTTCTGCAAAAATGGGTCAAGTTAATTCATTTATTAAAAAAAAAAGAACAAGAGAAATATCTGAAATATTTGGTAATTATAAAAACTTTGAACAATTTAAAGGGGTAATATTTAAAGTTTTATGTACAGAAGTTTCACATAAGAATAATTATTATATAGCACATAATAAGCATTATCATCAAATTCTTATCCCACAGAAAGAAGAATATATGGGTAAAATATTGTATGTTAAGATTACTGATTGTGATAAATTTTATATGATAGGTGATGTAATAAATTATGATCAAGATTATAAAACTGGTACATATATAGCTGTCTTCACATTTATAATTTTATGGTTTATTATACATTTATATATCTAATAAATTATAAATTATATTACACTAATTGTACTTGTAAATTTATAATATTTACATAGTCCATATTAATTTTAATTTCTTTTATAATTTTGTCAAAACGACATACATATATTTATAATTCCAATATATATGGTATATATATTTTCTTACATATAATAATTTATTTTAAATATTTGTTTCTTAAATAAATTAACATTTACCTTGTGAACAACGATTTAGATAGTCACTTTCTAATTCACCAGCTGATACAACATTTCCCCAAACATGATTACCCCAAATACGATTACTACATGTTAAATTTCCCGAAGTTATACTATTCGAATTTATATTATTACAAGTTATATCATTATTTACACTTAATGATTGTAAATTAGCATTAATACCAAATATAGTATCACTGGTTAATGTTTTAGTTACTATATTCTCACTGTTTAGGATATTACTACTTATATTTTCAGTTACACTTAATGATT